>ERZ791840.356-NODE-356-length-33004-cov-7.575101_pt1 | contig 33004 bp, 28 predicted proteins | sample MGYA00510291_ERZ791840 | MGnify/ENA primary metagenome ERZ791840 (study PRJEB30046, sample SAMN00715256) | human gut metagenome | study: EMG produced TPA metagenomics assembly of the A metagenome-wide association study of gut microbiota in type 2... | reverse complement strand
CTGGGTAGCTATGTACGGACGAGATAAACGCTGAAAGCATCTAAGCGTGAAACTCTCCCTAAGATGAGATCTCTCATCCATTATGGAGTAAGGGCCCAGAAAGACGATCTGGTTGATAGGCCGGAGGTGGAAGCACGGTAACGTGTGCAGCTGACCGGTACTAATAGCCCGAGGGCTTGACCTACAATTTGCAGGCAATCTTAGCCTTCTCCGTTCACTTCTTCATTGTTCGGTTTTGAAGGTGCAAACCTTCAATTGAATAGTTGGTGCTGATTAGGGCGAGGGTCCACCCGTTCCCATCCCGAACACGGAAGTTAAGCTCGCTTCTGCTGACAATACTTGGCTGGAGACGGCCCGGAAAGATAGGTAGCGCCAACACAAAGAACCACGACAGCTGTCGTGGTTCTTTGCTTTTCGTTGACAAAGTCTATCTGCACTGGTAATCTATTAAAAACGAGAGCTTACGGCCTGATTTTGGCATTGCACCGATTGCTCATGGCTGAAGGAGAGAATGTATGTGGAATGAAATTGTATGCAAAAAAGATTTAGATAGCTTTATGAATATTATGTGTGGGTTTCACGACAGTTGTGTGAAAGAGATCAAATACATTAGCGGTGCGTATGTGAATGAAAAATTAAGTATGTCGCCGGTTAATAGCCAAAGAGTATTGTGCGTGATCATTCAACGGCAGTTTGAAGATCCATCTGCTATTGAAATGCAATTTGCGGGGCTAAAGTATTTAAAGCTATTCCCCAATGGCGAAAACTACACCTGTGAGATACTTGATGCATCTATGATCATAAAAGAAGATTGCATATATTGGTGTGATTGCGGAGGGCTATCAGAAAAGGATATAGAAAGCTACACAGGAACTACAATATGTGCATCAAAAGTTCGGTGGAGAGCAGCGGATGAATATATTGGGGAGCAGGAAGTCTATGTATCAATTTAGTGAGTAAAGCATTGACCTTAAATTAGATGCGAAAATGCGTCAATATTTTCAATGACAGAAAAGCAGGACGGCACCCTCCCGGTGCCGTCCTGTTTTTTACTCCCTCCAACGCCCCAGCTCCGCTAGTATCTCCAGTATAGCAGGGAAGAGGAGAACCGGCAAGCAATCGTTTGTTGCTCCCTCCAAATACAGTTGTTATCAACGCCTGTAAAGCATATGCGCATTACAGAAGCGTTTTATTTCACGAAAGCGGAAAACGGCGTCACCGGCGCGGGAACAGCGTCGTTGGACAGTCGCTTCTCCATCCAGACCACGTCGTACCAGGTGTCAAACTTGTATCCGCAGCGGTGGAAGGTGCCCACGATTTCGTAGCCGCGCCGGGTATGGAAATCAATGCTGGCGCGAGTCAGGTAGGGGTCGCCGTCCGAAACAGGTGCGGCGATGCAGGCGTACAGCACCTGTACATTCTGAGCGCGGGAGGCGTCCTCCAGCGCGTGGTACAGCCGGGTGCCCAAACCACCGCGACGGCAGTCCTGCCGCAGATAGATGCTGGTTTCCGCCGCCCAGGCGTAGGCTGCGCGGCTGCCCAACTGTCCGGTGTAGGTATAGCCCACGATCTCACCATCGCGTTCCATGACCAGGTAAGGATGCGTGTGCAGTGTGTTTTTAATACGCTGGCGGAAGTCATCCAGCGTGGGCACTTCAAACTCAAATGTGATGGCGGTTTCGATGACATAGGGCGCATAGATATCCAGCAGCGCCGGGGCGTCATCAGGGACTGCGGGGCGGATATGTATCATATGCAACACCTTCTTTCGCTTTGTTGCGTTTGATTATACTATGGGAACGGTACCGGTGCAATAGATAAAAAACGCTAAAAAAATGTAGGAGTTTTACAAAAAAATTCTTCCCAAAATCCGACAGATATGGTATACTACTCTCGATTTAATATTTGAGAACGGACCGTGGTCTGTTGTCATTTTCCACTTGGAAAATGACAACTTCTGTAAACACATGAACGAAGGGAAGTGAGGGAACTTGAGCGAGCTGCTGCGTATGGAGCATATCAGCAAGCGGTTTGGTGATTTTTACGCCAACAAGGATATCAGCCTGACCGTCAACCGCGGCGAGGTACTGACCCTGCTGGGTGAGAACGGTGCCGGTAAGTCCACGTTGATGAACATTCTCATCGGCCTTTATCAGCCCACGGAGGGAAAGATATTCCTCAATGGCAAAGAGGTGCGGATCGAGTCCCCCAGCCAGGCAGTCAAGCTGGGAATCGGCATGGTGCACCAGCACTTTATGCTGGTGGAGGCAATGACTGTCTTTGAAAATATCATTCTGGGCGACAAGCACGCCAAGGGCCTGTTTATCGACCGGGCGGCTCGCCGCAAGGAGATCGAGGAGCTGTCTGCCAAGTACGGCCTGGACGTGCAGTTGGACAAGCTTATCACCGAGATATCCGTGGGCGAACAGCAACGCACCGAGATACTGAAGGCGCTGTACCACGGTGCGGAGCTGCTGATCCTGGACGAACCCTCTGCCGCACTGACCGATATCGAGGTGGAGGGTTTGTTTGCCATTATGCAGAAGCTCATCGGCGAAGGGAAGAGTATTATCTTCATCAGCCACAAAATGCGCGAGGTCCTGCATATCTCTGACCGCATCACCGTCCTGCGTCTGGGCGAGGTGGTGGGCACCGTGGCCCGCGCTGATACCGATGGTCAGAAACTGGCCAATATGATGATCGGTAAGGAACTGACCGAGTCACAGTACGAGAAGGTGGATGCCTCCGGCGCTGAGGTCGTGGCGTCTCTGGACCATGTGGACTATGACAAGGAACATAAGCACAGCGGTGTCAACGATATGACCCTGCAGATCCGCAGCGGTGAGATCGTAGGAATCGCCGGCGTGGACGGCAATGGTCAGACCCAGCTGGCGCAGCTGATCACCGGCGTTATCGTACCTCAAGGCGGCAAGATATACCTGAAGGATAGGAGCGTAGCGGTCTTCGACCCCCATTCTTTCATTACAGACGGCGTTTCCCACGTTCCTGAGGACCGCAACGCGCAGGGCCTGGTGGGAGATATGTCCATTGCGGAGAATTTGGTGCTCAAGGAGACCGATTCTCCCAAGTTCAGCCGGGGTAAGGGGCTGCGGCTGAACAAACGTGCCATTCACGACTATGCCGAGGAGATGGTGCAGAAGTACGACGTGCGCTGCACCTCTGTGGGGCAGACGGTCCGCAGCCTGTCCGGCGGCAACCAGCAGAAGGTCATCCTGGCCCGTGAGCTGGAGTCCCAGCCGTCCCTGCTGGTGATGGCGCATCCCACCCGCGGTCTGGATATCGGCGCGGCCAGCTTTGTTCACGAGCAGATGATCGCTGCCCGTGAGCGCGGTGTAGGGATCCTGCTGATCAGCGCAGACTTCGATGAGATATTGGAGATGTCCGACCGCATCCTGGTCTGCTTTGAGGGGCAGATCATGGGCGAATTCTCCGGAAAAAACCCGCCCATCGAGGAGATCAGCCTCGCCATGACGGGTAAGTGAGGGGAGGAGCTGCGATATGGAAAAGTTAAAACGTTCTCTGGGCAGCTTCGTTGTCCCGCTGCTGTCCATTATCCTGGCCTTTGTGATCGGCGGTATCATCATGGCGGCCCTGGGTGCCAATCCCTTTGACGCGGTGAAATACCTCTTCCAGGGAGCTTTCGGCTCCAAGGCCAATATTGGCACTACACTTACCAAGGCCACACCTCTGATGTTCACCTCTCTGTGTGCCTGTTTCGCGTACAAGTGCGGTGTGTTCAACCTGGGCGGTGAAGGCCAGTTCCTTATGGGTTCCATCGCCGCATTCGTTACGGCGTATTTCTCCGGTGTTACCGGCTTTGCCGGTGTGCTGCTGGCGCTGCTGGCCGGTACGCTGGCCGGCGGTATCTGGGGCATGATTCCCGGCCTGCTGAAGATCGGCCGCGGCCAGAATGAGATGATCATCTCCATCATGCTCAACTATGTGGCTACCTTGTTTATGGGCGTGCTGTACACCAGCTGGATCCGCGACGCCAGCGTACCACAGACCCCCGCGGTGGATGACCTGGTGAAGCTGCCCCGTGTAATCACCGGAATGCGCTTTACCTGGGGCTTTGTCATCGCCGTGGTGGTGGGCCTGGTGCTGTATTACGTGCTGTTCTGGACCAGCGGCGGCTTCAAGCTGCGGGCGGTGGGCTATAACATGACCGCCAGCCGCTTTAATGGTATCCATGTGAAGCGCTGTATGCTGACCAGCTTCATTATCTCCGGGGCCATTGCCGGCCTGGGCGGCGGCACAGAGCTGCTGGGTACCCAGTTCCGGCTGATCAACGGCTTCGGGGCGGGCTACGGTTTTGACGGTGTGGCTATGGCACTGATCGGCCAGCTGCACCCCATCGCGACGATGGTGGTGGCATTGTTCTTTGCTGTGCTGCGTGTGGGATCCACCACTATGCAGGCGGCTACAGGTGTTCCCACCAGCGTTTCCGATATCATCCAGGCGTTGGTCATCGTGTTCTCCGTGGCCGGTATGGCGCTGACCAAGCTGCCTGAATTCCAGGCGTGGAAGGACCGTGTGTTCTCCAAGAGAAAGGCGGGTGACAAGTAATGGATTGGATCTCCAGCTTACTGTTGGCAACGGTTCGGCTTGCCATCCCTCTGTTGCTTATCTCACTGGCCGAGTTGTACGGCCAGCGGGCCGGCATGGTGAATATCGGCCTGGAGGGCCTGGCTGCCATCGGCGCGCTGGTGGGCTTTTTGATGTGCTACATCACCGGCTCCAACTGGATCGGCCTGCTGTGCGGTGCGTTGGCGGGCCTGTTGGTCAATATGATCTACGCCTTTTCCACCGTCACCCTCTGCGCGGACCATACGGTCTATGGCATGGCCATCAACATATTCGCTCCGGCGCTGGCGTCGTTTATCTACCGCATCGTGTTCGGTACCGGTTCAGACCTGAAGCAGATCATTACCATGCCCAGCATTGCTATTCCCGGCCTGAAGGACATCCCGGTCATCGGGCCACTGCTGTTTGATCAGAGTCCCATGGTCTATCTGACGCTGCTGTTGGTGGTGTTCACCTCCATTTTCTTCAACCGTACCCGTGCGGGATTGAGCTATAAATCCGTGGGAGAGCATCCGCAGGCGGCCGCTACGCTGGGCATCAATGTCATCGGCGTGAAGTATCTGGCCTGCATGATCTGCGGTGCGCTGGCCGGACTGGGCGGCGCGTACCTGACCACCTGCTATTCCAGTACCTACACCGACGGTATCGTGGCCGGCCGCGGCTTCATCGCCCTGGCTGCCGTGATCTTTGGCCGCTGGAGTGCCGGCGGCATCCTGCTGGCCTGCCTGTTCTTCGGCTTCTGCGATGCGCTGCAGATCCGGCTTCAGGTCTCCGGCATCGCCATCCCGTACCAGTTCTTCCAGATGATCCCCTATGTGGCCACCGTGGTCGTCCTCTCCGTCATCGGTACGAAGCAGGCGGGACCCAAGGCCAATGGACAGCCCTATCGCCGCGAACAGCGGTGACATGACGGTAATGATGTCCGCAAGGACGTTGTTATAGAACAAAGAGCAAGTCACAAAAAACAAGGAGGAAAACCATGAAAAAGTTTCTTGCACTGCTGCTGGCGCTCGCTATGACGCTGGCCCTCGTCGCCTGCGGCGAGAAGAAGGACGACACCAAGACGGACGGCGCCGGTGATGGCGAGAAGACCTACAAGGTCGCCATGATCTGCGACTCCAGCATCAACGACGGCGGTTGGGGCGCTGCCTGCTACAACGCCATGGTCAAGGCTGCTGAGGACAAGGGCTGGACCTACGACGTCACCGACTCCATCTCCCAGGATCAGTATTACGAGACCATCGTTGCCTTCTGCAACCTGGGCTACGACATGATCTATGCTCCCGGCAACCAGTACACCGATGCGGTCCTGCAGGCTGCTGAGGAGTATCCCGACATCGCCTTCGCTCTGCTGAACGGCGCTGAGTCCACCCCCGAAAAGGCCGCTAACGGCAATGTCGCGTCTCTGCTGCCCAACGCTGAGCAGATCGGCTGGATCGCCGGCGCTCTGGCCGGTCTGATGACCGAGTCCGGCAAACTGGGCTTCATCGGCGGTATGGAGCTGGATACCACCAAGGGCAAGATCGCGGGCTTCGAGGCTGCTGCCAAGTATGTTGGCGAGCAGGAGGGCAAGACCGTTGAGCTGCTGGCTGTTCCCTATGCCAACTCCTTCTCCGATGCCCCCAAGGGCAAGGAGTTCGCCACTGAGCTGATCTCCCAGGGCGCTGACGTGTTCTTCGGCGATGCTTCCGCCGTTGACTCCGGTGCCCGTGAGGCCATCGACGCCGCCAATGAGAAGGCCGGCGCCATCAAGATCTACGACATCGGCCAGCCTGCCGATATCCTGGGTCAGAACCCCTGCATCATTTGCTCCCAGGTCACCGATAACGCCGCTATGATCGGTGTCTGCATGGAGGCTGTTGTGGCCGGTACCTTCGGCGGCAACACCATCTTCGGTACGCTGGAGAACGGTGCCCTGTCCGCCGGTGCCATCAATACCGAGCTGGTTCCCGCTGAGAAGGTGGAGAAGTATAACGCCTATCTGCAGCAGATGATGGACGGCACCTTCATGAAGTAAGCTGTCATTCCTTTGATATCCCCCGGCCAGCGGCCGGGGGATATCTTTTCTGCATATAAAAAAGACACGGTATATGGATCCTCCATCCATTTCCGTGTCTTTTTCCTGTTGTAAGCTTTGGGGTTTGGACTTTTGCGTGTAACGGGGTTCAGCACGCCCCAGGTGCCCAGCTGCATAGCGTCACGCCGGCGCTTCTCTTTTTTCGAGAGTTTTTCATAAGGGATAAACTTTTCCATAGTGTGCTCCTTTCAAACGGTTTACGCCATCATAGCAGACCTTACACCGTTTGTCAAAGGAGCGCGCTTATTTCACTCTGCCAATATCTCCTCCGCCACTGACCGGCGCGTAACGCACCGGTCCATGGCCTGTTTTTCAATGTAGCGGTGGGCCTCCTGCTCCGTCATGCCTTGCTTGTCGATCAGTGCCCATTTAGCCCGGTTCACCAGCCGTATCTCCGCCATGCGTTCCTCGATGGTGGCAGTCTTTTCCTCCATACGCCGCAGGCGCTCTCGTGTGCCGCACAGCAGCTGCATGGATTGCAGCAGCAGCGGCGGCGTGGTGGGCTTTTGCAGCAGCAGGATGCCTTGAGGCGCCAGCCGCGCCGCCAGATCCGGATAGTGTTCCGCCTTCACCAGGAGCAGCACACCGGCGCTGGATTTGTCGATGATGTGCAGCGCCAGCTTTGTACCGAATTCATCCGGCAGCGGCGTACTGATGACCACGATGTCAAAAGGCCTCTCCAGCAGGGCACGCCGTGCCTCAGACACGCTGCCTGCGGCACACACCGGGTCGTACCGATCCTCCGGCAGCATTTCACGCAGGGACATATGGAACTTGGCCGCAGCAGCGACCACCAGCACGCTGTACGTCCGGCGGCTGTCCTCCATATGCGTCCCTCCTCTCCAAAGCAGACCGGCTCAGTGGGTGTACTGCTGTATAATGGTCTTAGGTAAGTGCTCTGCGATAAATGCGCTGGATGCAGCCAGTGATCTGGCGTCCTCCAGAGTCTCCGGCAGCGTGTGGAAGCGTGCCTTTACGTCGTTAGCCGCCGTGTAGAAATTCACATCCGCGGCTTCCGGCAGCACCAGATGCCGCGTTACACCGTCCAGGCCGGCGCGGATCAGCAGCGTAAAGGCCAGATACGGGCTGCACAGCGGATCGGGAGAGCGCAGCTCCGCGCGGCGGTACTCGCCCTGCGCGGCAGGAATGCGTATCAGCTGACTGCGGTTTTCGCTGGACCAGGAGATATATCGCGGTGCTTTGCTGCTGCCAAAGCGGTGATACGACTCCTCCCGCGTGTTCAGGAACACCGTCATCTCGGCAATATGGGCCAGAATACCGGCGATGATCTGCGGCATTACCTCTGCGCCATCGCGGCTTTTGGCGGAGATGTTGATGTGCATCCCGTTGCCCGGCTGTCCCATCAGCGGCTTGGGGGAGAAGTCAGCCGCCAGGCCGTTTCGCACCGCCACGGAATTGACGACAGCCTTAAAGGTCACGGCGTTATCCGCCGCCGTCAAGGGATCGGAATAGCGAAAGTCGATCTCGTTTTGCCCGGGGCCCTGCTCATGGTGAGAGCACTCCGGCCGTATCCCCATCTGCTCCAGCGTCAGGCAGATCTCCCGCCGCACATTCTCGCCCTTGTCCTCAGGTGCGATGTCCATGTATCCTGCGTTGTCGTAGGGAATGTGGGTCGCTTCACCGTTTTCGTCCCGGCGGAAGAGATAGAACTCCATCTCCGTGCCGAAGGAGAAACGGATGCCCAGTGCTTCCGCGTCCGCCACCGCCTGACGCAGCAGCGCGCGGCAGTCGGCCTCGAAGGCGACGCCGTCGGGCCGCAGCACGTGGCAGAACATCCGCGCCACCCGCCCGTGATCCGGCCGCCAGGGCAGCATACAGAGGGTGCTGCTGTCCGGATGCAGGAACAGGTCCGAGTGGACCTCGTCGCCGAAGCCGGGCACAGCGGAGGCATCGAAAGCGATGCCGTAGCTGAAGGCCCGGTCCAGCTCATCCGGCAAAATAGATATATTTTTCTGGCTGCCGAAAATATCGCAGAAGGCCAGACGCAGGAATTTTACATCCTCCTCCGCCGTAAACTGCCTGATCTCATCCACTGTGTACTCCATCGTGCTCCTGCCTTTCTCAGTTGGCTACATACATCTGCTGATAGGGGTTTTTGCTGTCCGGTGTGATAACGGTATAGTTGTCGCGGAGCATCGCCTCCGCGTCACGGTCAAACAGACGGCAGTACTCCCGCACATAGGGTGCGATCTCCGCAATATCTTCCGCTGTGGCGTTGTGCAGCGTGACCTGATCCGGAAACCGTATGCTGCTCACATCGCCGCGGAAAACCATTTTTCCGCCGTGCATTCCTGTGCAGGGGAAGAAGTGTACTATCGGCCGGCCGTCGGTGTGCAGGCCCAGCACCAAAATCAGCCCGCCGGCCTGGTATTCGCCCAGAAAGCTGCCGGCCCGCCCGCCGATGACGATCACCGGCTTATGCTGCTTATAGGCTTTCATGTGTATCCCGGCGCGGTAGCCCGCATTGTCCCGGATAAATATCTCACCGCCCCGCATGGCGTACCCCGCAGCGTCGCCGGTGCTGCCGTGGATCACGATGCGTCCGGCACTCATGGTGTCGCCCACCGCGTCCTGTGCATTGCCGTTTACGGTAATAGAACCGCCGCCCAGATAGGCGCCCAGCGCATTGCCGGGGATGCCGTCGATCTCCAGCCGTTTGCTGCTCATACCGGCGGCGATGAACCGCTGGCCCTGGCAGGCACAGATACGGCATTCCTTCCCGGCGTGGCGTATCGTTTCGTTCAGTTGAGAGAAGGACAGACCACTCGCCTCTATGAAGTCCATATTGTACCACTCCTTTCGAGTGTTTTCCATTATTTTTCCTATAAATATCGCTTTTTCGACAGACCTTATTCACCGGCGTGGGCAATTCCCAGAATTTCCAGTTCTTTTTCATTCAGGTGAATACCCCGCAGCATGACCCGGTTGCCCCGCAGCGCCTCGATGGAGTTGATGCCCATACCGCCCATTATCTCCTTGATCTCGTGCTTCCAGGCGGTTACCAGGTTTACCAGCCGCGCCGCAGCCTCCTCGGGATCCAGACGCTTCACCAGCTCCGACCGCTGTGTGGCGATACCCCAGCAGCACCGGCCTGTCTGGCAGGAACGGCACAAGTGGCACCCCATGGCCAGCAGTGCCGCGGTGGCAATGTAACAGGCATCCGCGCCCAAAGCAATGGCCTTGACCACGTCGGCAGCGGAGCGTATGCTGCCTCCGGCGATCAGGGATACGCTGCTGCGTATGCCCTCGTCCCGCAGCCGCTGGTCCACCGCTGCCAGCGCCAGCTCAATGGGAATACCCACATTGTCCCGTATTCGGGTGGGCGCCGCGCCGGTGCCGCCCCGAAAGCCGTCGATGGCGATGATATCCGCACCGCTGCGGGCGATGCCGCTGGCGATGGCGGCGATGTTGTGTACCGCCGCCACCTTGACGATGATCGGCTTTTTGTACGCCGTGGCTTCCTTTAGAGAGTACACCAGCTGCCGTAGGTCCTCAATGGAGTAAATGTCATGGTGCGGAGCAGGGGAGATGGCATCCGCGCCCTCTGGTATCATCCGTGTTTTGGACACGTCGCCCACGATCTTTGCGCCGGGCAAATGTCCGCCGATACCGGGCTTGGCGCCCTGGCCCATTTTGATCTCGATAGCCGCGCCGGTGTTCAGATATGTCTCATCGACGCCGAAACGGCCGGAGGCCACCTGTACGATGGTGTTGGCACCGTAGGGATAGAAATCCCGGTGCAGTCCGCCCTCGCCGGTGTTGTAGCAGATGCCCAACTCCCGGGCAGCCTTGGCCAGCGCCGCATGGGCGTTGTAGCTGATGGAGCCATAGCTCATGGCCGAAAACAGAATGGGCACCGACAGCTCCAACTGCGGCGGTACCTCGGTGCACAGGCTGCCGTCACCGTTCCGTCGGACGGCCTCTGGCTTCTTGCCCAGGAATACCCGCGTCTCCATGGGCTCCCGCAGGGGGTCGATGGGTGGGTTCGTCACCTGTGAGGCGTTGATGAGGATACGGTCCCAGTATACCGGCAGGGGCTGGGGGTTGCCCATGGAGCTCAGCAGCACGCCGCCGGTGGACGCCTGCTTGTATATCTCCTTGATGGTGGCGCAGGACCAGTTTGCGTTTTCCCGCAGGCAGTTGTCGCTTTTTACGATCTTAATGGCGTGAGTGGGACAGAAGGACACACAGCGCTGACAGTTGACGCACTTGCTCTCGTCGCTGACCATTACCTTCCCATCCGCGTTATAGGTGTGCACGCCGTTGGCGCACTGGGATTCGCAGATGCGGCAGCGGGTGCACCGTGCGTCGTTTCGTACCACTTCAAATTCCGGTATGATGTAGTCAAGAGCCATCAATAGGCACCTTCTTTCACTTTCACGATAAACGGCTCACCGCCCATGGGCGCATACAGGTTCTCCGCATCCGGGGCCATGACCCGTATGGCGGCCTCCTCGCTGGCGATAAATACCTTGTCGCCCTTCTCAGCCGTTACCATGGAGCGCAGCTTCAACCGGTCGTTCAGCGCCATCAGTCCGCCGTTGAACCCCAGAATGATGGAGAATGGTCCGGTGATGAGCAGGCTGGGGTATATGGTCCGCAGATAGGTCAGCTGCCGTGCCGCGGCCGGCTCTCTGGTGCGTATGGTACTCCAGAAGGGCGCCGCGATCACCGATGCCATTTCCTCCAGTGTCAGCCCCTGACGCCGCAGCAGATAGTCGGCGATGTAGGTGATGACCTCCGTATCCGTCTGCAGATTGCATTTGTAGCCATACATCTCAATACAGCGCCGATTGGCGTCGTAGGAGGATATCTCTCCGTTGTGTACGATGGACCAGTCAAGCAGGGAAAAGGGGTGTGCGCCGCCCCACCAGCCGGGGGTATTGGTGGGATAGCGCCCATGGGCCGTCCAGCTGTATCCCTCATATTCCTCCAGCCGGTAGAAGCGTCCCACATCCTCGGGATATCCTACGGCCTTGAAGGTCCCCATGTTCTTTCCACTGGAGAATACGTATGCACCTTTCAGCTTGGTGTTGATATCCATCACGGTCCGTGCCACGAACTCCTTTTCATCCAGCTGCAGGCGTGCCAGCACCGAATTAAGGGGCCGCACAAAGTACCGCCAGATGTGGGGAATGTCCGTGATCTCCGGGATGATGCGGATGGGGATCAGCTCCGCGTCTACGAGCTCAAAGCCCTCCTTCAGCATAGCCTCGCACTCCCGCCGGGTGGTGTTATCATCAAAAAAGATGTGGAAGGCGTATTCCTCCCGGTGTTCCGGGTAGATGCCGTAGGCGGCGAAGCCGCCTCCCAGACCGTTGGACCGATCATGCATGGGGACCATGCTCCTGATGATGTCCTCACCGGTCATGCGCCGCCCCTCCCGGGAAATGACCGCCGAAATGGCGCACCCGGATGGGATACGTACCTGTCCCTCCAGCTTCATAGTTTCTCACCCTTTCTTTATGTGCTTCCGTAGGTTCCAGCCGTTCCACGGAGTGATCCGCTGGAAAGCCGCCCCGGAAAGCAAAAAACGCCCATCCGGCAGGGACAAATGTCCTGCTCGGATGAACGCCTTTGCTCATCATGGTTCGGCATTATAGCATCAGATGTGCATAAAGTCAATGAATAAAACGCCAAAAATTGTGTAAAAAGCTGATTGACAAATCCGTCACAACCGCCTATAATTTCGCACATCAAAGGCAAAGGCGTCTTGAAGCTGCGGGCTTCCTGACGCCTTTTTCTATTTTCCAAATCTACAAAAGATCGGGGTGGAACACATGAAAACCGTATCGGACATTTTCGGCACACTGGTATTTGACGACCGACAAATGAAAGCACGCCTTCCTCATGACGTCTATATTTCCCTGAAGAAGACCATTGACGAGGGCGGAAGCCTGGACAACCAGGTAGCGAATGTGGTGGCGGATGCCATGAAGGATTGGGCCATCGAGCACGGCGCGACCCACTTTACCCATTGGTTCCAGCCGCTGACCGGCATTACCGCCGAGAAGCACGACAGCTTTATTACCCCCTCGCCGGATGGCGGCGTCATCATGGAGTTCTCCGGTAAAGAGTTGATCCAGGGTGAGCCGGATGCCTCCAGCTTTCCCTCCGGCGGCCTGCGTGCTACCTTCGAGGCCCGGGGCTACACTGCCTGGGATCCTACCTCTTACGCTTTTATCAAGGACAAGGCACTGTGTATCCCCACGGCGTTCTGTTCCTACGGTGGCGAGGCGCTGGATAAAAAAACCCCGCTGCTGCGCTCCATGCAGGCCCTGAACAAGCAGGCCATGCGTGTCCTGAAGCTGTTTGGCAACACGGATGTCAAATGTGTTCGCACCTCTGTCGGCCCCGAGCAGGAGTATTTCCTGGTGGACCGCGCCATGTACCGCAAGCGCAAGGACCTGATCTTCTGCGGCCGCACGCTGTTCGGTGCAAGACCCCCCAAGGGTCAGGAGATGGATGACCATTACTTCGGCGCTATCAAGCCTCGTGTGGCGGAGTATATGGCCGATTTGAATGAGGAGCTCTGGAAGCTGGGTATTCTGGCCAAGACGGAGCACAATGAGGTGGCCCCGGCCCAGCATGAGCTGGCGCCCATCTACACCACCACAAATATCGCCACCGATCACAACCAGCTGACCATGGAGATCATGCAGAAGGTGGCTGCCCGCCACGGGCTGGTCTGTCTGCTGCATGAAAAGCCATTTGACGGCGTCAACGGCTCCGGCAAGCACAACAACTGGTCTATGGCCACGGATACCGGCGTGAACCTGCTGACTCCCGGTGAGACACCCCACGAAAACGCCCAGTTCCTGCTGTTCCTGTGTGCCGTTATTCAGGCGGTGGATGACTATCAGGACCTGCTGCGCATCTCTGTGGCCACTGCCGGTAATGATCACCGTCTGGGCGCCAACGAGGCGCCGCCCGCGGTGGTATCCATCTTTCTGGGCGACGAGCTGACGGCCATTCTGGATGCCATCGAGAAGGATGAGCCGTACAGCGGCACAGAAAAGACCGTGATGAAGCTGGGAGCCCATGTGCTGCCCAAGTTCCTGCGTGATACTACCGACCGGAACCGGACATCGCCCTTTGCGTTCACCGGCAATAAGTTCGAGTTCCGTATGCTTGGCTCCGCCAACTCCATTGCCTGCTGCAACATTATGCTCAACGCCGCCGTGGCGGAGTCTCTGCGTCAGTATGCGGACAAGCTGGAGAAGGCCAAGGACTTTGACGCAGCACTGCATAGCCTGATCCGGCAGACCATCAAGGAGCACAAGCGCATTATTTTCAACGGCAACGGTTATGACGATGCCTGGATCAAGGAGGCTACCGAGGTCCGCGGCCTGTTGAACCTGCGTACCACACCGGACGCTATGCCCTATCTGCTGCACGAGAAGAACGTAAAAATGCTCACGTCCCTGAAGGTCATGTCCGAGGCGGAGATACGCTCCCGCTATGAGATCACGCTGGACAACTACCGCAAGATCGTCAATATCGAGGCCGAAACGATGGTGGATATGGCCCGCCGTCAGATCCTGCCCGCCGTGGAGAAGTTCTCCTCTAAGCTGGCGCAGGATATCGCCGTAAAGAAGTCCATCGCGCCGGTGGTGTCCGGCATTTATGAGACGACGCTTGTCACGCGCCTGTCCGATCTGGTAGAGGACATCGACGCTGCCGTGGAGGACCTGGCTGCCGCGCTGGCCACTTTCCATAAGATCGATGATGTGACCGAGAGCGCCAACATGGTCCGCGACGTGCTGCTGCCCAAGATGGCGGCGCTGCGCGCCCCCTGTGACGAGGCCGAGCAGCGCACGGCCGAGGGCTGCTGGCCGTTCCCCACCTACGGCGATCTGCTGTTTGGCGTGGAGTAACTTTGCTTCCGATCCCACCGGGCTCCGCCAGGCTCTGTGGTTCCGTACCCTTGCAAACGGGGTACTTTCTCTCCTGAAAAGTGGAATGCCGTGTGCCTATGGGGCACGCGGCATTTCGCTTTTCCGATCATGAAAAAATAACTTGATTTGAAGCCGGGTTTATGTATTAGAATAGAGCGGGCAAAACGAAGAACAAGGAGCTTTTATCATGGATAAAAAGGTTTTAAAGCAACCGCAGGTCTTAAAACGCTTAAAATAAAAAATCTCACATCAGATTTTAGGTAGCCCGCCATCAGAATGGATTGACAATTCGACAAAATGTGATATAATCCCACTGTCTGGAAAAATATAAAGTTGTAGCACAGAGGTGTCTGCCAAAAAGCAGATGAAAAGGGAATCCGGTGCGAATCCGGAGCGATGCAGTCACTGTGTACGGGAGCGGTCTTGCAAACCACTGGGAAACCGGGAAGGGCAACGCCGTGATGAACGAAGTCAGGAGACCTGCCTCTGTGTGGAATCTCAAGCCTGCTGCCAACAGGTTGGTTTTCCTACGAAATTATGATCCGTCGCGGAGCACCGCACGGGTGTATATGTAGTAAGAAGCACCGAGGGCGGCTGTATGAGACACAGCCGCTTTTATATTTCTTTCAGAACAAATATTTGGAAAGAGGTAGATCAACCATGAAGAAAGCACTTGCCTTTCTGATGGCGGCTGTGATGCTGATGAGCATGCTGACCGCCTGCGGCAACAAGGACAATGCCGACAACAAGGACAACAACGACGTAAACACCGAGGAGACCGACAAGGCCGCCGCCGACAAGGTCGCCGCCCTCATCGACGCCATCTACGTCCAGGAGCGCACCGAGGAGACCGACGCCCAGTGCGAGGCCGCCAAGGCCGCTTGGGACGCGCTGACCGACGCCCAGAAGGCGCTGGTGGAGGGCGAGGAGGCCAGCCCCGATTACTTCGGTCTGGACACCGGTGACGCGTCCAAGGACGATCCCCGCAACCAGGACGAGATCGGCGAGAAGGAGCTGCTGGTGGTGTCCTTCGGCACCTCCTTCAACGACAGCCGCGTAGCCGACATCAAGAGCATTGAGGATGCCCTGCAGGCAGCCAACCCCGATTGGTCCGTGCGCCGCGCCTTCACCGCTCAGATCATCATTAACCACATCCAGGCCCGTGACGGCGAGAAGATCGACAACATGGAGCAGGCTCTGGAGCGTGCTATCGCCAACGGCGTGAAGCAGCTGGTGGTGCAGCCCACCCATCTGATGCACGGTGCTGAGTACGACGAGATGTGCGCCGCCATCGACAAGGTCCGCGACAAGTTCGAGTCCGTTGAGATCGCCGAGCCCATGCTGGGTGAGGTGGGCAGTGACGCCACCGTCATCAACGCCGACAAGGAAGCCGTTGCCAAGGCCGTTGTCGCCGCTGCTCTGAGCGAGAGCGGCTACGAGTCCACCGCCGCCGCCAAGGAGGCCGGTGTGGCTTACGTGCTGATGGGTCACGGTACGGCTCATGTGGCGAAGGTCACTTACAGCCAGATGGCCGCCCAGATGGACAAGCTGGGCTATGAGAACGTGTTCATCGGCACCGTGGAGGGCGAGCCCGAGGATACCTCCTGCGAGGCCGTGATCGCGGCCGTCAAGGAAGCTGGTTACACCACCGTGGTGCTGCGTCCCCTGATGGTCGTGGCGGGCGACCACGCCAACAACGACATGGCCGGTGCGGACGAGGATTCCTGGAAGACCATGTTTGAGGCCGCCGGTCTCACCGTGAACTGCCAGATCTCCGGTCTGGGCCGTATCGCGGACGTGCAGGCTCTCTACGTGGCACACGCCAAGGCTGCCATCGACGCTATCGCGTAACAAGGACTGAACGGGCTCCGGGGCGGTATACTATCGCCCCGGAGCCTTTTTCAAAGTAAGGAGGACCTTGACCATGAAGAAAATTCTTTCGTTTCTGCTGGCCGCTGTGATGATGGCGGCGCTGCTGGTAGGCTGCGGACAGCAGCAAACCGATGCCCCCGGCAACGATGAGCCTGACCAGCCCGCTCTGGCGGACGGCGTATACACCGCCGACTTCAACACTGACAGCAGTATGTTCCACGCCAACGAGACCTGTGACGGCAAGGGCGTGCTGACCGTGAAGGACGGCCAGAAGACCATCCACGTCAGCCTGGCCTCCACCAGCATCGTCAATCTGTTCCCCGGTCTGAAGGAGGACGCCCAGAAGGACGGCGCCGTGCTGCTCCAGCCCACCAAGGACACCGTCACCTATCCCGATGGCCTGACCGAGACAGTCAATGGCTTTGATATCCCCGTTCCCGCGCTGGACGAGGAGTTTGACGTGGCCCTCATCGGCAAGAAGGGCGTATGGTATGACCACAAGGTGTCCGTCTCCAACCCTGTTCTGAAGGAGGAGAACGGCGATGACGCTGCCGCCATCGCATTGGCGGACGGTACCTACACCATTGAGGTAGGCTTTGAGGGCGGCTCCGGTAAGTCCCATGTGCTGACTCCCTGCACCCTGAAGGTGGAGAACGGCGCTGCCACCGCCACTATCGTGTGGAGCAGTGAGAAGTATGACTATATGCTGGTGGACGGCCAGCGCTATGATGTCCTCACCACCGAGGGCGGCTCCACCTTCGAGATTCCCGTGCGGGCGCTGGATACCCCGCTGACGGTCATCGGCGACACCACCGCCATGAGCACCCCCCACGAGATCGAGTACACCCTGACCTTTAAGTCCGCCACGGCGGTGGAGGCTGCCCAGTGAGGCGTTTTCTCGCCGGGTTGCTGGCGGCGCTGATGGTCTTGTCCCTCTGCGCCTGCGGCGCGGCTGACGCCCCCGGCAAAACAGACGGACAAACCGCCGCCGTGTCGTGGGACGAGCTGGTCTTCGACCGTACCATGCCCCTGCGCTATGCCGAGCAGTTCTCCGTGGAGTACGCCGGGGACAGCTACAAGCGCATCACCATCAACAACGACCGTGTGTACCTGCTGGTGGCGGAGGGTGCAGCGGTACCTGACGGAGTACCTACCGGTGTCACCGTTTTGCAGCAGCCGCTGGACCAGATCTATCTGGTAGCCGCCGCTGCCATGGACTACTTCGACAAACTGAACGCCATCGACTACATCACCCTTAGCGGTAAAAAGCAGTCGGACTGGTATATCCAGCGCGCCAAGGACGCCATGGACAGCGGGGCAATGACCTACGCCGGCAAATATTCCGAACCCGATTATGAGCTGATCCTGTCGCAGGGCTGCGATCTGGCGGTGGAAAACACCATGATCTACCACTCCCCGGCGGTGCTGGAGCAGCTAGAGCGGCTGGGTATCCCTGTGCTGGTGGAGACCTCCAGCTATGAGACCCAGCCCTTGGGCCGGATGGAGTGGATCAAGCTGTACGCAGCGCTGCTGGACAAGGAGGATGAGGCCGAGGCGCTGTTTAATGAGAAGATGGACAGCGTGGCGGATGTACTGGAGCAGCAGCCCACCGGCAAGACCGTGGCGTTTTTCTACATCACCAGCAGCGGTGCGGTGAATGTCCGCAAGTCCACGGACTATGTGGCGAAGTGCGTCGCCATCGCCGGCGGCGACTATGTCTCCTTCGACGAATCGGCGGAGGACAACGCCCAGTCCACCATCAATATTCAGATGGAATCCTTCTACCATGGTGCAGTGGACGCCGATGTGCTGATCTACAACAGCATCATCGACGGCGAGCTGCACACGCTGGACGAATTGGTGGCACTGGATCCACTGATGGCCGACTTCAAGGCCGTCAAGAGCGGTAACGTGTGGTGCCTGACCAAAAACTTCTATCAGGAATCGCTGGAGCTGAGCGACCTTATTCTGGACGTCAACCATGCGTTGAACGACGCGCCGGATACGGCGTTTCACTTCCTGACACGGATGAAGTGAGCATTTTTTACATCATTGCATTATAAGGAGGAGCGGCATGAAGAGGACCCGAACACTTCGCATCTGGGGAGGCTTTTGGCTGCTCCTCCTGCTTTTATTCATATTTCTGATTTGGAACATCTTTGCGGGAAGCGTTTCTCTTTCCGCGTCTGAGATATGGCGCATCCTGCTGGGGGGCGATGTTGGCTTTACCCAGAGCCAGATTATCGTAAAGATCCGTCTGCCCCGGCTTCTGTCGGCGCTGATCCTGGGCGGGGCGCTGTCCCTGTCCGGCTATCTGCTGCAAACCTTCTTCCACAACCCCATCGCAGGACCCTTCGTGCTGGGTATCTCCTCCGGCGCGAAGATGACGGTGTGCGTGGCCATGCTGGCGCTGCTGAGCCGGGGCAAGACCACCTCCTCCGCCATCCTCATCGCGGCGGCGTTCGTGGGCGCCATGGTATCCATGGGCTTCGTGCTGCTGATCTCCCAGCGGGTCAAGCGCATGAGCCTGCTGGTGGTCTGCGGCGTGATGATCGGCTACATCTGCTCGGCGCTCACGGATTTTCTCGTGACCTTTGCCGACGATTCCAGCATCGTGAATCTGCACAACTGGTCTCTCGGCTCCTTCTCCGGCATGAGCTGGGGCAACGTAAAGACTATGGCCGGTGTATGCGGCGTCACACTGCTGCTGACCTTCCTGCTTTCCAAGCCCATCCGGGCGTACCAGTTGGGCGAGGTCTACGCCCAGAATATGGGCGTCCCCCTGCGGGCCTTCCGGACGGCGCTGATCCTGCTGTCCAGCGTGCTGTCCGCCTGCGTCACGGCCTTTGCTGGCCCCATCTCCTTTGTCGGCATCGCAGTGCCGCACCTGATGAAATCCCTGTTCAAATCGGCGGAGCCGCTCGTCATGATCCCAGCCTGCTTTCTGGGCGGCGGCGTGTTCTGCCTGTTTTGCGACCTCATCGCCCGCACCGCCTTTGCCCCCACAGAGGTGAGCATCAGCTCCGTCACGGCGGTATTCGGCGCACCCATCGTCATCTACATGATGATCCACAGAAAGGCGGCGTGAGTATGGCAGCATATCTGGAAACAAAAGACCTGTCCGTGGGCTACCACGGCAAGCCGCTGATCGAGGACATAGCCCTTCATGTGCAGCGGGGCAAGATCGTGACGCTCATCGGCCCCAACGGCTCTGGAAAATCCACCATATTGAAAACCATCATCGGCCAGCTCTCCAAGGTGTCCGGCACGGTGTTTCTGGATGGAAAAGCCATGGAGGCGCGCAGCCGCAATGAGATCGCCCGGCGCATGGCCATTTTGATGACGGCCCGCATGGAGCCGGAGCTGATGACCTGCAGGGACGTGGTGAGCAGCGGCCGCTATCCCTATACGGGGCGGCTGGGCATCCTGCAGCCGGAGGATCAGGCTATCGTGGAGCGCTCTCTGGCGCAGGTAGGCGGCATGGAGTTTGCCGACCGCCCCTTCTCCGCCATCAGCGACGGACAGCGCCAGCGCATTCTGCTGGCCCGGGCGCTGTGTCAGGAGCCGGAGATCATCGTATTGGACGAGCCTACCAGCTTTTTGGACATCCGCTATAAGCTGGAGTTGTTGACGGTGCTCAAGCGCATGGTGCGGGAGAACGATCTGGCGGTGCTGCTGTCCCTCCATGAGCTGGAGCTGGCGGAGCGCATTTCGGACACGGTGGTGTGTGTGGCGGGCGACCGCATCGACCGCATCGGCACCCCGGAGGAGATCTTCACCCGCGCATATATTGCAAAGCTGTACCGGATGGAGCACGGGAAGTACGACCCCTGCTTCGACAGCCTGGAATTTGTGCCGTAAGGAGTAGCGACATGGAAAAACAGGGTGTTTTTTACGCCGTCAGCGTGGGCCCCGGTGACCCGGAGCTGCTGACCCGGCAGGCCTGCCGGGTCTTGGCGGACTGTCCTGTGGTGGCAGCCCCCCGGATGAAGTCCGGGCGGATGCTGGCGCTGGACATCGCCGCCGGTGCGGTAGATATGCAGGACAAGACCATTTTGCCGCTGGACTTTACTATGGAGCGAAGCGAGGCAGTGCGGGAGGACAGCTACCGCATGGCGGCAGCCGCTATCGAAGCGGAGCTGTCGGCAGGACAGGACGTGGCCATGGTCAATCTGGGCGATGTATCCGTGTACGCCACTGCCTACTATATTCTGGAGCGCATCCGCGCTGATGGGTTTGAGACGGTGATGTGTCCCGGCGTCACCAGCTTCTGCGCCGTGGCGGCGCGGCTGGGACGGAGTTTGACCCGCATGGAGGAGCCGCTCCACATTCTGCCGGGCAGCACGGATCTGGACAACGCGCTGCCGCTGCCGGGAACAAAGGTCGTGATGAAATCCGGCAAGGCCATCTACAAAGCGGCAGCGGCGCTGGAGCGCCACGGTCTGCTGGCAAATGCCGGGATGGTGGCGGACTGCGGACTGGAGACAGAGCAGGTCTACACCGACCTGCGGCAGCTGCCGGAGGAGATCAGCTATTTTGCCACCATCGTGGCGGATTGAGAGGGCGCTATGGAGCAAAAAGTCCCCCGGCTGGTGCTGGCCGGCACCAACAGCGGCTGCGGCAAGACCACCGTCACCTGTGCCGTCTTGCAGGCGCTAGTATCGCGGGGCCTGCGGGTAGGCGCGGCAAAATGCGGCCCGGATTACATCGACCCCATGTTCCACAGCCGGATCATTGGCGCGAAGAGCTCCAATTTGGATGCCTTCTTCTTTGATCCCGATACCCTGCGCTATCTTCTGGCCCGCAACGCCCGGGGCTGCGATGTCACGGTGATAGAGGGGGTCATGGGCTATTATGACGGGCTGGGCCTCACCTCCACCCGGGCCAGCACCTACGAGGTGGCGCGGGAGACCCAAAGCCCCGTGGTGCTGGTGGTCAATGCCCGAGGGGCGGCCCTTTCCGTCCTGGCGGCGGTGGAGGGCTTTCTCCACTTTGCGCCGGACAGCGGCATCCGTGGTGTCATCCTCAACGGGTGCAGCGCCATGAGCTACGGCCCACTGGCACGAGAGCTGGAAAACCGTTTGGGCGTCCGCGCCTGCGGCTACCTGCCCCGTCTGCCGGAGTGCGCGCTGGAGAGCCGCCACCTGGGGCTCATCACAGCGGACGAGGTGGCGGATCTGCAAGAGAAGCTGCGCAAGCTGGCGGCCGAGGCGGAAAAAACGCTGGATATTCCAACGCTGCTGGAGTTGGCTGACGCTGCGCCGCCCCTGCGCTTTATCCCGCCGGCCCTGCCGGAGCCGGGCGCGCCGGTGCGTATCGGCGTGGCCAGGGATCGGGCGTTCTGCTTTTACTATGAGGACAGCCTCGACCTGCTGCGGCAGCTGGGTGCGGAGCTGGTACCCTTCAGCCCGCTGGCGGATGAGCGGCTTCCCGATGGCGTACAGGGTCTGTACTTGGGCGGCGGCTACCCGGAGCTGTACGCGGCGCAGTTGGCGGAAAACCGTACCCTGCGCGGGCAGCTTCGGGAGGCCGTACACGCGGGGATGCCCTGTATCGCCGAGTGCGGCGGCTTTATGTACCTGACAGAGTCCATCGCAGGCTACGCCATGGTGGGTGCGCTGCCCGGGGACTGCTTTGACACGGGGAAGCTGACCCGGTTCGGCTACATCACCGCCACGGCGCAGGAGGACAGCCTTCTCTGCCGCGCCGGAGAGCAGGTGCCGATGCATGAATTTCACCATTGGGACACACCCCAGCCCGGCGGCGCTTTTCTGGCGGAAAAGCCCTCCGGCAAGCAGTGGCGCTGTGCGTATGCCACGGATACGCTGTACGCCGGTTTCCCTCACTTCCATTTTTACGCCAAGCCCGTCATGGCACAGCGCTTTTTGGCGGCTTGCAGAAAGGAGACGCTATGACGGAACAGATGAAGCCTATGGATATCGAGAAGCGCAGCTTCGCCATCATCACCGAGCTGCTGGGTGACCGGCGGCTGGATCCGGAGAATGAGCTGGTCATGAAACGGGTCATCCACACCACGGCGGATTTTGACTATGTGGACAATCTGGCCTTTTCCGACCACGCGGTACAAAAGGCCATTGCCGCCCTGCGGGCGGGCTGTGACATCGTCACCGATACCCAGATGGCCAAGGCCGGGATCAATAAGACGATCCTCGCCTCGCTGGGCGGAGAGGTACACTGCTTCATGTCGGACGCGGACGTGGCGGCGGAGGCTAAGGAGCGCGGTGTGACCCGTGCCTTTGTATCCATGGAGCGGGCGGCAGCCCTGCCCAAGCCCTGCATCTTCGCTATCGGCAACGCTCCCACGGCGCTTTTCTCCTTAGAGGCGCTGATGGAGGCGGGCAAGCTCCATCCCGCCCTCATCATCGGGGTGCCGGTGGGCTTTGTGAACGTGGTGGAGAGCAAGGAGCGCATCATCAAGGCCGCTGCCGCGCCCTACATCGTGGCTCGGGGCCGCAAGGGCGGCAGCAACGTGGCGGCGGCCATCTGCAACGCCATGCTCTACCAGATCAGGCGGTAGGTTATGAAGGAATTTATCATACGGGACGGAAAAAAGCTCCGTCTGGGCTACACCACCGGTTCCTGTGCCGCGGCGGCAGCCAAGGCCGCCGCATGGATGCTGCTGAGCGGCAGTAAAAAGGAGTCCATCCGCCTGCTGACACCCAAGGGCATGGAACTGACGCTGGCGGTGGAGGACATCCATCTGTCCCCAAACTGTGTGCGCTGTGCCATCCGGAAGGACAGCGGTGATGACCCGGATATCACCCGTGACACCCTGATCTATGCCGAGGTGCGGAAAACAGAGACTGTTGGCATTGTCATTGACGGCGGACAGGGTGTAGGTCGGGTAACCATGCCAGGTCTTGACCAGCCGGTGGGTGCGGCGGCCATCAACTCCGTACCCCGCCGGATGATTCAGGAGAATGTGGAGGAGGTTTGCGGCCTGTTCGGATACATCGGCGGCCTGTATGTGGTGATTTCCGCTCCCGATGGCGAGACGCTGGCGAAAAAGACCTTCAATCCCCGATTAGGCATTGAGGGCGGCATATCCATCTTAGGCACCACGGGGATCGTAGAGCCTATGAGCGAGCAGGCGCTGGTGGACACCATCCATGTAGAGCTGCGGCAGCGGCGGGAGGGCGGCGCGGATTATGTACTGCTGGCCCCCGGCAACTACGGCGCAGACTATATCAAGGGTGTCATGGGCATCGACCCCGCCACGGCGGTGATGACCTCCAACTTCATCGGCGACACGATGGAGATGTGCCGGGAGCTGGGCTTCCGAGGGGCGCTGCTCATCGGTCATATCGGCAAGCTGGTAAAGCTGGCGGGCGGTATGTGGAACACCCACTCCCGCTACGGTGACTGTCGCATGGACATCCTGACGGCCTGTGCCGCCGCGGAGGGTTTGGACGCGGCGGCCGCGGAGGCGCTGCTCCACTGCGCCACCTGTGACGACGCCCTGCGGCTGTTGAAGGAGCAGGGACTTTATGACGCGGTGCTGCACCGGCTGGCCGGGCGCATCGACGACATGATGCATTATAAATGCAGTGATATAGAGACGGGAGCCATCCTCTTTTCCAAGGAATATGGCTATCTCTGCGAGACAAAGGACGCAGCGGCACTGCTGCGCCGGATAAAGGAGGACTGACAATGGTACATTTTGTGGGAGCGGGCAGCGGCGCTGCCGACCTCATCACCGTCCGGGGCGTCAAGCTGCTGGGCGAGGCCGACGTGGTGATCTACGCCGGCTCACTGGTGAATCCGGCACTGCTGGACTATACCAGGGAGGGCTGCGAGACCCACGACAGCGCCAAGCTGACGCTGGAAGAGGTCATCGCCCTCATCGAGAAGGCGGAGGCCGCCGGCAAGACCACCGTGCGCCTGCATACGGGGGATTCCAGCATCTACGGCGCGGTGCGGGAGCAATTCGACGAGCTGGAAAAACGGGGCATCGCCTACGACGTCTGCCCCGGCGTCAGCGCCTTCTGCGGTGCGGCGGCGGCTCTGCGGGCGGAGTACACCCTGCCCGATGTGAGCCAGACCGTCATCATCACCCGCGCCCCCGGCCGCACGCCGGTGCCGGAACGGGAGTCCATCCGCTCACTGGCGGCCCATCAGGCCACCATGGTGCTGTTTCTCAGTACCTCGCTGACGGAGCATTTGCAGTCGGAGCTGCTGGCGGGGGGCTATACCGCCGAGACACCGGCGGCGGTGGTGTATAAGGCCACGTGGCCGGAGGAGAAGATCTTCCGCTGCACCGTGGGGACGCTCCACGAGACGGTGACGGGCAACGGTCTGACCAAGACCTCGCTGATCGTGGTGGGCAACTGCCTGGGCGACAACTATCTCCGCTCGCTGCTGTACCACCCCGATTTTACAACGGAGTTCCGCAAGGGGGCCCAATGAGAGCCGCCCTGTTTGCCTACAGCCGGGGCGGCTGTGCCACGGCGCGGCGGGTACTGGAGGCGCTGCCGGAGGAGGTATGGATGTGCTATACCATGCCGCGTTTTGAAGAGCCGGGCTTTCTGCCGCTGGACAGGGCGATATATGGTGTGTGCTTTTCCTCCATGGACGCACTGATCTTTGTGGGGGCCTGCGGCATCGCCGTGCGGGAGATCGCCCCCTATGTCAAAAGCAAAAAAACCGACCCGGCGGTGGTGTGCATCGACGAGGCGGGGCAGTTTGTGATCCCCCTGCTCTCCGGCCACATCGGCGGCGCCAACGCGCTGGCGGAAAAGCTGGCGGAGAAGCTGGACGCCACGGCGGTGGTCACCACCGCCACCGACGTCCGGGGAAAATTCGCCGTGGACGCATGGGCTGCCCGGCACGGCTGTGCCATCTCCGACATGGGGCTTGCCAAGGCGGTATCGGCGGCGATACTGGAGGGGGACGTGCCTCTTTGTAGCCAGTTTTACCTGCCTGTCCCCCTGCCGGAGGGTACGTTTGCCGGGGAGACCGGCTCTCTGGGCATTTTCATCGGCTGGCATGTCAGAACACCCTTTGCCCGCACCCTGCGGCTGATCCCTCGCGTGTTGCGGGTAGGCGTAGGCTGCCGGCGGGGCATCTCTGCCGAAGCGGTGGTGCGTGCGGTGCAGACGGTGTTCGCGGAAAATGGCCTGGACACAGCGGCCATCCGCGGCGTCTGTTCCATCGACCTGAAGCAGGACGAGCCGGGTCTACTGGCCGCCTGTGAGAAAAACAACTGGCCGGTGCATTTTTACACGGCGCAGCAGCTGCGGGATGTGGCGGGTGACTTCACTCCCTCCGACTTCGTCCGTTCCGTTACCGGCGTAGACAATGTCTGTGAACGGGCGGCGCTGCTGGATGCCGAAAAGCTGATCGTACAAAAAACAGCGCGGGACGGAGTGACCGTCGCCGTCGCGGCGGAGCATTGGGAGGTGCGCTTTGGGTAAGGTAATTGTAGTGGGCATCGGCCCTGGCGGCTATGAGGATATGACCATCCGGGCAGACGAGGCCCTGCAGGCGTGCGACGCCATTGTGGGGTATCCCGTCTATGTGGATCTGGTGCGGGATCGCTATCCCGGCAAGGAATTTCACTCCACGCCCATGACACGGGAGACAGAACGCTGCCAGCTGGTGCTGGAGCTGGCGCGCAGCGGCAAGACCGCCGCCATGGTTTGCTCCGGTGACAGCGGCATCTACGGCATGGCGGCGCTGGTCTATGAACTGAGGGGCGAGGCGCAGGAGCCTGAGATCCAGGTGGTGCCTGGACTGACGGCGGCGTGCAGCGGCGGGGCGGTGCTGGGTGCGCCGCTGACCCACGACTTCGCGGTCATCAGCCTCAGCGACCGTCTGACACCGTGGGAGACCATCGAAAAGCGCTTGGACTGCGCGGCGGCGGCGGATCTGACCATCGTCCTGTATAACCCGGCCAGCCACGGCAGACCGGATCATGTAAAGCGCGCCTGCGATATCTTGCTGCGCCGTCTGCCGGAGGACAGACTCTGCGGCATCGTCCGCAACATCGGCCGCGACGGGCAGAGCCGCCGCATCCTGACGCTGGCAGAGCTGCGGGAGGCGGAGGTGGATATGTTCTGCACCGTGTTTATCGGCAACAGTGCGGCAAAGACGGTGGCGGGACAGTTCATCACCCCCAGAGGATACCGAAATGTGTAATATCTGCGTGTTTGCCGGCACCACCGAAGGGCGGGAGCTGGTGGAATTTCTCGCCGGACAGCCGGTACAGGCCACGGTATGCGTGGCAACGGAGTACGGTGAGACGCTGCTGCCAGAGGCGGAAAACGTCACGGTTCTGGCGGGGCGCATCCCGGTGGCGGACATCATCCGGATGCTGCAAGAGACCCGGTTCGATCTGGTGATCGATGCCACCCACCCCTACGCCGCCTCCATCACCGAGAGCATCTGCACGGCCTGCCGGGAGACGAAAACAGAATATCTGCGCCTGCTGCGGCAGTCCTGTGACCCGAAGGAGGCGCTCGTGTGCGTGGAAAACGCCGCCGAGGCCGCCGCGTTTCTGGCGAATACCGAGGGCAGCATCCTCCTGACCACCGGCAGTAAGGAATTGGCGGCGTATAGCGGTATCCTCGATTTTACCCAGCGGGTATACGCCCGTGTGCTGCCCATGGATGCCTCACTGGAGGCCTGCCGCACAGCGGGGTTAAAAGCCTCTCATATCATCGCCATGCAGGGGCCTTTCTCCGAGGAGATGGATCTGGCCACACTGCGGTTTGCCAACGCCGCGTGGATGGTGACCAAGGACGGCGGCGAAGCCGGCGGTTTTCCTGCTAAGGTGTCCGCCGCCCGGAAGGCGGGCGCAGGTCTGGTGGTCATTGGCCGCCCGCCCCAGCGGGGGGGGATTCCCTTTGCGGCGGTGCTGGATGTGCTGTGTAAGCGGTTCGGCTGCACCGTCCGGCCGCAGGTGCGGATCGTCGGCATCGGCCCCGGCAGCCGGGAGGCTATGACCCGCGAGGTCAGTGAAGCCATCGAGACGGCGGACTGTCTCATTGGCGCAAAACGGATGTTGGATGCTGTGGCGCGGCCGGGGCAGCCTACCTATGACGCCATTGCGCCGCAGGATATCGCGGACTTTATCCGCGCCCACCGGGAATACCGCCGCTTTGCGGTGGTCATGTCCGGCGACACCGGCTTTTTCAGCGGCACCAAAAAGCTGCTTCCTCTGCTGGTGGGCTGCGACACAGCGGTGCTGCCGGGTCTGAGCTCGCTGTCCTATCTGTGCGCCCGGCTGCAAACCTCCTACGAGGATGTGCGGGTGGTGAGCCTCCATGGACGGCAGCACAACATCCTGCCGGAGGTGAGGGCAAACGGCCGGCTCTTCGCGCTGGTGGGCGGTGAGCGCGGCATCAACGACCTGTGCCGCACACTGACAGCAGGCGGTCTGGGCGGCGTCACCGTGTCTGTGGGACAGCGGCTGGGCTACCCGGATGAGCGCATTGTGTGCGGCACGGCAGCAGAGCTGGCAGAAGGTGCCTACGAGCCCTTGAGCGTGGCGCTCATCGAAAATCCCCACCCCGACGCGGTGGTCACGCCGGGTCTGCCGGATGACGTCTTCCTCCGCAGCGCGGAGGGAATGCCGGTGGTGCCTATGACGAAAAGCGAGGTGCGGGCGGTGTGCCTTTCCAAGCTGCGGCTGACGGAGCGGAGCGTCTGCTGGGACATCGGCGCCGGTACCGGATCGGTGTCGGTGGAAATGGCCTTACAGGCAAAGCGGGGGCAGGTCTGTGCCGTGGAGCGGCGGGAGGACGCCGCGGCGCTGCTGGGGCAGAACCGGGAGCGGTTTTCGTTGGAGAACCTACAGGTGGTCTGCGGCAGTGCGCCGGAGGCCTGCGCCGGTTTGCCCGCGCCTACCCACGCATTCATCGGCGGCAGCGCCGGGAATATGCGGGAGATCGTGGCGCTGCTGCTGGCAAGAAACCCACGTGTCCGCATCGTGGCCACGGCCGTTTCGCTGGAGTCCGTGGCTGAGCTGACGGAGTGCCTGACGGCGTTTCCCTTTACGGAGACAGAGGTGGTATCCCTGCAAGCAGCGCAGGACAGAAAAGCCGGAAGCTACCACCTGATGAGCGGGCAGAATCCCATTTATATTTTTACGATGCAGGGCGGAGGAGAAACGGCATGATGTGGTCGCTTGCGGCACTTGTTATCGGCTTTTGCATAGACCTTCTGGTGGGCGACCCCCACAGTTTTCCCCATCCGGTAGTTCTGATTGGAAAATGTATCAGCGTGTTGGAGCGGGTGCTGCGGTGCGTATGCCCCAAAACGCCGTCCGGCGAGCGGGCGGCGGGTGCCATTCTGTGGGGCGCGGTGGTCATCATATCCACCGCCGTCCCGGCTCTGCTGCTGTGGCTGTGCGGTCTGGTCAGCCCGTGGCTGCGTCTGGCGCTGGAGAGTGTGATGTGCTGGCAGATCCTGGCGGTCAAGTCCCTGCGGGACGAGACCATGAAGGTCTATGACGCGCTGGAGAGCGGCGATCTGGCCGCCTCCCGCCGTGCCGTCTCCATGATCGTGGGGCGAGACACCGACCGGTTGGACGACGCCGCCGTGACCCGCGCCGCCGTGGAGACGGTGGCGGAGAATACCTCCGACGGCGTGGTGGCGCCGCTGCTGTTTCTGGCCATCGGCGGCGCGCCGCTGGGCTTTTTCTACAAGGCGGTGAACACCATGGACTCCATGCTGGGGTATGTGGAGCCGCCCTATAAGAACATTGGTCTGGTACCCGCCAAGGCCGACGATGTGGTGAATTACATCCCGGCGCGGCTGTCAGCACTTCTGATGCTGGCGGCGGGCGGCCTGATGGGGCTGGATACGGCGGCAGGCTGGCGGATCTTCCGCCGCGACCGCCGGAAGCACGCCAGTCCCAACTCAGCCCAGACGGAATCCGTCTGCGCGGGGCTGCTGGGCGTGCGTCTGGCGGGGGATGCATGGTACCACGGCGTGCTGCACAAAAAGGAGTATATCGGCGACGCAGCGCGGGAGATCACCCACGAGGACATCCCCCGTGTGTGTCGCCTGATGACCGTCACAGCCATCCTTACCCTGCTTTTGAGCTGCGGGGTCAAGCTGCCCTTTGCGCTGTAAAGGAGACGTAGATGCTGTATCAAATGGAAAATCAACATGGTGGTGACGTGTACGGCGGCGGTATCACACTGGATTTTTCCGCCAACACCAACCCGCTTGGCACGCCCCCCGGCGTTTTGGAGGAGGTGTGCCGGGCTCTGCCCCAGCTGCACCGCTACTCCGACCCCTACTGCCGCCGGCTGGTGCAGGCCATCGCAACCCATGAGCAGGTGCCGGCGTCCTATATTCTCTGCGGAAACGGCGCGGCAGACCTGATCTACACATACTGCGCCGCCCTGCGGCCCCGGACAGCTGTGGAGCCTGCGCCTACCTTTGCCGAGTACGGGCTGGGTCTGGCGCAGGTGGGCTGCCGCGTGACGCCGTATTTTCTGCATCAGGCGGAGAATTTCGATGTGGATGAGGGCTTTCTGCCCTTTTTGGAAGAGAAAAAACCGGAGGTGGTATTCCTCTGCAACCCCAACAACCCCACCGGGCGGCTGATCCCGCTCCCGCTGCTGGAGCAGATCCTACAATACTGCGCGGCACAAGGGGCGCGGCTGTTTCTGGATGAGTGCTTTCTCGATCTCACGGAGGACGGCGTCAGCGCCAAAGCCCTTTTGGCGGCGCACCCAGAGCTGCTGATCCTGAAGGCCTTTACCAAGAGCTACGGCATGGCGGGCATCCGGCTGGGGTACTGCCTGTGCGCCGACAGCGCGCTGCTGCACCGCATGGCGAGCGCATCCCAGCCGTGGAACGTATCCTCGCTGGCGCAGAGCGCCGGTGTGGCGGCGCTGACGGAGCAGGATTTCCTGCAAAGAACACGATCCCTCGTCCGCACGGAGCGGCGCTGGCTCACGGATAACCTGACGGCGCTGGGCTTCTGGGTGTGTCCGTCCCAAGCCAACTACCTGCTGTTCCGCGGGCCGCGGGGCTTGCGGGAGGGGCTTCTGCGGCAGGGCATCGCCATCCGGGGCTGCGAGAATTACAGCGGGCTGGACGACGGGTGGTATCGCATCGCCGTGCGGCCCCATGGGGAAAACGAAGCGTTGATAACGGCCATCCGGCAATTCTGCAAGGAGAAATCGCTATGGCTATGAATATTATGATACAGGGAACCATGTCCAACGCCGGAAAGAGCCTGCTGGCGGCGGGACTCTGCCGCGTTCTGAAGCAGGACGGCTACCGCGTGGCACCGTTCAAGAGCCAGAATATGGCGCTAAACTCCTTCATCACCAGGGACGGCGGTGAGATGGGCCGGGCGCAGGTGGTGCAGGCAGAGGCCGCCGGGATCGAGCCGGATACCCGCATGAATCCCATCCTGCTCAAGCCCACCACCGACGTGGGCAGTCAGGTCATCGTAAACGGCCAAGTGCGGGGCAATATGCAGGCCATGGAGTATTTCCGCCGCAAGCGGGACTACATCCCCGCCGTGCTGGAGGCCTACAACAGTCTGGCCTCAGAGTACGACGTGATCGTTATCGAGGGGGCGGGCAGCCCCGCGGAGATCAATCTCAAGCAGGATGACATTGTGAACATGGGGCTTGCCAAGCTAGTGGACGCGCCGGTGCTGCTGGTAGGCGACATCGACCGGGGCGGCGTGTTTGCCCAGCTCTACGGCACGGTGGCGCTGCTGGAGGAGGACGAGCGCCGCCGCATCAAGGGCGTGGTGGTCAACAAGTTCCGGGGCGACCGGGCCATTCTGGAGCCGGGTCTGAAAACGCTGGAGGAGTTGTGCGGCATCCCGGTGGCGGGGGTCATCCCCTACACCCATGTGGACATCGACGATGAAGACAGCCTGACCGAGCGGTTCGACCGATCCACGGAGCGGAAGCTTTTGGATATCGCGGTGATCCGTGTGCCGCGTATCTCCAATTTCACGGATTTCAGTCCCTTTGAACATTACGAGAACGTGTCGCTGCGCTATGTGGATCAGGTGAGCGATCTGCATCGGCCGGACATGATCCTGCTGCCGGGTACCAAGAGTACCATCGCCGACCTGCGGTGGCTGCGGCAGTCCGGTCTGGAGGCGGCCATCCTGAAAGCGGCAGACGCCGGTACGCTGATCTTCGGCGTCTGCGGCGGCTACCAGATGCTGGGGCACACCGTGTCCGACCCCGAGCAGGTGGAGGCCGCCGGGGTCACGGAGATCAGCGGCATGGGGCTGCTGGACATGGACACCGAATTCCGCGGCGAGAAGGTGCAGGCCCAGACGAAGGGCATCATCAGCGGCGTGGAGGGGATGCTCTCCCCCCTGAACGGTCTGGCCTACGAGGGCTACGAGATTCACATGGGGCGCAGCCGGCAGGAGATGCCCGCCCTCAGCGGCGGCGGAAACGTGTACGGCAGCTACGTCCACGGTATCTTTGACGCGCCGGGCATCGCCGATACGATCCTGCGGACGCTGTGTGCCAGAAAGGGCGTGTCCTTTGACGCGCTGGCGACCTTCGACGCCCGCGGCTACAAGGAGCGGCAGTATGACCTGCTGGCTGACGTGGTGCGCGGCGGACTGGATATGCCCTTCGTCTACCGTGTGCTGCGCCGGGAAGTATAACGAAACAAGCTCCGCGGTCTACCACACCGGAAACGCTGCATTGCGTGCTGCGCCTGTTGGGGGTAACAGATCTGCCGGTACATCTGCGGGGCTATGTAGAGGCACTGGGGGCCGGAATCCCCGCCCGGCCCGACGACCTGCTGCTGCGCGCTCCAGAACGGCGTGGATGTAAAAACGGTGTCCTCCATGCTTGGTCACTACTCGGCGGGCTTCACGCTGGACCCCTACGCCCACGTCACCACCGACGCCCAACTCAAAGCGGCGCAAACAATGGGCAATATCCTATCCCGTGCGGTATAGACCTTTCCGCTATCCGCTCCCGTTGGGGTCAGCGTTTGGGTCAGAAAAAAGCAGTATCCGAAAATAGCAACTTATGAAAAGCAAAAGTCCTCGAAATCAGATGATTTCGAGGACTTTTGGCACGCCGTGAGGGATTCGAACCCCCGGCCTTCTGGTCCGTAGGTTGTCTCAAGGGTAAATCGGAGCCATTTCGGCTCCGATTTGTGCTTTTTACCGCCGTTCGCTCGGCGAATTTTCCGTTGTTTCCGTCCAGACTTGCCCGCTTTTTTCGGATTCTGGGTCAAAAGTGGGTCAAACACGGTGCACTCGCACCCGCTCCAACAGCGTCTCGTCGTCCATCGCGCCGGAGGCGACAGCAAGACCGACCTCGACGACCTCATCATTAGTGCAGTCCAGCCGAATACCGTTGACCTCCAGAGCAGAATTGATTTACGATTGGGCGAGGAAGTCCGGGCAGAAAACTGTTCGGACTTTTCTCATATAGTCCAAAGTTGCGGTTGAGTTGTTCACAAGTTTTATGGTATAATTTGAATACGAAAATTGAGCAACAAATTCTTTAGGTTACAATCGATGAGGGGGTAAACGAAAAAGCAGTTTTGACAT
>ERZ791840.354-NODE-354-length-33104-cov-7.450180_pt1 | contig 33104 bp, 31 predicted proteins | sample MGYA00510291_ERZ791840 | MGnify/ENA primary metagenome ERZ791840 (study PRJEB30046, sample SAMN00715256) | human gut metagenome | study: EMG produced TPA metagenomics assembly of the A metagenome-wide association study of gut microbiota in type 2... | reverse complement strand
TGCGCGAAACGCGCCTTTTGCGGCGTATGTTTTCTTATGCCAGGCGGCCTAAAGGCGGTGCTCTTTTTTTGCTGGCGGATCCCGTCATTTTGATGCAAATGACCCGCCGCTTTAGCCGATGCTGTAAGTATATTCACCAAAATCACATATTTTGCGAATAAATATTCAATTTTGCCTTGACATTCCCGGACTGTGGTGGTAAATTATGCAACATCAACGAGAGAGACGCACCGGACGGCGGCAAGCCCATCCCCGGAAAACGCACACTGGAAAGGCGGTACGACCCATGAAAAATCACCACATCAAAGGAGTTGGCACGATGGCACTGCCGCGACGACGACAGGCGCACCGCCTGCACCGCGCGGCATGAGCTCTCCCGACCACATACATTTTATACATGAATAAATATTCACCATATACGGAAGGATATACGACCATGAAAAAGTTTGTTTCTTTGCTTCTGGCGCTGATGATGGCGCTTTCTCTGGTAGCCTGCGGCAGCAAGGCTGATACGACGACCGACGACAAGACCGATGACGACACCGTGACCGAGCCGGCCAACGCGCTGGAAAAGATCAAGGCCGATGGCGTGCTGACCGTGGCCCTCAGCCCCGACTTCTCCCCCATGGAGTTCGTGGACTCCTCCAAAACCGGTCAGGACCAGTATGTGGGCTTTGACATCACGCTGGCCAAGTACATCGCCGAGAACCTGGGCGTGGAGCTGGCCATCGAGCCCATGGGCTTCGACGCCAGCCAGACCGCCGTGTACACCGGCTCCGTTCCCATGAGCATCTCCGGCTACTCCTGGACGGAGGAGAGAGCCAAAAACTATGAGCTCAGCGATTACTACTACGCCGGTGAAAACGAGACGAGACAGGCCCTGCTCATCAAAAAGGAGAACGCAGATAAGTACACCTCCCCCGAGGATCTGGCCGGTCAGGACGTGGGCGCGCAGAACGCCTCCCTGCAGATGCAGCTGGTGACTGAGCAGCTGACGGGTGCCAATCCCATCTCCATCGGCGACATCACCGTGGGCGTCATGGAGCTCAAGAGCGGCAACATCGAGGCGCTGGCCGTGGCCTACGGCAACGCGGAGATGATCGTGGACGCCAACCCCGATCTGGTCATCTGCACCTGGGAATTCGACGTGAAGGCCGAGTATTCCGCCAACGTTATCATGATGCAGAAGGGTGAGACGGAGCTGCTGGATGCGGTGAACGCCATTCTGGCACAGGCCAAGGAGGCCAACCTCTACGACGGCTGGTACAAGGACGCCGTAGAACTGGGCAAGAGCGAGAACGCACAGGAGCTGACACTGAACTGACACGGATATACACCGCGGCGGCGGGTACGAAAGCCGTACCCGCCGCCGTATACACAGTAAGAGGAAATCACCATGAAATTCATTGACTTTGAAAAGCTGGCCGCGCTGTTCCTGAAATACTGGGACAAATTCCTCATCGACGGCGTGTCGTACACGCTGGCGCTGGCCGCCATCACCGTAGCCTTCGGCGCGGTGTTCGCCTCTGTGCTGGCACTGATGAAGATGTCGAAGATACCGCCGCTGCGGTGGCTGTCCACCATCTACATCGAGATCATCCGCGGCACGCCTATGCTGCTGCAGCTGTATTTTTTCTATTTCGGCCTGCCCATGCTGATCCCGGCGTTGAACAAGCAGAAGTTTCTCTGCATCGCCATCGCCCTGATCTGCAACAGTGCGGCCTACGTGTCCGAGGTCATCCGTTCCGGCATCCAGGCGGTAGATCCGGGGCAGAAGGAGGCAGCGCTGAGCCTTGGCTTCAGCGAGAGCAAGGCCATGTGGTTCGTGGTGGTGCCCCAGGCGGTGAAGAACATCCTGCCCGCCCTGGGCAACGAGTTTATCATGATCATCAAGGACACGTCCCTGGGCTCCACGTTCTTCATCGGCGACCTGATGACCCAGTACCTGGTGGTCAAGGGCGCCACATACCTGCCCATCGAGCCGCTGGTGATCGTGGGCGTCATCTACTTCATTATGACGTTCGTGCTCAGCAAGGTGTTCGGCCACTTTGAAAGAAAAATGAAGAAGGCCGACCGGAACAACGGCTATGGGCGCAAGCGGAAGCAGCAGCGGGAGGTGCATATCTGATGGCACAGACGCTTATCCAGGTCAAGGACCTGAAAAAATACTACAACGGCGGCGACGTCAAAGCGCTGGACGGTGTCACGGTGGACGTGTACAAGGGTGACGTCATCGCGGTGATCGGGCCCTCCGGCGGCGGCAAGAGCACATTCCTGCGGAGTCTGAACCTGCTGGAAACGCCCACCTCCGGCTCCATCATCTTCGACGGGGTGGACATCACCGGCAAGAAGGTGGACCTCCCCCTCCACCGGCAGAAAATGGGCATGGTGTTCCAGCACTTCAATCTGTTCCCCAACAAAACGGTGCTGGAGAATCTGACCATGGCGCCCATCAAGATCAAAAAAGTCCCCAAGTCGGAGGCCGAGCAGAAGGCCATGGCGCTGCTCCAGCGCGTGGGCCTGGCGGACAGAGCCAACGATTACCCCGCCCAGCTGTCCGGCGGACAGAAGCAGCGTGTGGCCATCGTCCGGGCGCTGGCCATGGAGCCGGAGGTCATGCTGTTCGACGAGCCCACCAGTGCCCTGGACCCGGAGATGGTGGGCGAGGTGCTGGAGGTCATGCAGGAGCTGGCCCAGTCCGGCATGACCATGGTGGTGGTCACCCACGAGATGGGCTTCGCCAAAGAGGTGGGCAGCCGCGTGCTGTTCATGGACGCCGGAAAGATCGCCGAGCAGGGCACCCCCGCCGATGTTTTCAATCACCCCCAGAGCCCTCGCCTTCAGGATTTCCTGAAGAAGGTGCTGTGAAAAAGGAGCAGACAATGAACGATGCAAAAAAGGCGGCGCTGGCCGCCATTGACGAGAAGAAGGAACTGGTGGCAGAGGTGGCGGACGCCATCTGGGACTATGCCGAGCTGTCCATGCAGGAGGTAAAGTCCGCCGCCCTGTTCGTCAAGGTGCTGAAGGCTGAGGGCTTTCAGGTGGAGGAAGGCATATGCGGCATCCCCACCGCCTTCTCCGCCTCCTTCGGCAGCGGTGGGCCGGTCATTGGCCTGCTGGCGGAGTACGATGCGCTGTCCGGCCTTTCGCAGGCGGCGGGCAGCACCGCGTACCACGAGCTGGTGAAGGGCGGCAGCGGCCACGGCTGCGGCCACAATCTGCTGGGCGCGGGGGCCATGGCCGCCGCCATCGGCCTGAAGCACTATCTGACCCAGACCGGAAAAAGCGGCACCGTCATCCTGTACGGCTGCCCCGGCGAGGAGGGCGTGGCGTCCAAGGCCTATATGGCTCGGGAGGGCCTGTGGTACGGCCTTGACGCGGCGCTGACGTGGCACCCCGGCGACAGCAGCGAGGTGACTACCGGCTCCACCAACTCCTGCATCCAGATGATCTATACGTTCCACGGGCTGGCGTCCCAAGCATCCACCGCGCCGGAGCGGGGCCGCAGCGCGCTGGACGCGGTAGAGCTGATGAATGTGGGCGTGCAGTTCCTGCGGGAGCATATGCCCCGCGACGCCCGGGTACACTACTCCATTCTGGACGCAGGCGGCGTAAGCCCCAACGTGGTGCAGCACCAGGCCAGCGTCCTGTACATGATCCGTTCCAACTTCGTCAAGGACTGCATGGCCCTGCACCAGCGGGTGGACAAGATCGCGCAGGGCGCGGCGCTGATGACGGACACCACCATCGAGCGCCGCTTCGTGGACGGCCTGTCCGACACTGTGTGCAACCACGCGCTGGAAAAGGTGCTGTACGACAACTTCTCCCAGCTGGGCGTACCGCCCTGCACGGCGGAGGAGCACGCTTTCATGGAGGCACTGTCCGCCACCTACGAGGGGCGTGACGTCCCCGGCGGCGTGGGCGCGGAGAACGATCCCGCCTTCGCCGAAAAGGTGAAGGCCATGCAGACCGGCCACTTCAACGACTTCCTGATGCCGCTGTATCAGGGTCCCGCCTTCAACGCCGGCTCCACCGACGTGGGCGATGTCAGCTATCAGTGCCCCACGGCACAGATCCATGTGGCGGTGTGGCCCAACCACGTCCCCTGCCACAGCTGGCAGGTGGTGTCCTGCAGCAAGACGCCCATGGCCCATAAGGCCACCGTGCACGCCGGCAAGGTGCTGTGCGCCGCCGCCATCGATCTGTTGGAGCAGCCCGCGCTGCTGAAGGCCGCCAAGGCCGAGTTCCGGCAGCGGACAGCGGCCGGGTACAACTGCCCCATCCCGGCGGACGCCGTGCCGGCGCCCCTCGAGCTGTAAAGAAAGAACACCCCTGACCTGCCGGTCAGGGGTGTTCTCTTACAGATGCAGCTCCTTCAGCCGCCGGAAGCTGCGGCTTGCCAGCAGCAGGCCCAGCGCCGCCAGCACCAGCGCCGCCGCGCCCAGCACCCAGGTCAGCGTGTCCGTCAGCCCCCGGCTGCACAGCCAGGAGAACAGCCGGTAGGCGCCCATGACCAGCAGGATGCCCGCCAGCAGCAGCGCCACCAGCACGGTGGAATTCTCGCAGTTGTCTATCTTTTTCATGGCGTCCTCCCCTGCGCCGGAACGGCCCCGGCGCTTCTGTCCACCATCATACCATCCGCCGCACAGCCCGTCAAGGGCAGAGAGCCGGGGACTGTCCTCACGGGCAGTCCCCGGCTTCGCGTTTACGCCAGCAGGGCGCGGTCGTTGTCGTATTCCTGGCCGCTGACCTTGCTGAACAGCGCCAGCAGGTCCGGCACCGTCAGCCGGGCCTTCTCCTCGCCGGAGATATCCAGCACGATCCGCCCGTTGTGCAGCATCAGCAGGCGGTTGCCGTAGTGGATGGCATCGCGCATATTGTGGGTGATCATCAGCGTGGTCAGGTGGTTCTCCCGGACCAGGCGGTCCGTGATGTCCATGACCCGCTGGGCCGTCTGGGGATCCAGCGCCGCGGTATGCTCGTCCAGCAGCAGCAGCTTGGGCTTCTGCAAGGTGGCCATCAGCAGCGTCAGCGCCTGCCGCTGTCCGCCGGAGAGGGTGCCCACCTTGGTGGTCAGGCGATCCTCCAGACCCAGACCCAGCTCCCGCAGGCGGCGGCGATAGTCCTCGCGCTCGCCGCGGCGGATGCCGGGACGCAGGGTGTGATGCCGGCCGCGGCGCTCCGCCAGAGCCAGGTTCTCCTCGATCTCCATGCCGGCGGAGGTGCCCATCATGGGGTCCTGGTACACGCGGCCCAGATAGCGGGCGCGCTTGTACTCCGGCAGAGAGGAGACGTTGACGCCGTCCAGCTCGATGCTGCCCTCGTCGGGCTGCCAGGTGCCGCAGATGGCGTTCTGCATGGTGCTCTTTCCGGCGCCGTTGCCGCCGATGACGGTGACGAAATCCCCGTCCCGCAGCGTCAGGCTCAGGTGGTCCAGCGCCACGCGCTCGTCCACGGTGCCGCTGTTGAAGGTCTTGGTGATGTTATTCATTTTCAGCATGGCCGCTGTCTCCTTTCTTACTGCGGGAATGGGCTTTCAGTTGTGCTTTGACGTGGGGCGCGCCCAGGAACACGGCCACCACCACGGCGGAAAACATTTTCAGAAGGTCGGTGTCGAAGCCGGCGAAGATGATGACCTGGTACACGATGTAGTAGATCACCGCACCCAGTATCACACCGCCCAGCTGCACGGCCATGCGGCCGCCCCGGCGGCCCAGCACGGCCTGCCCGATGACCACCGCCGCCAGGCCGATGACCACGGCGCCGCGGCCCATGTTCACATCGGTGTAGCCCTGGTACTGGCACAGCAGCGCACCGGACAGGGCCACCACGCCGTTGGACAGCGCCAGACCGACGACCTTCATCAATCCGGTGTTTACGCCCTGGGGCAGAGCGCCGGGCAGCGCGTTCAATAGCTGTGTCATGTGGGTACACCAGACCTTCCTGTCTGAATTTTATTCCATGGCCTCGTAGCCCTCCGGGATAGTGATGCCCTTGCCGGTCAGGTACTCCTCCACCACCTGGACCTGGTACTCGGAGTTAGGCTCGGCGGAGCAGTACAGCAGGCCGACGGTCTTGGTCTCCGGCAGCAGCTCCAGGATCATATCCGCCTGCTCCGTCAGGGGCGCCAGGTCGGAGGTACCGGAGACGTTGCCGCCCACGGTGCCGGAGAAGTTGTCGATACCCAGCGCCACGCCGTACTCGGTAACAGAGGTACCCAGAATGGGGATCTCTGCGGTGGCGTTATAGGCCGCCTGCAGCACCGGTGCCGTCCGTCTTGGTGTCGTCGGTCTTGCTGCCGCAGGCGGCCATGCTCACGCACATGGCGGCGGCCAGCAGGGCGGTCGTCATCCGCCGTGTGATGTTCTTTTTCATGGTGTGGTTCCTCCTGATGGGTGTTTTTGAAAATCTGGCTGCAAAAAAGCCGCCCTACGGATCTGTGATCCATAGGGCGGCTTTGATGTCAGTACGTCTCCGGGGGAGAACATCCTCATTTCATCAGCAGCATTTCCGGGCACCACAAATCACTCTTACTTCATCCGCATAGGTAAAGTAAAAGCTAAATGCGTATGCCTTGTACAGCTGCTTCATCATGTGTGGCGTTCTCCTTTCCCGAAGTTTTCTGTAAGATATCACAACAGGGAGCCACCGTCAAGCGTCATATCACCAAAAACAGTTGCCGGGGGCAAGCGCCCTGCCCGGCGCTTTCGCGCTTTAAAGTTCGGATGTGCCCGGTGTTCCGGCAAATATCCGGCACTTTCCGCCGTCATTTTCCGCTGGGCATATCGCCCAGAGTGCAGCCGTCCTCTGTCAGCAGCGTCAACCCGGCAGGGCGCTCCGCCAGCAGATACTCCAGCACACCGCGGCTGACGTCATCCATCTCCCCGGCGCGGCGGATGTGCACCGCCAGCGGCTGCCGCGCCGCCAGACCGGTGAGCCACCGGATAAACGCCTGGGCCACTGCCGCCGGCGCGGCCGTGACCTCGCCCTCCACACCGGCACACGCCGCCGCAGCGGGCTGTATAGCCCCCAGCACCCGCAGCAGCGCCCGGTCGCCCGATGGCACGTCGTATCCGATAGCGTCCAGCAGCTTCCCCACCGTGTCCGCCATCCAGAAGCAGGGCACCGCCCGGAGGCAGTAGGTCCGCACGTGCAGGCCCGGCGCATCGGTCCGCGCCGCCGCAGGCTCCTCCGGCGCGGCGGGCGCGGCCTTCAGCTCCGCGTATTTCTGCGTGATGGCGCTGCCGGGATAGATCTCCAGGTTGGAGGCCAGCCGGTTGCGGAACTCGTTGAAAAACCGGATAGCACGGCTGCGGTCACCGCCGCGCTCATACAGCGTCATCAGCCGCAGGGCCAGCTGCTCGTTGTAGGGCTCGTATTCCATGACCCGCTCCAGAATGCCCACGGCCTCCGGCAGCATATCCCGCTGCTCATACAGCTCCGCCGCCTTCATCAGCAGCCGGTTCTTCCGCTTCTCATAATAGATGCGCTGGCTGAGGATCAGCTCATTCAGGTCCTCACAGTGGTTGAAATAGTACCCCTCCAGCAGCTCGCCGCCGAAGGCGTCACACGCCCGCTTCAGCTCGTCCGCCGACTGTGTCTCCGGGTCGATCTCGTCGATGGTCTGCAGATCGCAGATATAGTCGTATGCCCGGTCGATGCAGCAGTACTCCCGGTCCAGCTTGATGAGCGACCGCCCGCCCTCGCCGGTATCGGTGCTCTTTTTGATCTTCCACAGGGTATAGCGCAGGTTGTATTTGGAGGCGCTGGCTGCGCTGTCCGGCCAGAGGTAGGCCGCCAGCTTCTCCCGCGCATAGTAGTCCCCGCCCCGCAGGAACAGGATACACAGCAGGGCGCAGCCCTTGTTGCCCAGCTCCGGGGTGATGTCCGTGCCGTCGCAGATGACCTGCGGCTTGCCAAACAGTCTGATCTGAAGCATGGCCGTCACCTCACTGCCGGCTGTGCAGCACCGACCCGGACTTGATGGTCACGGTCACGTCGGTCTGCTCCAGCTGCTCTGCGGGCACGGCGCGGATGTCGCGGTCCAGCACCACGATATCCGCCAGGTATCCCGGCGCCAGCTTTCCCTTGCGCTTGTCCTCAAACAGCGCGTAAGCGCCGTTGACGGTGTACATCTCGATGGCCTGCTCCACGGACACGGCGCACTGGGGCACGGCGCGGTTCACCGCCGCGTGGATGCCCAGCATGGGCCGCGGCTCCGTCACGTCGCTGTCCGACCCGCCGCACACCACCGCGCCGGCGGCGAACATGGCGGCAAAGTTGTTGGAGTGCAGATAGCGCTCGCCCACCCGGCGCTCGTACATACCGCCCTTGCCGCCCCACAGATAGGCGTAGGCCGGCTGCACCGAGAAGATCAGCTTCATGTCCGCCGCCCGGGCGATCTGCTCCGGCGTGGCCATGATGGCGTGCTCGATGCGGTGGCGCAGGGCGGTGCTGCCGCCCTGACGGATGGCCCTCTCATGGGCCAGCAGCACGGACTCAATGGCCCGGTCGCCGATGCTGTACAGCGCCAGCTGCATATCCTGCCGGTAGCACTGCTGCACGAACTCGTCCAGTCCATCCTGGGGCAGGAAGATCTGTCCCCGGTAGTCCGGCCGGTCTGCGTAGGGTGCCGACAGGGCGGCGCTGTGGCTGGACAGGGTGCCGTCCACCATAATATTGCCGCCCACCCGGCGCAGTCCCAGCTTCCAGACCTTCGCCAGGTCCATGGTCTGGTAGAACAGCGGCATATCCACCGGGAACTCGCCGCTGTGGGCGTAGATGAACTCCGCGTCCCGGTCGTCGAACAGCCAGCCGCCCTCAATGGCCGCCACGGTGGTGATGCCGTTTTCCAGCAGCCGGGACATGGCCAGATGGATGGCCTCCATGCGGAACTCGTCCGGCAGGCTCCGCAGCACATTGGAGCGCAGCACATAGTTGGCGTTCCGCCGGAAAATGCCCGTGGGCAGGCCGCTGCTGTCCAGCTCCACGCCCTCCAGGGAGAAGGGAACCTTATAATACAGCAGGGCGTGGGTGTTCAGCATGCTGACGTGGTACTCCTTGGAGAACAGCACCACCGGACTGTCGCTGCAATACCTGTCCAGCACATACCGGTCCGGAAAACGCTTTTCCTCGAACTGCGACTCCTCCACCTGGCAGCCCAGCACCGCGCCCTCCCGCTTTTCGGCGGCGGCCAGCATCTCGCCCAGCTCCCGGTGGGACCGCGCGCCGCCCAGGTCCACGCTCATCATGTTCACAGCGGTCTGCATCACATGGAAGTGGTTGTCGATAAACCCCGGCAGCACCGTGCCGCCCCTGGCGTCGATGACCTGCGTGCCGGGGCGCACCAGCTTCTGCCAATCATCGCCGCGGCCTGCGGCGCAGATCATTTTCCCCGCCGCGGCCACCCAGTCGGCCCCGCCGTCGCCGCACATGGTCACGCAGCGCCCGTTTTTAATGATGATATCCGCGTACATAGCGTCCCGTCCTCCTGTTGAAAGCCGTGTTGTGTTATGGCCGTATTGTACACCAGGGCGGGCCGTCTGTCCAGTGGCGCTGCGCCTCCGGCGGCAGATGTACCAAATCGTTTGTTGAAAAGCGCGGCATGATTTGCTAAAATGTTTAGTAACAACGGAAATTCAACGCTTTTCCCACGCGCGGCGCAACATCTCCCGGTTACAATGACATCAAACTGAGGCGGAGCACGGCCGGCGCGGCCCCTCTCCGCCCTCCCGAAAAAACGAAAGGACAGGGATGTATATGAGCGTTTTGATTTTGAACCGCGAGCAGGTCAAGCAGGTCATCTCCATGAAGGAAGTCATCCAGGAGGTGCGCGAGGTCTATCGGCTGAAATCCCAGGGCAAGTCCGTGATCTGGCCGCTGGTCAACTATGAATTCGTGGACGAGCACGCCGCCATGGACATCCGTTCCGGCTATATCAAGGGCGTACAGCTCCACGGCCTGAAGATGCTGAACAACTTTCCCGAGAACCGGGAAAAGGGCCTGCCGCCCTTCAACGGCATCATGATGGTCTACGACTCCAACACCGGCATTCCCGTCAGCGTCATGGACGCCTCCTACGTCACCTGTATGCGTACCGGCGCCGCCGGCGCGCTGGGCGTGGATCTGCTGGCCCGCAAGGACGCCAGACACCTGTTCATCCTGGGTGCCGGCAAGCAGGCCCCCTTCCAGATCGCCGCCACGCTGCTGCTGCGTCCGGTCATCGATAAGGTCTACATCGCCGACCCCATGTTCCCCGACAACGCGGTGCAGTTCGCCGCCCACATCGCCCAGCAGCTCTCCGATGACTTCGGCATCGACGCCTCCGGCGTGGAGTTCCTGCCGGCGCTGGATATGGCTGCCGCCGTGGGCGACAGTGACGCCATCATCACCGTCACGCCCTCCCGCAAGCCCATCATCCAGAAGGCGTGGCTGAAGCCCGGCACCCATCTGAGCTGCCTGGGCTCCGACATGGAATCCAAGCAGGAGATCGAGAGCACCATCTTCCAGGGTGCCGCCTTCTACGCCGACGACCGTGCCCAGTGCATCCGCGTGGGCGAGATGGAGCTGCCCATCAAGCAGGGCGTCATCAGTGCCGACGACATCACCGGCGAGATCGGTGACCTCATCGACGGCAAGGTCCCCGGCCGCACCAGCGACACGCAGACCACCATCTTCGACGCCACCGGCCTGTACATTCTGGATCTGGCCGCCGCCAAGGTAGCCATCGACCGCGCACTGGCCGAGGGCGTGGGCCTGCAGGCCGACCTGTAAACCCGCGGGATATATCCGCTTACCCTGCAAAACAGACGAAATGAGGAGGACAATAAAATGAAACTGGCATGGTTTGGTGTGGAAGAGTGGCTGAATCCCATGGACTCTCTCGCCCGTATCAATCTGGGCAGCAGCTGCGTCAGCGCCCTTCGTATGGACGAGCTGTTTGACCTGACCGGCGAGGATCTGGACGCTTTCCTGAACGAAATGCGTACCATGAGCCTGCATTATCACCACGGCGACGCCACCGGCTCCCCCCGGATCAAGGCGGCGGTGGCCGGCATTTACCCCAAGGGCAGCGTGAAGCCCGAGGAAGTGATGATCACCCACGGCGGCACCGGCGCCAATGACCTGGTGCTGATGAGCGTGCTGGAGCCGGGTGACAACTGCGTGGTGATCAAGCCCTCCTATCAGCAGCACTACGATATCCCCAAGGGCAGCGGCATCGAGACCCGCGTGGTCCAGCTGAAGGCCGAGGATAACTATCAGCTGGATTTCGACGCCCTGGACAAGGCCTGCGACGCCAACACCAAGATGATCGTCCTGACCAACCCCAACAACCCCATCGGCGTGACCCTGTACGACGAGGGCCTGCGTAAGATCGTGGACATCGCCGCCAAGCACGACGCCTGGATCCTCTGCGACGAGGTCTATCGCGGGCTGGACGAGAACTATATGCCCTCCATTCTGGACTACGGCTACCACAAGGCCATCTCCATCAGCAGTATGTCCAAGATGTACTCCATGGCCGGCACCCGTATCGGCTGGATCGTCTGCCGCGACCACGAGATGTACGAGGTCATGAAGACCCGCCGTTCCTACAACACCATCTGCTGCGGCATCTGGGACGAGATCATCGCCTCCATTGCGCTGGAGCATTACCAGGCCCTGTGGGCCCGCGCCCGTTCCATTCTGGAGCCCAACCGCAAGATCGTGGAGGACTGGGTGGCCTCCCAGCCCCATCTGCACCTGCGCGCCAAGGCCATGGGCACCACCTGCCTGATCGACTATGATTACGACGTGGACTCCGAGACCCTGGCCAAGGACGCCATGGCCACCGAGCAGATCCTGGTGGTCCCCGGCGACTACTTCGATATGCCCAAGACCATCCGCGTGGGCTACGGCGCCTTCCGCGATCCTCAGGTGCTGAAGGCCGGCCTGGAGGAGTTCGGCAAGTACCTGGAGAAGTACAACTAACTGACACATCCCTCTCTCACAAATTTCTTCCCCCCTGCGGCACGCGCCGCAAAACAAGCGCCCGGCTTCTGCCGGGCGCTTGTTTTTTTTCGTATTCCGTTGGCGCTCACACCCGCGCCCAGCGCATCCAGCCGTCCTCGAACAGGGCTGTCAGCCGCCCCGTGTCCTTCAGCCACGCCAGATAGGACCGCACCGTGCTGCCCACCAGCACATACTGCTCAAAGCTCATGGTCAGCCCGTAGGCGGCAAACAGCTGCTGCAGGATGTCCTCAAAGCCGCGGGGCGCAGCGCAGAGGTCCACGATCCTCTCCGCGATCTCATGCACCTTTCGGATATTGTACTGCGCCAGATCGGCGATGTCCTCCGTCACCTCCGTGTGCGCGGGCACAAATACCTTCGCCGTCATGGCCTGCACCTGCTCCAGCGTTTTCAGGTACCCGGCCACGTCGTAAATAAAGCCGATCTGGTACTTGTCCAGTATCTCCCGGCTGGAAAGGCAGTCCGCCAGAAACACCACGTCGTCCGGCGTCCGAAAGCCTACCATGTCGAAAAAGTGCCCGGGCAGGGGGATAGACGCAAAGCCCTCCGGCAGCTTGTCCGCCGTCAGCTCCGCCGCGTCGCTCTCCTGTGCCAGCAGAAACTTGTGCCGCAGGTCCTTGGGCGGATATCCGCCGTAGAGAAACGACGGCTCCAGCACCGGGTGCCGGGTAAACGCGCAGTCGATTCCCGGCGCGTAGATCCTGCAGCCCGTCTGTCCCTGCAAATACCGGTTCCCGCCGATGTGGTCGGCGTTGGCGTGGGTGTTGTAGATCGCCGTCAGCTGCCAGCCGTTGGCGTCCAGCACCTGCCGTATCCTCCGCCCCGCGTCCTTGTCGTTGCCGCTGTCGATCAGGCAGACGTTTTTCTCATCCAGCCGGAAGAGGCCGATGTTGGTGGGGCTCTTGATGTAATACGTCCTCTCGGTAAGCTGTATCAGTTCGTACATAGCGGTATCCCCTCCGTTACTTTTTTGTATCGCCATCCGATCATGCTTTGTTACTTCTTTGTGCTGTCATCCTATCAGTTTTTCCGCCTCTTTGTAATGTCATTCTATCATGTTTTGCTGCTTCTTTGTGCTGCCATCCTATCATATTTCCCCGCTTCTTTGTATTGTCATCCTATCATATTTTCCCGCAAAACACAAGCGCCCGGCCGATAGCCGGGCGCCTGCGTACCTCATCTGTATATGGCGCCGCTGGCCGCCACACAGTTCTTTCCGTTGTTTTTGCAGATATACAGCTGCCTGTCCGCCTTTGCGATAAGCGAAAAGTCCTTCAATTCCAGGCATGTCCCGCACGCAACACCGAAAGAGGCCGTAACAATGTGCCGGTCCGGCAGGTCCTCTCTTGGAACAGCCACGGCGCGCACCGCGTCAAGAAGCGCACCGGCGATACGGCGGGCCTCCTCCTCACCGATATCCGGCAGAATCACCACGAACTCCTCGCCTCCAAAGCGGAAGAGATACCGGTCAGCCGCCGCCAACACCCCGACCACGCTTCCGGCCACACGCCGCAGCGCTTCGTCGCCCTTCATGTGGGAGTAGTTGTCGTTGTACGATTTGAAATCATCCACGTCAAAAATAATGACGCTGACCCGTTCCGGCGCGGTTTTATCGGCAATGAACGTGCCATACGTCTCCATCGCCTTTTTATTCAGTGTTTCCGTCATCACGTCGTTGTAGGCCAGCTTGATGAAAGCGTGACCCATTTCCTTGATGTGCCGTTCGTTGGCGGACTGCCGAAGGAAGATGGACCGCAGCACGATAAAACCTACAATGATGGAAAATCGCAGCAGGAAATGCTTGAACAGGTCATAGTTCTCCGCGTAGGGAAGCTGCCCGGGCAGCCACCAGCTGATCAATATCAGAACACATACCGCCACGGTATCCACACGGCGGTATGTGGGCGCGATCATGATCGCAAACAGATAGCACATGGAGATGGACAACCCGACCCGGTGAAAGTTGCAGGAGACCATAAAGACGGTAACGCTGGCGATCACCACCCCATAGTAGGCCAGCAGCGCAAACCGCGCCGGCGGCGCATCGTATTCTCCTCCACGCTTTTTATAGGCGATCGTAAACACCAGCATCGCCAGCGAGCCGCCGATCATCATGTAAAGCGGCACCATGTCAATGGGAATCATCGAGCGCGCCGCGATGTTCTTGACCAGGTAGATCCCGTTGGTCAGTATAAACAGAATGGCTGCATAAAATACGACCGAAAAATTCTGCCGCATAAGGATGCTCTCCACAGTCGGAATCTCATCGATCTGTATTCCCAGCACACGATCACTAAAGCTCTTAAACCTGGCAAACGCCATATCCGATATCCAGCAGGACACCCTCTGCACAATATCGACCTTATTCCCTCGTCTTTCCATACGATCCCTCCAGCAAATAATACGACCCCGTTTGTCTGCTTTTGTTGATCTATTGTTATATTTTACCATGCTTCCGCCCAAAACACAAGCGCCCGGCTGATAGCCGGGCGCTTGGTATTATGATTATGCGGGAAATCGAGCCCTTACTTGGCGTCCTTGATCGCAGCCTGTGCGGCGGCCAGACGGGCGATGGGCACGCGGAAGGGGGAGCAGGACACATAGTCCAGACCCACGCGGTGGCAGAACTCCACGCTGGAGGGGTCGCCGCCGTGCTCGCCGCAGATGCCCAGATGGATGTCGGGGCGGGTGGCGCGACCCAGCTTGCAGGCCATATCCACCAGCTTGCCCACACCGACCTGATCCAGCCGGGCGAACGGATCGCTCTCATAGATCTTGTTGTCGTAGTAAGCGGGCAGGAACTTGCCGGCATCGTCACGGCTGAAGCCAAAGGTCATCTGAGTCAGGTCGTTGGTACCGAAGGAGAAGAACTCCGCCTCGGTGGCGATGGCATCAGCGGTCAGCGCAGCGCGGGGGATCTCGATCATGGTGCCCACCAGGTACTTCATGTTCATACCGGCAGCAGCCAGCTCCTCGTCAGCGGTCTTGACCACCACGTCCTTGACGAACTTCAGCTCCTTGACCTCGCCCACCAGGGGGATCATGATCTCAGGCACCATGTTCCAGTCGGGGTGCTTCTTCTGGACGTTGATGGCGGCGCGGATGACGGCACGGGTCTGCATGACGGCGATCTCCGGGAAGGTGACGGCCAGACGGCAGCCGCGGTGGCCCATCATGGGGTTGAACTCATGCAGGGAGGCGATGATGGCCTTGATGTCGGCCACGGTCTTGCCCATATCCTTGGCCAGCAGTTCGATGTCCGCCTCCTCGGTGGGAACGAACTCGTGCAGAGGGGGATCCAGGAAGCGGATGGTGACGGGGCAGCCCTCCATGGCCTCGTAGATGCCCTCGAAGTCGCCCTGCTGCATGGGCAGCAGCTTGGCCAGAGCCTTCTCGCGCTGCTCCTTGGTGTCGGAGCAGATCATCTCGCGGATGGCGGCAATACGGTCGCCGTCGAAGAACATATGCTCAGTGCGGCACAGGCCGATACCCTGGGCGCCCAGAGAGCGGGCGCGGGCGGCATCGGCGGGGGTGTCGGCATTGGTGCGGACCTTCAGCCGGCGGAACTTGTCGGCCCAGGCCATGATGCGGCCGAAATCGCCGCCCACATTGGCGTCCACGGTAGGCATAGCGCCGTCGTAGATATTACCGGTGGAGCCGTCCAGGCTCATCCAGTCGCCCTCGTGGTAGGTCTTGCCTGCCAGGGTAAACTGCTTGTTGGCCTCGTCCATGTTGATGGCGCCGCAGCCGGATACGCAGCACTTGCCCATGCCGCGCGCCACCACAGCCGCGTGGGAGGTCATGCCGCCGCGGACGGTCAGGATGCCCTGGGCGGCCTTCATGCCCTCGATGTCCTCGGGAGAGGTCTCCAGACGGACCAGAACCACCTTCTCGCCCCGGGCAGCCCACTCCTTGGCGTCCTCGGCGTTGAACACGATCTTGCCGCAGGCAGCGCCGGGGGAGGCGGGCAGCGCCTTGCCCACCGGCTCGGTGGCCTTCAACGCCTTGGGGTCAAACTGGGGATGCAGCAGGGTATCCAGGTTGCGGGGGTCGATCATGGCCACGGCCTGCTGCTCGGAGATCATGCCCTCGTCCACCAGGTCGCAGGCGATCTTCAGAGCGGCGGGAGCGGTGCGCTTGCCGTTGCGGCACTGCAGCATGTACAGCTTGCCGTGCTCCACGGTGAACTCCATATCCTGCATATCGCGATAGTGGTCCTCCAGGATATTGCAGACCTTCACGAACTCGTCATAGGCCTCGGGGAACTTCTCAGCCATCTCGGCGATGGGCATGGGGGTACGCACACCGGCCACCACGTCCTCGCCCTGGGCATTGGTCAGGAACTCGCCCATCAGCTTCTTCTCGCCGGTGGCGGGGTCACGGGTGAACGCCACGCCGGTGCCGCAGTCGTCGCCCATGTTGCCGAAGGCCATGGACTGCACGTTGACGGCGGTGCCCCAGGAATAGGGGATGTCGTTGTCGCGGCGGTACACGTTGGCGCGGGGGTTGTCCCAGCTGCGGAACACGGCCTTGATGGCGCCGATCAGCTGCTCCTTGGGATCGGTGGGGAAGTCGCTGCCGATCTTGGACTTGTACTCGGCCTTGAACTGCATGGCCAGCTCCTTCAGATCCTCGGCGGACAGCTCCACGTCCTGGGTCACGCCCTTCTTCTCCTTCATGGCGTCGATCAGCTGCTCAAAGTACTTCTTGCCGACCTCCATGACCACATCGGAATACATCTGGATAAAGCGGCGATAGCAATCCCACGCCCAGCGGGGGTTGTTGGACTTCTTGGCGATGACGTCCACCACGTCCTCATTCAGACCCAGGTTCAGAATGGTGTCCATCATGCCGGGCATGGAGGCGCGGGCGCCGGAGCGCACGGATACCAGCAGGGGATTTTCCAGATCGCCGAACTTCTTGCCGGTGATCTTCTCCATCTTCTCGATATACTCCATGATCTCCGCCATGATCTCGCCGTTGATCTGGCGGCCATCCTCGTAATACTGAGTGCAGGCCTCGGTGGTGATGGTAAAGCCCTGGGGCACGGGCAGACCGATATTGGTCATCTCCGCCAGGTTCGCACCCTTGCCGCCCAACAGCTCACGCATCTTGGCGTTGCCTTCGGTGAACAGGTAACAATACTTCTTGCTCATTGCAGTTCCTCCGTATATTAAATAGTTGTACCAAACATTGAGAACAATTTATTATAGTCATATTTTTTTTTAAAAGCAACCCTGTCGCGGATATTTTTACAAAAAATGTTGTTTCCTCTGCGGACACTCGCCGTAAACCGATAACACATTTCCGTTTCCTCTATTTTCCGTCCTTTTTGGCGCAGCACCCGCAAAGCCGCCGTCCCGGCGCGCTTCTCCCGGCGGAACGGAGGGAAGATTTTGTGTCTTGCCTATTCCCCCACTCCTGTGGTATACTATTATATTGAATTAGTAGGCACTTTACCGGGAGGTACGCGCATGGTCCAGCTGCCCCAGGAAAACAGCATATTCACCCGCACCGTGCGCCGCGCCGCCGGGGAGGACCGTCTCAGCCACGCGGTCATCCTGACGGGCCGGGGTGACCTGACCGCCGCTGCCCGGTTTCTCGCCGCCGCCCACGTCTGCGAGGGGGCGGACAGACCCTGCCTGCGCTGCCGCCACTGCCGCAAGGTACTGGAGGGCATCCACCCGGACGTGATCCCCGTGCTGGATACAGAGCACAAGGAGCTGACGGTGGAGGCAGTCCGCGCCCTGCGTAAGGATGTGTACATCCGCCCCAACGAGGCCCGGCGCAAGGTATACGTCATCTCTGACTGCCGCCAGCTGAACCAGCGGGATCAGGATGTCCTGCTGAAGGTGGTGGAGGAGGGACCGCCCTATGCCGCTTTCATCTTCTGCGCCGACGCTCCCGCCGCCCTGCTGGAGACCGTCCGTTCCCGCTGTGCTCTGCTGAAATACGACGGGGAAGACGCGCCCCTCAGCGACGGTACCGCGGAGCTGTGCCGTGCGTTTGCCTCCGGGCGTCTGCTGCCGGTGACCACGGCGCTGCTCTCCCGCGAGCAGTCCCTGAAGCGCGAGACGCTGCAGGCCCAGCTGGAGGAGCTGTGGCGCGCCGCGGCCGAAGCCCTGCTGGTGCAGCAGGGCAAGGCGCGGCCAGATCCCGCCTGCGCGGAAGCCGCCCTTCTTCTGGCGGACAGGCTGACGGCGCGGCAGCTGCTGGGACTGTGCGCGGCCAGTCAGCGCTTTGCCGAACAATGTGACCAAAATGCGGGCGTGGGCCAGATATTGGGCGCCCTCGCCGTGAAATGGGAGGAACTTTTATGACCGATGTGATCTCTGTCCGCTTCCGCAGCGGCTGCAAGGAATACTACTTCGACCCCAAGGGGCTCACGATCCCCGCCGGCACCGACGTGATCGTGGAGACCGCCCAGGGCCCGGAATTCGCCCACTGCGCGGCGGGCAACCACCAGGTGCCCGATGACGCGGTGGTCAAACCCCTGCGGTCCGTCCTCCGCATCGCCACCGACAACGACAAGCACACCGCTGCCTACAACCGCAGCCGTGAGAAGGAAGCCTTCGACGTCTGCAAAAAGAAGATCCAGCAGCACAAGCTGGAGATGAAGCTGGTGCGGGTGGAGTGCAGCTTTGACGGCAGCAAGATCCTGTTTTTCTTTACCGCCGACGGCCGCGTGGACTTCCGCGAGCTGGTCAAGGACCTGGCCGGTGTGTTCCGCGCCCGCATCGAGCTGCGGCAGATCGGCGTCCGCGACGAGGCCAAGATGATCGGCGGCCTGGGCATCTGCGGCCGGCCCTTCTGCTGCGCCCAGTTCATGGACGAGTTCCTGCCCGTGTCCATCAAGATGGCCAAGACCCAGAACCTGAGCCTGAACCCCACCAAGATCTCCGGCACCTGCGGCCGCCTGATGTGCTGCCTGAAATATGAACAGGACGCCTATGAGGATGCCGTTAAGCGCCTGCCCAAGAACGACTCCTTCGTCCTGACGCCGGACGGCACCGGCAACGTCAGCGACGTAAACGTGCTGAAGGAGACGGTGAACGTCCGCCTGGATGACCGCACCGACGGTCCCCGCTGCTACCACAACTGCGAGGTCTGCGTCCTGCGGAGCGGCAAGGGCAGCCGCGACGGCATCGCGGTCCCCGACAAGCGCCCCGAGCGCTATGTGGAGCCCCTGGCCGAGGAGGAGCTGCCCACTATCACCCTGCTCAGCGACTTCGACCCGGACGCCGCGGCGGAGAGCGAAAAGAAGCGCAGCCGCCGCAGCCGCCGTCGGAGCGACGGCGAGAAGCGCCCGGCAGAAAAGCCCGCCGCCCCTGCGGAAAAAGCCCCTCGTTCCGATGCCCCCGCCGAAGGCGGAAAGCCCCGCCGCGAGGGCGGTGATCGCCGCCGCAGAAGCGGACGCCGCGGCGGAAACGGCGGTGCCAACGCCGCCGGCAGCACCGGCGCACCCGCACCCAAGGCAGTCAAGCCCGCCGGGGACGGCCAGGGTACCGTGAGCGGTGAGAAGAAGCGCAGCCGCCATCGGCCCCGCCGCAGAAGCGGCGGCAGTAAGCCCAACGGCGGCACGGAGGCGTAAATCATGCGTAAATTCAACGGCTTGCTGCTGGTCAGCGATTTCGACAACACCCTTGTCTACACCGAGGAGGCCCTGCAAAAGTGCGTGGATATGCCCCCCGTCTCTGACGAGAACCGCGCCGCCATCGAGTATTTCATGGCCAACGGCGGCATCTTTTCCGTGGCCACCGGCCGCGCCAAGCCCGCCTTTGAAACGGTTGTGGACGGCATTCCCATGAACGGTCCCACCGTGCTGTTCAACGGCGCAGCTATCTACGACTTCCCGCAGAAGAAGTACCTGGTCACGGCCTTTCTGCCCGACTCCGTCCGGCAGCACGTCACGGAGGTAGTCACCGCCCTGCCCCAGGTGGCTGTGGAGCTGTACCACGATGACAACACCATCCACGCCCTGAACGCCAACGACGTCACCCGCCGTCATATGCACATCACCCACGCGCCGTCCATCGAGGTAGACACCATGGACGACGTGCCGTCCCCCATCAGTAAGGCCCTTTTCTCCACCGAGGAGGCGCACCTGCCCGCCCTGCTGGACTTTCTGGCCTCCCGGCCCTGGTACCACGACTATGAGGTAGTCCCCAGCGCCGTGACTCTGGTGGAGCTGACGGCCAAGGGCGCCAACAAGGGCGGCATGGTCCGGCGTCTGGCGGACCTGCTGGATGTGGCACGGGAAAACGTGATCTGCGTGGGCGACCACGCCAACGACATCAGTATGCTCACCTGGGCCGGCCAGGGCTACGCCCCCGCCAACGCCATTCCCCAGGTGCTGCACACACCCGGCGTCCGCCGCCTGCCCGACTGCCGCGACAACGCCATTGCCCAGCTGATCTGGTCCCTGGACAAGCAGCTTTGAAAAAGACAAAAGCCAAGTCCCCCTTTCGGGGCTTGGCTTTTTATTTTATCAGGAACAATACAGACCGCGTTTGACCGCCCCGGCCACTGTCCCGTCGCTTTTCATCAAAAAAGTTTTTTCCGAAAACACGCCGTTTCCCCCCTTTAAAGCCCCTTTTTATAAGGTTTTCTCTTCACAGCAAGGTTTGTTTACAATTTAATCCTTGACGTGAGGGGAAAATCATTGTATCATACGCTTTGTAACTATTTGTAACTTTTAGGGGCTTACACCATGACGCAGGATCAACAACAGAAAAAAGCCGCCGGCCGCGACCCCAACCGGGAGCACATGACCCTATCGGAGCTGTGGCAGCTGTGGCGTGACAATTTAATGAGCTGGCGGAGCTTCTGCGATGAGCACCACGATCTGTTCACCCTGAACATACAAGCGGGCTTCCGCCGCATCGGTCGGTGGCTGTCCGATCTGCACAGCAATGCGCGGGCTCTGGCGGCCGCCAACCGCGACAGGCGGTTCCCCGAATCCGAATACGGCGCAGCCCAGCTGTTCCTCTTCTTCCGCGGCAGCCTGGAGCGCCGGGCCGCCGCCATACGCGAGGGCTTCTCCAACCGGCGCAAGGCACTGACCTGGATGGGCGGCAAACGCCGCCACTTTTTTGAGAAGATGCATCTGCACCCGGTGGCATTCCTGTGCGGCGCCATGGCCATCGCCGCCGCGGCCACCGTTCTGTCCCTGTACACCCTGGGCGCTCAGGTGACCTATGACGGTCAGGACCTTGGCATCGTCTCCTCCCGCCGCGCCGCCGAAAAGGTGGTGGCGGAGCTGGAGGATGTCACCCGCACGGCCACCGGCGACGGCGGCTACACCGTGGATACGGCGCTGCTCACCGCCGAAACAGGCGTTTTCCCCCGCCGCGAGCTGATCTCCGACGACGAGTTTGAAGAGACACTGAGCGACACCCTCGGCGTGGTGGATTACGCCTATGTCCTGTATGTGGACGGCGAAAAGGTGGTGGCCACCACCCGCTCCGGCGCGCTGGAGGACCTGCTGGAGCAACTGAAGCTGGGCTATGAGACGGCGGACACGGTGAACGCCTACTTCGCGGAGGAAGTGGACATCCGGCAGGAGTACGTGGAGTCGTCCTACGTGATGAACCTGGGCTACATCGCCGAGATCCTCAACGAGACGAAGGAGGGCGAGGTGACGTACACCGTCACCTCCGGCGACAGCTATTACAGCATCGCGGAGAAATACGACCTGAACGTGGAAGCGCTGATGAAGCTGAACCCCGGCTATGACCCGAAGATCCTGCGGGTGGGCGATGTGCTGACCATCAGCAACGCCGTGCCCTATCTGACGGTGGTGAACGTGGAGCGGCAGCGGTACGTGCAGGATGTGCCGTACCAGGTGGAGTACACCGACGACGCGTCCATGTATCAGGGTGAGTATAAGGTCACGTCCCCCGGCGTGTACGGCAAGGCGGACATGACCGCCAACGTGACGTACATCAACGGCGAGGAGACGGAGCGCGAGGTGGTGGCCAGCGTGACGCTGTCCCAGCCGGTGACGGAGCAGCAGCTCCGCGGCACGAAGGAGCGGCCCACCTGGTATCCCACCGGGTCGTTCTCCTGGCCCTGCACCGGCATCCTCACCAGCCGGTTCGGCTATCGAAGCCTGCTGGGCAGCACCTACCACAGCGGCATCGACATCGGCAACAGCTACGGCACGTCCATCTATGCCTCCGACGGCGGCACGGTGACGTACTCCGGCTGGATGAGCGGGTACGGCTATCTGATCATCATCGACCACGGCAACGGGTATCAGACGTACTACGGGCATAACAGCAGTCTGGTGGCGTCCCTGGGGCAGAAGGTCCACAAGGGCCAGCTCATCGCCCGCATGGGCTCGACGGGCCGCTCCACCGGCAACCACTGCCACTTCGGCATCAAGCTCAACGGCACGTTCCTCAACCCGCTGAACTATCTGTAAACCGCAGCGCCCCTGCCCATCGGCGGGGGCGCCGATCTTTCCCTGCGGCAGGGCGCACGTTTCCGGGGTTGCAAAACCCAAAAACTATGGTACAATAGACTTGCGCCTGTATGTATTTCCCCGCCGGCGGCGGTGGAATGGAGAAACCGTTAAAATGAGGTGAAAAAGATGAAAAAACTGATCGCGCTGCTGTGCGCGGTGTGCGCCGCGGCCATGAGCCTGTGCGTCGCCTGTGCCAGCCCCCTCACCGGCGACACCAGCAACATGGGCCTGTGGATCACCCTGGTGGTCGTGGCCGTCATCGCCGTTGTAGTGCTGCTCATCGTGGGCAAAAAGAAGAAAAAATAAACAGCGTGCAGACCGCCCCGGGCCAATGGCCCGGGGCGGTTTTTATTTATTTCGCTTGCCTTTTCTATCCATACATGGTATATTTTAGTTGCATATCCGTTAAAAGTAAAATTCTGGAAAAGGAGAGAACGACATGAAAAAGCTCATCACCCTGCTGCTGGCCCTGGCTATGGTCCTGAGCCTGACTGCCTGCGGCGAACAGCCCACCGGCGCCACCGGTGACGACGGTAATACCGTATCCGCGGAAAGCGATGGCCGCACCCTGTACGAGGCCGCCATACAGCTGGCCTGCGACGGCGATTTTCCCGGCAGCATCGAGGGCCTGAAAAAGGCTGTGGCCGCTGAGGAAACAGATACCTGGACTGGGTGGGACATTTATCTCGCCTATAAGCGCATGGCGCAGCTATACCGCCTGCTGGGTGATACCGAGGGACAGGCGCAGGTGAACGCCGATTGCCTTGCCGCCCGCGGCTTGGAGCCGCTGGGCCTCGATGATCTTTACTTTGAGGGCAACTGTTATTTAGATGAGTATTTTGACGCCTCCCCCTTTGGCAACTGGGGCAACAACGTCCTGATCTACGACCTGAGGGACGGGGATGAGTTTACTTTGGATGAGACCTTCCCCGAAAAGGCTGAGGAAATGGGCTTCGATGCTTTCTTCCAGTGGGCGGATGAGTGTATGCGTACAAATCTGTACGCCCTGGTCAGCGCCGCTTCATTTGATAGCGTGACTTTGGACAGCTATATGCAGGCCAATTCCAAAAAGGAGGTTCGGCTTGAATCACCGTTTGTCACCTTTTCCGCCTGCGGGGTAATGACCGGCATGACCCGGGAGCAGGTCTACGCACAGCTTCAAATGACGCCCTGGTGTCAAGCTCTTGTCGATCATTCCTCCGCAAGGTTTGATTGGAATCCTGTGGTATTCCCCGATGGTTCTGAGGAATATCGTTTGAGTGTCGACACCCGTAGAGCCTCTGAGGGCGACATTGTCTTTTTCGATATGTCGAGTCACAGCGGTCTTTCATTGAAATTCGAAAACGATGTGCTGACCTGGATGCAATACTATGAGACCAAAATTGACTGAAGCAGTCAAATAAAAGAGACGGCCTCGGCCGTCTCTTTTTTGTGCCCTTTTTATTCAAACAACCCCGCCTGTCCCGGCACCTCCGTATGCCCGATGGACTGTATCTGGCGGACATTCTCGGCGGTCAGCGCATCGCTGATGGCCATTTTGCGGATGATATTCTGCACCGTCACGTCCAGCCCCGTGCCCTCCCGGTAGTCGGCAGGGAAGATGAAATCCACCCGTCCCTTGGCCAGCAGGTCCTCCACGCCGGCCCGGTTGCTGCTCTGGTACACGGCGATGGCCTGCCCGCCGTAGGACCGCATCATCTTCATACACGGCACGTCGGAAAGCCCGTCGCCCACATAGATCATGTTGGTGAAGGGCACCCGTTTGCTATCGTCGGGCATGGAGTCGTTCAGCGTCTTGTCATCGGCCACGTCCAGCACACCCTTGTTGATGCGGTAGACGAACTGGGTCTTGTTGGTGAAGTTGACGTCCAGCTTGGGCCAGCAGGCGGCACCCGCCTCGTCATAGTAGAACTCGCAGGCGTAGATCTGCTTGAACTCGTGGGCAATACCGCTGCCCTCAATGATCTCCTTCAGCCCGGAGGACAGCACATAGTGCTCAATGGTCACGCCCTGGCGCTCGCCGAAGGCGTTGATCCGCTGAAACCACTCCCGCACGCCGGGAAACAGCTCCATGCTGCGGCCGCACGCCACCAGAAAGTCCCGCTTCAGGTCCTTGCCCTGGGCGCGGCACTCGGCGATCATGGTGTACATATACGCCAGCAGCCCGTCCATCCGGTTCTCCCGGCCGAAGGTATTGGCCTTGTGCCAGAACTCCGCCGGGGTATACCCCAGGGCCGGGATGAAGGCGTAGTCCTCCATGTCCGTGGTACACAGCGTCTTGTCAAAGTCGTACAGCAGCGCGATGATGGGCTTTGTCATATCGGTCCCTCCGTGGAAAAAAGGCGGCGCAAGGCCGCCTTTTGTTGTTGTGCTTACTTGTCTCTGCTGTAATTCCGTCCGAACTTCAGTTCATCCAGACTCAGCCGGAAATCGCTGGGGATGGCGCTGCCGTCCACCGGCGGCAGCTTGATGGTGGGCTCGTCGGTAACGGTGCTCCCGGCGCCCTTCTCCTCCGGCGCGTCGATGTACTTGCTGAGGATATCCTGCTCGATGGCGGACACCACATCGGCCTGGGGCTCAGCGGCAGGGGACTCCGGCTGCTCCGGCACGAAGTCCAGCTCCGGCAGGGACTGCAAAAAGGCGCTCTGGGCCTGGCACAGCTCCTCGCTGCGGCGAATGAACGCCGCGGTCTTCTCCTGTGCGGCCTGCAGCTTCTTCTCCGCCGCCTTGCGCTCGTCGTCCAGCCGGTGGATCTCCGCCTGGGCCTCCACCTGTGCGTCGGCCAGGATCTTCTCCTTCTCGCTCTGGGCCTCCTGCACCAGCTTGGCGGCCATCTTCTGGGCCGTCAGCAGTGCCTGGCGCATGGCCTCCTCGGTGGAACGGTACTCCTCCACCTTCTCGGCCAGCACCTTCAGCTTGGCCTTCAGCGTGACATTCTCCTTGAACAGGGCGGTGTAGTCCTCCGTCAGCGCGTCCAGGAACTCATCCACAGACGCCATATTGTATCCGCCGCCGCCGAATGACGCCTTCGGGAATACTTTTTCGGAAACTTCCTGGGGTGTAAACATTGCCGATCCCTCCGTTATATGATTTCTTTAGAAGTACAATCCGTTGTTCTCCAGCTCATCGATCAGGTCGCCCATGATATCCACGGAGTAGGGGGTGATGATATACGTATTGGCCGCCACCTTCTTGATCTTGCCCTCGCCGGCATAGGCCACGCCGGACAGGAAGTCGATCAGCCGCCGGGCCACGTCCTTGTTGGTGGACTCCAGGTTCAGCACCACCGTGCGCTTCTCCTTCAGATGGTCCGCGATCTCCGAGGCGTTCTCGAAGCGCTCCGGCTTCACCAGCACCACCTTCAGCTGGGTGGTGGCGTGGATGTTCACCACCTTGTTGTGGCGGTCCTCGCTGCGGCGATCCTCACGGCGGTCGTCCTTGCGGTCGTCAAACAGGGAACGGGAGGACTCCTTTACCGGCTCCTCAAAATCGTCCTCATAATCATAATCCTCATCATCGTAGGGATGAATGATCTTCTTCAGCTCGTCCATCAGGCCCATGTGCAATACCTCCCGCGTATTATTTGGAATAGTCTCTTGCGCCGAAAATGGCGGTGCCCACGCGGACCATGTTGGCTCCCGCGCGAATGGCATCGGCAAAATCGCCGCTCATACCCATAGAAAGATATTCTAATCCATTATCGTACATTTTTCTGTTTATGTCAACATATAGTGCCTGTACTTTTTGGAAATATACCACATTTTCTTCCCGTGTGGCGTCCGCCGGGGGGATGGTCATCAGTCCCCGCACCCGCACATGGTCCATTTCCTTCGCCTGTGCCGCTGCGTTTTCCACCTCCTGCGGCGCAAAGCCGCTTTTGGCCGCCTCGCCGCCGATGTTCACCTCCAGCAGGATATCCTGCACGATGCCCAGCTTTTCCGCCTGCTTGTCCACCTCGGCCAGCAGCTCCGGCGAGCCGATGGACTGGATCAGGGCCACCTTGCCCACCACCTGCTTCACCTTGTTGCGCTGCAAGTGGCCGATGAAGTGCAGCGGCGCGCCGCGATAGGCGTCCTCCGCCAGCTTTGCGGTCATCTCCTGCACCCGGTTCTCGCCCAGGGCGTCGATGCCGGCGGCGATGGCCTCCTGGCAGGCGGCGGCATCGTTCATCTTGCTGGCGCCCACCAGCGTGATATCCGCCCCGGTGCGGCCCGTCTCCCGTGCCGCCGCGTCGATCTCGGCGCGGATCGCTTCCAAATTTTCCCGAATAGACATCGCTTGTGCCTCCTTGTCTCTTTCGTATCTAAGCCGCGTGCGCCCGCTGGAGGCGGGTGCCGCCGTGTTTATCGGATGACCTTGCCGTCATACAGCTCGCCGGACGTGGCGATGACCTGATCGCCGGAGCGCAGGGTCTGTGTGTCCCGCACGCCCTCGGCGGGCTTCACCAGCGCGTAGCCCTCCCCCTGATATACCAGCTCGATCGGCCGGAAGGAGGCGTTCTCACCGTCCACACAGTACACGCCGGTGGTGCCGTCCGCACTGACCCGCAGCGCGTCGGCCGGTACCCGCAAGCCCTGATAGGTGTGCAGCACCGCGTCCGCCGCCTGATGACGCAGCAGCGTGGTCTGTGCCAGATACCGTGTGCTGGACAGCACCACCGCCGCCTGACTGTTCTCCTCCCGGGACACGGACACCACGCTCATGCGGATGCTCTGGTCAAAGCCCTTGGCCAGACGCACATCTACCCGGCCCATATCCTTCAGCGCCGCCGCCTGCTCCGCCGGCAGCACCACCGCATAGTACCAGGTGTCGCCGTAGATCAGCTTGCCCACGTTGCTCTGCTCCGCCGCCGCCTTCACGCCGTTCAGCTTGCTGGGCGTCACGTCCTCCAGAAACGCCTCCGTCAGCACGCTCTCGTACCCGTCGCACACGGCGGAATAGGTGCCGGAGGCCTTGGCGGTCACGGTCTTCGCGCCGGACAGCGCGGCTTTCTGCTGCTGTATCTCACTCTCCACCGACTTGACCTGGGCCTGTATCTCCTCCTGTGACGTATAGCTCCCGTGGTCCCGCTTCAGCACGGCGGCCTTCAGCGCCGCCAGGTCGCTCTCCGCCGCGGCATAGTCCCCGGCGCTCAGCGTCTGGCGCAGGGTCAGGATGTCGCCGGTGATGGACGTGTCCAGCTTCAGCGCCGCGTCCGGGTCCAGATAGGACGTCAGGGCGAACTGCAGCTGCTGTAGCTGCAGCTCCAGCGTCTCGATCCGGCTGACGGTCTGCAAAGCGCTGTCGTCGCTGTACACCGTGGCCACCGTCTCGCCGGCGGCCACCCGCTGTCCTTCCTGCACGGCCCGGGACACGGTGCCGGTCTGGCCGGGCAGCGGCTCCTCCGTCCGCACCAGCCAGCCCTCCATGGAGATAACGTCCTCCGCCTGTGCCTCATAGACCAGCGTGATGGTCATCGGGTCGGCGAAGTAGTTGTATACCTGCGCGGCGAAGTACACCAGCACCGCCGCCAGCACCGCGATAGGCAGCACCTTCAAAAGCGGCGACGAGCGCTTGTTGTTCCCCGCCGGGATGTTCGTGTTGTTGTCTGAGGTAGTGTTCATGGGCTTTCCTCTTTGTCTATGTTCTCTTACTCCGCGTCCTCCCACAGCGTGACATTCCGCGCCGGCGCGATGGTGGAGATGGCGTGCTTGTAGATCACCTGCTGCCGCCCCTCGCTGTCCAGCACCACCACGAAGCAGTCGAACCCCGTGATAACGCCCCGCAGCTGAAAGCCGTTCACCAGGAACAGCGTCACCGGCACGTTCTCCTTCCGGGCCTTGGTAAGAAAGATATCCTGTAAGTTGTTTGTCTTCTGCATGATCGTCCACTCCTTGTATGTCTGTACGGACGATATGCACAATATCTGCCTCCGCCCGCCGCTATCAGCATACCCCGGCGGACAGGAGGAATTCTGTCGCATTTTGTAACCCCGCCGAAAAATCCGGCGTTTTTTCCCATAATATCCAGTGGATGGCCTCGTTGCGCCGCAGCCAGGTCAGCTGCCGCTTGGCGTACTGCCGTGACCGCAGCTTTACCTCCGCGATGGCCTCGGCCGTGGTGGCGCGGCCCTCGGCCACCGCCAGAAACTGCTTGTACCCGATGGCCTGCAGGGCCGTGGCGCCCCGGGGCAGGCCGCTTTGCAGCAGTGTCTCCACCTCCTGCAAAAGCCCCTGTGCCACCATCGCATCCACCCGCCGGTCGATGCGCTCCTTCATGTCCTCCCGGTCCCGGAAGGCCAGGCCGATGTACGCCGCGTCGTACCGGGGCGGTGCCTCCCGGCTCCGCCGGTCGTGCGCCCCGATGGTCTCCCCCGTCTCGTAATAGACCTCCAGCGCCCGGACGATCCGCTTTTCGTCCCGCAGGTGCAGCCGCGCCGCGCTCTCCGGGTCCACAGCCCGCAGCGCCTCCAGCAGCGCCTCCGCGCCGTCCTTCGCCAGCTTTTCCTGCAATTCCCGGCGTATCTCCCCGCCCTGGCTGCCGGCGGCAAAGTCCTGCCCCCGCACCAGCGCGTCCAGATACAGCCCCGTGCCCCCCACCAGCACCGGCCGCTTTCCCCGCCGCAGGATGTCCTGCACACACGCGTCCGCCTCCCGGACGTACCGGGCCACGGACCAGCTCTCCGCCGGGTCCGCCACGGCCACCATGTGGTGGGGCACGTCCTCCATCTCCTCCGCCGTGGGGGCGGCGGTGCCGATGGTCATCCCCCGGTAGAGCTGCATGGAGTCCACGGACACCACCTCGCCGCCGAAGCGCTTGGCCAGCGCCACGCCCATTTTCGTCTTGCCGCAGGCCGTGGGCCCCACCACGCAGACGACCTTGTTGTCCATGTCCTCACCTCGATCCGTTTTGGAAAGCGCCGCAGCGCCGTTATGGCCTGTAAAGTCGTGGATTTTTCGTTCTGCCGATGACGGGACGGTGCCGCTGTACTTTGTGTACAGCAAGCCGACCCGGCGATGGCAGAACGGAAAAGACGCGGCTTTACGCCCGTTTGAACATTTTTTCGATCTCGTATTCTCTCAGCTTCACCGCCACGGGCCGCCCGTGGGGGCAGTAGCGCACTGCGCCGGACTGCACCTGCGCCGCCAGCGCCCGCAGCTCCGCCGGATCGCTGGTCATACCGGCCTTGATGGCGCTCTTGCAGGCCACGGTGTGCAGCACCTCGTCCCGCAGGGCCGCCCGGTCCGCGCTGTGCAGGCGCAGCTTCTGCGCCAGCTCCTCCAGCGTGGCGGCGGCGTCCTCGGCCCGCACATCGTCGGGCACCTCCCGCACCAGCACCGTGCCGTCGCCGAAGTCCTCGCACAGGAACCCGCAGTCCGCCAGCAACTCCAGATTTTCCAGCACGGCGGTGTATTCCTCCGCCGCCAGCGTCACCGCCGCCGGCGTCAGCAGCAGCTGCCGCATGGGCGGCTCCGTGCGCGCCTTCAGCGCGTCGAACCGCATCCTCTCATGGGCGGCGTGCTTGTCAATGAGCCACACGTTCCGTTCCGCGTCCTCGCAGATGATATACGTCTTCAGCACCTCGCCCGCCACGCGCCAGGGCTGCTCCGCCGCGGCGGGGCCCTCCGGCATGGCGATCTCCTGCTGCTCCGGCTCCGCGGCCGGGGCAGGGGAGGGCGTCGTCTCCGGTCGTTCCGCCGTTTCCTCCGCCGGCGTGCGGGCCTCCGGCGGCGTGATGTGATACACAACGCCCGGCGCGGCCGGCGCCGTGAACGGCTTGTCCGGCTGGCGCACCACGTCGTGTACCGCCATCACCGGCGTGACCGGGGTGGGAACGGGCGCGGGTTTGACCGGCTCCGTGACCGCCAGTCTTGCGGGTGCCGAGCCGATGGCCTTCCCCATGGGCAGCGTCGCCGCCTGCGAAGGCTTTGGCGCATCCGGTCGTTTCAGGAATTCCTGTGCCGTCATGGTCTGATAGAATGGCTTTTCCGCCGCTTTTGGCCGCCCCTCGCCGTCCAGCGCGTCTTTCACGGTGTAGTGCACCGCGTCGAACACCGCTTTCTCGGCAGCGAATTTCACCACCGTCTTGGCCGGGTGGACGTTCACGTCCACCTCGTTCACCGGCAGCGCGATATGCAGCACACAGCCGGGGAACTTCCCCTTCAGCAGCCGGTTGCGGTAGGCCTCCTCCACGGCGGCGGTCAACAGCTGGCTTTTTACCAGCCGCCCGTTGACAAAGAACAGCTGCCGCGCCCGGGTACCGTGTCCCGCGGCGGGACTGCTCACAAAGCCGCTGGCCCGCACATCGCCGCTGCCGCCGTCCACCTCCAGCAGACTTTTGGCAAAATCCCGGCCCAGGGCAGCGTAGATCGCTGACAGCAGCTGCCCGTCGCCGGGGGTGTGCAGCACCTCCTGCCCATCCCGCAGCAGCTTGAAGGACACCTCCGGATGGCTGAGCGCCAGCTGTGTCACCACAGCGGCAGCCGCCGCGCCCTCGGCACTGTCCTTTTTCATGAATTTCATTCGCGCCGGGGTGTTGTAGAACAGGTCCCGCACACACACGGTGGTGCCCTCCGGGCACCCGGCGGCCGTGACCTCACCGGGCACGCCGCCCTCCAGATGCAGGGACGCGCCGCTGTCGGCGCCCCGCGCACGGGAGAAAATATCCAGCCGTGACACGGCGGCGATGGCCGCCAGCGCCTCGCCCCGGAAGCCCAGCGTCCCGATAGCCGCCAGGTCCTCCGCCCGGCGCAGCTTGCTGGTGGCGTGGCGCAGAAACGCGGTAGGCAGCTGCTCCGGCGCGATGCCGCAGCCGTTGTCCGTCACCCGCAGATACGTCATGCCGCCGTGCTCCAGCTCCACGGATACGGCGGACGCCCCGGCGTCCAAAGCGTTCTCCAGCAGCTCCTTGCACACGCTGGCGGGGCGCTCCACCACCTCGCCGGCAGCGATGAGATCGGCGATATGGGCAGGCAGTTGTTGTATCTGCGGCATGGTATTCACTCCTTTTCTATTGCAGCTTGCTCTTCAGTTCATACAGCAGGTTCAGCGCCTCCAGGGGGCTCAGCGCGTCTACCTGCGTCCGGCGGATGATATCCGCCACGGCGCCCTCGGCCATGCCCTCCAGGGATACCTGGTCCTCCCGCGCCGCCGGTGTGTGGGGCTGCCGGGGCTGGCTCTCCAGCTCCCGCAAGATCTCCCGCGCCCGCTTGAGCACCGTGTCCGGCAGGCCCGCCAGCTTGGCTACCTCGATGCCGTAGCTCCGGTCCGCGCCGCCGGGGACGATCTTCCGCAGAAAGACGATATCCTCGCCCCGGGCGTGGACGGCCACGTTGTAGTTCCGCACGTTGGGCAGTTCCTGCTCCAGCGTGGTCAGCTCATGATAATGGGTGGCGAACAGCGTCTTGGCCTTCAGCTTCCCGGCGCAGTGCTCCAGCACCGCCCGGGCAATGGACATTCCGTCGAATGTAGACGTGCCCCGGCCGATCTCATCCAGAATGAGCAGGCTGTTCTTCGTGGCGCAGCGAAGCAGCTCCGACACCTCGGTCATCTCCACCATGAAGGTGGACTGTCCCGCCGCCAGGTCGTCGCTGGCGCCGATGCGGGTGAAAATGCGGTCCACCACGCCGATGTGCGCCCGCTGGGCGGGGACAAAGCACCCCACCTGGGCCATCAGCACGATCAGCGCCACCTGACGCATATAGGTGGACTTACCGGCCATGTTGGGACCGGTGATGATGGCCACCCGGTCCTCCTTTGCGCCCATGTGGGTGTCGTTGGGCACAAAGAACGCGTCGCCCCGCACCTTTTCCACCACCGGATGGCGTCCCGCCGTGATCTCGATGACCCCGGACTCGTCCACCTCCGGCCGACAGTAGTGGTTCTGGGCCGCCACCTCGGCAAAGGCGCACAGCGTGTCCAGCTGCGCGATCAACGATGCCGCCAGCTGCACCCGCGTCACCTGTCCCGCCGCCTCTGTCCGCAGCGCGGCGAACAGGTCGTATTCCAGCGCCGCGTCCCGGTCATGGGCGGTGAGCACCTCGTGCTCCAGGTCCTTCAGCTCCTGAGTGATATAGCGCTCGCCGTTCACCAGCGTCTGCTTGCGTATGTAGTCCGCCGGCACCTGGTCCTTAAAGGAGTTGCTCACCTCGATATAGTATCCGAACACCTTGTTGTACCCCACCTTCAGGGTACGGATGCCGGTCTTCTCCTTCTCACGGGCCTCCAGCTGCGCGATAAACCCCTTGCCGCCGGAGAGTATCCCCCGCAGCCGGTCCACCTCATCGTCATAGCCCTCGCGGATCATGCCGCCCTCCCGGACGGAGAACGGCGGCTCGTCTACCAGCACGGCGGCAATGCGCCCGCTGATGTCCTCCAGCGTCTCCAGCTGCTCGTCCAGCTTTCCCAGTGCCCCTGTCCGGAACGGCGTCAGGCACCGCTTGATCTCCGGCAGGTGCTCCAGCGCCGCCCGCAGGTTCACCAGGTCCCTGGCTCCGGCGGTGCCGTAGACGATCCGGCTCATCAGCCGTTCCATGTCGCCCATGCCGGTCAGGGCCAGCCGCAGCTCCTGGCGGCCCACGGTGTTGTCCGTCAGCGCCGCCACGGCATTCAGCCGCCGGTCGATGGCCGCCACGTTCACCAGCGGCTG
>ERZ791840.353-NODE-353-length-33211-cov-4.465828_pt1 | contig 33211 bp, 27 predicted proteins | sample MGYA00510291_ERZ791840 | MGnify/ENA primary metagenome ERZ791840 (study PRJEB30046, sample SAMN00715256) | human gut metagenome | study: EMG produced TPA metagenomics assembly of the A metagenome-wide association study of gut microbiota in type 2... | reverse complement strand
GATGACTGAGGGTTGTTTCATTTTGCAATTAATATGTCTTTTGCTTTAAGCCATCTTCTTGCCTCTCCTTTTAGGCGGAAGGTGAACCCGAACTACAATTTTTACAGAAAGGAAACCTATATGCATCGTTTTTTTGTACCGCAATTATATAACGAAACAATGACTATTGAGGGCGTGGATGCGCGTCATATCAGCAAGGTGCTGCGGATGCAGCCGGGTGCGCAGCTGCAGCTTGTGAGTGACGACGGCGTGAGTGCGCTGGCGGAGATTACAGCGATTGACAGCGAGTGCGTGACTGTGCATTGCCTGGAGAAGCTGGCGGAAAGCCATGAGCCGGCGGTGCGTCTGATTCTGGCGCAGGGCCTGGCGAAGGGCGAGAAGATGGAGTTCATCATCCAGAAGGCTGTGGAGATGGGCGCTTACAGCGTGGTGCCTGTGGCTATGGAGCATTCCGTAGTACGCCTTGATGGTGCGAAGGCTGCCAAGAAGGTGGAGCGTTGGCAGAAGATTGCCGAGTCCGCTGCCAAGCAGAGCAAGCGCGACATTATTCCCGAGGTGCAGCCTGTGCAGACGATGGCACAGATGCTGGCGGCGAATGACTGCGCTACGAAGATTATCGCTTACGAGTGCGAGGATAAAAAGAGCCTGAAGGCGGCGCTGAAGGAGGCGCAGGCGAAGGGCGCGCTGACTGATCTGCTGCTGATTATCGGTCCTGAGGGCGGCATCAGCGAAGCGGAGCTGGATGCGGCACGCGCAGCAGGCGCTGTGCCTGTATCGCTGGGCAGACGCATTCTGCGTGCGGAAACGGCAGGCCTTGTCGCTATTTCAGCGATTTTTTATGAAACAGGAGATTTAGGAGATTAAACATAGATGAGAAAAATTGCATTTTATACGCTGGGCTGTAAGGTCAACCAGGCTGATACTGCCAGCATGGAGGGGATTTTCCGTGCGTCAGGCTATGAGGTTGTGCCTTTCGGTGAACCGGCAGACGTTTATTTAGTTAATACCTGCGTTGTTACCAATACCGGTCAGCGCAAATCGCGTCAGATTATCAACCGCGCTGTGCGTCATAATCCGCTGTCCTTGGTGGTTGTCACCGGCTGCTATCCGCAGACTGCGCCGGAGGAGGTGCGTGCTATCGAGGGGGTTGATGTAATCATCGGCAATCAGGAGCGCGGCCGCATTGTGGAGCTGGTCGAGGAGGCTTTGGAGCACAAGCGCACGGAGATTCTGGATAATGTGCAGCAGATGACTGTGGACACTAAGTTTGAAGAGCTGGGCGTTGGCACGGAAACCGATAAAACCCGCGCCTTTCTCAAAATTCAGGAGGGCTGCAACCAGTATTGCACCTACTGCATTATCCCGTTTGCGCGCGGTCCGCTGCGCAGCCGCAGCCTGGAAAGCATCCGCGAGGAGGTTGGCAAGCTGGTTGCCGCAGGCTACAAGGAGGTTGTGCTCATCGGCATTCACCTTGGCTGCTACGGCAAGGAGCTGGCGAAGGAAGGCAAGCACGTTACTTTGTATGACGCAGTAAAGGCAGCGCTGAGCGTTGAGGGCGTGCAGCGTGTGCGCCTCGGTTCGCTGGAATCCGTGGAGGTGGAGCCGCGCCTGCTGCAGCTGATGGCCGAGGAACCGCGCCTGCAGCGTCACTTGCATCTGCCGCTGCAAAGCGGCTGCGACAAGATTTTGCGCGCTATGCACCGTCCTTACGATACCAAACGCTTTACGGAGCTGGTGAACGAAATCCGCGCGCAGGTGCCTGATGTGGCAATTACTACGGACGTTATCGTGGGCTTCCCCGGCGAAACCGAGGAGGACTTTGCGACTACGCTGGAATTCGCCAAGAAATGCGGCTTTGCCAAAATGCATATCTTCCCTTATTCCAAGCGCAAGGGTACGCCTGCTGCCGAAATGAAGGAGCAGGTGGATGAGGCAGTAAAGAGCGAGCGTGCGGCGCGTCTGGCGAAGGTGGACGAGGAGCTGCATCAGCGAATGCTGCAGAGCACTGTCGGCAAGGTGGAAGAGGTGCTGTTTGAGCAGCCTGTGGACGATGAGCATATGGAGGGCCTGTGCGGACCGTATCTGCGTGTTGTCGTTCCGGGAACCAAGGAGCTGGCGAACACCATTGCCAAGGTAAAAATTACCGGTATCAAAGAGGATTTTTTGCTGGGCGAATTGAATTAATTTGTGAAAAAATTATTTCTTTAGCAGGATAAAAGAAATAAATACAGAATATAACTAGATACGATAAACGAGAGGAGGGACATGAAATGGCTGAGGATTGTATTTTTTGCAAAATCATTAAGGGCGATATCCCTTCTACCAAAGTGTACGAAGATGATAAAATGATTGCTATCAATGACGTTGCTCCGGCTGCTCCGGTTCATGTGCTGCTGATGCCTAAGGACCACACAGCTAACATCACTACTGCGGACCCCGAGCTGGTTGCATACATGCTGGGCAAGGTTAAAATGATCGCTGAAAAGACCGGAATTGCCGAAAAAGGCTTCCGCGTTGTTATCAACACCGGCGATGAAGGCGGTCAGACAGTAAAACATTTACACATTCACGTAATTGGCGGCAAAGCTTTGGGTTGGCCCCCGTGCTAAACCTTGACAATGCTTGTCTTTTCTTGTATAATTAATCAGTAAGTGTTTTTAGCTGGCAACAGCTGAAAACTTAATTTGCATATACACTTCCCTAAGTGTGTGGAGGGAGGGAGAACAGATGGCAGAAATTAAAGTTGGCAAGAATGAAACTTTAGACAGCGCACTGCGCAGATTTAAAAGAGCAACCCAAAAGGCAGGCATTCTTTCTGAGGTAAGAAAACGCGAGCACTATGAAAAGCCGAGCGTTGCACGTAAGAAAAAATCCGAAGCAGCCAGAAAACGTAAAACCAGATAATTGGAGGCGGGCTGTATGTCTATAAAAGACCAATTGACTGCTGATATGAAGCAGGCCATGAAGGACAGAGAAGCAGGTAAGCTGCGTTTGTCTGTTATCCGCATGGTGCGTGCTAATATTAAAAATGTTGAAATCAATGACAAAAAGGAACTTACAGATGATGAGGTTCTGGCTGTCTTGATGAAAGAGGTCAAAATGCGTCAGGATTCTGTTGAGGAATTCCAAAAAGCAGGTCGTGACGAATTGGTTGCCCAAGCTAAGGAAGAAATTGCTATACTGAAAAAATATCTTCCGGAAGCTCTCGGCGATGACGAGCTGAAGGCTATCGTGGCAGAAGTTATTGCTGCTGTTGGCGCTACAAGTCCCAAGGATATGGGTAAGGTAATGTCGGCAGTTATGGCAAAAACCAAAGGCCGTGCAGATGGCAAACGTATTAACGTTATGGTTCGTGAATTGCTCAAATAACAACTGATAACCGTGCTAAGAGAAATCTTGGCGCGGTTATTTTACTTTATAGCGATTAGCGGATCGAAGGACTGCCTGCTTTCTTAGCGAACCCCTCTCCGTCATCGATATGCGATGACACCCGCCCCAGGGTGCTATCTCTTGCCCTACGGGCAATTCACCTTGTCTCCCCAAGGAGAGGCTTTTACTACATCCTGCACAATTCAAAACTTGCAAAGCTATGAATTGTGTGGTATATTAGATATAGAAAAAGACAACCGCCCACAAGGTGGGTTGCCGAGAAAAGAAATTTAGAAAGCCACTTCTTTACCCGCAAAGTGTAGGAGTGGTTTTCTTATGTCTGGGTTATTTACAATATTGAAAAATAAATGTAAGTAATGCCAGAATGAACATTCCGAAGAGCATTAAATCTTGAAAGGAATAGTTCTTCATAAGCATCACCTCGATTCCTGAGGAATTAAGGCAACACCATCCTGCAACACGGTTGTCGAAAACATTTTATCATAAAATATAGATTAAAACAATAGAATGTTTGCTTATAAAGGAGGAGTTGCAATACTAAAGAAAAAGACAGTATTGACAATAGAAGAACGCTTGTAGCAGGCTGTGGAGCAGGCGCTGGCAAGCATCGACCTGATGAAGAAATCCATCCTAGCGCGTGCCTTTCGCGGTGAGCTGGGCACGAACAAAGCGAGCGCGCTGGAGCTGCTGCAGCAGGTGCTGGCGGAAAACTGAGCATAAGCAAAGAAGAGCATGTTATTATAGGAAAAGAGTGATATTATGCGTATTGTGGCTTGTGATGATGATGTAAACGAGCTGGAAGAGCTTAAGCAACAACTGCAGGAAATAGGGGAAAAATATCAGCTGCCTTTGGATATACGTACCTTTACTGAAGGGGAGCAGTGCTGTGAATACTTACTTTTGAATAGCGCTGACATTGTTTTTATGGATATCTATCTGAAGCCTGGTAATGGCGTGGAGCTTGTGCGCCGCCTGCGACAGCACAGGCTTAACTTTAAGCTGGTCTTTCTTACCTCCAGTAATGACTTTGCCATCGAAAGCTATGAGCTGGAGGCAGCGTACTATTTGCTGAAGCCTTTGCAGCCGGAAAAGCTGGAGCAGGCGCTGAAGCGCTGCGGTGTTTTTGACAAGGAAGAGTATGTTACTTTTGATACTGTAGCTGAGACGGTAAAAATAAAACCCAAGGACATTATAGTCGTAGAGGTGCAGGATAAATACTGTTATATTCACACAGTACAGCGCACCTATAAGGTGTATAGCTCCATCAACAAGCTGCGGGAAAAGCTGACGCAGGATTATTTTCTGCTGACCTATCGCAGCGTGCTGATTAATATGCATTATGTAGAGGGTGTTTACAGCAATTATTTTTTGCTGGGCAATGGCTTCAAGGCACCAATCAGGGTGCGCGACAGCGCAGCTGTGCGCAACGCCTATATGCAGTGGGCGCTGCTGCAGGATTAAGGATACTTTGTTATAAAAGAATAGAACCTCCGTTACGGTCATGAAGGCCGTTGCGGAGGTTCTTTTTAGTTGTTAGTGATTAATGATTAGTGGTTAGTGTGTAGTGGATAGTGAGTAGTTTTTAGTGGAAATGTGCTTTAATTATTGTTTTGTTTGTTACAGTTTTGAATAAAAAATAAGCAAGTAAAGTTGCCAAAATGCGTTTTACGATGAAAATTTGCGCTTTACGATACAAGGCATTGAATTCACTGAATTTTATGAGATAATGACCATGATAAGAGTTGTGCGGAAGGCGCCGGAGGCTGCCAGCAGCGGAAGGCGCACGCATGGGTTTGGTTTATACGTTAAGGAGGATGATGATTATGACTAGGAAAAAGAGTAATGTCAAGGCGTTGGCGCTTGCCGTAACGTGCGCAATTCTCGCGGGGGGGGCATTAATCTTGAACCAGTGTATGCTGCGGATGTAACTTATGATACTAATACAAATAAATTGCAAAAAGTCGACACTACTTCTACAGACATTGATACTCTTAATGTTGGCAATGTGGTTATCCATGGTAGCGGAAAAAACTATGGAATCACTATTGGTGACAACCCTGATCAATATGTTATGATTTCTAATCATGATATTTCTGCAACTGGTGCTGTACATGCTTCAATTATCGCTTCTGGCACCAACGCACGTATGGAAAATGGTAAGGTTGTAGCGCAAAACGGTTTGTATATTGGCTATACCAGTGAAAAGGTTACTCAAGCTACGTATGATAATAGCAAGTTCGCTGTTAATGGTGAAAATGGTTCTTTTAAAGCTGCTGATGGTAAGTTCAATGTTTCTGATAGCGGCGCAATTACAGCTGACAGTTTGATGTTAGCAGACAGTTATAATGTTAAAAAGAATATTGAAGATGCTAAAGATAGAATCACTACTGTTGAGAGTGACCTTAATACTAATAAAGCTGACCTTACAGCGTTACAAGGTAGAGTCAATGGTCATGATACAGATATAAATGCGTTGAAAACAACGACGCAAGGTATTACTCGCGTAGAGGGTAACGGCACAACAGTTGAAGGCGTAAATTTCAAAGATGGTGCAGTTGTAGCAGCTGGTGTTGCGGCAAATAAGATAACTGCTAATGAATTCTTAACCGTTGGTGATAAAGATAATGGTTATGTACACATGACTAAAGAAGGTATTGCTGTAAGTGGCAGACTTTATAGCAGTTTAGAAACTGACGCTGCTAGTGTTTCTGTTGCGGAAATGGCTAGCACTCGCGATAATACAAACAAAATCAGCTACAGCGATACAGAAGGCACTAAGATTGGTAGTAATGTCATTATTAATGAGGGCGAGAAGAATCAGGTTAAGATTACTAAAGAAGAAGGCATTGTTGTCGGCTTGAATTCTAGCGTTATTAATGACGATGGCGTTTTCGCAGGTGGTCATGACTATGATAGCGCAAAAGCTGCTTTGAACGCTAGCGATGGTAGCATTAAAGGTGCAAATGGTGCGTTCAAGGTTGAAGGTGCAACTGGCAACGTAACGACAACTGGCGATATCCAAGGTAATAATATTACTGCAACCGGTGCATTGAAGGGTGCTTCTTTGGAAGTAACTGGTAATGCAACCGTTAGCGGTACGCTTGGAGTAACTGGTGATGCAACCTTTAGTGGGAACATCAAAGGTCAGAGCTTAAATATTGGCACAAATGGCAATGAATTTACAGTTGATACAGATGGCGCAGTAAAAGCTGCCGATGGCAAGGTTGAGATTGATAAGAGTGGTAAAGCTACCTTTGGTGAAAATGCTAACAACAGAACAACTATTGCAGGAAAGTTAGCAACATTTGGTGAGAATGCATCAACGGATTATACGACGATTAATGGTGGCAAACTTGATACATATGATTTAACAGTTAGGAATGATATGACTGTGAAAAATTTCAAAGCGGATAACATTACTTCCACTAATAGAATAACTGTTGGTGAAGCTGCTAATGAAGTTTACCTTGATGCAAATGGTACGTTGAGCTTAGGCGTAGAGGCAAATCAGAAATTAGTAAAAACTCAACTTGCTAATATCAATGATACAATCAAGTCCGGCAAGGTAATTGAGGCTAATTCTGCAACTATTGGCGGAGTAGAAATTAAAGGTGGCAATGTAACAACAGCAACAGGCACTATTCAAGGAAATACTATTTCTGATGGTGCAGGAGCTACTTTAACTGGTGGCAAGATTACTGCTAACGAAGGAAAAATTGGTAATGTTGCGATTAACGCAGCCGGTGAGGTAACTGGTGTCAGCAGTATCAAAGCCAATACCTTTAAGGTTGACGAAGATAACTACCTGAATAGTAATGGTATTAAAGCCAAAGGCGGCGAAATTGGCGGAGCTAAAATAGATGCAACAACTTTAAGTATTGGTGGTACTAAGTTAGATAATGCTGAAGGCATTACCACCAATAAATTAAAGATTGACGGTATGACCTTAACTGATACAAAATTAGACACCGGCGCTGCTACCTTTGAGGTTAATGGTGTTAAGTTTAACCAAGGTCAAGTAACTGCTCATGCTGACAAAGGCTTTGTTGCCGGCACGTCTTCCTTTAAACAGGGGTCCTTAATTGTCGATGCAAATAACAAATTAGAAACAACCAATGGCTTAACCACTGAAAAAGCAACTGTTAATGGTAATTTGGATGTTACTGGCAATGCTACCTTTGGTACTACTGGTAAACAAACTACTATTAAGGGCGATGCAATTACAACTGATACTTTGAGAGCTAACAAGCTTATCTTAGGTGCTTCTGGTGCTATTACTGTTGTAGTTGATAAAGATGGTTCCCTGAAAGCAGCTAACGGAAAGTTTGTAGTTGATAAGGACGGTGCATTGAAGGCAGCTGATGGTGCATTTACTGTAGCTAAAGATGGTAAAACTAACTTTAAAAAAGATGACAATAATTTAAGCTCTATTAATGGTGGTAATATTTGGGCGAAGGCAACTGATGTTGATAATCATACAAGCTCTGTACTGCAGCACGATTCCAAAGGCTTGCATGTTAAAGGTAACAAGGCTGGTGAAACATCTGCTTTTGATTTTGATGCTGCTACCGGCATTAGCACCTTCACTGGTCAAGATAGCACGACTACCACTATCAACGGCAGCGCAATCACTTCTACTAAAGCTGCCGGAAATACTGGTGTACTCGACGGCAGCAACCTGACGCTGACGAATGGCGATAATAAGACCGAAATGACCGCAGGCGGCGCAACCTTTACCAAAGATGGTAAGACTACTATTATCAGTGGCGATACCATTACTACAGGTACTTTGAATGTTACAGATATTGTTCTTGGTGGTACGATGTACGATACTGCCGGAAAACCGTTAGATGGCAAGCTCTCCATTGGTAACGATGGTCACTTACGTGCAGCAAATGGTAACTTTGATGTTAAAGATGATGGTACTTTTAAGAACACCGTGGGCAACACCACTTTGAAGACAGATACCACTGGCGCAAGCATGAAGTTTGATAACACTGCTGCAGATGGTGGCGTTAAGTCCGAGGTTGCTGTAGCAGATGGCAAAGCAGAAATGGCTGTTGGCGCGAATGCTGCTGTAACTACAACTGATGGCAAGGTTGAAATCAAGGGCGGTACGCAGACTGTTACTACTACTGATAAGGGTACTGTATTCGAGAACACTGCTCATAAGGATCCGTTCGTAGAAAATGGTGCAACCAATACTATCATCAATGGCAACGAAATTACCACCGGCAAGATTACCACTGATGAGCTGGTAATTACCGGTAAGGGCAATGCTGATGGCAATGGTGGTTCTATCGCTTTCGGTGGCAATGGCACAATTAAGAGCGATATCAATGATGGAACTACTGATGGCAAAAACACTAGCTTTGAAACTACGCTGGATGGCGTAAATACCAAGGTAACTAATGGCACGACTACTACGGAAAACAAGGTTACCGCTGAAGGCAACAGCAACACTGTTAAGCAAGACGATACGCATAAATCCGAATTCAACCAGGGTTTGACCAGCATTGGCGGCGTGGTAACGAATGGCGAAATTAAGGTAGCGCAAAAATTAGACGGTGCAACTGGCCTGCTTACCAACGAAGTTACTGATGCCAACGGAAGCAGCAAGCTGGAGCAAAGCGGCACTGGCCTGACCTATACGGACAGCGCTAATGCAGGCAACGCAACACGCATCGACAGCAGCGATGTTTCCATCGGTTCCGCAACTGAGCCCGATAAGCGCATCAACCTGTCCGACCTTGGCCAGATTGACGAGCTTGACAAAGAAATCCGCGATAACGAAGTGTACAAGAACAACGAAACTGCAGTAGGCGGCATCAATGCTGAAGCTGCAATCCGCCGCGGTGAGGTTGAACGTCTGGATAACCGCATCAGCGAAGAGGTTACCCGTCTTGACGGTCGCATTAATGACGTCAGCGACCGTGTAAATAAGGTTGGCGCTATGGCAGCAGCTATCGCTTCCCTGAAGAGCATCGGCTACGACCCGCAGGCTCCGAGCGAGTTCAGCATCGGCCTCGGTCAATACAAGGGCGAAACTGGCGTGGCAATGGGCTTCTTCCACTATCCGAACAAGAACTTCATGATTAACGTCAGCCTGTCTACTGCCGGCGGCGAAACCATGGGCGGTATCGGTGCAACCTGGCGCTTTGGCCACAAATCTCCGCAAAAGCTTTTAGAAGAGCAACGCGAAGCTCAGGCTAAGAAAGAGCTGGCAGCAGCTGAAAAATATCAGGCAGCAGCCAAGCTTGCCAAAGAAGCGCAGGAGCGTGCTGAATATGCAGCCAAACTGGCGCGTCAGGCACAGGTGAGCGCAGATAATGCTAAGGCAGCAGCTGATGCAACCCAGGCTAAGCATTTTGGCTGATAAGCTGGCAGCAGGTGCAGTCATAGCAGGATAACAACTGGTTTTCCTATAAATCATCATACTCCGCCAAGCAATGCCCCCAACCGCTTGCTTGGCAGTTCATGAGGTTGGGTTCATCATACTGACCTTATGAACAAAAAAGGCTGGAGTTTGAGCGTTTGCTCAAATTCCAGCCTTAAAACTTGCAAAGCTGTGATTTGTGTGGTATATTAGATATAGAAAAGACAACCGCCCACAGAGGTGGGTTGCCGAGTTTAGTTAAGAAAAATCCGCTCCGAGCTCGCCAAAGTCTGGGGGCGGTTTTCTTATTGTTGCGCACAAATTCAAAACTTGCAAAGCTGTGAATTGTGTGGTATATTAGATATAGAAAAAGACAACCGCCCACAAGGTGGGTTGCCGAGAAAAGAAATTTAGAAAGCCACTTCTTTACCCGCAAAGTGTAGGAGTGGTTTTCTTATGTCTGGGTTATTTACAATATTGAAAAATAAATGTAAGTAATGCCAGAATGAACATTCCGAAGAGCATTAAATCTTGAAAGGAATAGTTCTTCATAAGCATCACCTCGATTCCTGAGGAATTAAGGCAACACCATCCTGCAACACGGTTGTCAAAAACATTTTATCATAAAATTTCAACTAAAGCAATAAAATGTTTGCTTATAAAGAGCTTCATTAAAAAATTAAGACCTTGGCGTCAGTAAAAACTGACATCAAGGTCTTTTTGTTACGCTTTGCGTCTGAGCATATCGGCAATGCGCTTTTGGTTTTCCATCGCTGTCAACGCTCTTTCGTACAGCAGCATCTGCAGCTTGCTTTTGACAGGCTGCAAATTGGGCGAGCCTTCGATAGTGTAAACAACATTATCGTCCTTATCGGTGTACAGGCTTTTGAGCAGCGCATACTGCGTGCCATCGTTATTATACAAATAAATCTGCGTCATGCTGATTGCTGTTTTCAGCTCCGGCTTGGTGGCCTGCAGCTTAGGCAGCATTTCCTTATTGTAGCGCAGCTCGGCAGACAACAGCAAAAAAAGCTTGTCGCCCTGGCGCAATGCCTGCAAATTATCTTTATCAAGATATAAATCGCCAGCGCTGGTGCTGGTTATTTTTTCCATGTTAGCGTTTTTATCAGTGCCTGCGCCAGCGAAGGCTGTGCAAGTGCAGGCAAGCGCAAAAATCAGCGTCAGTAAAATAAGTATTTTTTTCATCATTAAGTCCCGCCTTTATTTATAGTAGAAGAAGCTTTTCCTTTATCATACAATTTTTGGCGCAATAAGTAAAGCAGCAAATGCTCTTGCTTTGCACGTCTTCAGGATACTGCTTTTTGAATAAATGCACCAGAAAAATTCTTTTGTTAAAGTATTACAGGCAGCTTTGCTTTTTGCAGCATAAACTTTAAATTTACTTCATGCTTTTACTCTGCTATACTATAAATGTACAAGCGTTGAGGAGGTGCAGTCATGCCATTGGAATATTATTTTATGCTGGCAGGTCTTGTCCTGCTGCTGATAGAATTTGTTGTGCCGGGCTTCGGAATTTTCGGTGTCAGCGGCATGGTGTGCCTGACAGTCGGCGGCTTTTACGTTTTGGGCGGCAATGCCTGGGCGGCGCTGGTGCTGTTGGCAGTGTATCTGTTTTTGGTGCTGGTAATTACGCTGCTGTGCGTGTATCTGCCCAAGGAAAGCAAGTATAATCCCTTTGTGCTGTGGACACGTCAAAAAAACAGCGAAGGCTATACCGGCGGCAAAAACTGGAGCATGCTGGTGGGCAAAAGAGGCACAGCCTTGACCACGCTGCGTCCTGCAGGTACGATTCTGGTGGACGGCAAGCGTCTTGATGTGAGTAGCCAGGGAGATTATATCGAAAAGTCTGCTCCCGTGATTATTGTGCGGGTAGAGGGCAGCAAAATTTTTGTAGAACAAACGAAGGAGTGACATTATGGATTTGCTATTCAGTATGATTTTCGGCAGTGGCTTTGCAGTAATCATTGCTATTGCCGGTATTGCTATTTTTCTTAACTTTGTGCCGTTGGGATTGTGGATTTCCGCAATTGCCGCCGGTGTTAATGTAGGTATTTTCAACCTCATCGGTATGCGCCTGCGCCGTGTGCCCGCGTCGCAGATTGTGCTGCCTTTGATTAAGGCGAATAAGGCAGGTCTTGACGTTAACGTTAACCAGCTGGAGGCGCATTATCTGGCAGGCGGTAACGTGGACCGCGTTATTGATGCTTTGATTGCTGCCCACAGAGCACAGATTGAGCTGAGCTTTGAGCGTGGCTGTGCCATTGACCTTGCGGGACGCAACGTGCTGGAGGCTGTGCAGATGAGCGTTAACCCCGAGGTTATCGAAACTCCGGTAGTAAGCGCTGTTGCCAAGGACGGCATCGAGCTGAAGGTAAAGGCACGCGTAACAGTGCGCGCCAACATTGACCGCCTGGTAGGCGGTGCCGGCGAAGCAACGATTATTGCGCGTGTCGGCGAAGGCATTGTAACAAACGTAGGCTCCAGCGCCGACCACAGCAAGGTACTGGAAAACCCAGACTATATTTCCAAAACAGTTTTGGATAAAGGCCTTGATGCAGGCACTGCTTTTGAAATTCTTTCCATTGATATTGCGGATGTAGATGTAGGCCGTAACATCGGCGCTGCGCTGATGACCGACCAGGCGGAGGCAGATAAGCGCATTGCTCAGGCACGCGCTGAGGAACGCCGTGCGATGGCTGTGGCCAAGGAGCAGGAAATGAAGGCCTATACGCAGGAAATGCAGGCTAAAGTTGTGGAAGCACAGGCTAAGGTGCCGACAGCTATGGCGGAGGCACTGGCCAACGGCCGCTTGGGTGTAATGGATTATTACCGTCTGAACAATATTCAGGCAGATACGCAGATGCGCCGCACGATTGCCGAGGTAAGCCCGGAGGGCGAGGAAAAGCCTGAGGGCGGCAAATAAGCGAGGTGCAGCTTATGGGCGGTTTATTTGACAGTGATTTAATCCCCCTGCTTTTTGTCCTCGTAATGCTGGCCAACGTATTTTTGGACAGGCGCAACCGCCGCCGCAGACAGCGGGAGCTGCCGCAAGAGCAGCCGCAGGAAACGGCGGAGCCGACGCAGGCTAAGCCTAAAGATATTGCCGCCGAGTTTGAGCGCCGTCTGAAAAAGACGACGGAGGAGGCGCAGGCACGCAAGCGTCAAAGCAGCCAAGGCGTAGTGCATGACGGAACGCGTGTGCGCCGTGATGATGGCAGCAGAGTTCACCGTGACGGTGAAGCATTGCATGACCACACCGGCAGGATTCACCGCGAAAACGAAGCCCTCGTGCATGACAGGGGCAAGGTTTATTACGATCCCCGCGGTGATTATAGCTACGATGAAGCGAAGATGAACGCTGCTGCGGCAGCGTTTAATGCGCGCTACGCGCAGGCGCAGCCTGCAGCGAAAAAGCGCGTTAAGCTGAAGCATGCGGCGCTGGTCAACAGCATTATCATGGCAGAGGTATTAGGAAAACCGCGCGCTCTTAACCCCTACGAGGAGCGCTGATTTAAAGATTCTCGCAAACAGTAAGGAGATGTTGGAGAATGCTGGAAAAGCTGGATTTGAGTAAAAAAGTGTCCAAGGAAGATTACAACAGGCAGATGGAAGTGCTGGGTGAACGCCTGGGAAAGGCGCAGCGCCTGGCCCGCGACGCCAAAAGACCGATTATCATCGTGTTTGAGGGCTGGCGCGGTGCACGCCGCAGTGCGCTGATTAACGAAATGATGCAGCAGATGGATGCCCGCGGCTTTAATGTTTATTCCAGCGTGCGTTTGCGCGGCGTAATTCAGGAGCAGCCGTTTTTCAGTGCCTTCTGGAAGCGTTTGCCGGCGTTGGGACATATTGCCGTTTATCACCGCAGCTGGTATTATCTGAAAAACGCCAATGAGCTGGCGGATAAAGAAGATAACACCAAGTATCCTGCTGTTTCCTTTGAGCATATCAACAACTTTGAAAAAATGCTCACGGACGATAATTATCTTGTGCTCAAATTTTTCCTGCATCTGTCACCGGAGCAGCAAAAGAAAAATATTGCCAAGAATGCCAAAACACTGGGCAAGGCGTGGCGTGACCTGAATCCTGCGATTGATGAAAGCGAAGATTACGATAAATTTTTGCCGCATTACGAAAAAATGCTGGAGGCCACCGATACGGTAAACGCTCCCTGGCACCTGATTGCCGACGATGATCCGCGCAGCGCGCGTCTGGAGGTTTTCACCAAGATTGCCGATGCTATCGAAAAAGCTGTGCAGATGCCTGTAGAGCCTGCTGCCGACAAGCGCACCGCGGCAACCTACGATGTGCTGAGCAAGATTGACGCCAATAAGGAGCTTACTAAAGAAGAATATAAGGAAAAGCTCGATAAGTACCAGAAAAAGCTGACACAGCTGCAGATTGAAATGTTCAAGGCGCAGATTCCGGTAGTTATCGGCTTTGAGGGCTGGGACGCTGCCGGCAAGGGCGGTGCTATCCGCAGACTGACGGCGGCATTGGATCCGTTGGGCTTTCATGTGCACCCGATTGCGGCGCCGAACGTGGTTGAAAAGCAGTTCCATTATCAGTGGCGCTTCTGGACCAGACTGCCGCAGCCTGGCACCATAGCAATTTTTGACCGCACCTGGTACGGCCGTGTCATGGTAGAGCGCATCGAAGGCTTTGCCAAGCCGCAGGAATGGCAGCGTGCCTACGATGAAATCAAGGACATGGAGGCACAGTGGAGCGAGCACGGTATCGCCATCGCCAAATTCTGGCTGCAGATTGACAAGGATGAGCAGCTGAAACGCTTCAATGACCGTCAGGCTGACCCAAATAAGCAGTGGAAGATTACGGACGAGGACTGGCGTAACCGTGATAAATGGGATGCCTACGAAGCGGCAGTCAACGAAATGCTGGTGCGCACCGACACCTCGTATGCACCGTGGACCGTGGTTGAGGGCAACAATAAATATTATGCCCGCTTAAAGGTTTTGAAAACAGTTATCGATTTGTTTGAACGCAAATTAGCAGAAAAAAATCAGTAAAATACAAGAAAATATCAGCGTAATTTTGCGCTGATATTTTCTTAATACATTATAGATACTCGGAGAGGAAATGCTTTGTCCTGGATAATCAAAAACTACATTAAAGAAACAAGAGAAAATGAAACCGGCGCGCAGGTGTATCCGCCGGGTTTACGCCATCCGGTAGCGTTTATTTACCCCAACGTCTACCATCTGGGCATGTCGAACCTGGGAATGCACATTCTGTATCAGATGATTAACGAGCGCGGTGACAGCGCCTGCGAACGCTTCTTTTTGCCTGATAAACGCTTGCAGCAGGAGCATATTAAAAGCAAAACACCGCTGCTGAGCCTGGAAAACCAGCGTCCGCTGGCAGATTTTGACGTTATCTTCGTCATGCTGTCCTTTGAAATGGACTATGATAATCTGCTGACGGTGCTTGATTTGGGCAATATCCGTCTGCGGGCGGCGGAGCGCAATCAGCGCGAGCCGCTGGTAATTATCGGCGGCCCCTGTGCCACCTTTAATCCCGAGCCTTTGGCTGCTGTGGCTGACGCTTTTGTTATCGGCGAGGGCGAGGAAACCGTGCAGCACGTTCTTGATACCATCTACCGCGAGGAAAGCAAGCAAGAGCGTCTGGCAGCGCTGGCGCAGGTGCCGGGCGTTTATGTGCCAAGCCTGTATACGGCGCAGTATGATGAGGAGGGCGAGTTTACCGCCCTGCTGCCGCAGGACGGCGCGCCTGCGAAGGTAGCGCGCCAGTGGGCGCGTGATATCGACGCTTATCCGCACACCTCTGCTATCGTGACGAGCGGAACGGAATTTGAGGATATGTTTATCGTCGAGGTGGCGCGTGGCTGCGGCCGTCACTGCCGCTTCTGCATGGCAGGCTACTGCTTCCGCAAGCCGCGTCCGCGTAAGCTGGAAAATATTTTGGCAGATATTGCCAAGCGTCCCGAGCGCACGAAAAAGGTGGGCCTGATGGGCGCTGCCGTATCCGATCATCCGCAGATGGCGGAGCTGACGGAATACCTGGTGGAGCATAAGATACCGTTTTCCGTGGCCAGCATGCGCGCTGATATGCTCACGGAGCAGATTGCGCATGCACTGGCGCAGAGCGGACAGCGCACGATGACCGTAGCGCCGGAGGCAGGCAGCGAGCGTATGCGCGCCGCTATCAACAAGGGCATTACGGAGGAGCACGTTTATAATTCTATCGAGCTGGCGGCTGCTGCCGGTATGCGCAACATCAAGCTGTATTATATGATCGGTCTGCCGGGAGAAGAGGACGAGGATATCGTTGAAACGGTGGAGATGATTAAACGCGTGCGTGCCAAAATGGACGCGGTGGGCAACAAGGGCGAGCTGGTTATTTCGGTCAACGGCTTTGTGCCCAAGCCCTTTACGCCGTACCAGTGGGCGCCGCTTTGTAATGTGCGCACGCTGAAGAAGCGCTTTAAAATTTTGGGCGACGGTCTGAAGAAGGAAAAGCGCATTAAGCTGATAACCGAATCGCTGAAGGAAACTGTGGTGCAGTCCGTGCTGGCGCGCGGCAGCAGACGTATCGGCGAAGCGCTGCTGAAGGCGCATGTGGAAGGCCGCAGCCTGAAGCAGGTGCTGAAGGAAGAAGGCCTTGATGCCGAGGAGCTGGCGGAGCGCGAGCTGCAGGTAGGTCAGCCGCTGCCCTGGCAGCATCTGGACATGGGTGTAACGCAGGAATATCTTGCGGCTGAGCTGCAGCGCAGCGAAAGCGGCAAATTTACCCCGATGTGCTTTGACGGCTGCCGTCGTTGCGGTGTCTGCCGGGAGTAAGGCGGGCGTGCGGCTTAGGCAGTGAAATGACTGCTGCTAATAAAAAATTAAGCATCCCTACACTTTTTGCAGTAAAAGTGTGGGGATGCTTTTGTTATTATACGCTATAATGATGCTGAGGAACACAGCTTTTGCTGCTTCGGAAGCGGTAACAACCCTTCCGTCTGCTCGCCGGTGCTCGCAGCCACCTCCCATTACAGGGGGGATATAAAGGAATTACAAAACTTTAAGGTTGATAATTCTCTGTATACGTTCTGCGGGTAACCGAAAGACAGATGCTTGTTGTACAAAATAAGCAGCCTGTGTCTGAAATTTGTTGATTGAGGGATTTCGTAATGCAATCAAGGGAGGGATATACATATGAAAAAGAATTTGTTTTTGGGCATGACCTTGGGGATGGCGCTCTTGGACAACACTGCTTTTGCTCATCTCAGCGGCGGTTATCTTTCGGATATTATTGATGAACATCCGCGCTGGCCGTTGGCAACTCAATGTATTGCTACGGATGTTAACATAAGAACAGAGCCTAACACAAACTGTGAGGTAGTAACCATGCTGCAAAACGGCGATAAATTTTATGCAAGAAAGGTAGTGTTTATACATGACAGTAAATATGTGTGGGTGTATGGAACTACCGAAAAAGGCTACAGAGGATACATGTATAACCAATTTATAGGTGCGTTGCCTGATGGCCAATATGCTCATTCAGATGAAGGACGCTTTCAGGCTGCGGTAGAGGCAAACTGGATTAACGATCCCACCGGCTATGCAGCAGGCTCCGGCTACAGCATGGGCAGAGTAGAGCATGCCGACGATATGAATATTGCTTATGACCTTAATAAGGTGCAGGTAGGTCCGCGAGTGTTCTACACGAGAGCCTTTGACGGAAAAACCTATCAGGTAGTGATTAACAAGGCTCCCGGCGAGATGGCAGGCTACGCAGTAGGACAGCATTTTGATCAGAAAGAGCGGAATAATTTTTACGATATGATGCGGAGAATCGGCTGGCACGAGTCTGCTGTTGATATTGAGGAGCCGACAAACAGTATCGTGTGGGAAAAATCTATGCTTGATGCGGATGGCTTTGACAGACCTGCCAAGCAGCTGATTATCACGCTGAATGATAATGACGTGATTGAGAGCTTTACTTACATCAATTATGATCTTGATTAGCCTGCTTGCAAAAAATTATCCCTGAAATGCAAAAAACCTGCTCTTTTCAGAGCAGGTCAGCTTGTAAGAATTAAGCCATAGCGTTGATTCTCTTTGCAAGTCTGGATTTTTTGCGAGCTGCAGCATTCTTATGGATAATGCCTTTGCGAGCTGCTTTATCGAGCAAACCGGAAGCAGTAGCCATAGTAGCTTGAGCGTCTTCTTTAGCGCCGGTTTTAGTCAGAGCTTCTACTTTGCGGGAAGCATTGCGGAGAGCTGCTTTAATCGGAGCGTTTTTAGCACGACGTTCTGCGTCGGTCTTTACACTGCGGATGGAAGATTTAATGTTCGGCAACGAATTTCACCTCCTGAATTTTCTTGTACTGCATTATTCTACCACGAATGCGAGCATTATGCAAGAGAAAATCACAAATATGCCTGCCTGTTCCTGTAAAAAATATTTTGCGGACGCTTGACCTGGAGCTGACTCCAAATGCTAAAATATAAGCAGAAAGCAGGAAAACAATCCTGGCAGGAGGTAAGCGGGATGAAAATAAACGAAGTAAGCAAAATGTATGATATTACTGCGGACACTCTGCGTTATTATGAGCGCATCGGCTTAATTCCGGCAGTCAACCGTAATGAAAGCGGTATTCGCGACTATACTGAAACAGACTGCAACTGGGTAAACTTTGCCAAATGCATGCGTGCGGCAGGTATTTCGGTAGAAAGCCTGATTGAATATGTGGCGCTGTTTCAGCAGGGCGACAAAACAAGGGCGGCACGCAAGGAAATTTTAATTGAGGAGCGCGCCAAGCTGCTCGAGCGTATGGCGCAGATGCAGGAAACGCTCGATAAGCTGAATTATAAAATCGATAATTATTACAAGTGCGTTGAATTTGAGGACACTAAACTGAAATAAAACGCAGTACGAGGAGAGATGGCGCCGAGCTGTCTCTCTTTTTAGTTTACAGGCTTTGCCGTATAATGGTATAATAATTAGTACTAATAAAACAGGCTCAAGCCAATATTGGCCTGAAATAATACATTTTAATGAAGGAGCAGGAAGAGTAATTTATGATTGAACAAAATCACATTCGCAACTTTTCTATTATCGCCCATATAGATCATGGCAAGTCTACCCTGGCGGACAGATTGATTGAATATACAGGAACGCTGAGCAAGCGTGAGATGGAGGAGCAGATTCTCGATTCCATGGATTTGGAGCGTGAACGCGGCATCACCATCAAGGCGCAGGCTGTGCGCAGCATTTACAAGGCGCGCAACGGCGAGGAGTATATGCTGAACTTTATCGACACTCCGGGCCACGTAGACTTTACCTACGAGGTTTCGCGTGCATTGGCAGCGTGCGAGGGCGCACTGCTGGTTATTGACGCTACCCAGGGCATTGAAGCGCAGACTTTGGCTAACGTGTATCTGGCGCTGGATAACGATCTGGAGATTATCCCGGTTATCAACAAAATTGATTTGCCGAGTGCTGACCCGGAGCATGTTAAAAGGGAAATCGAGGACGTTATCGGTATTGATGCTTCCGACGCAGTTCTGTGCAGTGCCAAGACAGGCATTGGCATCGAGGACGTGCTGGAAGCAATCGTAGCGCGCGTGCCGGCGCCGCAGGGCGATGCGGAAGCACCGCTGAAGGCCTTGGTATTTGACTCCAAATTTGACGCTTATAAGGGCGTAGTTTTATATATACGCATTATGCAGGGCCGTCTGCGCAAGGGCATGAAGATTCGCATGATGGCAACCGGTGCGGAATTTGATGTTACCGAGGTCGGTTACTTCAAACCGGGCATTGTCAATGTTGATGAGCTGGAGGAGGGCCAGGTAGGCTTCTTTGCTGCCAGCATCAAAAACGTTAAGGATGCACGCGTAGGCGATACCGTAACAGATGCCGATAATCCTGCCGAAAAAGCGTTGCCCGGTTACCGCAAGGCTACACCGATGGTATACTGCGGTTTGTATCCGGTAGAGAATTCCGATTACGATAACCTGCGTGATGCTTTGGAAAAGCTGCAGCTGAACGATGCTTCTCTGGTATTCGAGCCGGAAACATCTACCGCGCTGGGCTTTGGCTTCCGCTGCGGCTTCTTGGGATTGCTGCATATGGACGTTATTAAGGAGCGTCTGGAGCGTGAATATAATCTGAGCCTGATTACTACCGCGCCTAACGTTATTTACGAGGTGTTCCGCACCAACGGCGACGTTGAGATGGTAGATAACCCGTCCCTCTTCCCGGACCCGACCGTTATCGACCATGTTGAGGAGCCCTTCGTTAATGCAACCATCATTGTGCCGAAGGATTATGTAGGCGCTGTTATGGAGCTGAGCCAGGAAAAACGCGGTGAATACGATAACATGACTTATCTTGATGATACCCGCGTAATGATTCACTACGCATTACCGCTGAGTGAGATTATCTTTGACTATTTTGACCGTCTGAAATCCGCTACCCGCGGTTATGCTTCTTTGGACTACGAGCTGTCCGGCTACCGTTATTCCGATCTGGTGAAGGTAGATATCCTGCTGAACGGCGAGCCTGTAGATGCGCTTTCCGCGATTGTGCATAAGGAATTTGCTACCGTCCGCGGCCGTCAGCTGGTTGAAAAGCTGCGCAGCCTGATTCCGCGTCAGATGTTCGAAATTCCGGTACAGGCAGCAATCGGCAACAAGGTTATTGCCCGCGAAAACGTCCGCGCTATGCGTAAGGACGTACTGGCGAAATGCTACGGCGGCGATATCAGCCGTAAGCGTAAGCTGTTGGAAAAACAGAAGGAAGGTAAAAAGCGCATGAAGCAGGTTGGCAGTGTAGAGCTGCCGCAGGAGGCATTCATGGCGATTCTGAAAATGGACTAAGGCTTAGCGCTTAGTCGATAGTGTCTGATAGATAGGAGCAATGCAATTATGATGATACAACTGCAAGGCTTGCTTTCGACAATCACATTTTTGGATGTTATAGATATTGTCGTCGTTGCCTATTTTCTTTACCGTTTGTTCCTGATGCTGAAAAACACTCGTGCCGCAACATTGGGCAAGGGTCTCATGGTGCTGATAGGCTTCACGCTTATCTGCCGTTGGCTGAATCTGCATGTTATCAGCTGGCTGCTGGAAAAGAGCATGACGGTGATTATGGTCGCCCTGCCTGTTGTCTTTCAGCCGGAGCTGCGCCGTGCTCTGGAGCAAATCGGCCGCGGCAAGCTGTTTCATAAGGGCAGCGAGCTGGATGAGCAGGAGCTGGAGGAAATGCTGGATGCCGTTGCCCATGCCACTAAGGTTATGAGCAAAAACAAGGTAGGTGCGCTGATGGTCTTTGAGCGTGCTACCGGTCTGGCAGAGCGTATCGAAACCGGTGTGCCGATTGACGGTCTGGTGAGCTCTGGCTTGCTGCAGAACATTTTTGTTAAGGATACACCGCTGCATGACGGCGCTGTCGTTATCCGCGGCAACCGTGTCGTTGCTGCCTGCTGTCTGCTGCCGCTCACGGAAAACCGCAATTTGAGCCAGGAGCTTGGTACCCGCCATCGTGCTGCTATCGGTATGTCCGAGCAGTCCGATGCGATGATTCTTGTTGTCAGCGAGGAAACCGGTACGATTTCCATTGCCCGCAACGGCGAGCTGATGCGTTATCTGACGGTGGATGATGTGAAGGAAATTTTGCGCACGGCAATTTTCCGTCCGCATGCAGCAGTTAAGAATTCTTTGGTTGATAAAATCAAGAGCTTGTGGGGCGGTGAGAGAAAATGAGATTTTTGCAAAGGCTGGCGCGTAAGGAAAACCTGCTGGCACGAATTATCTGCCTGCTCATGGCCTGTGGCCTGTGGGTATATGTAATGACTGACCAGAATCCTATTATCGAGCGTAATATCGAGGTGCGCCTGCAGCAGAGAAATCTGCCGCAAAATATGATGGTCTTTAATGCTCCCGATAAAATTCTGGTTAAGGTGCGCGGTTCGCGTGCCAAACTCAGTTCCGATAATCTGAGTGCCGAAATCAATGCTTCTATCAATTTAAAAAATATAACCGAAGGTCAGCAGAGCCTGCCGATTACGGTAACCTACTCCGGCGGTGAGATTGTATCCGTAACGCCTAAGGAGGTTTCCGTATATGTGGATACGGTAAGCGAGAAAAAGGTTCCCGTTACTACGCGTATCGTGGGCGCTGTGAATGGTGATATGACCATCGGCAGCAGTATAATTACTCCGGCGGAGGTTACTTTGCGCGGTGCAACGCATCGTATCGATAAGGTAAACCGCGTTGTTGCTCCGATTGATATCAGCAACCATACAGGCAGCTTCCAGGCGGAAAGCGAGCTGGTTGCCGTGAGTGACGACGGCTACGATATTCCCAATATGAGAATTATCCCTGAGCGCGTTATGGTGCAGGCCAATATGGTAAGCCAGATGCATTCGCTGGATATTCCTGTGAAATTGGTTATGAGCGGTGATTTGCCTGCCGGAATTGTTGTTACTAAGACCGAGATTGTTCCGGAGAGCATCCGTGTGACTGCGCCTCCGTCTGTGCTGAAGGAGCTGAAGGATGTTAAGACCAAGCCGGTGGATGTAAGCAAGCTTAATGGCAGTACTGTTGTTGCAGCTGAGCTTGATTTGCCGGAAAAGGTAATTCCTGAAAGACGTACGGTGCAGATTAAAATATCGGTAGAAAGGCAGAATTAATTTTAGATGAAGCTGAAAATAAATAATGTGCGTATCAGCCTGCGACAGGAGCAGACGCTTGAGCAGGCGGTGTGCCGCAAATGCGGTATACCGCGCGAGGCCTTGGGCAGTGTGCGGATAGTGCGCAAGGCAGTGGATGCGCGCAAGAAAAATGATATCTGCCTCAATTACCATGTGCTGGCAGAGGTTGAAACAGGCGGCAGACAGGCGAAGCGTTTGCTGGCGGACCGTGATATTACGCAATATCAGGAGCAGCAGCAGCCGACGCTTGAGTTTGGCACACTGCCGCTGAGCGCACCGCCTGTGGTTATTGGTGCCGGTCCTGCGGGCCTTTTGGCAGCGCTGCAGCTGGCGGAGCATGGATATAAGCCGCTGCTTTTGGAGCGCGGCAAGCCGGTAGCGCAGCGTGTGCAGGATGTACAGCGCTTTTGGCAGACGGGAGAATTTAATCCTGCGTCCAACGTACAGTTTGGCGAGGGCGGTGCAGGCACCTTTTCGGACGGCAAGCTGACTACACGTGTAAACGATCCTATGATGGCCGAAATCCTGCAGCTTTTTGTAGATGCAGGCGCCCCGGAAAATATTTTGTACGAGCATAAGCCGCACGTAGGCACGGATAAGCTGCGTGCGATGGTACAGGGACTCAGCCGCCGTATTGCGGAGCTGGGCGGCTGCGTGCGCTATGATGCGCATGTGGTTGATCTGGATATCAAAAATAATGCTGTGCAGGGGGTAATCCTCGACGGCGGCGAAAGACTGGCGGCGGGAGCCGTGGTACTGGCCTGCGGTCACAGCGCGCGTGATACCTATGCTATGCTGGCACGCAGGGGCGTAGGCATTGTGGCGAAGCCCTTTGCCATCGGTGTGCGCATCGAGCATCCGCAGGAGCTGATTGACAGGGCGCAGTACGGCAGCTTTGCCGGACATCATCTGCTGGGCGCAGCGGATTACGCGCTTGTTTATCATACGCAGGATAAAACACGCACAGCCTATTCGTTCTGCATGTGCCCGGGCGGTCAGGTAGTTGCCGCCGCTTCGGAGGCCGGTGGCGTGGTTGTCAACGGCATGAGCATGTTTAAGCGTGACAGCGGCATTGCCAACAGTGCGCTGGTAGTGAATGTGGACAGCCGGGATTTCGGCGAGGGTGCGCTGGCAGGCGTAGAATTCCAGCGTCGCTATGAGCAGCTTGCTTATGCGGCAGCAGGCAGCAGCTATTATGCGCCTGCGCAGAATCTGGACAGCTTTTTGAAGCGCAGCACTCCGTCCTTGGAATGCATGGTGCAGCCAAGCTATCGTCCGGGACTTGCGGCCTGCAGCTTAGATAAGGTGCTGCCTGCTTACGTTACGGATACTCTGCGCGAGGGCATTACGAGCTTCGGCCGCAAGCTGGCGGGCTATGCCGACGGCGGTACACTTTTGACGGGTGTGGAAACACGCACCTCGGCGCCGGTTCGCATAGAGCGAGACAGGCAGAGCTATGTATCGCTGACGCATGATTTGCTTTATCCCTGCGGCGAAGGCGCAGGCTATGCCGGCGGTATTATGAGCGCCGCGCTTGACGGCTATCATGTGGCGCGTGCGATTATGGAAAGATTTGCGCCGGTGAAGTAATTTAGGTTGGAGCAATAAACAACCCTCAGTCAAAATCACGTTAGTGATTTTGACAGCTCCCTTGCAGGGAGCATATAAAGGTTTCAAGAATTGCGAAGTTTACTGCTTGTAAGCCTGTTATATCGCCCCTGAAAGGGGAGATGTCACCGTAGGTGACAGAGGGGTTGTGTATAGATTTTCGTCAACAATTCCCAACTCACATATAAACGCATTAACATTAGGGAGGTTATTACAAAAAATGGCAAGATTATTTGGTACTGATGGTGTTCGCGGTGTGGCGAACGTAGAGCTTACTCCGGAGCTGGCCTTTAAGCTGGGCTATGCTGCCGCAAAATACTTTGGCCGCGAGGTTTCCTGCCCGAAAATTATTATCGGCAGAGATACACGCCGCAGCGGACAAATGCTGGAAAGTGCTTTGGCAGCAGGTATCTGCAGCGCTGGCGGCAATGCACATCTTCTGGGCGTTATGCCTACTCCGGCAGTTTCCTTTCTGACCAGTGAGGTTAAGGCTAACGCCGGTGTAGTAATTTCTGCTTCTCACAATCCGTTTGAAGACAACGGCATCAAATTCTTCTCTCAGACAGGTTACAAGCTGCCTGACGCAGTAGAGGACGAAATTGCAGCTATCGTTGCTGCACCGATTGATTATACTCAGGCAGTAAGCGGCAGCAGCGTAGGCCAGATTATTCATGAAAAGGATTTGTCCGCACTGTATATTAAGCACATTCTGAGTACTGCTTATGCTAAGCTGAACGGTCTGAAGATTGTTATGGACTGCTCCAACGGTGCCAACAGCGAAATCGCACCGGTTATCCTGCGCAGTCTCGGTGCTGAGGTTGTGGCAATTTTCAACGAGCCTAACGGCATCAACATCAACAACGGCTGCGGCTCCACTCATCTGGAGGCTTTGCAGAAGAAGGTTGTCGAGGTTGGCGCTCATGTAGGTATCGCCAATGACGGCGACGCCGACCGCTGCCTGGTAGTTGACGAAAACGGCGAGGCTATGGACGGCGACCAGATTATGCTGATTTGCGCTCTGGAGCTGATGAAGCGCAATAAGCTGCATGATAATATGCTGGTAACTACTGTTATGAGTAACGTTGGCCTGCATCAGGCTATGAAGGCTCATGGTGGCAAGACCGTCAAAACCGCTGTTGGTGACCGCTATGTACTGGAGGAAATGCTCAAGCACAATTATTCTATCGGCGGCGAGCAATCCGGTCATATCATTTTCTCCGAATTTGCTAAAACCGGCGATGGCATTCTGACTGCTGTACAGCTGCTGTGTGCAATGGTTCGCAACAATAAGTCTTTGTCCGAGATGAGCAGTGTAATGACTAAATTCCCGCAGATTCTGCTGAATGTACGCGTGAAGAATAAAAACGGCTGGGAAGAAAAGGCTGATATTCAGGAAGTAATCAAAAAATATCAGGAGGAGCTGGGCGAAAACGGCCAGATTCTGGTACGTGCTTCCGGCACCGAGCCTTTGATTCGTATTATGGCCGAAGGACCGAAGCAGGAGCGTTTGGAGCAGATTGCCAACGCTATTGCCGACGTTGTAACCAAGGAGCTGGCATAAGCAGGCTTCCTTGCTGAATGAAGATTAAAAGCAGATCATTACATCATTTTCGGATGAAATGGTCTGCTTTTGTACTTTGCATATTTTCTTCTTGACGAACATATGTTAAAAATATATTTGTGCTACCAGAATACGGTAGGCGATTGCCCTCTACGGAGGGGTTGCGGCCCTCGATTTGCCGACATCTATATTTTTATAGAAATCTACAAGGAAGAGGGTGGTACTGATGAATATACTGGAAGTTCTTGCATTGCTTGGTTTTGGGCTTGGGTGCATTAAATTTGGTTATGAACTCGGTAAAAACGCAAAAAAATAACCGCCCAGCTCCTACACTAGCGGTTATTTTTAACAGTTAATTTGAAGGGCAACCGTCTATCGGTAGCACTCTTTCTATTTCTATGATAGCACAAAGTAAAGCGTTTGACAACCGTTCTGATTAAATTCACAAATCCCTCACGTCTTATACTATTACTCATCGAAACTCTTGATTACGGAATATATTATACAGCCAACAACAATCAGCCCAATACCTGCTAATGCGAGGAAAGGTGCCGCAGGGAGCAAGAAAGCCATACCGCCAATCATGATTAAAATTTTGTTGTCTGGCATAAGGTGTCACCTCACAGTTTTTCACATCGTTATCTAACGGGATTTTCTCTCAAAGTTTTATGCAAGTGTTCTGCCCCTTTACCGAAGCTGTAATAGCTAAATCCTGCGCTAAACATGCCTCCAATCACCGGAAATACTTTAGTAGTAGTTTTACTCAAAGCATCTTTTGTTACTTTAATTCCAACTTGTTTGCAAACTTGTTGCAGCAAGGGATACCAAGCAGTTTTTGTCAAAGCTGCTCTCAAAATATCTTTCCCTACCTTGCCGCCAAGCGACTTAGATATTTCAGCAATAACTTTATTTGCACCACTGACTCCATACATTACACCAATGAACAACAAAATTAATTTTTGAGTTTTTTCGTCCATACTTTCTTCGATAGAAAAAATTTCCGGATAGCCATAAATATAGGCTAATTTCTGAGATATTCTCAGGACATGAGCCAGATACTGTGCCAAATCAGCCGGGATTCCTACTAAACCGCCACAACCAGTAGCAAAGGACAAAGCAGAAACTTTCATCTGCTCGTAATCAATGCACTCTCTTGCAATTTCATGCAAAACACTTTCATTTACTCCAGCTCTAATAGGACTAGTCTGCACAATTCGTGCTACCATTTCACTATCAAATCTGCTAGAAAAATTATTTTGAAGAAACTCTTCTCTCTCAATCTTTACGCTAGGAAACTCTGCTGCTACTGCCAATACTTCGTTAAAATCAAAAGGAACTACATTACTCATTTAAAATCCTCCATTCTGTCTGTGAAGCTATTAAAAAGATAAAGTTTTACTTCATTATATCTCTTTGCCCCCCCCGTCAAGCAAATGTCTTTTTTATCTTCGCAAAATGTACAGTTACTTTATAACACTGTTATTTTTTCTCACTTTATCTTTCCCTGCTTATATGTTACACTGTAAGCAGTACTTTTTGGTTTCTTTACAAGAAACTTTTGGAGGTCTGCACTATGACGAACGACAAACGCGTAATAGAGAATTTAAGAGAAAACTATCAGGAAATAATATCCAACTATGTCATTACAGCCTATGCTGCATCTTGTCATGGTTTAGTCAGCGCCGGCAAGGTATACACGCCGCCTCTGTTGCCATTAAGCACTATTAAAAACATCGTCGCGAGCTTTTCCGACACTCCCTGCGACCTTTATCCTTCCATCATCAAATACTGCGAGGAAAAAGATATCGCAGAAAACGAGCTCTATAAAAAAGCGCACGTCTCCAAGACAGTTTTTTCGAAAATCCGCAGCATGAAGGAGACCGGCTACAAGCCTAGCAAAAGTACGATTCTCTGCTTATGCCTGGCTTTGGAGCTGAATAACATCGAAACAGAAGCAATGCTGAACATCGCAGGCTACTCTTTATCTAACGACATCATCGCCGATAAAATTGTCAGCTATTGTATAAGCAAGCGATATTACGACGTTTATGACATCGAAAACCTTATCCTGGAAAAAACAGGTGGAGCATATTTGTACTCCTGATAAAACAAGTATATAACAACCGCTATCAAAAAAAGAGAACGCCCAACTACTACCAAACAGTAATAGTTGGGCGTTTGTACGCTATGTGCTCTATTTTTTGAGCAGTGAAACTTTCACAGCTTGTTCGTTGTATGTGTTCGTTTTTTGTGCTAAAATATTTTTATGGTACTTCCATAACGGTAGGCGGTTGTCCCTCTGGCAGCAAGATTCTGTATTACTGCAAATCTAATGGCAAGAGGGGGTGAGACCAATGATGACTTTAGATAATCTTATCTCTGTTCTCGGCTTATGTCTGACTTCAGTAGCTCTAGGATTCGCTCTAGGTTATGCGCTAGGTCAAATTCACGTAAAAAAATAACCGCCCAGTCTGCAAAACAAGCGGTTATTTTTTATAACTAAATGTTCAAGGATAACCGTCTATCGGCGGCACCTTTTCTATTTCTATGATAGCACAAAGTAAAGCGTTTGACAACCGTTCTGATTAAATTCACAAATCCCTCACGTCTTATACTATTACTCAAACTTTCCACATAAAAAAGCTGTTTTTAGCTGCTCAAACCCTTATCACATCTAGGACTTACGAATATAAAAACAAAATTCAATTATCTAAGATGGGATTATACTATATGAAGCGCCTGCAGGCAAGAAAAGTTCAAGGAATGTTTTCTTGACCTGCCAGTCATCATATTGTAAAATTAAATTAGTCTGAGGATGTGCCGCGTGGGACTGCCTGCCTGCGCGGCTCATTGTCTGTTTGCTCATAAATCAGCAGAGGCTTGTTTTTGCTGCCAAATGCAAACAGTGAAGGATGTAAGCGCATGTACCGCTCAGGCGGTGGACGAGGAATGAGGTTATCGATCAGTCAGCGGATGCCTCACGGCCGGCTGCAGGCCGCAAACCGTGTACAAAGCCCTTCGGTAACGGGGGAGAGAAAAGCACGGTGGCAGAAAGGGCAAAGAATATAATACATGCTCGCAAGGGAGAAGGTATCAGATACGGGAAAACCTGACTAAGCAGATGATGCCTTACACCTTGCAGCGTAGAGGAGGATTACTACTTATGTGCGGAATTGTAGGTTATATCGGTAATCACGAAGCAGCCCCCTTTTTGCTTGATGGTATGAGCAAGCTGGAGTATCGCGGTTATGATTCTGCCGGCATTGCTGTTTATGAAAACAACAGCATTCGTGTAGAAAAATGTGTAGGCCGTCTGGATGCACTGCGCCAGAAATTGGCAGGCAATATGCCTGTGGGCAATGTAGGTATCGGTCACACACGCTGGGCAACACATGGCCGTCCGTCGGATCGCAACGCGCATCCCCATACGGACAGCAGCGGTAAGTTTGTCGTTGTCCATAACGGTATTATTGAAAATTATCTTGGCCTGAAGGAAGAACTGATTGCCAAGGGACATGAATTCCTGTCCGAAACGGACAGCGAGGTTGTAGCTCATCTGATGGCAGACCAATATGACGGAGATTTCGAAGAAACCGTCAAAAAGGTGCTGAAGCTCATCAAGGGCTCCTACAGTCTGGTATTTATGTGCGAATACGAGCCTGATAAAATTATCTGCACCAAAAAGGATAATCCGCTGATTATCGGCATTGGCGAAGGTGAAAACTTTATTGCCTCCGATATTCCGGCTATTATCAATCATACGCGCCGTACCTTTATCATGAGCGACGGCGAAATCGCCACGGTAACGGCAGACGGTGTATGGGTGCAGGATATCAACGGCACTCCCATCAGCAAGAAGGTGTTTGTCGTTAACTGGAATGCGGAAGCAGCGGAAAAAGGCGGCTTTGAGCATTTCATGCTGAAGGAAATCTATGAACAGCCTAAGGCTTTGCGCGACACCATGACAAGCCGTCTGGACGCGGAAGCAAAAACCATCGGCTTCCACGAGCTGAACTGGACAGCCGAGGAGCTGCGCGAAATCAATAAAATCTTTATCGTGGCCTGCGGTACCGCTTATCATGCAGGTATCGTCGGCAAATATTATCTGGAGCAGCTGGCGCGTGTGCCGGTTGAGGTGGATATTGCCAGTGAATTCCGTTACCGCGACCCGCTTGTTGACGGCAACAGCCTGACGATTGTTATCAGCCAGAGCGGTGAAACCAGCGATACGCTGGCAGCACTGCGCGAGGCTAAGCGTCTTGGCTCCCGCACTCTGGCAGTTACAAATGTTGTCGGCAGCTCTATTGCGCGTGAGGCAGACCAGGTTGTTTATACCTATGCCGGTCCGGAAATTGCCGTGGCATCTACCAAGGCTTACACTACACAGCTTCTGGCAATGCTGATGCTGGCAATTTATGTAGGCCGTCTGCGCGGCAGCATGAGTGCCGAGCGTGAGCAGGAGCTGGTGCAGGGCCTGACCTTTGTACCTGAGCAGATTCACAAGATGTTGGAAAACGTGGACCAGATTAAGGTGTTTGCGCGTGAATACGGCAGCAGTGAGGATGCCTTCTTCTTGGGACGCAGCCTTGATTATGCCGTAGCGCTGGAGGGTGCGCTGAAGCTGAAGGAAATTTCCTACATTCATGCGGAGGCTTATGCGGCAGGCGAGCTGAAGCACGGCACCTTGGCGCTGATTGTTTCCGGTGTACCGGTAATTGTGTTGGCAACGCAGATGGACGTATATGATAAAACGGTAAGCAACCTGCAGGAGGTTAAGGCGCGTGAGGCTGTAGTTATTGCTATCGGCTTTGAGGGCGACACCTCTCTGGAAAAATATGCGGACCATGTTATTTACATCCCGCGTACGGATAAATATCTGGCACCGCTGATGGCAGTGCTGCCCTTGCAGCTGCTGGCCTACTATGCGGCGCTGACTCGCGGCTGTGATGTTGATAAACCGCGCAATCTCGCCAAGAGCGTAACAGTTGAATAAAAAATAAAATTGACGGCGTAACAGATGCAAAAATCTGCTGCGCCGTTTTTGTAATTACAGAGATACGCTGCTTATGTTATACTAATATTAAATTAGAGCGGAAGGGGAACAAAAGCAGATGGCTTATAGCGAGCTTTTTAAAAATTACAGTGATATCCGCAATTTTATGCGGCGCTTTTATGTATACGGCTTTGAAAAGCGGCAGGATTTTACTGCCAAAAGCTCCAGAAGCTACGATGATAATCGCCGGCGTCTGGACAGCTGGCTGGAGGATTACATGAGCTTCAAGAGCGAAGCGGACGGCAGAGCCTACCGCATTTCCTTCGACAGCAGCAGTATCAGTCATAATCCCTTGTACAAAAGCTGGAAGGCCAAGAGCTTTACGTCCATGGATATTACGCTGCATTTTTATCTGCTGGATATTCTTGCCGACGGCAAGGCTTATTCGGCGGCAGAGCTGTTGGAGCTGCTGAGCGGCCGTTATTTCAACTGCTTTGACAATCAGCTGCGTCAGCCCGATGAATCGACGGTGCGCAACAAGCTGAATGAATATACTGCTCTGGGAATGCTGCGGCTGGTGAAGCAGGGACGGCGCAATCTTTACTGCCTGGCGCGTGATGAGGTGAACTGGCGCAGCTGGCAGCTTGCCTGCGCCTTCTTTTCCGAGGCGGCGCCTTTGGGAGAGGCAGGCTCCTATTTGCTGGATAAATTTGCCGAGGACTGCGAAGCTTTTGCCTTTAAGCATCATTTTATTTTATATACGATGGACAGCAAGCTGCTGTACGAACTGCTGGAGGCGATGAACAGCAGGCAGTCCGTAACGCTTTACCGCTGTGACAAGGACGGCAGCAGCATACCGCAATATGTTTGCCCTTTGAAAATTTACTGCAGCACGAGGACAGGAAGGCAGTATCTTTTGAGCTATAGCTATGCTGCACAAAAGCTGCTGTTCAACCGTCTGGATCATATCGAAAGTATTGAGGTTAAACGCGCCGAAGGACGCTATGAGGAGTTTCTACGGTTGGCACAGGAGGTGGCGCCGCACATCTGGGGCGCAGGCATGCTTAGGACAGACCGGTTGGAGGAAATCAGCTTTACGGTGGAAGCGGCAGCTGACGAGCAGTTTATTGTGCAGCGCCTGGAGCGTGAAAAGCGCTGCGGAACGGTGCGGCAGCTGGATGCGGAGCATTATCGCTTCAGTGCTACCGTGTATGATGCGCGTGAGTTGCTGCCGTGGGTACGCACCTTTATCGGGCGTATTACTGCTTTTAGCTGCAGTAACGAGGAAATAGAGCGCATTTTTTATGATGATCTGGAGCAGACGGCGGCCTATTATCTGCAGGAGGTGCAAGCGGATGGCGAAAAATGACAGCTTTTTTAACGAAATATACGGCACCTATTTTAATGTTGTGAGCAGTATTCTGCGGCAGGCTCAGGAAAAGCAGCTGACGAAGGACAGCTTGGAGTTGTTGGTGCGGGAGCAGGCCTTTGCCGACAGCTGCCTGACCATTCCCAAGGCACTGCAGGACGGAAGCTGGCCGCTCCTGCAGAAGGATATGACTACGCCGCTGCGGCATGCACCGGCGATGCCGTTGACAACATTGCAGCGGCGTTGGCTAAAAAGCCTGCTGACAGATAAGCGGATACAGCTTTTTGATGTGGACTGCAGCGGACTGGAGGATGTGGAGCCTCTGTTCAGTGAGGAACAGTTTGTCTATTTCGACCGTTACAGCGACGGTGATAATTATGATGATCCGCAGTACAAACAGCATTTTCGCTTGCTGCTGCAGGCGATAACGGAAAAGCGCAGGGTGGAAATCAGCTTTATCAGCGGCAAAAACGAAAGCGTGCGGAAGGAATATCTGCCGCTGCAGCTGGAATATTCGGCGAAGGATGACAAGTTCCGCCTGAAGGCGGTGTGCGAGCGCCATCTGCATTACGTTAATGTGGGGCGCATCAAAAGCTGCCGTCTGCTGGAGCAGACGGGTGAGGAGGCTTGTATGCTGCTGGAGCCGGAGCGCTGTACGGTTACCGTCCTGCTGACGGACGAGCGCAATGCTCTGGAGCGGGCGATGCTGCATTTTTCGCATTTGGAAAAGATAACGGAGCGCTTGGATGAAAAACATTACAGGCTGCAGCTGATGTATAACAAAAGTGATGAAACGGAAATGGTTATCCGTATTTTATCCTTCGGTCCGTTGCTGCGGGTGCAGGAGCCGGCAGGCTTTATTGAGCTGCTGCGCCACAGGCTGCGTAAGCAGCTGGCGCTGCAGGCAGATAAGTAAAAGAAAAAATATAATCTGCCGGAAGCTCATTTGATGCCGAAGCCTTATTATAAATCACCGGACCTGTGGAATTTCTGCAGGCCCGGTGGTTTTTTTGTATTCTTAACAGTAATTTTCTTTTACGCAGTCAACAAATGTGTTATAATTAACGATACATGTCATTTTTGTGAAGAAGTTGAAATTTTTATGTGTAGGTGATGAAATGGAAATGTTTTTAGTGGCTGTGGGCTTCTATGGCATCGGCGTATTAACCATGCTGCTTCCCCACGGCATGCAGCGTGCTGCACACTGGCTT
>ERZ791840.350-NODE-350-length-33339-cov-7.950186_pt1 | contig 33339 bp, 30 predicted proteins | sample MGYA00510291_ERZ791840 | MGnify/ENA primary metagenome ERZ791840 (study PRJEB30046, sample SAMN00715256) | human gut metagenome | study: EMG produced TPA metagenomics assembly of the A metagenome-wide association study of gut microbiota in type 2... | reverse complement strand
AGATCGGCGACGAGTCCGGCGAGCTGGAGTTCTGCCACAACCCCTTCTCCATGCCTAACGGCGGCATGGAGGTGCTGCTGAAGGCCGAGCGCGGCGAGATCGACCCGCTGGACATCTACGCCAACCAGTACGACCTGGTGTGCAACGGCGTGGAGCTGTCCTCCGGCGCCGTCCGTAACCACGACCCCGAGATCATGATCAAGGCCTTTGAGCTGGTGCGCCTGGGCGAGGAGGACGTGAAAAAGAAGTTCCCCGCCATGTACAACGCCTTCTGCTACGGTGCGCCTCCCCACGCGGGCATCGCCCCGGGCGTGGACCGCATGGTCATGCTGCTGGCCGGCGAAAGCTCCATCCGCGAGATCATCCCCTTCCCCATGAACAAGAACGCCCAGGACATCATGATGGGCGCGCCGTCCACTGTGGAGCAGAAGCAGCTGGATGAGCTGCACATCGCCATCGTGGGCGAGGTGGAGAAGGACGACTGATGGAGACCGTCAAGCTCTACTACGAAAACGCCTATCTGCAGGACTTCACCGCCGTGGTGGAGTCCTGCGGGGCTGTGACGGGCGGCTTTGCGGTGGTGCTGGACCGCACGGCCTTCTATCCCGAGGGCGGCGGACAGCCCGCCGACCACGGCACGCTGGGGGATGCCCGCGTGCTGGACGTCCATGAGAAGGACGGCGTCGTCACCCACCTGTGCGACCATGAGCTGCCTGTGGGCGCGGAGGTCCGCGGCCATATCGACTGGGCGCGCCGCTTCGATCATATGCAGCAGCACTCCGGCGAGCACATCGTCTCCGGTATGCTGTGCAGCGCCTTCCACTGCGACAACGTGGGCTTCCACCTGGGCGCGGATACCGTGACCATCGACTACAACGCCGACATCAGCTGGGAGCAGGTGCAGGACATCGAGCGCCTCGCCAACCGGTACATCTGGGAAAACCACCCCATCCACATCTGGTACCCCTCCCCGGAGGAACTGGCCGCCCTGCCCTACCGCAGCAAAAAAGCCCTGGAGGGGCCTGTGCGCCTTACGGAGTTTCCCGGCGCGGACCTGTGCGCCTGCTGCGGCACCCATGTGGCCGCCAGCGGCCAGGTGGGCCTGGTGAAGTTCATAGGCTGGCAGAAATTCCGCGATGGCGTGCGGCTGGAGCTGCTGTGCGGCCAGCGGGCGCTGGACCATCTCTCCGCCTGCTGGGAACAATCGCGGCAGATCGGTCAGGCGCTGTCGGTAAAGCCGGAGGCGTCCTTTGCCGCCGTGGAGCGGATGCAGTCCGAGCTGCTGGCCGCCAGGGAACGCGCCGCCGGATTGGAAGCGCAGGTCTTCGCCCACACGGCGGCGAAATACGCCGGCGCGGGCGACACCGTGCTCATCACCGAACCGCTGGAGGGCGACGGTGTCCGCCGTCTGTGCGACGCCGTGGCCCAGACGTGCGGCGGCCGCTGCGCCGTGTTCTCCGGAACAGACGGCGCGTACCGGTACGCGCTCATCCATGCCGGACAGGATATCCGGCCGCTGGTGAAGGACATGAACGACGCGCTGCATGGCCGGGGCGGCGGCCGGGATGGCTTCGCCCAGGGCAGCGCCGCCTGCACGGCGGAGGAGATCCGGGCCTTTTTCTCCCGCCGGTAAACTGCTTCGCTGCGCGAAATAATTTTGCGTTATTTCAACAAAAAACGCCCCCGAAATGTGCAGAAAAAGCGCATTTCGGGGATTTCCTTTTATGGATATACATGATACAATAAGAGACACTGAATATTTCGCACAGAAAAGAGTGATACCTTGCCCGAAGAAAACAAGCTGGGCGTCATGCCCATTTCCAAGCTGATCTGGAATATGTCCCTGCCCATCATCGCGTCCATGCTGGTGCAGGCGCTGTACAACATCGTGGACAGCGTGTTCGTCAGCCGTGTCAGCGAGCAGGCGCTCACCGCCGTTTCGCTGGCCTTCCCCGCCCAGAACCTGATGATCGGTCTGGCCACCGGCACCGCCGTAGGCGTCAACGCCCTGATGGGCCGGGCACTGGGTGCCGGACAGCGTGAACGCGCCGACAAGGTCGCCAACCACGGCATACTGCTGGCGCTGGTGGGCTTCGTCATCTCCGCCGCTCTGGGTGCCACCTGCTCCGACCTGTTCTTCCGTTCCCAGACGCAGATAGAGAACATCATCCGCATGGGCAACGACTACCTGCGGGTGGTGACCATCGGCTCGCTGGGTATGTTCTGCCAGATCATGTACGAACGGCTGCTCCAGGGCACGGGGCGGTCTATCCTCAGTATGTACACCCAGGGTCTGGGCGCCATCATCAACATCATTCTGGACCCCATCTTCATCTTTACCCTGAACATGGGCGTTACCGGCGCTGCCGTGGCCACCATCATCGGCCAGTTCTGCGGCTGCGCCCTGGCCATATACTTCAACCACAAGAAGAATACCGACATCACCCTGTCCATCAAGGGCTTCCGCCCGGACTTCCGGCTCATCGGCGAGATCTATGCCATCGGCCTGCCCAGCGTCATTATGATCGCCATCGGTTCGGTGATGACATTCCTGATGAACAAGATCCTCATCACCTACCATGCCGCCCATGAAACGGCGGCCACCGCCTTCGGCGCCTACTTCAAGCTGAATTCCTTTATCTTCATGCCCGTCTTCGGTATGAACAACGGCGTGGTGCCCATCGTGGCCTATAACTACGGCGCCCGGAACCGCAAGCGCATGGTGGAGACCATCAAGCGCGGCGCGCTGTACGCCTCCATCATCATGGTCTTCGGCACCGTCCTCTTCTGGGTCATCCCCGGCCCTCTGCTGAAGATATTTGACGCCACCGACACCATGCTCTCCGTGGGCATACCCGCCCTGCGGATCATCTCCATCAGCTTCTGCATGGCCGGCGCGTGCATCGCCCTGGGCGCCTCCTTCCAGGCGCTGGGCAGATCCCTGTACTCCATGATCACCTCCATCGTCCGCCAGCTGGTGTTCCTGATCCCCATCGCCTACGTGCTGGCCCGGTACGGCGCCTCCGTGGGCAACAGCGACCTGGTGTGGTGGAGCTACCCCATCGCGGAGGTATTCTCCCTGACGCTGACGCTGTTCTTCTTCCGCCATCTGTACAAGACCGTCATCGCCCAGCTGCCCGAGGGCCGCGAATAAGAAAAGCGGAACTAAACCCCGCCGCGCTCCGTCTTAGTGGATAGAGGGCGGGCCTATCGCCTTCCCCGCCCCCGGGCGGTGTATATACACAAACAAATAGAGACAGAAAAGGAGGCACGACCCCCATGAAGAAGTTTTTGGCATTTATCCTGGCCCTGGCCTGCGCCCTGTCGCTGATGGCCTGCGGCAAAAAGAACAACGACGACAAGCCCGACCCCGATCCCGCGCCGGACCCCCAGCCCACCTTCACCACCGCCGAGTTCACCCACGGCTATGTGGACATGGCGCTGCAGCTGCCTGAGGGCTGGAGCTGGGAGCAGGTGTCTGATAACGGCACCGACAAGACCGAGGGCATCCGCTTCTACAAGACCGATGACCCCACCGTCAGCTACACACTGCTGTGCTGGACGGGCGGCTACGGCATCTGCGGCACCGGCGTCACCAGTGAGGAGATCACCCTTGCCAACGGCATGAAGGTCTGGCAGCACACGGAGGAGAACACGGAAAAGGGCACCATGGTCATGGCGGACATCTTTTTTGAGGATGTGCCGGGCAGCTATGTGGCTTCCCCCTCCGAGACCATGACCACCGAGGTGTGGAACGCCAACCGCGATGCGCTGCTGTCCATTCTGGGCACCGCCCAGATCGGCCGCAAGAGCGTCAGCCAGCAGGCCGCCATGGACGCGGCCAAGGCCCAGTACACCGGCGCGTACGATCAGGTGTACGCCACCTATGACGTCACCTCCGGCGCGTGGACAGTGAGCTTCAGCAAGAGCGCCGCCGGCGCAAAGACCGACCGCCTGGTGGTGGACGCCGCCGGAAAGGTCATGGCCGCCGGGAAGTAACCGAAAACCGCCGAAAACCGCCGCAGCTGCGGCGGTTTTTGCTTTGTGTGCTTGACAACCACCCCGAAACGTGCTATTCTCTTCCTGATACAGGCGATGATGGGCGTGGCGGCCCTGAGCCGCGGGAGGAAATGCCCGCCGGAAGCCCCGTTACCGGCAGAAGAGTGTGGAAGTATCCAAATTCAGGTGGAACCACGGACTATGTTTAGTTCGCCCTGAGCCTTACCGGCTCAGGGCGTTTTTTTGTTGCCAAAACACTTCATATAGGAGGAACCTCACCATGAAAAACACCGAAAAGACGATGGACAAGATCGTCGCCCTCTGCAAAAACCGCGGCATCATCTTTGCCGGCAGCGAGATCTACGGCGGCCTGGCCAACACCTGGGACTACGGCCCCCTGGGCGTGGAGCTGAAGAACAACATCAAGAAGGCCTGGTGGAAGAAATTTGTCCAGGAGAACCCCTACAATGTGGGGCAGGACGCCGCCATCCTCATGAACCCCCAGACCTGGGTGGCCAGCGGCCATCTGGCCGGCTTCTCCGATCCCCTGATGGACTGCAAGGAGTGCAAGGAGCGCTTCCGCGCCGACAAACTCATCGAGGACTGGTGCCACGAGAACGGCTTTGAGCTCAGCAAGCCCATCGACGCCTTCTCCCAGCAGGAGATGAAGGACTTTGTGGAGGAGCACGACCTCCCCTGCCCCAGCTGCGGCAAGCACAACTTCACCGATATCCGCCAGTTCAACCTGATGTTCAAGACGTTCCAGGGCGTCACCGAGGATGCCAAGAACACCGTCTATCTCCGTCCCGAGACGGCCCAGGGCATCTTCACCAACTTTGTGAACACCCAGCGCACCACCCGCCGCAAGCTGCCCTTCGGCGTCTGCCAGATCGGCAAGTCCTTCCGCAACGAGATCACCCCGGGCAACTTCATCTTCCGCGTCCGTGAGTTCGAGCAGATGGAGCTGGAGTTCTTCTGCAAGCCCGGCACCGACCTGGAGTGGTTCAACTACTGGCGCACCTTCTGCCACAACTGGCTGCTGGGCATCGGATTGAAGGACGAGAACCTCCGCCTGCGTGACCACGACCCCGAGGAGCTGTGCTTCTACTCCAAGGCCACCACGGACTTCGAGTTCCTGTTCCCCTTCGGCTGGGGCGAGCTGTGGGGCGTGGCGGACCGCACCGACTACGACCTGACCCAGCACCAGACCGTGTCCGGCAAGGACCTGACCTACTTCGACCCGGAGACCAACGAGCGCTACATCCCCTATGTGGTCGAGCCGTCCCTGGGCGTGGAGCGCAGCGTCCTGGCCGTGCTGGTGGACGCCTACGACGAGGAGGTCGTGGACGCGGAGAAGAACGACGTCCGCGTGGTGCTGCACCTGCACCCGGCCCTGGCGCCCTACAAGGCCGCCATCCTGCCCCTGAGCAAGAAGCTCTCCGAGCCCGCCCGCAAGATCTACGAGGACCTGTCCAAGGAGTGGATGCTGGACTTCGACGAGACCGGCTCCATCGGCAAGCGCTACCGCCGCGAGGACGAGGTGGGCACTCCCTTCTGCATCACCGTGGACTTCGACACCGTGGGCGATGCCGAGCACGCCGGCGACAACTGCGTCACCGTCCGCGAGCGCGACACCATGGAGCAGGTGCGTATCCCCATCAGCGAGCTGAAGGCCTATCTGGCCGAGAAGCTGGCCTATTAAGCGTAAAAAAAGAAAGCCCAGCAGGGCTTTCTTTTTTTGCTCACATATCCACGATCTGCAATTCGCTCTCGTCCACCTTCTGCATGTCCTTCTTGTTCATCATGTCGTACATACAGGGCACCACGAACAGCGTCATCAGCGTGGCGTACAGCAGTCCGCCGATACAGACCACGGCGATGGGCTGCATCAGCGCCGTGCCGGCGTTTTTCGCCGTGGCGGTGACGATCAGGCCCAAAATCGTGGTCAGACTGGTCATCAGGATCGGCCGCAGGCGGGTCACGCCCGCGTCGATGATCGCCTCCCGGCGCTCCATGCCGGACAGCCGCTGCTGGTTGATGTAATCCACCAGCACGATACCGTTGTTGACGATGATGCCCACCAGCATCACAAAGCCGATCAGGCTGATGACCGAGACCTCGATCCCCGCGATCAGCAGGGCCAGGAAGCCGCCGGTAAAGGCCAGCGGGATGGTAAACATGACGATGAACGGGGATTTCAGCGACTGGAACTGTGCCACCATGATGAAGTACACCAGCACCACGCCCAGCAGCAGCATCAGCAGCAGCTGGCTCATGGCCTCCATGATCTGCTCGTTCTCTCCGTTGAATTCCGCGGTGACGCCCTCCGGCAGCGTCAGACCGCTGACGGCCTGCTGCGCCGCGGAGGTCACGTGGGTGACGTTGTAGCCATCGGCGATGGCGGCGGTCACGGTAACGCACCGGCGCTGCTGGTCACGGGAGATGGTGTTCATGGACACCGTCTCCGTCACGGTGGCCACATCGCCCAGCTTGAAGGTCTTGTCCTCCTCACTGCCGCCGGTCAGCTGCCCCGCGGCGCTGCTGCCGGTCATGCCTGAGGCGCTGCCAGTCATGGCGGAGGACGCGCTGCTCTCCGCCGACAACTTCAGCTCCAACAGGTTCTCCCGCTTGAGGACGCTGCCCTCCGCCGCGTCCACGGTCAGGTCCATGTCCTCGCTGTCCAGCGTCACATCAGAGACGCTGGCGCTGCTCTGCAGCGCCGCGGCGATCTGCATATACACCTGGGCCACGGTCAGACCCTTCTCCGCCGCCGCCTTCCGGTCGATGGTCACCTGCAGCGCCGGGGCCGAGGCGTCCAGCCCGTCGCTGACCTCGCCGACGCCCTCCACCTGCTCCAGCCGCCGGGCGATGGTCCGGGCGCTGCTCTGCAGGTCCGCCATATCGCTGCCGAACACCTGCAGCGACACGCCGCTGCCGGTCATATAGCTCATCATACCGCTCATCACGCCGCTGGCCGTCACCTCACAGGGCAGGTCGGCACACAGCGTCTCGATCTCCTTCCCCGCCACAGAGCCGAAGGTCCCCTCCGGCATGGTGATGTAGCCCTCCACGTCATAGCTGCCGCCGGAGGCGCCGCCCATGGCACCGCCCATGTTCAGGCCGCCCATGGTGCCGCCGCCCATCATAAAGCCGGCGTCCTGCACGTCGTCCACAGTCATCACCCGCTCCAGCACCTCGTCGGCCAGCCGTACCGCCTCCTCGCGAGAGGTGTCCTCCGGCATGGTGATGGTCAGGGACAGGTTGTTCATATCCATCTCCGGCATAAAGGTAAAGCCGCGGCGCAGGCACGCGCCGGCACTGGTCACCAGCAGCACCAGCGACAGCAGCAGCACGCCGGCCTTGTGGTCCAGCGAAAAAGCGATGGCCTTCCGATAGGCGGGATAGACCTTGTCCAGCAGGCCCGGCTTCTGCACCATGGGCCGGCGCAGCATACCGCTGGCCATCGCCGGCACCAGTGTCAGCGCCACCAGCAGGCTGGCCAGCAGCGAGTAGGTGATGGTCAGCGCCAGGTCGGTGAACAGCTGGCGGGTCAGGCCCTCTACGAACACGATGGGCGCGAACACGCACACGGTGGTCAGGGTAGAGGCCGTCACCGCGCCCAGCACCTGGCCCGCGCCGGACACCGCCGCCTGAATGATGGTGGCGCCCTTGGCCCGCAGGCGGTAGATATTCTCAATGACCACCACGGAGTTATCCACCAGCATACCCACCGCCACGGCCAGACCGCTCAGGGAGATCATGTTGATGGTCACGCCGGTGAAGTACATAAGTACGATGGCAAAGATCACGCTGACGGGGATAGATACCAGCGTGATGACCGTGGGCCGCCAATCCCGCAGGAACAGGTACAGAATGACCACGGAGAACAGCGCGCCCCACAGCAGCGACGAGGTGATGGTCTCCACGATCAGGTAGATATAGTCGCCCTGGTCCATCAGCGGCGCGAAGGACAATCCCTCGTACTGGCCCTCCAGCTCCTCGAACCGTGCGCTGATGTTATTGGACACCTCCGCCGTGGCGTAGTTGGACTGCTTGGTAAAGGTGATGAGAATGCCGTTGTCGCCGTTGACCTTGGTGTACAGCTCCCCGGCGTTGTCCGTGACCACCACGGTGGCGATGTCGCCCAGTGTCACCGGCTCGATGCCGTCCATGCCCAGGTCCAGCAGCACCATATCCTCCAGCTCCTGCCGGGAGGACACGTTCTCGCCCACGGATACCATGTATTTCACGCCGCTGTCGTCCTCAATGTACCCGGCAGGCATGGCGAAATTCTGTGCCGTCAGCAGCTGGCTGACGGCGGAGATGGACAGCATCCCGCCCACGTCCGTCTGGTCGGCGATGGACTTGTACGCCTCGTTGATCTGGTCCATGCCGGCCTCGATCTGGGTCATGGCCTCATCCAGCTGTATCTGCGCCTCCGTCAGCTGGGTAATGCCGTCGATCAGGGAGAGCGTCATGTTATAGACCTCACTTGTGACCTCCCGCTTCAGCTCGCCGCTTTCCAGATCCTGCATCAGCTTATCCAGCGTCGCGTTCAGCCGTTCCAGCGTCTTTTTCAGCTGTTCCAGTTCCTCCCGCCCGGGCACGGTGATGGGCGGCTCACCGGGATTCGGATCCGGGTCCGGCTCCGGGATCTGGCCCCGGGCCTCCTTCAGATATTCGTACAGCTTATCCACCGCCGCGCCCGCCTTGGCCGCCGCGCCGGCGGCAATGGCCTCCTTGGCCTCATCCAGCTGTGCCTGCCCCTTTTCCACCTGGTCCTTGGCCTTCTGCAGATCCAGCTTCCTCTTGTTCAGTTCGGTACGCACCGCATCCGCCAGCTTCTCCGACAGGGCGTCCAGCTTGGCCTCGTCCAGGATCACATGGGCCTCCCGTGTCACGGCGCCGCTGACCGAAATGCTGGCCACGCCGGACACGCCCTCCAGCTTGGGGGACAGCTCTCCGGTGACGAAATCGCTGAGCGCGTACACGTCCATGTCCTCCCGGGACACGGCGGCCACCATCACCGGCAGCATGGAGGGATTGATCTTCAGCACATAGGGGGCGGAGACGGTGTCGTCCCAACTGCCCTGCAATACGGAGATCTTCTGCTGGATGTCCACACTGATGGTATCCATATTGGCGCCGTCCTCAAACTCCAGCGTGACCATGGATACGCTGTCCTGGCTGGTGGAGGTGACGGTCTTGATCTTATCCAGCGTAGCCATGGACTGCTCCACCGGCCTGGTGATGGACTGCTCAATGGACTCCGGGCTGGCGCCGGGATCAGAAGTGACGATGATGACATAGGGAAAGTCCATGTTGGGCAGCAGATCCGGTGTCATTTTCAGATACGCCACCACGCCCAGCACGATAATGCCCAGCACCGTCACAAAGATCGTCAGCGGTTTTTTCACGCTGAAGCCGGCCATATCCGTCCCTCCTTCTTCCGCCTGCAGCGCCCACGCACCCAGGGTAAAACTGTAATAATGTGTAAGTGTACCATCCCCGCCGCCGACTTGCAAGCGGGACGGCGCAGAATTCACGAAAGCGTTACAAATACAGGGTTTTTCGGGAAAATAGTTCGGAGTTCGTAGTATTCTTTGCGCCGTCTTTACGCGTCCGGACGATGAAAAACGCGGACGCACCTGCGTCCGCGTTTTTCGCAAATAAGAAAGAGAAAAGGAAAGAAAACAGCAAAATCAGCCGGTGCCCCGTTACAGCAGCGTGCACAGCAGGTGCAGCTCGGCGGCCAGCCACACCGGCATCAGCATGGCGGTGACACGGCACACGGGGTTGATGTTCCCCGTCAGCAGGCACACCAGCGTGAACGCCAGAATAACCGCGATCACAACAGCGGCGATCGCCTTTGCCGGGGAAGTCTTGGTTTTCGTGTTTGTCATAGGGAACAACTCCTTTTGCGTCGTTTCCCGTCGTTCCCCGTCGCACACAGACGTATCCCGTCGCTTCCTGTCGCAATGTGTCGAATACCGTCCTATCCCCGCCGCAGCTGGCCCCGGATCAGCCGCGTCACCGCGTCTGCCAGCCACCCGATGGCCGGCAGGCGCTCCATGGCCTGTCCGTAGATACGCCGGGCGTCCGGCACCTCCCGGTCGCTTCCGGTGAACAGACACACCGGCAGCACGCCCCGCAGCCGCAGGGCCGCGGCCTCCTCCGCCGTGTCGTCCACGCCGCGCCTTCCGGTGTAGGCCCATCCGCCCAGGCCGTTGGGTATCCGCTGGTCATCGTTGGGGCTGGCGTCCGAGAGCACCAGCAGCAGCGACTGCTCGCTGCGCCGCTGCCGCAGCAGCCAGCCCATGGCCCGCAGGGCCAGCCCGTCCCGGTTCCACCCCGCGGCCACATAGTCGAATACCCCCTCGTTCTGCTCCGGATGGTCATAGTCCCGCAGCACCCGCAGCACCGTGCAGCCGCTGACGGAGCAGAACGCCGTCACCCGCACGGGGATGCGGCACCGGCTCAGGCTCTCCGCGATGAGATACGCCTGTGTGGCCAGCTTCTCCTGCTGCCGGTTCTGCGAGGCCGAGCCGTCCAGCAGCAGGTCCACGGACAGCTCTCCCGGCTCCTGCGGCGACCGGCGGGAGAACACCCGCTCGTCCCCCAGCGCCCCGGCGCGCCAGGCCAGCTCCGGCCGCAGCCTCCCGGCGCGGCCCGTACCGCCCTCGTCCTCCGCCCGCAGCAGCAGCGTGTTCTGCAGCTTCTGCGTCAGCTGTGCGATGGCCAGCTTGTTTTCCACCAGATGCTCCCGGTAATACGCCCGGTTCTTCTCCCGCTGCTGCCGGAAGTGGGCCGCGTCCCAGGCCGCCTCCGGCGCGGGCGCGCGGCCCACCGGTTCGCCGCGGGTAAAGTGCAGCCGGCAGTTCTTGTGCACGCCGGTGCACAGGGTGCGCTCCGCCTCACTGCGCTGCCCCGGCGTCAGCATGGACGCGCCGAAGCAGTCCTCCACATACCGCCGCAGGATCGGCTCCGGCGTCCGGCCCTGCAAAAAACTGAACAGCGTCTGCTTCTGCAGACCGCCGCTGCCGCCGGGCGCGTCATGTGACAGCGCCCGCAGGGCGTTGGGCCGCACAAAGTGCACGCCGCCGCTTTTGTCCCGCTTTCGGCCTACCCACGCCGCCCACTGGCGGTCGTCGGCGGCCCGGCGGGCGCGGCGGAACCAGGTGTACAGCACGCACTCCGTCCGCTGGATCAGCTGCGCCTCCGTGCTGTCCCCCGGCGCGGCCAGCTCGTCCAACAACGGCGACAGGGCCGGGTCCTCCGGCTGTTCCAGCACGCGGCAGGCCCAGGCCCGGCGCACGGCGTCCCCGTTCATGCCCTCGGCCACCGGCGTCTGCGCCAGCAGCCGGCGGGCATAGTCCCGCCGCAGCGCCGGCAGCAGCGGCCGTTCCGCCGCGCCGCGGGCGAACACCGCCCCCTCCAGCACCAGGAAGAATATGTCCGTGTACAGTGCCTCCTGCGCCGACCGGTGAAACTCGTTCAGCAGCGGCCGGAACCGGTCAAAGTCGTAATACCGGCAGGCCAGACCCAGCACCGTATTGCCGTACAGCTCGGCATCCCCCGCCCGGTCGAAGGTCAGCAGCTCCGGCTTGCGGGCATAGTCCCCCCAGCCGTTCCACACCTGATTTTCCGCCCGGCGCGTCTCTCTGTCCTGTCTGTCCATATCAGTCGAACAGCTTGTCCCGGGTGGCGTCCTTGGGCAGGCGCGCCCACACCGCGTCCGCCACCAGCTGGCGCTCAAAGGGCTCAAAGGCCTTGTTGATGATGCCCAGGTCCAGCGCCTGCCCGGAGGGTATCCCCTTCTCGATCAGGTGCAGGGCCGCCAGCAGTCCCCGCAGGTCCAGCGCCTTGGTGGATATCTCACCGCTGTCGCACTTGGTCCGCAGGTCCCGGAACAGCGCCGTCAGCTGCTCGGCCCACTCCCGCTTCAGGGTGGGGAAGCTGCGCCGCAGCAGCTTCTGCAGATTCTCGTCGGAGATCACCGGCATATCCACCACCACGAACCGGCTCACCAGCGCCTCGTTCAGCTCACGGGTGCCGGCGTAGCCGTAGTTCATGGTGCCGATGAACCGCGCCGCGTCGTCCAGCTGTATGCGCTCATACCCCGGCACATCGATGACGCGCCGGTGGTCCAGCGTGGCGTGCAGCACGGCCAGCGCCTCGTTCTTTGCCATGTTCACCTCGTCCAGCACGCCGAAGCCGCCCAGCCGCGCACAGGCGCACACCGGTCCCTCCCGGAACACCACCTGCCCGTCCTTCAGCGTGTCCGCGCCGATCAGGGCCGCCGCGTCCACGTTCACATACATGGACACGTCCCACACCGGCCGGCCGAACAGCGCCGCCAGATTTTCCGCCAGCACGTTCTTTCCGGTGGCCTTCGGCCCCGCCAGCAGCAGGTGCTCGCCGCAGAGCAGCGCCGCCGCCGCGCTCTCCCATACCTCCCTGCCGTAGTAGAGATACTTCGGCACGGGCACGCGTTCCTGCGCCTCCGGCGTCAGGGGATGGGCCTCCCGGAAGCGGCGTACCTCGTCCAGCAGGCCGCTGTCCACGCCCTCGTCCCGCAATTCCTTCCAGATATCCATAGACTCGCCTCATTTCATCTCCGGATGATGCCAAATTATACCCCCGCCGCCCGCTAAGTGTCCGTTAAGGATGTGCGGTCCGTTCCCTTTGTCATATCCGCCCGCGTTCCGCCATATAGATAGAGCACAACGGCATGGGAGTGTTGCGTTATGCGAGACGATCTGGAGCAGCGGGCCAAAGAGCTGGCCCTGTACATGATAGAGAACCGGACCACCGTCCGCGCCGCCGCCAAGAAGTTCGGCGTCAGCAAATCCACCGTACACAAGGACCTGTCCGAGCGTCTGGCCCTGTGCGACCGGGCGCTGTACACACAGGTAAAGGCCATACTGGACGAAAACCGTTCCCAGCGGCACATCCGCGGCGGAATGGCCACGCGCCGCAAGTATAAGGGGATATGAAAAAAGGGACGGCGCTGCCGTCCCTTTTCCCGTATAAACCAAAACGGACACCCTTGCGGATGTCCGTTGCGTTTGGTCATTAGCCAATGTTGTTCAGCTTCAGCGTCAGCGCGCTCTTCTTGTGGGCCGCGTTGTTCTTGTGCAGCAGACCCTTTGCAGCAGCCTTGTCGATCGCCTTGACCGCCACCTTGTAAGTGCCCTCGGCCTCGGTGCGATTGCCTTCAACGGCAGCAGCCTCGAACTTCTTGATAGCAGTCTTCAGTGCGGACTTATTGGCTTTGTTGCGAGCATTTCTCGTCTCTGCCACCAGAACACGCTTCTTAGCAGACTTGATATTCGGCAAACCAAACACCTCCCCGACTTGAATTTTTTGTGCAGCGAAAATATACACTTCCACGCAGGATGATATTTTAGCATCTTTGCCTGAAAAATGCAAGACTTTTTTGCAATTTCCGCGGCAGTTTTTGTATAAAAGCGATTTCACCGGCCATGCTACCCAAAAGCCACAATATTTTGTGTTCAGAAGGGAGCGTTGACCACTACTATGAACCTCTCGCGTACCGATCTGGCCGTGGAAACAGCGGAGGCGCTGCCCACCGGCCGGGATATGTTTGCCCCCGGCACCGGCGTCACCAAGTCCGAATGCCTGCTGTGCGGCTGTCCCGTCACCCGCATCCACGTCTGTACCCCGGCGGGCGCCCGGGCCATCGGCAAGCCCGAGGGCCGCTATATCACCATCGACCTGCGCCCCGCCCTGTCCCGTCAGGAGGCGCTGACCGGCCGGGCCGCCCTCTGTCTGTGCCGCGAGCTCCGCGCCCTGCTGCCGCCGCCATCGGACGGTCCCGCCCTGGTGGTGGGCCTGGGCAACGACGCCATGACCCCCGACGCCGTGGGGGCGGCGGCACTGGAGCACCTGCTGGTCACGCGGCACATGGTCCGTTCCATGCCCCGGCAGTTCGGCGCGCTGACGCCGGTGGCAGCCCTGGCCACCGGCGTGCTGGCCCGCACGGGGGTGGAGACGCTGGAGCTGATCCGCGGCGCGGCGGACCGCCTGCACCCCTCGGTGGTCATCGCCATCGACGCGCTGGCCGCCCGCAGCCGTCACCGGCTGTGTGCCACCGTGCAGCTGGGGGACACGGGCCTGATCCCCGGCAGCGGCGTAGGCAATCACCGCAAGGCGGTCAACGCCCGGACGCTTGGCGTGCCGGTCATCGCCCTGGGCGTCCCCACGGTCATCGACGGTGCGGCCCTCTGCGGCGGCGAGGACGCCCCGCCCACCGGGTTGTTTGTCACGCCCCAGGACATCGACCGCCGCGTCCGTGAGCTGGGCCGGCTCATCGGCTATGGCGTCACCCTGGCGCTCCAGCCCGGCCTGACGCCGGAGGATGCAGCGGCCCTGCTGGGATAGCCCTTGCAAAATCCTCCCCGACGCGGTACAATAGGACATCAAAACTTCGGAACGGGAGGTATCGCACATGGAATTCAACCCCCAGATACAGCTGGCCGGCCTGCTGGAGTGGATGGCCGAGCAGATGAATGCCTGCCACGGCAAGACCGCCGTCATCGGCATCTCCGGCGGCAAGGACAGCTCCACCGTGGCCGCCCTGGCCGTGGCCGCCTATGGCCGCGAAAACGTCCTCGGCGTCCTCATGCCCGACGGCGTCCAGCCGGACATCGACTACTCCCAGGCACTGGTGGAGCACCTGGACCTGCCCCACACCACCATCAACATCCATGACGCCGTTCAGGGCGTGCTGAACGAGATGGAGAAGGCGGGCCTGACCCCCAGCCGACAGACAAAGGTCAATCTGCCCAGCCGCGTCCGCATGGCCACCCTGTACGCCGTGGCCCAGTCCGTAGAGGGCGGCATCGTCATCAACACCAGCAACCTCAGCGAGGACTGGGTGGGCTACTGCACCATCTACGGCGACAGCGCCGGCGCCTTCTCCCCCCTGGGGATGTACACCACCGAGGAGGTCGTCGCCCTGGGCCGCCAGTTGGGCCTGCCGGAGAAGTTTCTCATCAAGCCGCCGTCCGACGGCCTCACCGGCCTGACCGACGAGGACAATCTGGGCTTCCCCTATCACGCGGTGAACGAGTACGTCCGCCGCGGCGTGGTGGACCCGGCCATCAAGGCGCGCATCGACGCCCTGCATCGTGCCAGCCGCTTCAAATTCCAGACCCTGCCGGTCTACCACAACGGCCTGCCCATGGCGCTGACCGACGAGACCGATTATTATAACTGAGCCTCGTTTCCTTTTGTGCGCCTTTTTTCTCTCCGTCTTTTGAGAATACAGGGCTTTGGATCCTTCGGGAACACAAAGGCACACCATGACTGCCTCAAAAGTATAAAAAAGAGCGCATAAGCAGCACATGCAGAGGACAACCAGGTAAACGCTGCGTAAACCAAAAAGCAAGCAAACATACGTTGCCGAAAGCGAAAAAAAGCAGAAACACCCCGGCCCAATGGCCGGGGTGTTTCCGTGTGTTTGTGTTAGGAGAGAGAGAAAATCACATCAGGAAGTGTTGTTCCTTTGGATGATGCTATAATACCCTCTAATTTTGGCCGAATCTTGAAGCGGCCATGAACAATTTGTGAATTCTGCCTTTTACGCCGCGTTTTTTCCACAGCAGACAGCCCACTTCACTGGAATTTTCTGCTCTCGGCCACAGCCATCTGGTCGCAGCGGTTGTTTTTTTCGTTCTCCGCGTGGCCCTTCACCCAGTGGCAGCGTACCTCGTGGATATCGGTCAGCGCCAGCAGCTGCTCCCACAGGTCCGGGTTCAGCGCCGGCTTTTTGTCACTTTTCACCCAGCCCCGCTGCTGCCAGCTTCTGGCCCAGCCCTTTTCCAGCGCGTCGATGACGTACTTGCTGTCGCTGTACAGCTCCACCACGCACGGCTCCTTCAAAAGCCGCAGCGCCTCGATGACGGCGGTCAGCTCCATGCGGTTGTTGGTGGTCTCCGCCGCGCCGCCGGAGAGCTCCTTCTCCGCACCCTTATAGCTGAGTATCGCCCCCCAGCCGCCCGGGCCGGGATTGCCGGAGCAGGCTCCGTCGGTGTAGATCGTAACGGTTCTCATATATCCTTCCTTCACTCCACCCCAACGACGCGCACGGTCCCGTCCTGCACGGTAAAGCGCACGTTCTTTCCTGCGTAAGCCATGCCGTACACGCGGTCGGGGTCGTCCTGATACCGGGGCCGCGGGTCGGCGGCCAGGGCGCTCAGCAGCCCGTGGCGCTGCCCGCTGTCGAACCGCGCCAGCAGCTCCGGGGGAAAGTCCACCGTCAGCACCGCGCCGGCATCGCCGCCGGTAAAGCCTCCGGCGGCGTCGGGATAGCTGTCCGCGTAGGCCAGATAGGGTTTGATGTCCACGATGGGCGTTCCGCTGACCATATCCGCGCCGCGGACATACAGCACCGGACCCTCCGGCTCGTCCAAGGCCACACGCTCCAGCTCCACGGCGGAGAGCCCCAGGCCGTTGGGCCGGAAGGGCGAACGGGTGGCGAACACGCCCACGCGCTCATTTCCGCCCAGCCGGGGCGGACGCACCGTGGGCGACCAGCCCTGCCGCTGCGCCCGGTCAAACTGCCAGATGAGCCAGATATGTGAAAAGCCCTCCAGGCCCCGCACCGCATCCACATCCCGGAAGGGCTTTTCGAACACGATGCGTCCGGGGCTGTCGGCAATGCCGCTCTGCCGCGGCACGCCGAACTTCTCCGCAAAGGGCGTCTCTATCCGCGCGATGATGTCCAGCCCGGAGCCGTTCACAGCGGGGCCTCCTCCGACGCGGGCTGCTCCTTCTCCTCGGGATCGGCCAGAGCCAGCGAGATGACCCGGTCGCCCTCCTCCTTGAAGCGCATGACGATGACGCCCTGGGTGGCGCGTCCCGCCACGCGGATGTTTTCCACAGGGGTGCGGATCAGGATGCCCGCCGCCGTTACCAGCAGCAGGTCCTCCGTACCATCCACCACCTTCATGCCCACCACCGGGCCGGTCTTGTCCGTGACCATATAGTTGCGGATACCCATGCCGCCGCGGTTGGTAATGCGGTACTCCTCAATAGGCGTCCGCTTGCCGTAGCCGTTCTCGGTGATGGACAGCACGGTCTTGTCCGCGTCGGCGCGGGCGGCGCCGATGACATAGTCGCCCTCCCGCAGGCGGATGCCCCGGACGCCCACGGCGGTACGTCCCATGGCGCGCACGTCCGTCTCGTCGAAGCACACCGCCTGTCCGTCGTGGGTGGCGATAAGCATACGGTCATGCCCCCGCGTCTCCGTCACGGAGATCAGCTGGTCGCCCTCGTCCAACGTCAGGGCGCGGATACCGTTGTTCCGCAGGTTCTTCAGGGCGCTGACCTCCAGACGCTTCACCGTGCCGTTCCGGGTGGTCATGAACAGGTACAGCTCCTCGTCTCCCGTCTCGCGGAAGTGGAGCATAGCCTGCACCCGCTCGCCCGTCTCCACCTGAATGATGTTGACGATGTTCACGCCCTTGGCTGCCTTGCCGCTCTCGGGGATCTGATAGCCCTTCTTGCGGTAGACCTTGCCGGTGTCGGTAAAGAACAGAATATAGTCGTGGGTAGACGCGGTGAACACGTCCACCACCGTGTCCTCCTCACGGGTGGTGATGCCCTTCTTGCCCATGCCGCCCTTGCTCTGAGCGGCGTATTCGCTGACCGGCGTGCGCTTGATGTAGCCGTTCTCCGTCAGGGTGAAGACGCACTGCTCCTCCTCGATCAGGTCCTCGATGTCCAGCTCGTCCTCCACGTCCTGGATCTCGGTCTTGCGGTCGTCGCCGAACTTGTCGGCAATGGCGGTCAGTTCCTCCTTGAGGATGGACTTCACCAGTCCCTCGTCGCTGAGGATACGCAGGAAGTAGGCGATCTTCTCCTCCAGCTCCTTGTACTCGGTCTGGAGCTTCTCCCGGTCAAGACCCTGCAGCGCCTTCAGACGCATATCCAGAATGGCCTGGGCCTGCACGTCATCCAGCCCGAAGCGCTGCATCAGGTTCTCCTTGGCGTTGTCGTAGCTGCTGCGGATGATCTTGATGACCTCGTCGATGTTGTCCTGGGCGATCAGCAGGCCCTCCAGCAGGTGGGCGCGCTCCTGGGCCTTTTTCAGGTCGAAGCGGGTCCGGCGGATGATGATCTCCTCCTGGAACTTCAGGTACTCGTCGATGATGTGCCGCAGGGACAGTATTTTCGGCTGCCGCTGGTTTTCCACAAGCGCCAGCATATTGATGGCAAAGGTGGTCTGCAGCTGGGTCTGGGCGAACAGGCGGTTCAGCACTACCTGGGGATTGGCGTCGCGCTTCAGCTCGATGACTATTCGCATACCGTTGCGGTCGGACTCGTCCCGGATGTCGGAGATACCCTCCAGCCGCTTGTCCTCCACTTGGTCGGCGATGGCCTTGATGAGCATCCGCTTGTTCACCTGATAGGGCAGCTCCGTGATGATGATACGGGTGCGGCCGTTGTTGAACTCCTCAAACTCATGCCGGGCACGGACCATGAGCCTGCCCCGGCCGGTGGCGTAGGCGGCGCGGATTCCGCTGCGTCCCATGATGATGCCCTTTGTGGGGAAGTCGGGTCCCTTCACATGCTCCATCAGGTCGCTGAGGGTGGCGTCCGGGTCGTCCAGCACGCAGATGCACGCGCCGATGACCTCCCGCAGGTTGTGGGGCGGGATGTTGGTGGCCATGCCCACGGCGATACCGCTGGAGCCGTTCACCAGCAGGTTGGGGAACCGGCAGGGCAGCACACGGGGCTCCTTCCGGCTCTCGTCGAAGTTGGGGTCCCAGTCCACCGTGTCCTTTTCGATGTCGCGGAGCATCTCGTTGGAGATCTTGCTCAGACGCGCCTCGGTGTATCGGTAGGCGGCAGGGGGGTCGCCATCCACGGAGCCGAAGTTGCCGTGGCCGTCCACCAGCATATAGCGCATGGAGAAATCCTGCGCCAGGCGCACCAGCGCGTCGTACACGGAGGCGTCGCCGTGAGGGTGATAGCGGCCCAGCACATCGCCCACGCAGGTGGCGGATTTCTTGAAGGGCTTGTCGCTGGTCAGGTTATCCTCGTACATGGCGTACAGGATACGCCGGTGCACGGGCTTCAGGCCGTCCCGCACGTCGGGCAGTGCCCGTCCCACGATGACGGACATGGCGTACTCGATATAGGAGTTCTCCATCTCCGGCACCAGCGGGGACTCTACGATATGCTGGTCGGGAAAACGTATTTCTTCCGGGTCGTATTGGGGCTTTTTGCTCATACTGACACGACCTCCTTAATAATCCAGATTTACCGCGTACTTGGCGCGCTGCTCGATAAACTCCTTGCGGGGCTCCACCTTCTCGCCCATCAGGACGGTGAACGTAGCGTCGGCCTTTACGGCATCGTCCAGCGTAATGCGCCGCAGCGTCCGGGTATTGGGATCCATAGTCGTCTCCCACAACTCATGGGCGTCCATCTCGCCCAGACCCTTAAACCGGCTGATACCGATTTTCACGTTGGGGTCGCCGTTCCGCATCTCGTTGGACACCCGGTCACGCTCCTCGTCGGAGTAGGCCACCCGGGAGGTCTTGCCACGGGTCAGCTTGTAAAGCGGCGGCACAGCGGAATAGACGTAGCCCTCCTCGATGAGGGGCCGCATATACCGGAAGAAGAAGGTCAGCAGCAGGGTGCGGATATGGGCGCCGTCCACATCGGCATCGGCCATGATGATGATCTTGTGATAGCGCAGCTTGTTCTCGTCGAACTCCTCGCCGATACCGGCACCCAGCGCGATGATGACGGGCTGGAGCTTGTCGTTGCCGTAGACCTTGTCCACCCGGGCTTTCTCTACGTTGAGCATCTTGCCCCACAGGGGCAGGATGGCCTGGAACCGGCTGTCCCGTCCCGCCGTGGCAGAGCCGCCTGCGGAGTCGCCCTCCACGATGTACAGCTCGGTCAGCTCGGGGTTGTTCTCGTTGCAGTCCCGGAGCTTATCCGGCATGGCCGCGCCGCCCAGCACCGTCTTGCGGCGGATGGACTCCCGCGCCTTGCGAGCCGCCTCCCGGGCGCGGTTGGCGGTCATGGCCTTATCCAGAATGGTGCGGGCCACCATGGGATGCTCCTCCAGATACACCGCCAGCTGGTCGTTGACGATACTGTCCACCAGCGTGCGGATATGGGCGTTGCCCAGCTTGGCCTTGGTCTGTCCCTCGAACTGTGCCTCCGTCAGCTTCACGGATATCACCGCCGTGATGCCCTCGCGGACGTCCTCGCCGGAGACCTTGTCGCCCTCCTTGATCATGCCATATTTCAGGCCGTAGGCATTCAGTACGCGGGTCAGGGCCGCCTTGAAGCCCGTCTCGTGCATGCCGCCTTCCGGCGTATGGATATCGTTGGCGAAGGACACCAGCGTCTCGTTGTAGCCGTCGTTATACTGGATGGCGATCTCCGCCGTGCTGTCGCCTTTGGCGCCGGAGAGATAGATGACTTCCTCATGCAGGGGCGTCTTGTTCCGGTTGATGAAGGTGACGAACTCCCGGATGCCGCCCTCATAGCACATGGCCTCGGACTTCTCTCTGCCCGGCCGGGCGTCGCTGATAGTGATCCGCAGACCGGCGTTCAGGAACGCCTGCTCCCGCATACGGGTGTGCAGCGTCTCATAGTCATACTCCAGCGTGTCGAACATCTCCGGGTCCGGCTTAAAGGTCACGGTGGTGCCGGTATGGTCCGTCTCGCCGATGACCTTCATCTCCTGGGTGATATTGCCCCGGGAGAATTTCATCTCATAGATTTTGCCGTCCTTGTGTACCTGCACCGTCAGCCACTCGCTCAGAGCGTTCACCACGGACGCGCCCACGCCGTGCAGGCCGCCGGAGACCTTATAGCCTCCGCCGCCGAACTTGCCGCCAGCGTGCAGCACGGTGAACACCACCTCCAGCGCGGGCCGGCCCGTCTGGGCCTGGATATCCACGGGAATACCGCGGCCGTTATCGGTAACGGTGATGGTGTCACCCTCGTTGATGGTCACGATGATGTCCGTGCAGTAGCCAGCCAGCGCCTCGTCGATGGCGTTGTCCACGATCTCATATACCAGGTGGTGCAGACCGCTGGCACTGGTGGAGCCGATATACATGCCCGGCCGCTTCCGCACAGCCTCCAGCCCCTCCAGTACCTGTATTTCTGATGCGTTATATTCCGTATCCACCACGGTCTTTTCCAGTTCTGCCATGTACTACTCTCCTTTTCCTTGGACCCGCTTGCCCAGCGTCCGGGAATTGATCTGCGACAGATACACGATCTGCCGGTGATAGGGATGGTCACACACCACGAAGGACCGCGGTATGTCCTCGCAGGCACTCTGTACCACACCCTCCTGCTCGGCTCCCTGTAAAAACTCTCTCGTTTTTTTTGAGGTAGAGGTGTTATCCAGGTCAAAGATACCGATGACCCGCCTATCCTCCACCATCACGTTCATACCGATGTGCAGATACGCCATCACAGTACCTCCCCGCCCCACACATGGAATACCCTGCCGCTGAGCAGCGTGTCCAGCCGGTCGTTTTCGCAGCAGGTGATAAACACCTGTCCGCCGCTGATGCGATTCAGTACGTATTCCTGCCGCCGGGGATCCAACTCGCTGAGCACATCGTCCAACAGCATTACCGGATACTCCCCCATGGCGTTTTTGTGTATCTCGCGCTCCGCCAGCTTCAGGCTCAGTGCCGCCGTCCGTACCTGCCCCTGCGAGCAGAACTGCCGCGCGCTGCGCCCGTTGACCAGCACCTCGATATCGTCCTTGTGGGCGCCGGAGAGACACAGCTTCGACGCACGCTCCGCCGCCTGATGGCTCTCCATATGTGCCGCCAGCGCCGCGTAGATATCTGCCTGGCTTCCCAGCGGGTCGGCGACGGTCCTGACGGTCTGGTACGTCAGGGTCAGTTCCTCCCTCTCGCCGCTGCACTCATAGTGTGCCTGTCGGGCATATTCCGCCAGCGCCGCACAGAACCGCGCCCGATAGCCTACCAGCACTGCGCCGCTGCGGCACAGGCCTTCGTTGAATTCCGGCAGCAGGTCCAAAAGCTCCGGCTTGTCCTCGCTGTCCCGCAGGATGCGGGTCTTGTGCTCATACAGCCGACTGTACTGGCTCAGCGCCTCGGCGTACCGCGGCCGCAGCTGGCACAGCGACAGGTCCATGAACCGCCGCCGTTCCGCCGCACCGGCCCGGATCAAAAACAGATCCTCCGGCGCAAAAAATACGGTATGCAGCACATCGGACAGGGCGGCGCTGTTTTTGGCGGGCACACCGTTAACGGTCATTTTCCGACGCTTTCCGCGGAAGAGGCGTATGTCCGTCACAAATTCCCGCTGTCGGGAAAAGATATTTCCCAACAGCGCGGCCTCCTGCATATCAAAGCCGATCAGCTCCTTGTCTCCGTGGGCGCGGGGACTTTTTCCACAGCTAAGATATACGATGGCCTCCAGCAGATTTGTTTTTCCTTGGGCGTTCTCTCCGTAAATAACGTTGCAGCTGGGGTCGAACGTCAGCGCCTGCGTGCCGTAGTTCCGCCAGCCCTGCAGGTGCAGGGCGTCAACTCTCATAGGTCACCGTCAGCGTCTGCCCATTGAAGGCCACCACGTCGCCGGGCCGGATCTTCTTGCCCCGCATGGTGCACACCTCGCCATTGACCGTCACGTCACCCTCCTGGATGACGAGCTTGGCCTCGCCGCCGGTCTCTACCGCCGCGGCAAACTTCAGCAGATCCTGCAATTTGATATATTCCGTTGTGATGGTGATAGTCTCCATAATAATGAACCTCGTTCATAGATATAATATGCCGTTTTTTTCTTCAATAAAAAGCGCGCACACAGTTCGATAAAGGTGCAGCTCCTGCGTTCTGCCGACGGCAAACCAACGACGGCGTACCGGGTGTACGTCGAGAAGGTGTAACGATGGCAGGGCACAAGAGATGTGCCTTTATTGCGCCTTCAGGCGCACCGGCAGCACCATATAAAGAAAGTTGTCACCGTCGTCCACAGGCGTGATGATACAGGGCGAAATACCGGTGTTCAGCTGCATTTTCACCGTGTCCGCCGGGGCATAGCGCAGGGCGTCCATGAGATAGCGGTTGTTGAAGCCGATCTCCAGCTCCTGTCCGTCGCCGCGGACGGGGCAGATATCCCGGGCTTCGCCGTTTCCGGTACGGGCAGACATATACACCCGGTCCTGGCTGAACAGGCAGCGTACCGGACTTTTCAGCTTCTCGCTGATGACCACGCTGACGCGGTCCAGGCTTTCGATCATCGTCTTGTTGTCCACCTCGATGCAGATGGGGTTGGTGGTAGGTATGGCATTCTTGTAGTCCAGGAATTCACCCTCCAACCGGCGGCATATCAGCTGGGTAGCCCCGGCCTCAAACATCAGATGGCGCTTGCCCTGGGTCACCGTCACCATGTCGTCGGTGTCGGCGCATATTTTCTCCACTTCGTTCAGGGCGGCGCCGGGGGCCACGAACTTGAAGGCCCCGCCGTCGATGTGCTCCAGCGGCTCGCGGCGCAGCGCCAGACGGAAGCCGTCCACCGCCACCATGGTCAGTCCCTTGTCGCTGATCTCAAACAGGGCGCCGGTGTGGATGGGACGGGCCTCATTGACGGAAACAGCAAAGCTGGTCTGGTTGATCATGGCCTTCAGCGTCCGCTGCTCCAGTGTGACGGAGAACTGGTCGTCCACCTCCGGCAGCTCCGGATAGTCGTCAGCGCTGAGGCCGGGAAGCTCGAAGCTGGCATCGCCGCAGTTCAGCTTCACATTGAACTTGTCGTCTGCCTCAAAGGTCACCATATCATCCGGCAGGCGGCGGATCATCTCGCCGAACAGTCTGGCGTTCAGCACGATGTGCCCTGCCTCGGACACTGCAGCCTCTACCGTGGTGCGTATGCCGGTCTGCATATTATAGCCGGACAGCCGCAGTCCCTCGCCGCACTCCAGCAGGATACCCTCCAGCGCCGGGATGGAGCTTTTAGCCGCCACCGCCCGAGACACCGCGGCCACCGCCTGTTGTACCAGTGCCTTTTCACAGGAAAATCTCACCATATCCGTCGTTCCTCGCTTTCCGAAAGTCATTGCCGCCTGCGCTGTCTGAAAGATCAGCCCTACGCAAAAAGCGGTTCTATTTTTCTAAATCAAATCATAAACTAATCTTTTATTTCAGTAGTCTTATTAGTAGGGAAATTTTATGTGGACATCCATGTTTATCCCGCGCTGTTATCGGCTTTTTTATAGACATACCGTTATGGAAAACACGCCGGGTTTCCCACAGTTGTATGTGTGATGCGGATGTTACACAGATTTTCCACGTGGATTACACAGGAAATGGGGAAAACCCTCCCCTTTCGCTCTGTCTCGCCAGCACCTGCGATTTCTCACTTTTTGCTGTTGATGTTGGTGGTGATTTCCTTCACCTTTTCAGCAAAGGCGGGGTCGGAGCGCATCGTGCTCTCCACCTTGTCCAGAGAGTGCAGAATAGTGGAGTGGTCCCTGTCGCCGAACTCCTTGCCGATGTCGTTCAGGCTCATGGAGGTCATACGGCGGATGAGATACATGGCGATCTGCCGCGCGGCCACCACATCTCGGCTGCGGCTTTGTCCCCGCAGCGTCTCCTCGTCCACATGGAAGTAGCTGCATATGTATCCCACGATAATGGCAGGGGTGGGGGCAAAGTCGTTGCTTTTCTTCAGCATATCACGGATGGCCCGGCTGACGGTCTCTTCGTTGACCTGGTCGTCCAGCAGGTCCCGGTAGGCCAGGATCTTGTTCAGCGTGCCCTCGATCTGCCGCACGTTGGAGGTGATGTTCTCCGCGATGTAGTCCGTCACCTCGTTGGGCAGCTTCACGCCCAGCATGGCAGCCTTATTCTGCACGATGGCGAACCGCGTTTCGAAGTCCGGCGGCGCCACATCCACCATCAGGCCCCACTCGAACCGGGTCCGCAGCCGGTCCTCCAGCTGAGTGATCTCCTTGGGCGGCCGGTCTGACGTCAGCACGATCTGCCGGCCGGACTCATACAGGGTGTTGAAGGTGTGAAAGAACTCCTCCTGGGTCTGTATCTTGCCGGCGATGAATTGGATATCGTCCATCAGCAGGATATCCGTCTGCCGGTACTTTTCCCGGAACTCCGCGTTGCGGTTTTCCCGGATGGAGGCGATTAGTTCGTTGGTGAAGTCGTCGCCCTTCACGTAGACGATCCGTGCCTCCGGCCGCTTTTTCCGCAGGGCGTTGGCGATGGCGTACAGCAGGTGCGTCTTGCCCAGACCGGAGTCACCGTAGATAAACAACGGGTTGTAGTTCTCTCCGGGCTTCTCGGTCACCGCCTTGGCGGCGGCAAAGGCCAGCTTGTTCTGGGGTCCCACCACATACGTCTCAAAGGTGAAGGCCTCCGACTCTGACAGATCGCCCGGCCTGTCCGGCGCCACACCGTGGTAAGCCGCCAGCTGCTGATCGTCCAGAATTTTTACCTCCAGGTCCGTGGAAAACAGGTCCCGCAGCGCCGCCTTGATATGGGGCAGGAACCGGGCCTCGATGGTGCTTTTTTTAAAGGTATTGCTGCAATGGAGCACGAAGGCCGAGTCCTCCATCGTTACCACCGTTACCTCGTCGAACCAGGTGTTGATGGTGGTTTCGGACAGCTCATGGCTCAGCCGCTTGAGCACGCTGTCCCACAGGTCTTTCATGGAATTCAAGCAAAAGCTCCCCTTTCGGCGGAGGCTATCTGTTTTCCTCCGCGGTAAAATGGCGGGGGGTATACCGCCGCAAAATATCCCACCACATTATAGCAGAAAACACGCCGGAAGTCTACACCTATTCTAAATATAAACTGCCGGCTTTTTTCCTGTTTTTCCCGCAAAAACGGGCGCTTGTGGGTAAATTTTTGTTGACAGTGCCCCCCTGTATCTGTATAATATACTCCGCGTGGTTGCACGCAGATGTGCAACAGGCGTGGAAATGTTTACTGCGGCGGTGAATATCTCACCGCTGTCGAGTAAGCGCGGGACCTCACCGTTCCGCCGGATAATCTTAAAAATGGAGGTGTCATGCAATGTTCCGTACCTATCAGCCCAAGAAGCGTCAGCGCTCCAAGGAGCACGGCTTCCGCAAGAGAATGGCCACCCGCAACGGCCGCAAGGTTCTGGCCCGTCGTCGTGCCAAGGGTCGTGCCCGTCTGACCCATTGAGGTCACGGAAGGTGCATCGCACATACAGATAAGCCCTGAGGGACGGAGGATCGAGATCCCCGTCCCTATCGGTGTATCTGGCGAGGCAAAACCAGTATAGCGAGGGAACACATGGACGCAAGAGTAACGGTGAAGCAAAACAGCGAATTCCGCCGCATCTACCGCAGGGGCCGGTCTGCCGTCTCCGGCGGCGTGGTGGTCTACTGCCTGAAGAACAGACAGGGAATGAGCCGCCTGGGCGTCACCGTCTCCACCAAGCTGGGCCACGCCGTGGTCCGCAACCGTGTCCGCCGCCGGTTTCGTGAGCTCTATCGCCTGCACAGGGCCGATATGCTCCCCGGCTGGGATATTATCATGGTGGGCCGTGTCCGTGCCGCCGAGCTGCCCTATCATAAGCTGGAAAAGCAATACCTCCGCTGCCTTGCAGAGCTGGGATTGCTGCGGGAGGATGTATGAAAAGACTTCTTCTCTCCGCTATCCGCTTTTATCGCCGGGCCGTCTCGCCCCTGTTCCCGCCCCGCTGCCGCTATATCCCCACCTGCTCGCAGTACGCCCTTGAGGCGGTCGAGAAATACGGTGCGGCCAAGGGCGGCTGGCTGGCCTTCAAGCGTCTTATGCGGTGCCATCCCTTCCACCATCACAAGGGCGGCTGGTATGATCCGGTGCCCTGAACCAACCCCCCTCAAAAAACTACGGAGGAATAAAAGCCTATGTTCGCACAACTCGGCTACTACATCTGTGTGCCGTTCGCGTGGCTCACCCGCCTGTTCTATACCTGGACGGGCTCTTACGGCGTCGCTCTGATCCTCTTCACCCTGATCGTCAAGCTGGTGTTGCTTCCCTTCCAGCTCAAGAGCAAGAAGAGTATGCTCCGCATGGGCCGCATGAACAGCAAGGTGCAGGAGATCCAGAAGAAATACGCCAATAACAAAGAAAAGCAGCAGCAGGAGATCGCGGACCTCTATGCCCGCGAGGGTGTCAACCCCATGTCCGGGTGCCTGTGGTCCTTCCTGCCCTTCCCCATCCTGATCGCCCTGTACTACATCATCCGCACACCTCTGCGCTACTTCATGTCCCTGTCTAATGAGGTCATCGCCAAGATCACCGAGCTGGCGGTGTCCCTGGGGTATGTGTCCGGCGCCAGTGGTCAGGCCTCTGCTTATGACCAGATCTATCTGGCCAAGTTCATCCACGATAACTGGTCCAGCTTCGAGGGCAAATTCGATGGTCTTATCGACCTGAACTACACCTTCCTCAGCATGGATCTGTCCGCCGTGCCCAAGGATCTGTTCGGCCAGTTCCCCTCCGGCGGCTGGCCCGTCATCGGTATCATGCTCATGCCGCTGATTTCTGCCGCGCTGCAGTTCCTGATGACCCGCATCTCCATGAAGACCAACGGCAACAGCAATATGAACGGCTCCTCCAAGGCGATGCTCTACATGATGCCCCTGATGACGGTGTGGATGGGCTACATCCTCCCCGCCGCCCTGTGCGTCTACTGGATCGCCAACGCCGCCTTCTCCTGCATTCAGGAGCAGGTGCTGAACAAGCACTTCTCTAAGGTGCTGGACCGCGAGGAGACCGACAAGGAGCGCCAGAAGCGCGAGGCCCGCTACGCCAAAATGCAGGCTGCCCGCGAGAATTACAACCGTCAGCTGGAGCAGCAGGTCCAGTCCAAGGGCGGCAAGAAGCCCCAGCCCCAGCCCAAAAAGAAAAAGACCGGCGAGAGCACCACGGAAGCCGGCAAGGTGGGCAATCGTCCCTACGCACGGGGCCGCGCCTACCGCGAGGAACACTACGACGAATAAGGAGTTTTGTCTATGAGTTATATCGACGTAACGGGCAAGACTGAGGACGAGGCGCTGCGTAAAGGCCTTGAGCAGCTGGGCATGGACCGCGATGACGTGTCTGTCTCCATTCTGGAGCGTGCCAAGACCGGCTTCCTGGGTATCGGCGCCACCCCCGCCCGTATCCGTATCACCTATGGTCCCGAGGAGGCAGACGTTGCCGCCCCCGCCGAGGTGAAGATCATCCCCGAGACCCCTGCCGCCCCCAAAGCGGAGCCCAAGCCCGCCGTCCCCGCTAAACCGGCGGCGCCAAAGGCTGACAAGCCCCGTCAGGACCGTCAGAGCCGTCCCGACCGCAGCGACCGTCCCCGTCCCGAGAAGAAGGAGCGTCCCGCCCCTGTGGCCCCGGCCATCGACCTGCCCGAGTGTGATGACGATAATGCCAAGCGTATCATCGCCTTCGTCTCCGGTCTGCTCCAGCATATGGACAGTGCCGCCGAGGTCAAGGTCTACGAGGTGGAGAAGGGCCGCTACAAGGTCATTCTGGTGGGCGAGCGTCTGGGTCAGCTGATCGGCCATCGCGGCGAGACGCTGGATGCCATCCAGCAGCTGACCAATTATGCCATCAACACCGGCAGCGACAGCAAGCGTGTTCGCGTCCAGATGGATGCCGAGAACTACCGTGCCCGCCGTGAGCAGAGTCTGGAGAGCCTGGCCCGCAAGGTGGCGACCAAGGTACAGAAGTACCGCCGCAGTGTGACCCTGGAGCCCATGAACGCCTACGAGCGCCATGTGATCCACGCCGCCCTGCAGGATGTCCCCGGTGTCACCACTTACTCCGTGGGCACTGAGCCAAACCGCCGAGTGGTGGTCTCCTATGACCGCGCCCAGGCCCGATAACAGCAAAAAAAGAAAGCCCTTTCGGGCTTTCTTTTTTTGCTGTTATACGCCTGTTCCGTCAAAAGCCGGCGTGTAGGCCTCCTCGGCGGAGGTCCGTTCCTGCACGAAGCCGTCCTCAATGCCGCAGTTCCGCATATAGGTCACTGCCGCCCGGTACTCCGCCGCCGTCACCCGCCGCGCCAGCCGGCCCGTCATGCCAGCCGGCGGCGTATACTGGCTCATCAGCGATACCACCACGTCACCGGGCGCGAAGGTCTCCGCGATCCAGTCCAGCACTTGCCGGGTGTTGTTCAGATACCCCGGCAGTACCAGATGCCGCAGGATCACACCCTGTTTCATCAGCCCGTTCTCGTCGTACACCGGCCGTCCCACCTGACGGAACATCTCCCGTATGGCTCCGCAGGCCGTGGGAAAGTAGTCCTCCGCCCCGGAGAGTGCCTTAGCCAGCGCGCCGTCGGCATATTTCAGGTCCGGCAGATATATGTCTACCTTTCCTTCCAGCTGCCGCAGCGTATCGACCTTTTCATACCCACCGCAGTTGTACACCACCGGTACCGGAAGCTTTGGCTCCAGGGCCGGCAGTATCCACGGCAGGAAATGAGTGGGCGTCACCAGCTCGATGTTGTGTGCGCCCCGGGCGATCAGCTCGTCGAAAATCTCCCGCAGCCGCGCCGTGGAGATATCCTTTCCCTGACCACCGGCGGAAATGCTGCCATTCTGACAGTAGCAGCACCGCAGGGTGCAGCCGGAGAAAAACACCGTTCCCGCGCCATTCGTGCCGGAGATGGGCGGCTCCTCCCACTGGTGCAGCATGGCCCGTGCCACCCGCAGTCCGGCGGGCATACCGCAGAATCCGCTGCCGTGCTCCGCAGTGCGCTCTGCCCCGCAGTTACGGGGACATAAGGTGCAGATCATACCTTGTGGATGTCAAAATCCGGGCCCAGGTCGCCAGCCATCCAGTGGCGGCGACACAGACCGATATACTTGTCGTTGGCACCCAGCACCACCTGTGCGCCCTCCTTTACCACATGGCCATTTTCGTCGAAACGGGCGTTAAAGGCCGCTTTTTTGCCGCACCAGCAGATAGTTTTGACCTCCTCCAGCTTGTCCGCCAGCACCAGCAGATGGTAGCTGCCGGGGAACAGATCGCCCTTGAAGTCGGCGCGGAGACCGTAGCAGATGACGGGGATGCTGCAGTCATCGACGAGGTGGACGAGGTAATAGACCTCATCTTTTGTCAGGAACTGGGCCTCGTCGATGATAATGCAGGCATAGGTCTGCAGTTCGGTTTCCGACATTTCGCGCATCTCATCGAAGTAGATGCAGGGGTGCTTCAGGCCGATGCGGGAATAGACCATGTGGTCGCCGTCGCGGGTGTCCAGACGGGGCTTTACCAGCAGCGTCTCCTGGCCGCGCTCCTCGTAGTTGAACCGTGCCATCAGCGCGTTGGCCGTCTTGCTGGAGCCCATGGCGCCGAACTTAAAATACAACTGTGCCATCCCTGTTTCTCCTTTATTAGCATACGATTTTATTTATTTTCCAACTTTTTGAAGGCGGTGGGCATGGGGTAGAGATCCCGGTCATCAGATGCCCAGACCCAATCCGGAGGACCGTCGCCAGCGACGATTAAGCGAAATACCGTCATATTCCAGCGGAGATGGGTAAAGATATGCCTGTCCGAAAAGCGCTTCTCCCAGGAAAGCGGCGTGAGTCCCCAGTCCCGAAGCTGTTGTGCCGCAAGGGTTTCCGTCAATTCACCCGCGGTGTTGGGAAACTCCCACAGGCCGGAGAGCAGGCCCGTTTCCGGGCGGCGGCGCAGGGCTGTGCGGCCATCGGGGGTGGTCAGCAGAAAGACCGTCAGGTCCTTTTCCGGCTTGGCGGTATTTTTTTCCCGCACCGGCAGCCGGGACTGAAGCCCCGCAGCCTTTGCGGCACAAAGGCTTGCGGCGGGACAGCTTTCGCAGTTGGGATTTTTTGGCAAGCAGACTGCGGCACCCAGGTCCATCATGGCCTGGTTAAAATCGCCGGGGCGGTCGGTGGGCATGACGGCCGCCAGCGCATCGCGGACGTGCTGGCGTGTCCGCATGTCAAGGACGTTATCGCCGCAGGCGGTCAGCCGCGCCGCGATACGCAATACGTTGCCGTCAACGGCAGGAACAGCTTTATTAAAGGCGATGGAGAGTATCGCACCCGCCGTATAGTCGCCAATTCCGGGAAGCTGTATCAGGTCGCTGTACGTATCAGGGAGACAGCCGCCGTATTGGTCCACCATGACGCGGGCGGAGCGCTGCAGGCTGCGGGCGCGGCTGTAATAGCCCAGGCCCTGCCACAGGGAGAGCAAGCGGTCTTCCGCTAATTCCGCCAGGGCGGGCACGTCCGGCGCGGCGGCCATAAACCGTTCAAAATAGGGAAGCACCGCCTGTACCCGCGTCTGCTGGAGCATGATCTCCGACACCCAGGTGCGATAAGGCGTGACGATATCTCGCCAAGGGAGAGAACGCTTTTCCCGGTCGTACCAGGGCAGCAGGACTGCCGGCAGAGAGGCCAGCGGGAATGGTATTTTTTGGGAGCTTTGGTTGCTGTTTTTGTTACTCTTGTTTGCCATTTATTTTCAAATGCTGTTGTCTGATCGTTACTTTTTGTTGCTCTGTGGTAAAGGTATATTAAAGCGGGAGGCGTAGTGGCAGCGGCGGCAGAGGGCCTCGGCGGGCTTACGGCAGTCAAAGCCGCGGCGGATGCGCTGGGCCCGGGGCGTGTTGAGAATGTAGTCCAGGCTTTGGTGGAAAATGTTGCCCAGGGCCAGCCGGCCCTCGCTGTCCAGACAGCAGGGGATCACGGTGCCGTCGCACAGCACGCCCAGCTGGCGGCGCAGGCCGTAGCAGTACTGGGTGTCGTCGGGGCAGTCGTTGTTCTCGTCGCCGGGCCAGTAGAAGTGCTCGTCCTTCTGTATGTAGATGCGGGGGGCCAGGCGGCGGTTGTGGAGCATATCCTCGGGGAGGTGGGCGGTATTCTGCCCGGTGAGCTCGCCCAGAATGCGCTCAATCTCCGGGTTCAGGGCCTGGGGCATGCCGCTGTTCCACAGGCGCAGGGTGCAGTTGACCCCAGCGGCGGCCAGCTTCTGGCAGCTGCGGAGACAGCCGGTGACGTAGTCCTCCAGGGGCACGTTCAGGTGGTTGCCCTCGAAGGAATGGAGAGAGACGGCTACCTTATGCAGGGCGGGGCAGGAAAGCAGGATATCCAGCTTTTTGGGCAGGAGCGTGCCGTTGGTGGTGATGCAGACACGGAAGTCCAGCTGGGCGCAGGTATCCAAAATTTTCCCCAGCTCCGGGTGGAGCAGCGGCTCGCCCATAACGTGGAGGTAGATATACTGCGTGACAGCACGCAGCTTTTTGGCCGCCACCGCAAAGTCGTCGGTACGCATGGCCATCAGCGGCCGGTGGTGGCCGGCGCAGAAGTCGCAGTGGAGGTTGCAGAGGTTGGTGATCTCCACATAGGCGCGCTGGATGTTCATGGCAGAGCCCCCTTGTCCTTATCGTGTCGGGCAGGCGTGCCCGCCCGCACTGTGCTATGGCAACATTGTATCACATCGCGGGGCGTTTGAATAGGGAAAGTTTGCCGGGACGGCTGGGGGGCGCGTATAAAATGTTTGGTACGTTTGGGATGATGAAAACCATGTATTTTTGAGAAAAATACCGTGTTTTTATCATATAATAGTTGCAATTTCTTATAGAATGTGGTACGGTATACGCAGAACGAAGCCACGCCCGCGAGGCGAATAAAACGGAACATCAGGAGGTACGTCCATGAAATACCCGAAGACCGGCAGTGAGGTTTATGTGAGCCTGAACCTGTCCAACACCATGCTCACCGGCATCGGCAAGGGCACCATTACCCGGGAGGAGGTCTCCGCCAGCTATCTGAAGCGGCTGTTTGCCGAGCACGGCGTCATCGTGTCCGCCAAGCCGGAGCAGCGCCGTCTGCTGGAGATCGTCAACGAGCGCTGCGATCTGGAGCTGGAGATCCCCGAGCAGCTGAAGCTGTTTCAGCTGTCCGAGGAGCACCGCCGGCTGGTGGTGATCGAGGTCACCGGTCTGCGCCGGAAGAACGGCTCCCTGCTGCCGGAGTACACGGAGGAGGAGTTCGACGAGGCCACGTTCGCGTTCGTAAAGTACTACGTGCAGGGTACCCACTACGACACGCTGGTGGAGGAGAACAAGAAGCTGAAATTCGAGCTGGAGCAGGAGCTGGAGTGGCGGAACCGCACGGACAACTGATGAGATACAAAAAGAGACGGCGACGGCCGTCTCTTTTTTTACGCTTGCGCGGGGGGCGCTGCCCCGGCGGCGAGCAGGTGTTGCGCCTGCGGGCGCGGGATGGGGCGTTTCGTGCTCCGGCACGAGTAACTTTCTTTTGTTGTCAAAAGAAAGTTACCAAAGAAAACCACT
>ERZ791840.348-NODE-348-length-33352-cov-4.841307_pt1 | contig 33352 bp, 22 predicted proteins | sample MGYA00510291_ERZ791840 | MGnify/ENA primary metagenome ERZ791840 (study PRJEB30046, sample SAMN00715256) | human gut metagenome | study: EMG produced TPA metagenomics assembly of the A metagenome-wide association study of gut microbiota in type 2... | reverse complement strand
ATGGACTATTTTTTATTCGATTTTTCAGGTGTGCAATTTCATTATACAATGAGCCTTTATTCCTTGATTTTCTAAGTCCTACAATTAATTTTCAGCTACAAGATATTTGCAATATCCCTGTTTTGAAAAATGCAGAAATAGATGATGATATAGTTGATTTATCAAAGAAAAACATCTCCCTCTCCAAATCCGACTGGGATGCTTTCGAAACCTCTTGGGATTTTACCAAACACCCTTTAGTAGTGACTAGTGATCAGTGTATAGTGAATAGTGAAATTTCAGCTACCACCCCACTAACCACTAACCACTATCCACTAGCAACTAGTGACCAGTGTATAGTGAATAGTGAAGATTCAGCTAACACCCAACTAACCACTAACCACTATCCACTAACCACTATCGCGCAAGCATACCAACGTTGGGAAGAAGAGACAAACGCTCGCTTTGCGCAGCTCAAAGCCAACGAAGAAGAGCTCAACCGCATCTTCATCGATATTTATGGCTTGCAGGACGAATTAACTCCGGAGGTGGAGGATAAGGACGTAACCGTGCGCAAGGCTGATTTGCAGCGCGATATCAAGTCGTTGCTTTCTTACGCCGTGGGCTGCATGTTTGGCCGCTATTCGCTGGATGTAGAGGGCTTGGCTTACGCAGGCGGCGAATTTAGTGATCAGTGGGTAGTTATTAGTAATCAGTGTTATAGGCGAGAGGTGGTAGAAAAATATGTCGCTCAAGAGTTACAAAGAGCTTACGGTATGGCAGAAGTCAATGTTGCTGACGGAAGAGATTTATCGTCTAGCGAGGTTATTGCCGAGAGAGGAGTTATATTCACTTTCGGATCAGATGAGAAGAGCAGCAGTTTCGATTCCATCAAATATCGCAGAGGGACAAGCAAGAAGCTCTACGAAGGCATTTGTGAGCTTTCTTTCAATAGCGAAAGGATCAAATGCGGAACTGGAAACGCAACTTATGATTTGTGTTCGCCTGAAATACTTAACGCAATCACAAACGGAAGTGGCGTTGAACTTGTGCAGCGAGGTTGGCAAGATGCTGACAGTATTGATTGGCAAACTATACACTATACACTAAAAACTAATCACTATGGAGCTGATGAGGACAACGTAATCCCCATCACTGATGAAGATTATTTTGAGGATGATATCATAGGTCGCCTGATTGCCTGGCTGAAGGTTGTTTATGGCGCAGAAACGCTGGAGGAAAACCTGCGCTTCATTGCAGATGCACTTGGCACGTCGGGTGATACTGCGCGTCAGAAAATCCGCAACTACTTCCTGAAGGACTTCTTCAAGGATCACTGCAAGATTTATCAAAAGCGTCCTATTTATTGGCTTTATGACAGCGGCAAGCAGAATGGCTTTAAGGCTCTTATCTATATGCACCGCTATGATGCAGACACCTCCGGTCAGGTGCGTGCAGAATATCTGGGCAAGATGGAAGAAACCTACGAAAGCGAAATCAACCGTATGCAGGATATCATGGATAATGGCGCTGGTCGTGAAGTGGCGCTGGCCGGCAAACGCAAGGAGAAGCTGCAAAAGCAGCTGCATGAATGCCGTGACTATGATGCTGTGTTGGGACATATTGCTCTTGCAGGCATCGCTATTGACCTCGATGACGGCGTGAAGGTGAACTACGTCAAGGTGCAGACTGCAAAGGACGGCAAGCTGCTGCCGATATTGGCGAAGATTTGATAGGGATTAGTGATTAGTGGTTAGTGGTTAGTGGTTAGAAAAGGACGGTGCAAAGATGAAGCTTAGCAAATTATATCTTGATCGTTATACTGTTTTTGATTTATTACATATTTCGCTTGCTGAAGGAATTAATATCTTTATTGGCGAAAATGGAACCGGCAAAAGCCATTTGCTGAAAGTGTTGTATGCTGCAAGCAGAGCAACTGATGGAAAAACTGCTTTTGCACAAAAACTAGTTAACCTTATGTTACCAGACGACTATCAGTTAGCTCGTTTGCTGCATAAAGGAGCCAAAAATAGTTATATCAGAGTAGAGGAAGAAAGCGGACTCTATGTCAGTCTGTATTTTGACGATGAAACCTATAAGTGGAATGCTGCTGCGGAAAATGAAGCGGCTTGGGAAAATGGACTGATTAACTCTGATAGTATCTTTATTCCTGCTAAAGAAATTCTTTCTAATTGTTACCAGCTTAATTCAGCAGTAGCAAGAAGAAACGTTAAATTCGACGATACATATATTGATATCATTGATGCAGCAAAGGTTGATGTTGGTAATACTGTTGAAACCAATATGATTTGTGAAGATATAGAGCAATATGGCTGGCAGGATAGGCTTTTGAAAAAAATTGAAGCATTAATTGATGGCAAGGTGTTTTATGATCCTCAGAAAGATGGGTTTTATTTACGTAATGCTAATAGTAAATTAGAGTTTAATCTTGTAGCCGAAGGTATACGCAAATTAGCTTTGCTGTGGCAGCTGTTGAAAAACTCTGCTTTGGAGAGCGGTTCTATTCTGTTTTGGGACGAACCGGAAGCCAATATTAATCCTGCTTACTTACGCAATATTGTAGAAATCTTGCTTGCTTTAGAGCGTCATGGTGTACAAATCTTCCTGAGTACGCATAATTATATGCTGGCCAAATATTTTGAAGTGCTGAAGGACGACAGCGATACAGTGCTCTACCATTCCTTGTATAAAACAGAGCAAGGCATTGGTTATGAATGTGGCGAAGCATTTGATGATTTAAAGAACAATGCGATTATAAATTCCTTTGATAGGCTTCTTGATGAGATTTACGACATGGGAGTGAGCAAGCATGAATAAGGTGTTTGTGGAAGAGAATGGCGTTTATCAGATAGATTGTACAAAAGCTCTTTGGGCAACTGATGCTGTACATGAAATCTATCGTGCGAATAAGGTAGGCTTAAAGGATATAGATTTCATTATTGAGCAAGAAGACAATATACTGCTGTTAGAATACAAAAATGCAGCTATTGGCAGAGCAGTAGAACACGGAAGTAATTTTAATCCTAATGCTGAGAAAATAATCAATAATATACCTGAAAAATATTTTGATACTCTGCATTATTTGAATTTATTGGGAAAAACTAAGAGAAGGCACTACGTTTGGGTTTTAGAATATCCTCACGGAAGTTCTGTTACACGTAAAATGCTGCGCAATAAGATAATGAAACAACTGCCATTTCAGCTACAGACGAGTTTGTCAGCTAAAGTTAAGCTTATAGAAAGCTTTGATGTGCTGTCTATTGCAGAGTGGAATGAAAAGTATACTCAGTATCCCATTAATAAGGTGGAAACTACAGAAGAATAGTATTGTATAAAACCTAAAAAATAAACAGGTGGTAAGATGGCTTCATTAAATTTAAACCAAATTGAAGAAAAACTAAATAAGGAATTTGCAGACGAAGGGCGCAGACTGGTGTTCTGGTACGATGATAAGGCAGATTTTGCTGACGAGGTGGATAACCTTCAGCTGACAAACGCCAAAATATATCATCTGACGCCAACCAATCAGTTCCGCACTAAGGTTCTTCTGGAGCGCGAGGATACGCAGAGTAATTACCTGTTGTACGCGCCTTTTGCTAAACCTGAGGTGTATTGCAACCACTTGGAGGACACCCTGCTGTATTCCAAACGCTTCTATGCTGACAGAATCTCTTTGATTTGCGCAGATCTGGGGATTGACGAAGCCTTTAAGCCTGTTTTAGAAAAGTACAGCAAATATTTTGCTGCCAAAGAACGCGTGGAGCGCTTCTATAGCCTAGGCGTAGACAGCTATGATGAAAAGACGATAGAGCTTGCCCTTCTGTGCTGCATCTGCAAAACGCGCGTATTATCCTTTGAGGAAGTATTAAGCAAGATTCTGCTTGTAGAGGATGAAGAGAATAATCCGTATTTGGAGGAGATGGCGAAGTATAACCTGCAGGAAGCATTTTGGCAGCAATGCAGCGACTGCTTTGGCTATGCGCTGACAGACAAAGCCTTGGACAAGCTGCTGCTTTCCCTCTTTGTTACCTATGCAGATAAATACATCGCTGGTAAAATTCCTGCCAGCTGGGAGCCTTTCATGTGCAATAAGCAAGGCAGTGTAGTAGTATTCCTGGATAGCTTCATGAACAACGTGCAGTGCCGTGACAGGTATGCGGCGCTGGCAAGCTATGCGGCAGGCAAATTGCAGGCAGAAATGGCCTTAACAGCTTTGGGAGCAGAGGCTGTGGTACAGCTTGACGCTTTTATTGACTGTGATAAGGTTATAATCCAATGGCTTGTAGAGCATCTGCTGTTGGAGGATCTGTCTGCCTGCTTAGATGGCAAAAGCATTAAGGAAATCTGTGAGCTGCGCAGTAAAATGCATTTTGCTGATAAAACGAGAGCGCAATATTCCCTGTGCGCAAGTGCTTATGAGCTGATAAGAAACGTAAGGTATCAGCCGGAGCAGGGCTTCAATAATATTCTTGAGAAGTATCTTCATGAGGACTGGCAGGTTGATTATTGGTATCGCCAATTCTACACTGCTTATGACAGCTTGAAGAACGCATCTGGCTTTGGCAAGCTGCAGCAGCTTATCGAGAATATTTATAGTAATATTTATCTGGGAAAGCTATTACCGGCCTGGAACGAAGACGCGGTGCAGACAGCAGCTCAAAAACAAGCTCCTTTGCAGCGTGATTTTTATAGCCGATATATAAAAAATGAACGTGACCGCATCGTAGTGATCATTTCTGACGCTTTACGTTACGAGGTTGCCAAGCAGCTTGAGCAGAAGCTGCAGCATGAGGAACGCTGCAAGGAGGAAAAGCTGGAAGTGCAGCTTGCTCTGCCGCCGTCGTATACAGCGCTGGGAATGGCAGCGCTTTTGCCGCATGAACAGCTGGCGATGGATGAAGGCTGTCGTGTGCTGGTGGATGGGCGCCGGTGCGCTAGTCTGGATGAGCGTGAGAAGCTTTTGCAGGCGGCAAATTCTGCAAGCCTGTGCCTGCAGTTTGATGAATTGAAGAAGATGAAGCGTGATGAGCTGCGCAGTGCCTTTGCTAATAAGCAGGTTGTGTATATTTATCATAACCAGATTGATGCGCGTGGCGATGCAGCTAAGACAGAAGATGAAGTTTTTGTTGCTTGTCAGGAGGCTGTGGATGAGCTTTATACTATGCTGTGCAGGTTACCTGTAAGCGCCAGCATCGTGAAGTTTATTGTTACGGCTGACCATGGCTTCATCTATCAACGTCATGCTGTCAGTGAAAATGAAAAGATACCTGTAAATGGAAACAATGCTATGGTAAATCATCGTTTTGTCATTGGTGAGGCGCCGCAGGGAAATGGCGCTGGTGCGATTAGCCTGGGAACAGTGCTTGCTAATGATGATGCCAGGTATGTTTCATACCCAAGGGGAGCGCAGATTTTTAAAACCGCTGGCGGTGGCACGAGCTATGTGCATGGCGGATCGTCGCCACAGGAAATGGTGGTACCAGTGCTCTGCGTGAAAATGGATAGAGGTCACGTAGAAACAAAGCAAGCAGAAATCAAGCTGCATACCTTGCTCAAGAAAATTACCAGCAAGGACGTTAACCTTATTTTTGTACAGACTGAGCCTGTCAGCGAAACAGTGAAGGCTGCGTCATATAAGCTTAGCTTTGTTGATAGGAATAATAAGCCTGTTTCTAACGAATGCCTGTTGACTGCAGATAGCGCAGACAGCGATGTGTCGCAGCGCATGGTTACAGCAAGGTTTTCTTTCATTAATACGGAATACGACAGCCACGCTTCTTATTATCTTGTAATGAAGGATGCGGATACAGACATAGAAAGGTTGCGTCAGGAATTTGTTATTGATATGCCTTTCATGGGTAACTTTGGGTTTGATTTCTAGAGTGGAGTTGAGATAAATGGATACGCAAGACATCCGCGAGATTATAAAGGATAAGCTGCGTCAGAACTTTGCCGGCAAGATAGTACGCAAGGATTTGACAAAAAAGATTAAAGAGGGAGCTAATGTTCCGGTTTACGTGTTGGAATTTTTGCTGGGACAATATTGCAGCTCTGATGATCCTGAGCTTATCGAAAAAGGCGTTGAAAGCGTTAAGCATATTTTGGCAGATAATTTTGTACGGCCGGATGAAGCGCAGAAGATTTTGTCGCAGCTGCGTCAGCGTGGCAATTATACAGTGATTGATCGCATTACGGTAAAGCTTGATATCAAAAAAGATGCTTATTTTGCTGAGTTCTCAAATTTGGGTTTACGTGATGTACCTATTGAGGAGGATTATCCTGCTAAATTCGATAGACTGCTTTGCGGTGGTATTTGGTGTATCATTCAGCTAAACTATGAGTTTGACGATGAGGATTATCGCAGTGTAAATCCGATTCAGATTGCAAAGCTGACGCCGATTCAGATGCCGCATATTGATATTGAAGAATTGAAGGCAGGCAGAAAGGCTTTTTCACAAGAGGAATGGCTGGATGTGATGCTGCGTTCTACAGGTATGGAGCCTGACGCGTTGACAGAACGCGAAAAATGGCTTTTGCTGGCACGTATGCTGCCATTGGTAGAAAACAATTTTAATATGTGCGAGCTTGGTCCGCGCAGCACTGGCAAGTCGCATCTATACAAGGAGATTTCACCAAACAGCATACTGGTATCAGGTGGTCAGACTACGGTTGCCAATCTGTTCTATAATATGGGCAGCAAAACAGTTGGTCTGGTTGGGATGTGGGATTGTGTAGCCTTTGATGAGGTTGCCGGTATCAAGTTCCGTGATAAAGATGGCGTGCAGATCATGAAGGATTATATGGCATCCGGATCTTTTGCGCGTGGCAAGGAGGAGAAGGCAGCGTCTGCTTCGATGGTGTTTGTTGGCAATATTAATCAGAGCGTTGATGTGCTGTTAAAAACCTCTAGCTTGTTTGATCCGTTTCCACCGGAGATGGGGCAGGATACAGCCTTTTTAGATCGTATGCATTGCTATATTCCGGGATGGGAAGTACCGAAGTTTCGTCCAGAGCATTTTACTGATGATTATGGCTTTATTACAGACTATCTGGCAGAGTTTTTGCGTGAGCTGCGCAAAGAACAGTTCAGCGATGCTTTGGACAGATTTTTCCGCCTGGGTAAGAATTTGAATCAGCGTGATACTATTGCTGTGCGTCGTATTGTCAGCGGTATGGTTAAGCTGCTGTATCCTGATGGGGACTTCACTAAAGAGCAGTTGGAAGAAATTCTGCGTTTTGCTTTAGAGATGCGTCGTCGTGTTAAAGAGCAGCTGAAAAAGCTTGGCGGCATGGAATTTTATGATGTCAACTTCTCATATATAGACAATGAAAGCTTTGAAGAAAAATATGTAACTGTTCCTGAGCAGGGTGGTGGTAAACTGATCCCTGATGGAATTTGCAATCCTGGGCAGGTGTACACAATAGCACAAGGGCGGTCTGGTATGATCGGGGCATTTCGTCTGGAATCGCAGATGCTGCCAGGAAACGGAAAGTTCCAGCGTACAGGTTTGGGTTCTGATCGAGAGGCGAAAGAGGCTACAGATACTGCATTCAATTTCTTGAAAGCTAATTGTAGGCGCATTAGTGGTAACATAAGTATTACAACCAATGATTTTATTATTAACTATCAGGATCTGCAGGGACTGGGGCTTACTAGCAATTTGGCTTTGCCGTCTTTGGTGGCGATGTGCTCAATTGCTTTAGGTAAACCAGTTGTGAGCTCTTGTGCGGTACTTGGCGAAATCAGCATAGCCGGCACAATGCAGAAGGTTGATAATTTGGCTGATACGCTGCAGGTATGTCTGGACAGTGGTGCGAAGAAGGTGCTTCTGCCGCTTACGTCAGCAGCAGATTTGGGAACTGTACCTGCTGAGCTGATAGGAGCATTTAGTTTAATTTTTTATAACAGTGCTGAGGATGCGGTATTCAAGGCGCTGGGAGTAGAGTAAATGAAAAGAGGCGGTCACAGAAATGCGACCGCCTCTAATTTATAATCATCTGGAATATGATGTTGGATGAATTTGGATAATCCAGATCTATGGCAATAAATTTTTTACCATGCTTTTTTTCTTCTGTTGTTATAGTGATTATGTGGTCCTCCTTATATATTAACAATTTAGCTTTTCTGTGATATCTGACTAGCGTTGCCTTGCTAATGCCAGTCATCGCTTCTACTTCTTTGTAGCTGTAGCTATGCAAAAGGGATATTGCTAATTGAATTTTTTCTTGTTGTATTGGTGGCCTACCTTCGCGAAAACCTGCTTTAGTGCGAGCAATTTCCTTGCCAGCTTGTGTGCGTTCGATAATCATACTGCGTTCAAGTTCTGCAACAGCAAGCAGGGTAGCAACAAAAAAATTACCCATGCTGGTATTTTCTAAAAGGCCTATGTTGAGCACATGAACCTTCACGTTTTTTGTAAATAATGCTCTGATAAGGTCAATTCCTTCACTGACATTTCTTGCTAGTCTGTCCAATTTTGTGACCATAAGAGTGTCACCTGGTTGCAGAGATTCGAACAAATTTTGCATTTTAGGACGGCTGGTAGTTTTGCCGGTATATTGTTCTGTTATGACTTCTGTTGCGCCATTTTCAGTGAGAGTTGAAGTCTGTTCTTCGAGTGAATTTCCGTATAGTTGCGTCTTGCTTGAGACGCGAGCGTAACTATAAATCGTATAGCATTTCTCCTTTCAAAAATCGTGTTGATGATAAGTTTTGACCATTCCAGAAGCTGATAAAATCGTGAGCAGCAGAGCGTGGTCATTACTTTAAAGTTTTTAGTATTGTTGTTCGTGCAGAGTTTGATGGCAGGTGTCATGCAGTAAAGAAAGTTTTTCTAAACAGGCTTCAGCAAATTCAGGATGTTGGTAGTAGCATAATTCGCAATTGGGACTTTTCGCTGAGATACTGCCATTACTTTGAGGACAATGTACTTTGATTTCGGGACCAGGATATTGACAATGATGAGCATAGGTGTTGTGATGGACTCGCGTGTTGGTGTTAGTTCCGATAACAGGTTTGCCACAATAAGGGCAGAGGCCATGTTGACGTTGGTAGAGCGTTTCGCGCAAAAAATGATTATGAGAGCAATGCTGAAAGGCTAAAAATTGGTCTTCAAGGCCTTCTTCAATAAATAATTTCTTCATCGTTTGGTAGTGGATGTTAAGGATTGGTGGTTTGTTTAAGTAAAACATAATTATTGTTCCTCTAATTTACTTACAGATTTCATGTTCATCACGCCAAATTTGCGTGAGCATTTTTTCGCTTTTGGAATTAGCTTCAAAGGCACATTCTGCTGCTTTGGGAAAAGCATAATTCTTTAGCTTTGGCAGCGAAGGTAATATCAAACTCTATAATCTGATCATCCTCATGGTAGATAATTTCGCAGAGGTTCATAGCTAATAATCTCTTTTTGAATAAAATTTATAACGATAGAATTTATTCCGCTAAACAGATGCTAGCGACTGGGGAGCTTGTAGCTATTTAGTGGAAAATAATGGATATAATTGAAGAATAATATTGTTAGATATAGCTATATAGATAGGTAAGTTGAGTTCTGATATAATATATGATAGAAAGGAAATGAGCAGAACTAGAGGGCTTTGTTTTGTCTCAAATGTTGTATAATATTTGAGACAAACGGTAATGGTGGTATGTGTCGGATATTGGTAACTGCTTATAAGTTCTTATATTTTAATTGCAAGATACATACTGAATATGATAAGAAAGCAAGGTGAATTATTGTGATAGAAGATTATGAACCTAATAAGTATGAATATAGTTATAAAAGATGTAGTGATGAACAAATGGCTTGGCAAAAAAAGGTTATAGATTTATTAGGAGCTATGTCTGAAAGTATAGTAAAAAGAACAAGTGCATTTAATATTGCCAATCATGATATAAGTGTTGATAAAGATGTTTCTGTTGTTATTATGTCAGATTGGTTAAAATTTCTAGATAGTGTAATGTTATTGATTAGTTTGGGGAAATTTGATACATCCTTAGTTTTAGCTCGTACAATGTTAGAGTTAAGTATTCAACTAAGTTATATGTTATTAGAAGATAAGGAAACAAGAGCAGCATACTATATAATTTCTCACGTAATCAAAAATCATAAAACTCTTCAATTACTTAAAGAACAGAAAAATAAAGATAACATAATTGATGCTAAGTTAGAGTTGTTGAATGACATAAAAACTGTGCATAATGACTTTATTGTAGACGTTGCAAAAAGAATACTAGAACATATTGGCGAAATAAGTGAAGAAAAAAGCAGCTGGTTCGCTTTATATAGTAAAGTTGAAACAATAGATAAAAACCAAAAAGCAACATCTATTAGTTCTATGATTGGAATTGTAGCAGAAGCAAGGAATCCTGAAAAAGGATTTTTAAATACTAATATTGTATATGATTATTTTTCGAGATTTGCACATGGATACTTTGCTTTAAATAATTCTTATATAAAGAATAACCAGCAGTATTTTAAGGCGTATGAATGTCTTGATAATGCTGATATGGTAATAATAATGATAGTGAAATTAGCTGAATTGAATTTTATTAGTTTATATAGTGCATATGGAGATGAGTATGGAGATAAATATGAATTAGGCAAAGAAATAGCTATATTAGAATTTCGCTTAGGTAGCTTACTAGATGAGTTAAAAGAGTTAAAGCAATTGGACGGGGAGCATGATAAAATAGTACGTGATGAGTAGAGTGTTACGTATGGCTTTTTTAGTAGCGAAATGATGCAGATGTAGGCAAATTGATTTTTATAATGAGGAAGAGTTCAACAATCAGAGGTGACAACATGAAGCTAGAAGAAATCCTTGCAGGTGAATCTAAAAATGTAGAATTTAAAGAGAGCCTGCCTGCGAAAAGCAGTAAATATATGAAAACAATCGTAGCTTTTGCTAATGGACAAGGTGGCAAGCTAGTTATTGGTGTAGAAGATGATACCAGAAAAATTGTCGGCGTGGACAAGGATGCTGCCTTTAGTATCATGGATTCCATAGCGAATGCGATATCTGATAGCTGCAAGCCTGCAATCATTCCTGATATCTACATGCAAACGCTTGAGGGAGCGACTGTTATTATCGTTGATATTGAGCCTGGTCGCCAAAGGCCTTACTATATAGCTACCGAAGGCTTGCAGCATGGCGTATATGTGCGTGTTGCAGGAACGACGAGACCTGCGGATGAAGCTATGGTAAGGGAATTACTTTTTGAAGGTAATAATCGCTTTTTTGATAAAACAGTCTGCCTTGGCTTGCAGGCGAGTGAAGCTGATATAGAAAAACTGTGTCAGCAGATGAAGCAGGTTGCCTTGCGTAATTGCAGAAGTGATGAAGAAAAAGCATTAGTGAAGGATGTTACGGCTAAGCAATTCTTGTCATGGGGAGTTTTGGTTGAACATGAAGGAAAACTAGCTCCGACTAATGCTTATGCTATTCTTACAGGTGCAGATGTATTGCATTGTACGTTTCAATGCGCTGTTTTTAAGGATAATGAGCGTATTATTTTCGTGGACAGGCGTGAATTTACCGGACCTGTGCAGGATATAATCGAAGATGCCTATCAGTTTGTGCTACGCAATATTCATCTTGGTGCAGTAATTGAAGGCTTGTACAGACAGGATGTTTACGAAATTCCACCTGCTGCTATTCGTGAGCTGATTATTAATGCAGCAGTGCATCGCAGTTATTTGGATAACGGCAATATTCAGGTGGCTATTTTTGACAATCGTCTGGAAATAACCTCTCCAGGCAAGTTGCCTATTGGTCAGACGATTGACAAGATGCGTGAAGGCTATTCTAAAGTGCGCAATGAGGCTTTGGCGATGGCGTTTAGCTATATGCACTTAATCGAACGCTGGGGGACGGGTATGTTGCGCGTTGCGAAGATGATTAAAGAGGCAGGCTTGGATGAGCTGGAAATTTTAGGCGGTGAAACAGAGCTGCGCTTTAATATTTATCGAAAGCAGGCAGCGGGACAAAGTGCTGAAATGAAACAAGATACGAAACAAACTGAAAATATGAAACAAGATATGAAACAAGTTGTGTATATGAAACAAGAAGGTATCATAAACTTTGTAGATGGAAAAATAGATTTATCTCAAGCGGAAGTTGATATATTAAGAATTTTGGTTGATGCTCCAAAAACTAACATGAGAACTATAGCAGAACGATTGGGATTAAATATAACGAAGGTATTTCGTTTGATGGATAAGCTTAAGAGTAAAAAAATCATTGAGCGAGTTGGGTCTAGTCAAAAAGGCTACTGGAAGGTACTGATAGGAGATAACGCTAATGGATAACGTGCCATAATCATATATAAGCTAATGTGCGGCAGTGTCTACGCTTAACTTTCTAACATAAAAAATTACATTCTAACATAATTATGTTAGAATGATAAAAAATATGTTAGAAAGGAGAAATTCGAGAGCTAGTAATTACTATATATTGCGTTAGATACTGTCGTGGCACTATTTTGATACTTGTAAATAGCAATAGATTGTTGATTCGTCTGCAATCCAACTCCCGATGCACTTAGGTGTGTCGGGAGTTTTTGATTTTGTGGATTGACTTTATCAGAGTACAATTTGCTGCCTGCATATGCTATAATATAAAGGATAAGCTACTATATTACTATGATAAAATGATAGAGTGTTTTTATAAAGGAGTTTTATATGCTTACAGACGAAAAACGTAAAAAGATTTTGGCCGGTGCACTGGCGGTAGTTATGCTGACAGGTGTTGCAGGCTGTGGCAACGATAAAGACAGTGAGTGGAAGAATGATAACTCTGCTCAGAATAATCAAGATGAAAAGAAGGATGAAGATAACGGCGGCGGCTTTTTTCATGGCTTCTTTCCCTGGTACTTCATCGGCCGTACCTTTGGTGTAGGCCCGATGGCAGGTGTGCGAACTGCGCCTGCAGCTAACCAAAAGCAGAATGCTGCACCCGCAGGCTCGTCTACTAATCATAATCCAAACGCTAACACCGCCAATGGCTCTGCTGTGCAACAGGGAACTGCAGGAAGCACGCAAAGTTCCAAGCTCGGCAGTACGGGCACTACAGGTAAAAGCGGTATCGGCAGTGGCATGAGCCGCTCCAGCGGCAGCGCAATTTCCTGAGGTGATGAAGATGTATAAATATCGTAAGCCTGATACCTGGCTTGATAAAATTGATTTGAATATTATGCCATATGTGGATGCGCCGGAGTGGGAAAACCGTTATCCTACTATCAGCGCGCTGCTTATGAGCAATGCCAATAAGCGTGAGCTGCAGCGCATCAGTGTCGGCCTTACAGCAGCACTGTCACGCCTGGCAGAGGCTTTGCGTACTAATAATAATGGCGCAATGCCCTTTAATCTGTTTAATATGACGGATAAGCTCACACCTTATATCCTTGCGGATAACTCGGATCATGTGAGCTATATCAGCCGTCTTGACTTTGTAAAGAATACTGACGGCTGCTATAAGCTGGTAGAGATCAATTCGGATACTCCTTGCGCCTTGCCGGAAACCTTTTATGCCAACAAGGTTGCTGAAGCATACTTTACCAAGGAGTATGGCCTGCATTTGCAGCCGCGTTCGGATGGTGAGGAGCTGGCAGAGCCATTTTTTAAGCTGTTGGAACAGCCTAAATATGCAGATAAGGATGTAGTACGCATTGCTTTTGCTGCTGATAAAAGCTACAGCGAGGACTGGGCTAATGCCAAATTTTTATTTGAGCGCGTGCAAAAGGTGCTGCGTGAACGCATTTTGAGCAAGCAGCCATTCGTTTGTCGTCTTGTCGGCCTGGATGAGCTGATTGTACATGATGACGGAGTTTACATTCCCAATGAAATCTTCAAAAGTAAGGAAGATAAGCTTGATATACTGTATCGTCTGCATCCGCTGGAGCTTTTGATGGATGATGAAAGCGAGGATGGCTATCCTGTTGGCTTAAAGCTTATGGAGTTAGCTAATTTCGGTGCTGTTGATCTGGTTAATCCGGTAAAATCCATTGTACTGCAGAATAAAGCACTGCTGGCACTGGCCTGGTATTTATATCAGCACCGCTTGTTTTGGACACCGCAGGAGGAAGAGCTGTTGGCTGCGCATTTAACGCCGACTTATTTGGACAGCAAGCAGTTGGCTGGACAGCGTTATATTAAGAAGCCTATCTTTGGGCGTGAAGGTGCAGGCATTGCTATTGTAGAGCCTGATGGTGCAACGAGCTACGAGGCAGAGGAGTGCGATGACTGCGATTTGATTTACCAGCAGTTTGTTCCTTCAGCAGATGTACAGCAGGAAACAGATAACGGTGAGGCAACCGGCAAGTACACTTATTCCTGCTTTGTCATTAACGGTAAAGCGTCGGAGACCTTTGTGCGTTTACAGCCGGGAGAAATTACCGGCGTGGAAGCATATTTTGTACCTGTTCTCGATGAAATATAAGAATTTGAGGAATATCCGAAATGAATATCCAAGTATATCAATCTTTTTTGACTGTTGTACAGTGCCGCAGCTTTACGCAGGCTGCGAAATATCTTAATTTTACCCAGCCTACAATCAGCAATCATATCAACGCTTTGGAAGAAGAATACGGCGTTATTCTTTTTACCCGAGATGGCAAGAATGTTTATCTGACGCAAGCCGGTAAAAACTTTGTGCCGATAGCACAGCAGCTGATGGCTGATTATCAGAAAAGCCAGGAGGTAATGCGACAGTTTCAAAAGAAGAATTACAGTCTGAAAATCGGCGTTTCTACTCAGGGCATAAACTTTTATCTTTTGCCTGTGCTGCTGAAGCTCAAAAATGAATTTCCCGAGCTGGAGATAGAGGTTAACCGCTGCATGACGGTAGAATCAACGATAAATGATGCTTTTGTACAAAAGCTGTATGATTTTGCCTTTGTGCATATTGATGTGCAGCCGCTTTATACCAAGCGTGTACAGCTTTGGAATCAGCCGATGGTTTTTGTAGCCTCCAAAGAACTGTATGAACAGATGGGAGAAAACAATAATATTTATGATTATCCCTTTATTGCCTATCCTGCAAGCGAGGTATATTATAAGCATCTGAAATCTAAGGTTGATTTCACGCGTCTGCAGAGTATATTGACCTTCAGTGATTCGGAATCCGTGCTGATGGCAGTTGAGCAGAATCTCGGTATAGCTTTGACACCGCGGGTAAAAGTAATGAAGGAACTGCAGCAGGGAACATTAGTCGAATTCCCGGTCAAGTATTCGGGAAATATGCCTATTTCGGTTCTTTATGATTATGAATTTAACTTTACCTTGCCGACCAAGCGCTTTTTGGAGCTTTTAAAAGAGTCGCAGGAAAAGATAAAGGGTTAATTTACTTTCTGTTCTTTATATAAGAATAATTTATCAAAACACTATAACAGGAAAAGTAATCTTATTGACTTTTTAATTTAGGACTTCTTCAACGTGTTTGAAGAAGTCCTAAATTTTTAGTATAAAAAAGCGCATAATTAAGCAAATGTCCACGAAACATAGTACAAATTTTGTATACAAAATACAGAACGGCGAATAAATTGCTTATGTATACAAGAAAAATTCCAATAAGTATAGATAAAGAAAACTGTTGAGATAATTAAGCTATAATGATAAAATTTTTATAGATAGCGTTGCTTGCGCAAAATTAAGCCGGCTATATGACCGGCAGAAACGAGGGTATTATGTCAAAGGATATGCAAAAAACTGAAGAAAAAACAAATAGGCGTATGCCAACCTTTACGGAATCCGTTATTCCTATTATTGCCATGATGGTTATTCTGACTGTCGGCAAAGGTTATCTGGGTTACGCAACCGAGCCGCTGCTGCTGTTGGTAGCTGCTATTGCCGGTCTGATTGCTTACCGCGTTGGTGTTACCTGGGATGAAATGATGGACGAAATCTGCCAGAAGATTGCCAAGGGCATGCCGGCAATCCTGATTCTGACCTGCGTTGGTGCGCTGGTTGGTACTTGGATGGCTTCCGGTACTATCCCGATGATGATTTATTATGGCGTACAGATTGTAAACCCGACCTTTATGCTGGTAACAGCTTTCCTGATTACCGCAGTAGTATCTATCGTAACCGGTACCTCCTGGGGCTCCGTTGCTACCATGGGTGTTGCACTGATGGGTATTGCGAGCACTTTGGGTGTAAACCTGGCAGCTACTGCCGGTGCTGTAATCGCCGGTTCTTATTTCGGTGATAAAATCTCCCCGTTGTCCGATACCACTAACCTGGCACCGGTTGCAGCAGGCTCTACTCTTTATGAGCACATTGCGCACATGTTCTGGACTACCGTTCCGGCAACTATTATTTCTCTGGTTGTTTACGCTTTTGTAGGCTTAAAGGGCAATATCGGCGGCGATGTTTCTTCCGAAGCAGTAAGCACTATGCTGACTCAGCTGGATGGCATGTACAACTTTAACATTCTGCTGATTCTGCCTGTACTGCTGATTCTGGCAGGCTCTATCTTTAAAAAACCGACTCTGCCGGTTATGATGGCTTCTACTGTTCTGGCAGGCGCTGAAGCATTGATTTTCCAAAACATTAACCTGAAAAACCTTCTTTTGGCTACTGTAAAAGGCTTTAAAATTTCCATGCTGACCACTCCCGGCTTTGATCCTGCTACTGCTGCTCCGCAGATTATCAAGCTGTTGAACCGCGGCGGTATGGCTGAAATCATGGGCACCACTCTGCTGGTATTCTGCGCATTCTGCTTTGCCGGTATTATGAGCAAGGCCGGTTGCCTGGAAGTAGTTCTGCAAAAAATCCTGACCTTTGCTAAGAGCACCGGTGATCTGATTGCTTCTACCGTTGCTTCCTGCATTACCATGGGCCTGTGCACCGGTAACTCCTACCTGTCCATTCTGATTCCCGGTGAAATGTTCCGTGATGCTTATAAAGCAAGAGGTCTTGCTGCGAAGAACCTGTCCCGTACACTGGAAGATGCAGGTACCGTATTTGTACCGTTGGTTCCCTGGTCTGCAGCAGGTGCTTATATGACCGCCTGCACCGGCATTGAAACTCTGGATTATGCACCGTGGGCAATTCTCTGCTACACCGGTTTCATTATCGCTCTGTTCTATGGCTACACCGGTATCGGTATTGCTAAGCTGGAAGACGAAAAGAAATAAGCCGGCTGCGCAAGCATGCCGGCAGTACTGAGCAGCTGCTCAGTAAGCAATGAAAGGAAAAGTGACAATTTTGATTAAGCTTATTAGAAACGCTGATGTTTACGCACCTGCTCATCTCGGTAAAAAGGATGTGCTGGTTATTGCAGATAAGGTAGTGCGTATTGCTGATAAAATTGAAGGCTACGAAGGTATGCCCGAAGTAGAGGTATTTGATTTTAGCGGCAAAAAGCTGCTGCCCGGTTACATTGATATGCATATGCATATCACCGGCGGCGGCGGTGAGCAGGGTCCTGCTTCCCGCGTACCTGAAGCAATGCTGAGCCAGATTACCAGCTGCGGTATTACAACCGTTCTGGGCCTTCTGGGTACAGACGGCGTAACCAGAAGCGTAGAAAACCTGGTGGCTAAGGCACGCGCACTGACGGAAGAAGGCATTACCGCTTACTGCCTGACCGGTGCTTACGGAATTCCTTCTCCGACCATTACCGGTTCTATCGAAAAGGATATCATGATGGTTCCACCGATTATCGGCACCAAGATTGCTGTCAGCGATCATCGCAGCTCTAATCCTCAGGGACCGGAGCTGATTGAGGTTGCTACCGCAACCCGTCGCGGTGGCCTGTTGGCCAACGTTGCCGGCCTGGTAACCATGCATATGGGTTCCGGTGTTGGTAAGCTGGACCCGCTGTTCTACGCACTGGACCATTCCGATGTTCCTGCAAAGAACTTCCTGCCTACTCATATGCTGCGTACTCGCGAGCTGATGGAAGAAGGCGCAAAGCTTGTACGTCGCGGCGGTTACTTCGACATGACTGCCGGCAGCACTGATGAGGATATGGAAATCGGCGCAGAGCAGATTATGGAAATCCTGAGCTGGGAGGGTATGAGCACTGATCATCTGACGATGAGCAGTGATGCTTTCGGTTCCCAACCTAAGTTCAATGAAAATGGTGACTGCATTGGTCTCACCTACTGCTCTCCTAAATATCTGCATCTGACGATCAAGAGTCTGGTACGCCGCGGCCTGCCGTTGGAAGAGGCTATCAAGCTGCTGACCTCTACACCTGCCGAGCTGCTCGGCAAAACCGGCGTTAAAGGTTGCGTTGCAGTCGGCGCGGATGCTGACCTGCTGGTTCTGGACGAAAACCTGGATATCGACGCATTGTTTGCTAAAGGGCAGGTTGCACTTCTGGATAAAGAGATTGTACTTAAAGGCCGCTTTGAATAAGCTGCGGCTATGCGAATACAGACACATCGAAGATGGTGTGTCTGTATTTTTTTGACAAAAATCTTGACAACTTGCGTAATTTATGATAACATATCATACTACATCATTATTATTTTTGCAGGTGTAAATTTTGACAACAAATACTGCCGGGTCAGTGGTTGAACGGCGTATCTTGCTTATAATGAAAGATGAGGCAGATCATCGAAGACAACTGACAAGGTCCTTGTGGTAAGAACCTTGTTGTTTTTTTTGTCACGCATGATTCGCCGAGTTTAGTGTGCTGATAATACAAGAAGGGGTGAGGAATTACATGTTTAAACCGGTTCCAGTAGGTGATAGGACTCGGTATAGTTATGCAAGAATCAATGAAATTTTGGCAATGCCTCATTTGATTGATATCCAGAGAAAATCCTACGAATGGTTCGTTCAAAAGGGCCTCATGGAGATTCTGCATGACATTTCTCCTATTAAAGACTTTGCAGGTAATCTGGAGCTTTCCTTTGAAAGCTTTGAATTAGGAACTCCTAAATACAGCGTTGAAGAGTGCAAGGAGAGAGATGAATCCTATTCTGCACCGATGAACGTTAAAGCACGCCTGATTTTCAAAGACAAGGAAAAAGGCGAAATTAAGGAATCCTCTGTATTTATGGGCGACTTCCCGCTGATGACCGATACCGGTACATTTGTTATCAACGGTGCTGAACGTGTTATCGTCAGCCAGCTGGTGCGTTCTCCCGGCGTTTACTATAGTGTAACTATGGATCCCAGCGGTAAAAAGATTTACGGTACTACTGTAATTCCTAACCGTGGCGCTTGGATTGAATATGAAACTGACATTAATGATATTATTTCTGCTCGTGTAGACCGTACCCGTAAGGTTCCGGCAACCGTGCTGCTGCGTGCTCTGGGCTTGTCCTCCAATGATGAGATCCTGGCTTGCTTCGGCAACCATCCCGCATTGCTGGCAACTCTGGAAAAGGATACTACCACTAACAGAGATGAAGCTATGCTGGAGCTTTACAAAAAGCTGCGTCCGGGCGAGCCTGTTATTCTGGAAAACGCCGTACAGCTGATTGAAAACACCTTCTTCGACAGCAAGCGTTATGATCTGGCTAATGTTGGCCGTTATAAGCTCAACAAAAAGCTTGGCTGGCGCAACCGCCTGAGCGGTACCGTACTGGCTGAGGCTATTGCTGATGAAGAAACCGGCGAAATCATCCTGCCGGCAGGCACTAAGATGACCGATGAAAATCTTGATAAGATTGCGGAAAGCGGTATTTATAACGAACGCGGTCTGCGTGCTGTCAAGATTCAGAACCATGAAGAAGAAATGCTTCTGATGTTCACCACCGGTATCGATGAAAAAATGCATACCGTTACCAATGAGGATGTATTTGCTTCCTTTAACTATTTGCTGAACCTGATGGATGGCCATGGCACTGGCGATGATATTGACCATTTGGGCAACCGTCGTGTACGCTGTGTTGGCGAATTGCTGCAAAACCAGTTCCGTATCGGTCTTTCCCGTATGGAGCGTGTAGTAAAAGAACGTATGACCATTCAGGACAACGAGGTTATTACCCCGCAGGCTCTGATTAACATCCGTCCTGTTGTTGCTGCTATTAAGGAGTTCTTCGGCAGCAGCCAGTTGTCCCAGTTCATGGATCAGAACAACCCTCTGGCAGAGCTGACTCATAAACGTCGTCTGTCTGCCCTCGGCCCCGGCGGTCTGTCCCGTGAGCGCGCAGGCTATGAAGTCCGCGACGTACACAACTCCCACTATGGTCGTATGTGTCCTATCGAGACGCCTGAAGGTCCTAACATCGGTTTGATCGGTTCTTTGTCCACCTATGCTGTTATCAATGAATACGGCTTTATGGAAACTCCGTACCGTGTTGTTGATAAAGAAAATAAACGTGTAACTGAAGAAATCAGATACATGACTGCGGACGAAGAAGATAAATATATCGTAGCACAGGCCAACGAACCGTTGGATGATGACGGCTACTTCCTGGGCGAGCGTGTTACCGCCCGTGCTAAGGATGATGTCCTCTCCATTACTCCGGATAAGGTTGACCTGATGGACGTTTCTCCTAAACAGGTAGTATCTATCGCAACCGCGCTGATTCCGTTCTTGGAGAACGATGACGCTAACCGTGCTCTGATGGGTGCGAACATGCAGCGTCAGGCTGTACCTCTGCTCTGCACTCAGGCTCCGATTATCGGTACCGGTATGGAATACAAGGTTGCTTCCGACTCCGGTGTCTGCGTTCTGGCTAAACGTGCCGGCGAAGTTATTCGCGTAGTAGGCAACGAAATCCGTGTACGTGCAGAAAACGGTGAAGTGGATGTATATCCGCTGCTGAAATTCAAACGTTCCAACCAAGGTACCTGCGTTAACCAACGTCCTATCGTCTTCAAAGGCGATAAGGTTACCGAAAAGCAGATTCTGGCTGACGGCCCTGCTACCGATCACGGCGAGCTGGCTTTAGGTCACAACGTAATCGTTGCTTATATGCCTTGGGAAGGCTATAACTACGAGGATGCTGTTCTGCTGAACGAGGATCTGGTAAAGGCTGATATCTTTACATCTATTCATATTGAAGAATATGATTGTGATGCCCGTGATACCAAGCTTGGTAAAGAAGAAATTACCCGCGAGATTCCTAACGTATCCGACGAAGCACTGAAGGATCTGGATGAACGCGGTATTATCCGTATCGGTGCCGAAGTACGCCCCGGCGATATTCTGGTAGGTAAGGTTACTCCTAAAGGCGAAACCGAGCTGACTGCAGAAGAACGTCTGCTGCGTGCTATCTTCGGTGAAAAAGCACGTGAAGTACGTGACAGCTCCCTGCGTGTACCGCACGGCGAAGCCGGCAAGATTGTCAGCGTTAAGGTATTCAGCCGCGAAAACGGCGATGACCTGCCGCCGGGAGTAAACGAACAGGTTCGTGTACATATTGCCCAGAAACGTAAGATTTCCGAAGGCGATAAGATGGCAGGCCGTCACGGTAACAAGGGTGTCGTTTCCCGTATTATGGCACGTGAGGACATGCCTTTCCTGCCGACCGGTGAACCGGTACATATCGTACTGAACCCCCTGGGCGTACCTTCCCGTATGAACATCGGACAGGTACTGGAGAACCATCTGGGCTGGGCAGCACGTGCGCTGGGTATGGAAATTGATACTACCAACCTGGCAGCTAAGCTGAATGCCGTTGAAAAAACCGGCGCAGCAGAAGGTACTCCGGAATTTGAAGCAGCCTTCAAGGAAGAGCTGGCTAATTCCGAAACCGCTAAGAAATTAGAGCATTACGGCTACGATTATGAAAAATATGGTATGCCGGAAACTGTTGAAATTGATAAATTCGGTGGCAAGAGCGTAAAAGCAGTACAGATTTCCGTACCTGTATTCGACGGTGCGCATGAGCAGGATATTGCTGATGCACTGGAGCTTGCAGGCATTGATAAAACTGCTAAGACCACTCTGTATGACGGTCGTACCGGTGAACCCTTCGATAACCCTGTTACCGTTGGTCTGACCTATTACCTCAAGCTTCACCATTTGGTTGATGATAAGATCCATGCCCGCAGCACCGGCCCGTACTCCTTGGTTACCCAGCAGCCGTTGGGTGGTAAAGCACAGTTCGGCGGCCAGAGATTTGGTGAGATGGAAGTTTGGGCGCTGGAAGCATACGGCGCTGCTTACACCCTGCAGGAAATCTTGACTGTTAAGTCCGATGACGTTGTTGGCCGTGTTAAGACCTACGAAGCAATTGTTAAGGGCGAAAATGTACCTGATCCCGGTATTCCGGAATCTTTCAAGGTATTGGTTAAGGAATTGCAGTCCATCGGTCTGGATATCAAGGTTCTCAACGAGGATGAGGAAGAAGTTTCCTTGCGCGATGATGAGGATGACGATATTGCAACCACCGCTCGTGAGGTTGATTTAGACATCAACGGCCAGGTTGTTGAAAACGCACCTGAAAAGCCTGTTGATGATTATGCTGATAATGACGCTACCGAGGATGATAGTGATTCTGGGGACATCATTGCCGATATGGGTAATTTCACTATTACCGATAATCCCGATGGTGACTTAGATGATCCGACTAATATGTAAGAGAAGGGAGCGAATGATTCTTGATCGACGTAAATAATTTTGTGTCTATGCGTATCGGTTTGGCTTCTCCGGACCAGATTAGAGCCTGGTCCTACGGCGAGGTAAAAAAACCCGAAACCATCAATTACAGAACCCTGAAGCCGGAACGGGATGGCCTGTTCTGCGAAAGAATCTTTGGCCCTACTAAGGATTGGGAATGTCATTGCGGCAAATATAAACGCATCCGTTATAAGGGTATTATCTGCGACAAGTGCGGTGTTGAAGTTACCCGCAGCAAGGTTCGTCGTGACCGTATGGGTCACATCGAACTGGCTGCGCCGGTTTCCCATATCTGGTACTTTAAGGGTATCCCCAGCCGTATGGGCTTGATTCTGGATATTTCTCCGCGTAGCCTGGAAAAGGTTTTGTATTTTGCAAGCTTCATCGTACTTGACCCCGGTGAAGGCACTGACCTGGTTAAAGGCCAGCTGCTGACCGAGCCTGAGTACATGGAAAAACGTGATAAATATCCTGAAGCAGGCATCCGTGTAGGTATGGGCGCTCAGGCTATTAAAGAGCTGCTGGAAGCTATTGATCTGGAAGCTTTGACAGAGCAATTGCGCCATGAAATGAAGGAGCTGAGCGGTCAGCGCCGTGTACGTGCTATCCGTCGTCTGGAAGTAGCTGAAGCATTCCTGAAATCCGGCAACCGTCCCGAATGGATGATTATGGATGTAGTTCCGGTTATTCCGCCTGAACTGCGTCCTATGGTACAGCTGGATGGCGGTCGTTTCGCAACCTCCGACCTGAACGATCTGTATCGCCGTGTTATTAACCGTAACAACCGTCTGAAACGTCTGCTGGAGCTGCATGCGCCCGATATCATTGTCCGCAATGAAAAACGTATGCTGCAGGAAGCAGTAGATGCTTTGATTGATAACGGCCGTCGCGGCCGTCCGGTTACAGGCCCCGGCAACCGTCCTCTGAAATCCTTGTCCGATATGCTCAAGGGTAAACAAGGCCGTTTCCGTCAGAACCTGTTAGGTAAACGTGTTGACTATTCCGGCCGTTCCGTAATCGTTGTAGGTCCTGAGCTGAAAATGCATCAGTGCGGCCTGCCGAAGGAAATGGCTCTGGAGCTGTTCAAACCCTTCGTTATGAAGCGTTTGGTAAACAGCGGTGAAGCAACTAACATTAAGAGTGCTAAGCGCATGGTAGAGCGTGCTACCAACGCTGTATGGGACGTTCTGGAAGAGGTAATCAAAGAACATCCTGTACTGCTGAACCGTGCACCGACTCTGCACAGACTGGGTATTCAGGCTTTCGAGCCTATCCTGTCCGAAGGCCGTGCTATTAAGCTGCATCCTCTGGTATGTACCGCTTATAACGCCGACTTTGACGGTGACCAGATGGCTGTCCATCTGCCGCTTTCTGTTGAGGCTCAGGCTGAAGCACGTATGCTGATGATGTCCGTAAACAACATCCTGGCACCGAAAGACGGCAAGCCTGTTGCTGTTCCTACACAGGATATGGTTTTGGGCTCCTACTATCTGACTATTGAAAAGACCAGCAAGGATGACCCGAACGTTAAGGGTGAAGGAACCCGCTACAGCAGCGTGGACGAAGCTCAGCTGGCTTACTTCCACCATGCGGTAGATCTGCAGGTACCTATCGAGGTTTATATTCCCAACAGCGAAATCTATGATGAGGAAAAGGGTGCAGCTGTCGGCGAAACCGGTATGTCCCTGGTAGTTACAACTGTAGGTAACACTATTTTCAATGGCGAGCTGCCTCTGGAAATGCGTTACTATCATAAAGAAAAAGATCAGGTTGTTAAGAAGCGCCTGGATGCTTCCGGTAATGTTGTGGAAACAACCGTTGAAGTTGAGCGTTGGCACCTTGGCAAGCTGATTGACAAGAAGGAATTAGGCAGACTCGTTGCTAAAGCTCATAAGCTGTACGGCAACCTGCGTACTGCCGAGATTCTGGATATTGTTAAGAAAATGGGTTACGATAATGCTTGTAAATCCGGTATTTCTATCGCAACCTCCGATATTCAGATTCCTGCTGAAAAAGAAGTTATTCTGGAAGCAACAGAGCATGAGGTTGATAAGGTTGAGCGCATCTTCCGCCGTGGTTTGATGAGCGATGACGAACGTTATCGTAAGGTAATTGACCTGTGGAACGAAGCAACCGATAAGGTTACCGATAAGCTGATGAAGTCCACCATGAACAAGTTCAATCCTGTTTCCATGATGGCTGACTCCGGTGCCCGCGGTAACAAACAGCAGATTCGTCAGCTGGCCGGTATGCGTGGTTTGATGGCCGATCCTTCCGGTCGTATCATTGACCGTCCTATCAAATCTAACTTCCGTGAAGGCCTGACCATTTTGGAATACTTCATTTCTTCTCATGGTGCTCGTAAAGGCTTGGCCGATACCGCACTGCGTACTGCTGACTCCGGTTACCTGACTCGTCGTTTGGTTGACGTTGCACAGGACGTAATTGTCCGTGAGGATGATTGCGATATCGTTGGTATGAACCTAGTTAAAGAACGCAGCCGTCTGAGCAAGGCTGTTCTTGGTGCAAGCCAGAACAAAATCCGCGAAAAGGTTATGGGCCGTACCTTGGCTTCCGGCGTACTTGATGAAGAAGGCAACCTGATTGCTGAAGCAGATACCAACATTACCGAAGAGCTTTTTGCTAAGCTCAACGATGCCGGTGTTGAAGAAATTAATCTCTATTCCGACGAAGATATGAATGGTGAGGATATCGAAAATGTCCGCATCAACATCAGCGATACCTTTGCTCATAATGTGCTGAAGGAAGCAATGATGCATAACTTCAACGGCAAAGAGATAGCAGCAGATATTGTTAACGGTGCAGGCGAGGTGCTGGCACATACCGGCGAAACTATGACCGAAGACATTATCAACGCTGTTCTGGCTGACGGTACCGTTAAGGAGCTGCGTATCCGCAATAACGAAATTGCCGGCATTGAGGTTGAGGCAATTACCGAAGGCAAAAAAGAGAAAACCATCATTGAAACCCTGCATGACCGTATCATTGGCCGTAACCTGGCTGAGGATATTCTGGATGAAAACGGTGAAATTCTCTATCATATCAATGAATATGTTACCGAGCCTATGGCAGAACGTATCTGCCAGCTGCGTGAAAAGGTTAAAATCCGCAGCGTACTTACCTGTAAGGCTAAATTCGGCGTTTGCCGCAAATGCTATGGCCGTAACCTGGCAACCGGCAAGAACGTTGATGTTGGTGAGGCAGTCGGCACTATTGCCGCACAGTCCATCGGCGAACCTGGTACTCAGCTGACCATGCGTACGTTCCATACCGGCGGCGTTGCAGGTGCAGACGATATTACCCAAGGTCTGCCTCGTGTCGAGGAGCTGTTCGAAGCACGTAAACCGAAACATCCCGGCATTCTGTCCGAGGTTGCAGGTCACGTACATATTACCCAGGAAGGCAACAGCCGCAAGGTAACCGTAATGGCAATGGATGGCGAAAACCAGGAATACCAGATTCCTTACGGCGCTAAGCTGTCTGTTGTTGAGGGTGAGGAAATCGCTAAGGGCGACCGTCTGACCGAAGGTTCTCTTAACCCGCATGACGTACTGCGTATCAGCGGCGTGAAGGCTACCCAGAACTATCTGGTATCTCAGGTAGTAGGCGTTTATAAGTCTCAGGGCGTAGATATCAACAGTAAGCACATCGAGGTTATGGTTCGTCAGATGATGCGTAAAATCCGCATCGAGGAATCCGGTGACACTACAATGCTGCCGGGTGAAGACGTTGATGTGGCAGAATTTGAAGAGCAGAATACCGAGATGCTGGAAGCAGGCAAGACTCCTGCAGAAGGCCGTGCTATCCTGCTTGGTATCACCAAAGCTTCTTTGGCTACCGACTCCTTCCTGTCTGCGGCTTCCTTCCAGGAAACCACCCGTGTACTCACCGATGCCGCTATCAAGGGTAAGGTTGACCCGCTGCTGGGCCTGAAAGAAAACGTTATCATCGGTAAGCTGATTCCGGCAGGTACCGGTATGAGCCGTTATCGTGATATCAAAGTTAAATATAATGTTCCGATGCCCGAAGTTGCAACTGCTGAAACCGCAGCAGAGGAAACTCCCGATAAGGAATAACGTATAAGCAAGCGCGCCTCAAAGCCTCAAGCTCTGCGGCGCTTTGCTCTCTAAGGAGAACTATTTTATGCTGATAAAAAAATTCCCTGTTCCCTGCCGCGTTGATTATGTTCCTTCTCCCTATGAGCCGGATGAGGACGGCGTGCAGGATGTCGGCTATTATAACGGCAAGCTGAGCGATGGCCGTGCCTATCGCTTGGAATGCTGGCGTATGGATGATATGCTGATGCTGACAGTAATGTTTTCCGACCGCTGCCTTGAAGGCTACAGACGTGAGGATATGGTGCTTTTGCTGGAGCTGGAAGATATCGTATGCTTTAAAGGTACCAATCGCAAGCTGCAGGCTACACGCACGGAGGATAACCGCGGACAGACTGTATGGGCAATCAATATTATGCTGGCCAATAAAAAAGGAAGCTATGCGGAAATCATTCCGTCCTTGAACAGATATATAATGTAAGACAATCGCTGCTGAAGGCAAGGCCTCGGCAGCGATTTTTTCAGTTAAAATTAATTTTACATGCCTATACTGCATTATGATACAATAGCTGTAACGGAGGCGGAAGCAATGAAGATTTTATCAGCTGAGGATGATATAAATTTAGGCAAGCTTTTGAGCATGCTGCTGAAAAAGCAAAATATAACTGTGAACTGGGTGCAGGATGGCGAGGCTGCCTACGATGCTGTGTATGCTGTATGGCTAGTATGTATGTTTTTTCATATGTAAGTCTACTTAGCGTTTAGTATGTATTTTTCCCAAGAGATATACTTTTAGCATGCTTTAAGCAATCTGTTTTGCTTCAAAAGTTACACTCCCTTATGTATTCATGTATACATAAAAAATTATTGAAAAAAGACTTGCGTTCTTTAAAAAGTGTGTTATAATAGCGTACATAAGTAAATAACGAGTGGATGATGTATATGGGAGAAGGCACTGCCTACCGAAGGAGCAAAACTCTCAGGTGCTTAATTTTAAGCAGGAACCGTATGCTGACACAACTCTGGAGAGTCCCTTAAATGGGCGCCGAAGGTGCAAAGATGTCTTCTGAAATTCAGAAACGTCCTTATCTCTCAGGCCAGTGGACAGAGCAAAGCTTATGTGATGGCGCTATTGCCTATCATATGTCATTGACTTTTACCGGAGTAATTTTTGTATACTCCGGTTTTTTATTTGCTTATAAATAATTAATGGGAATTTAAAGGGAGATGTTTGAATCATGTTGGAAATTTTGAATGAAATTGATGCGTTTGTCTGGGGACCGCCGCTTCTGGTACTTTTGGTTGGTACCGGTATTCTGCTGACCTTCCGTCTGAAGCTGCTGCAGGTTTTCAAGCTGCCGCAGGCTTTGGGACTGATTTTCAGTGCCAAGAACGATGGCAGTGGTGACGTAAACAGCTTTAAAGCACTGTGCACCGCACTGGCTGCAACTGTTGGTACCGGTAACATCGTTGGTGTTGCAACTGCAATTAAAGCAGGTGGCCCGGGCGCTTTGTTCTGGATGTGGATGGCAGCCTTCTTCGGTATGGCAACCAAATATTCCGAATGTCTGCTGGCTGTAAAATACCGTACTGTCGATGCTAACGGCAATATTTCCGGTGGTCCGATGTACTACATTGAAAATGGCTTGGGCAAAAAATACAAACCGTTGGCTGTTATGTTTGCTGTATTCGGTGTTCTGTGCGCATACTTTGGTATCGGTACTTTTGCTCAGGTAAACTCCATTGTTGAAATTACCCAGATTTCTGCAGGTATTCCTGTTGTTTACACCGGTATTGCTCTGACTGTTGTTGTTGCCGCTGTAACCATCGGCGGTCTGAAATCCATCGCAACTGTTGCTGCAAAGGTAGTTCCTGCTATGGCTCTGCTGTACTTCCTGACTACTGTTGGTATCATGATTGTTTTTGCAGACCAGCTTCCTGCTGCAATCGCAACTGTACTGAATTCTGCTTTCACTCCGACTGCTGCTCAAGGCGGTTTCCTCGGTGCAACTGTTATGCTGGCAATGCGCAGCGGTGTTGCTCGCGGCGTATTCTCCAACGAATCCGGCTTAGGTTCTGCTCCTATCGTAGCTGCTGCTGCTAAAACTAAATGGGCTGCAGAGCAAGGCTTGATTTCTATGACCGGTACTTTTATTGATACTATTATCATTTGTACTCTGACCGGCTTGTCTCTGGTTGTCAGCGGTGTATGGTGCGGACCTCTGAACGGTGCTGCAATGACTGAATCTGCATTCACCATGGCGTTCCCTGCATTTGGCAGCATTCTGCTGTTGGTTGGCCTTGTACTCTTTGCTTTCACCACTATCCTTGGCTGGAACTACTACGGCGAACGCTGTGTAGAATATCTGATGGGCGTAAAGGCAATTCTGCCGTATCGCATCATCTTCATCTGCCTGATTGCCTGCGGTCCTTTCCTGAAGCTGGAAGAGATTTGGGTATTGGCGGATATCGTTAATGGCCTGATGGCTATTCCTAACTTAATCGCTTTGATTGCTTTGTCCGGCGTAGTTGTTGCCGAAACCAAGGCTTATCAGAAGCACCTGGCTGAAGAAAAGAATAAATAATTAAGCCTAGTATTTCATCTTTATATAATAAAGCGGCGTTGTGCGACTCTCCCCAGAGTTCCCACAGCGCCGTTTTGTTATTAAAAAAATCAATAAACATACGCTGGTTTACAGTTTTATATGTATGCGTGTATACATTGACGTAAACTCTTGATTTTAAGTTCAAGTGTGTTATAATCAGATACATAAGTAAATAATGAGTGGATGAAGTACATAGGAGAAGGCTATGCCTACCGAAGGAGCAAAACTCTCAGGTGCTTATAAAAAGCAAGAACCGTGTACAGACACAACTCTGGAGAGTCCCTTAAATGGGCGCCGAAGGTGCAAAGATGTGCGTATACACATCCTTATCTCTCAGGCCAGTGGACGGAGCAAAACAACAATGATAGCACAGCTATCAGGGCCGCTGACAAACCGGAGTATCAGATAATCATACTCTGGCTTTTTTATTTACTTAGGGAACTTTAAAAACGAGAGGGGAAATCATCATGTTGGAAACATTGAATGCAATTGATTCGTTTGTCTGGGGTCCGCCACTACTGGTGCTGCTTGTAGGTACCGGCATTATGCTGACTATTCGCTTAGGCTTGCTGCAGGTATTGAAGCTGCCGCAGGCATTGAAGCTTATCTTCTGTGCTAAGAATGAAGGTCATGGTGACGTAAACAGCTTTAAAGCATTGTGTACCGCTCTTGCTGCAACTGTTGGTACTGGTAATATTGTTGGTGTTGCTACCGCAATTAAGGCCGGTGGCCCCGGTGCATTGTTCTGGATGTGGCTGGCTGCCTTCTTCGGTATGGCAACCAAATATGCGGAATGCCTGCTGGCTGTAAAATATCGTACTGTCGACGCTAACGGCAATATCTCCGGCGGTCCGATGTATTACATCCAAAACGGCCTCGGCAAGCAATATAAACCATTGGCAATTATGTTCTGTGTCTTCGGTATCATGTGCGCATACTTCGGCGTAGGTACCTTTGCTCAGGTAAACTCCATTGTTGAGATTACCAAAATCTCTGTTGGTATCCCGGTTATCTACACCGGTATTGCTCTTACCGTATTGGTTGCTGCTGTAACCATCGGCGGTCTGAAATCTATCTCTAATGTTTCTTCTAAGGTTGTTCCCGGCATGGCAGTAATTTACTTCTTTACTACCTTGGGCATTTTGGTTAGCTTCGCCGACCAGGTACCGGGCGCTATTGCACTGGTTATTGAAAGCGCTTTCACTACTACTGCTGCACAGGGCGGTTTCCTTGGAGCAACTGTTATGCTGGCGATGCGTAATGGCGTTGCCCGCGGCGTATTCTCTAACGAATCCGGCTTAGGCTCTGCTCCTATCGTAGCAGCTGCTGCCAAAACTCATTGGCCTGCTGAACAAGGTCTGGTTTCCATGACCGGTACCTTCATTGATACTATCATCATCTGCACCATGACCGGTTTGTCCTTGATTGTTACCGGCGTTTGGAACGGCGATCTCAACGGTGCTGCAATGACTAATGCAGCCTTCAGCTCTGCATTCCCTGCCTTTGGTACTTGGTTACTGTTGGTTGGCCTGGTGCTCTTCGCCTTCACTACTATCCTTGGCTGGAACTACTACGGCGAACGTTGTGTAGAATATCTGATGGGTGTTAAAGCAATTCTTCCGTATCGCATCGGTTTCATTATTCTTGTAGCTGTTGGCCCGTTCCTGAAGCTGGAAGAAATCTGGGTTATGTCCGATATCGTTAACGGTCTGATGGCTCTGCCTAACCTTATCGCACTGGTTGCACTTTCCGGTGTAGTTGTTGCTGAAACTAAAGCATATCAACAACATCTCAAGGAAGAATCTGAGCTGGTTCCGGCAAAATTAGCCGAAGAAACCAATCATTAAGTTTTCCCAATTAATTTTATATAGGCAGCGGCACTGTGAGACTCTCCCCAGAGTTCCCACAGTGCCGCTTGCCTTTGCGCTTGCACAAAAGTTAGCGGTATGCTAAACTAGCCTTAGAGAGATTACTTACAGTCTTTTAAATCAAATGTATCAGTAACCAACTACGTGTATATTTTTCGGTGTGCCGGTTGGTTTGTCAGTATCAGTAGATGAAAGGAAGTGTGCAATGAGCATTATCGGTAATATTATCTGGTTTTTATTTGGCGGTATTTTAGCAGGCATTATCTGGTATATGGTAGGTCTGTTATGGTGTTTGACGATTATCGGTATTCCTGTCGGGCTGCAGTGCTTTAAGCTGGGACGCTTGAGCTTCTTCCCCTTTGGTAAGGACGTAGTTTTGAGCGGCGAAACAACCTCATTGCTGTTAAATATTTTTTGGCTAATTTTCGGTGGTATCGAGCTGGCAATTACGCATGCTGTTTTTGCTGTGATTTTGTGCTGCACGATTATCGGCATTCCCTTCGGTATGCAGCATTTTAAGCTGGCTAAGCTGGCACTGCTGCCGTTTGGAGCACAGATTACGGATAAATAAGCGTTAATTTTTAATGCAAGAGCAGTTCATGCAGGAATTTTATTCACGATTTCTTCAAAACTTTGCCCTTGCTATGTCACAGCAATATAGTATACTATGAGTGTAGCAAGAAGTTGCTACACCCTTCCCATCAAATTCATCATAAACAGCTTTCCTAAGAGAAACAGCCTGCAATATCCCCTGCAGGCTGTTTTCTCGTTTATTGGCAAGACTGCTGCTTTTTTATCATAAATTTGCAGTAGTCTTTTTTTTTACTGGAAAATACTTTCTGATATTGATAAAATAAAGGTTATAGTATTGTTAGTTATAATGGGGGGACTGAAAATGATCTTTTTGGCAATGATTCTGTTAGGCTGTCTGCTTGGCTTTGCCGGTGCAGGTGGTGCAGGCTTAACGATTACACTGCTTTCTGTAGGCTTTGGTGTGCCGATTCATACTGCGCTTGGTGTTGCGCTGGCTGCCATGTCATTTACGATGCTTTCCGGTGCCGTAAGCCATTTTCGTGAAGGTGATGTACTGCTGCGCCTTGGGCTGACAACCGGCGGTGCCGGTATGCTGGGAGCTTTTGCCGGCGCACGTGTTTCTGATGCCTTGCCGGGAGATATTTTATCAAAAATGACAGCAGCTCTGATGCTTGCTTCTTCTGTATTGCTTTACTTTATTCTTTTCCGTAAGGATATGCTGGACAGCTTTGTAGCAAAGCATGCATCGAAAGCAGAGGGCGTAAGCTTTTATGCACATGCGCTGACAATCGGTGTAGTTACCGGCTTTTTGAGCGGAGCCTTCGGTATCGGTGCGACAGCCTTTATCCAGATAAGCCTGATGCTGTTTTTCGGTGTATCGCTTTATCATGCCATCGGTACAACGATGTTGGTTATTTTGCCGATTTCTGTTTCCGGCGGTTTAGGATATTTAGTCAATGGTCACCTTGATTTTTATATTTTTCTTCAGACTTTGGGTGGACTGACTATCGGCGCATATTTGGGTGCCAAGCTTACGCGTCTGGCGTCGCGCAATACTTTGCGTTATATTGTTCTCAGTATGCCGACCATAGGCGGACTGATGCTTTTATTTAAGTAAAAAATAAGCCGTAAACGTGCTTGAGCGTTTATGGTTTACTTTTTTAGCACTGTGGTTAACCTTGCAATAAAAGAAGGTTGACTAATCTTTTTATCACGTATATAATTAGTAAGTACACGAATTTATGATGGAGGCACTGTTGTGATTAGTATAAAGAATTTGAAGCATTACTATACAGATGCTGATGGCAATGAGGTAAGGGCGCTGGACGGCGTAAGCTTGGAGATTAAGCAGGGCGAATTTGTTGCTGTTATCGGCGCTAACGGCAGCGGTAAATCTACGCTGGCACGTCATTTGAACGCTTTGCTGCTGCCGACTGACGGCACTGTGCTGGTAGATGGCATGGATACTGAAGATGAAAACAAAATGTGGGATATCCGCCAAAAGGTGGGCATGGTGTTCCAAAATCCAGACAACCAGATAGTTGCTGCGATTGTCGAAGAGGATGTGGCCTTCGGTCCGGAAAATATCGGCGTACCGGGACCGGAAATACCGCAGCGTGTAGCAGATTCATTAGCTGCTGTAGGCATGACGGAATATGCCAAGCATGCACCGCATCTTTTGAGCGGCGGCCAGAAGCAGCGTGTGGCTATAGCAGGCATTTTGGCGCTGCAGCCG
>ERZ791840.344-NODE-344-length-33632-cov-9.360812_pt1 | contig 33632 bp, 29 predicted proteins | sample MGYA00510291_ERZ791840 | MGnify/ENA primary metagenome ERZ791840 (study PRJEB30046, sample SAMN00715256) | human gut metagenome | study: EMG produced TPA metagenomics assembly of the A metagenome-wide association study of gut microbiota in type 2... | reverse complement strand
GCCCTATTGCCCTTCGGGCAACAGGGTCCCACCCCAGCGGACGGTCCTCAGAGAAGCTGCCAGCTCGCAGTCCAAAGCACCCTTGCCTTTCCGGCGCAAAAGGACTACAATAGGCCGTAGTAAACCAGAACAAACCGAAACGGAGGTTTCTTATTATGGCTTGTACGACGATTCTAGTCGGTAAAAATGCTTCTTACGACGGCTCCACCATGATCGCCCGCAACGACGATTCCGGCGCGGGTCATTTCACCGCCAAAAAATTCGCGGCCATTCACCCGGAGCAGATGCCAAAGGTGTACCGCTCGGTGCTCTCCCATGTGGAAGTGCCTCTGCCGGAAGGAGCCATGCGGTTCACCGCCATGCCCAACGCCGTGGAGGGCAAAGGCATCTGGGCGGCAGGCGGCGTCAATGCGGCCAATGTTGCCATGACCGCCACCGAGACCATCACCTCCAATTCCCGGGTGCTGGGCGCAGACCCGCTGGTGGTGTACCAGCCTGCAAAGGGCGAAACGCCCGAGGTGCCCGGCGGCATCGGCGAAGAGGATATCGTGTTCCTGACCCTGCCCTACATCCGCTCCGCCCGCGAGGGCGTGCAGCGGCTGGGGCATCTGCTGGAGACCTACGGCACTTATGAGATGAACGGCATTGCCTTTCAGGATGTGAACGAGATCTGGTGGCTGGAGACCATCGGTGGCCACCACTGGATCGCATGCCGTGTGCCGGATGACAGCTATGTGGTCATGCCCAACCAGCTGGGCATCGACAGCTTTGATCTGGAAGATGCTTTCGGAGCACAGAAAGAGCATCTGTGCTCGGCGGACCTGCGGGAGTTCCTTGCAAAGCACCATCTGAACCTTTCGCAGGACGGCAGCCTGAACCCGCGGGACGCCTTCGGCAGCCACGATGACGCCGACCATGTGTATAACACGCCCCGGGCATGGTGGATGCTGCGCCACCTGAACCCCACCACATGGGTGTGGGACGGCCCCGATGCCGACTACGGCCCCCGCTCCGACGATCTGCCCTGGTGCATGGTGCCGGAAAAAAAGATCACCCCGGAAGAGATCAAATATGTGCTGTCCGGCCACTATCAGGGCACGCCCTATGACCCGTACCTGACCTACGGCGACAAGAGCAGCAAGGGCGCGTACCGTTCCATCGGCATCAACCGCAACGACTTTATGGCGCTGATGCAGCTGCGCCCGGATGTGCCGGAGGCTTTCCGTGCCATCGAGTGGATCGCCTATGCGTCCAATGCGTTCAATACCATGGTACCCTTCTATGCCAATGTGGACACCACCCCGGAGTACCTTGCCAACACCACCGGTACGGTGTCCACCGAAAACTTCTACTGGGTCAGCCGGATGATCGCCGCCATGACCGATGCATCCTATAATAAATCGCTGATCCACATCGAGCGGTATACCGAGGCGGTGGTCTCCGCCGCCCGGGCGATCCTGAACGAATATGACGCAAAGCTTGCGGCAGAGCCGGACGCAGCCAAAGCAGCTGCCCTGCGGGTGCAGGCCAACGATGCCATTGCCGCCATGCTGAAGGAAAAAGCCTCCGACACGCTGGATAAAGTCCTGTTTGAGCTGAGCAGCCAGATGAAGAACGCCTACTCCCGCTCGGATGCGTAAAAGCTGTTGCCATGCCCCGATACAAACAACACACGCTGGTAAAGGAGACGGAACGATGATCTATACCGTAACATTCAACCCGGCCATCGACTATGTGGTGCGTCTGGATGCACCGCTGGAAGTGGGCGAGGTGAACCGCGCCGGTGGCGAGGACTGTGTGCTGGGCGGCAAGGGCATCAATGTGTCCGGCGTGCTGGCGCAGCTGGACTGCCCCAGCGTGGCGCTGGGCTTTGTGGCCGGCGAGACCGGCGCATGGCTGGAACGCGGGCTGGAAAAACAGGGGCTGGAAACCGACTTTGTTCATCTGGAACAGGGCATGACCCGCATCAATGTGAAAATCAAAGCCGGGCAGGAAACCGAACTGAACGGTGCCGGGCCGGACATTCCGGAAATCGCCGTGCGGCAGCTGGAAGAACAGCTGGATGCGCTGAACGAAAACGACATCCTGATTTTAGCGGGCAGCATCCCCCGCAGCCTGCCACAGGATACCTATGAACGGCTGCTGGCCCGGCTGCAGGGCAAAGGAGTGCGGGCTGTGGTGGATGCCACCCGGGACCTGCTGGTCAACGTGCTGCAGTACCGCCCCTTCCTCATTAAGCCCAACAACCATGAGCTGGGCGAGATCGTGGGCCGGGAGCTGAAGACTGACGCGGAGATCATTGCCGCAGCGCGTGCCCTGCAGGAAAAGGGCGCGTGCAATGTGCTGGTGAGCATGGCAGGCGACGGTGCCATTCTGGTGGACGAAACCGGCAAAGTGCACCGCATCGGCTGCCCCAGGGGCAAAGTCGTGAACAGCGTGGGCGCAGGAGACAGCATGGTGGCCGGTTTTGTGGCCGGATGGATGCAGACCGGCAGTTATGATATGGCGCTGCGTCTGGGCACGGCCTGCGGCAGCGCCACGGCGTTCAGCCTTGGCCTTGCCACCCGGGAGAAGATCGAAGAACTGCTGAAGCAGATTTAAGCGCAGAACCGCCCCGGAGTTTTCCGGGGCGGTTCTGCGTTGTTGGCGATAGAGCGGTTCCGGAAGCTTTCTCTTCGGACACGAACCGGGGCTTCCAGCCCCCGCCCCAACGCTTCGCGCCGGGGCCCCACCCCCGGACGGTCCTCAGAGAAACTTTCGGAACCGCTCGGCTGCTTCCCGCCGAAAATGCGCTTTTTCTGCAAAGGTGGTTTCTGTTTGGGGCAAAATGTGTTATGATAGTTCCGGGAAGAAAACAGACCTTTGCCGGAAGATCCCCGGCGGAGAGAAAGGAATTATCCGCTTCATGCGAAAGAAAAGCTTCTGGAACCGCCGCCTGACCCGCTCACGGGTGCGGTCGGAAAAGGTGCAGCTGCCGGAGATGCTGTTCGGCTATATCCTCGGCCCTATGGGGGCCACTGTGTCCAGCAGTATTTTCACCAGCATCCTGCAGAGCTATTTTACGGATGTGCTGCGGCTGGACCTGAAATTCCTCACCCGGCTGCAGCTGGTGTCCACGGTGCTCATCGTGATCGCAAATCTTGTGGTGGGGCAGTTGATCGAGCACACCCGTGCACTGGCGGGCAAGGCAAGACCGTGGCTGCTGCTGTCAGCGTTCACGCTTTCGGCAGCCTGCGTGCTCATGTTCGTTGTGCCGTTCCGCGGCACGGCGCGCATGGTGTGGATCGCGATTGCCTACAATCTCTACTACGCCTTTGCGTCGCCCATCTACAGCACGGCCAGCACCATCATGATCTCGGTGTCCACCCGCGACAGCCGCCAGAGAGGGCTGCTTGCGTCCATCAACAGCATGATGGGTCTGGGCGTGATGGGTGTCTGCAGTATGGTGTTCCCCATGCTGGTGTCCTTTGCGTTGAAGGATGATCTGAACCGGTGGTTCCTCACCATGCTGGGGGTCGCGGTCTTTACCGGGGCAACCATCTATCTTCAGTTTGCCTACACCCGTGAGCGGGTCACGGAGGAGCGGCAGATCATGGCGGGGCTGTTCGGCCCGGAGGACGAGTTTGAGGCCGCAAAGGAAGAAGAGCAGCCTTCGGGGCCGCCTGCGGCAGAGGTACCGGAAGTGACACTGATGCAGCAGGTGAAAGCGGTGGCTTCCGACCGCATGTGGTGGATCATCATGATTTTCTACCTGCTGTTCCAGTGGAGCGGCGCGCTGAAAAACGGCACCATGACCTACTACTGCAAGTGGGTGGTGGACAACACCTTTCTGGGCAGCGCCGGAGCGTGGGGCGCGTCGCAGTCGCTGCTGACCATGATGGGCGCGCTGCCCATGACGGCGGCTTCGGCGCTGCTGCTGCCCCTTTCCAACAAATACGGCAAACGCAGGGTCTGCGGCATCTGCCTTTTGGCGGGTGCTGTGGGCGGTGTGATCGCCGGGCTGGGGCAGGGCAGGCTGATCCCGGTGGCGGTGGGCGTGGCGCTGAAATGCTTCGGCGCGGCGCCTACCTGCAACCTCATCGTGGCCATGGTGGCGGACGTTATCGACCATGTGGAGTACCGCACCGGCATCCGTACCGACGGCTTTACCATGTCGGTGTACAGCTCGCTGGCGGTGGCCAGCGCACCGGTGGCCAATGCGGCGTTCAGCGCGGCACTGGCGCATGCCGGTTACGACCAGCATGCCAGTGCGGCCCTGGGCACGGCTGCCCAGAGCGCAGCCGTGCGGCAGGTGATCTCGGTGGGGTATATCTGGACCGAAACGGTCTGCTATGCCGTGGCAGGCATTCTGCTGCTGGGGTTCTGGACCGTGGAGAAAAAACTTGCCAAAGAACGGGAAATGTTTACGGAACAATAACAAAAAAGAGCCTTTTCAGGCTCTTTTTTGCGGTTTATCAGATGTAGTCCGAAATATAGGGGATCTTGTGGAACAGCACGTCATCCAGCCGTTCCACGGCTTCCTCCCGGCCCTCGATGCGTTCCAGCTCAAACAGACGCTCGGCAGTCTTGTAGCCCAGCAGCAGGGTGGAAAGGGTGCCGATGCCCATCTTCAGGTGGTATTCGGCGGGGGCGTCGGTCAGGGTGCAGCTGCCGTCCGCAAACCGGACGCGGAAGGTGCGGTCGTTCCAGGGCAGGAGGGTGTCTTCGATCTCCAGCTCGATGCACAGTTCGCCGCCGTCCGGGTCGCAGGGGTAATCTTCCAGAAAGCTCTTCACATCCACGATGCGCCCCATGGCGTAGGGGCGGATGGTCTCCTTGATATCGCCGTCGTCCATCTCAAAGGCGATGGGCTCGCTGAAATAGGTGTTGCCGTGCACCTCGTCGATCATGGAGTCATGGGCGTGGATGTACTCCCACAGGCCTTTCTGTGCCTCGCGGTTCAGGTAGATCATTTCCTTGATGTGCATGATGTCGTTTTTGATGAGGTACACCATGTAGCCGCAGGGCTTATCTTTTACATTATAATAGACAGCCACATTGGTGTCGTCCTCGTCCCAGCGCCAGTACTCCTCCCACGCGAGGGAATTGCGAAACAGGCACCCGTGGGTGATGGAAGCAAAGTGGGAGTGCAGTTCGTGGAACTCGGTGTTGTCCCATGCCACGCGGCGCACATAGCCGGGCGCAGAGACTTTGGTGGGGATCTGCCGGTCTTTGATGTTGTAGGAGATCTTGTTGGAGATGATCTCCCAGCCCAGATGGTGGTACAGCGGGATGGAGTAGGGGTACAGCAGGGCAAAGCTCTTGCCCTCCTTGTGCATCTGGGTCAGGCCCTGGATCATCAGCCGTTTCATGATGCCGTTGCCGGTGTACTCCGGGTAGGTGCACACGCTGGTGACGAAGCCAACATGATACACAGTATCGTAGATGTTCATCTTCAGCGGGTAGACCGCGAACTGGGAGACAAGGCTTTTGCCGTCAAAGCAGCCCAGCACATCGGCGCGTTCCAGCACGGGAAACTTGGACTGCTTGATCTCATCGTCCTTCCAGCCGGTGGCGGTCAGCTCTTCTTCGGTGACCTGAAAGGTGTACCGCAGCAGGGCGTTATACTGATCGACATCATCGGTCTCAAGATAGCGAATTGTATAATTTTCGGCGGGATTCATGGGGACCTTCCTCTCTTTTTTGCAAGGCGTTTTGCCGAACAGTTTTATTATACACCCGGAGCCGAAACCCCGGCAAGGAAATATTTCCACAAAAAACGCCGCAAACCGGCCCGCAAAACACCGCATTTGCTGGAAAACGCTGCCCGGCCCGACTTTTGCATTGAACCGCTTTTTTGAGTGTGGTATACTAAGCATGTTGTGTAAGAACCCGGCGCACCGGCGCGGGGAGCGGCCAGAAGGAAAAGGAAGCAAACAATGAAAATTGGATTTGACAACGACAAATATCTCTCCATGCAGTCCGAACATATCCGCGAGCGCATCAAGAAATTTGACAACAAGCTCTATCTGGAGTTCGGCGGCAAGCTGTTCGACGACTATCATGCCTCCCGCGTGCTGCCCGGCTTCCAGCCGGACTCCAAGCTGCAGATGCTGCTGCAACTGAAGGATCAGGCCGAGATCGTCATCGTCATCAGCGCCGAGGACATCGTCAGCAACAAGATCCGCGGCGACTACGGCATCACCTACGATCTGGACGTGCTGCGCCTGATCGACGCCTTCCAGGGCGTTGGGCTGTATGTGGGCAGCGTGTGCGTGACCAAGTACACCGCTGCCCCGGAGGTGGAAGCCTTTGAAAAGCGCCTGAACGGGCTGGGGATCCGCACCTTCCGCCACTACAGGATCCCCGGCTACCCCAACGATGTGGCACGCATTGTCAGCGACGAGGGCTACGGCCGCAACGATTACATCGAGACCGAGCGCCCGCTGGTGGTCATCACGGCACCCGGCCCCGGCAGCGGCAAGATGGCCACCTGCCTGTCCCAGCTGTACCATGAGTATAAGCGCGGTGTCAAGGCCGGTTACGCCAAGTTTGAGACCTTCCCCATCTGGAACCTGCCGCTCAAGCATCCGGTGAATCTGGCCTACGAGGCTGCCACCGCAGACCTGAACGATGTGAACATGATCGACCCGTTCCATCTGGAAGCCTACGGCGTGACCACTGTCAACTACAACCGCGACATCGAGATCTTCCCGGTGGTGAACGCCATGTTTGAGCTGATCGCCGGCAAGAGCCCCTACAAGAGCCCCACGGACATGGGCGTGAACATGGCTGGCAACTGCATCGTGGACGACGAAGTCTGCCGCGAAGCTTCCCGCAAGGAGATTTTGCGCCGCTACTTCAAGTGCCTGCAGGAGCAGAAGGTTACCGGCACCGTGAAGGAGGCCGAGCGGTACAAGCTGGAGCTGCTGCTGAATCAGGCCGACATGGTCGTGGGCAAGCGGGAAGTGGAAAAGCAGGCCCATGCCCGCAGCGAGAGCACCGGCGGGGCACCGGCGGCGGCCATCGAGCTGCCGGACGGCACCGTGGTCACTGGCAAGACCGGCCCGCTGCTGGGCGCAGCGGCTTCGGCTCTGATGAATGCGCTGAAGGTGCTGGCCGGCATCCCACAGGAGACCGACCTCGTCAGTGCGGCCGCCATCGAGCCGATCCAGACCCTCAAGACCAACTATCTGGGTGGTAAGAACCCCCGCCTGCACACCGACGAGATCCTCATTGCCCTGTCCAGCTCTGCCGCAAGCAACGAGCTGGCCGCTGCGGCCATGCACCAGCTGCCCAACCTCAAGGGCTGCGATGTGCACTCCACGGTGCTGCTGTCCAGTGTGGACACCAGCACCCTGAACCGTCTGGGCATGTACCTGACCTGCGACCCGGTCTATGAGGAAGAGGACCGCAAGTATCATAAACAGTAACCTTTGAAAAACGATCCCCGGCAGATGCTTTGCACAGAAGCTTTGCCGGGGATTCTTGCGTTAAAAAGGGGGCGGAAGCATCGTATTTGACAGAGTGCCCAGAGAAATGAACCGACTTTTGTCAAAATCGCCAGATGCCGCAAACATTTTTGCCGGAATCAGCAGGATTTCGGAAAGCTTTCTCTTGACCCATAGCGGGATTGGCGGTAGAATTTAATTGAAATTTTTTGTCGGAGGGCAGGGGTGCTCTTCGGCAGGCGTGATTTTCTGGAACTGCGGTGAAAAAGATGTTTCAGGTATTGTACGAAAAGTGAGGGTGACATTATGATCGTTCGAGTTGGCCTTTTGGACAAGAAGGAAGACTACATTGCACGGCTTGCGAATTACTACAGTGCGCACGCCAACGAAACGGTACAGTTTGAGATCTATCTTTTTACGGAGGAAGCGGCCCTTCAGCGGCAGCTGGCACACGGCGGGCGGATGGATCTCCTGATCGCGGAAGAAGAACTCCTGACAGCACCGGAAAGCTACGCCCGGAGCATGGAACTTGCATTCTGGAGCGAAGAAAAGCATGAGCAGATGAAAAACGGCTACCCGGTCATCTGCCGGTACCAGAAGGCCAGCGAGATCTTCCGTGAGTTCCAGAGCATGGCGGCAAAACGCAACCATGGCTCTTCCAGCTTCGGGCTGCAGGCAAATGGCCAGACGGTGCTGTTCCTCAACGGAACGGGCGGTGCCGGTGCAAATGCAGTGGCCGCCGGCTGCGCAGCGGCCATGGCAGCACAGGGCAGGAACACGATCTGCTTCAATCTGAAGCAGAATGCGTGCAACGATGCATTTGCGGTGAGCGGAAGCTCCATGACCGATGTGATGTATGAGATCAGCATGTGGCAGCAGCTGGGCGGTACGGACTACGGCCAGCTGCAGATGAAACTGCAGAGTATGCTCAAGCAGGACGATGAGACCGAGGTATGGTCTTTTGCGGCATTCGATCTGCCGGTCAGCGCCATGAACTTTGGTGCGGAAAGCGTGGCAAGCCTGCTGCAGGCGGTAAAGGGTATCTGCGAGTGCTGCATCATCAGCGCAGACAGCTGCCTGTCTCCGATGCTGCTGAAGCTGATCCGCCTTTCGGACTGGACTGTGGTGGTCAGTGACAGTACAGCGGAAGGCAACGAAAAGACCCGGAAACTGCTGGATTCGATGGAAGCGATCGACAGCATGGATGAAAAGCTGATCGTGGGCAAGGTGGGTGCCATTTATAACAAGTTCGGTTCGGCCGGCCGGAAAACGGAACTGCCGAAGTATGCGTGCGAACTGGGCACCATCCCCCGTTATCAGAATGCGGACAAGAAGCGGATCGTTCGGGAATTGCGGACGAGCGAAGTTTATTCGCGGCTGAACTGAGCAGTGTGTGAGGAGTAACAAATGACAACAGAAGAGCTGAAGGACCTTCGGAGCAGAGTTCTGGATGCCATCAACCGGGAGCTGCAGCCTACCCGGATGAGCGACGAAGAACTGCTGAATGCGATCACTTCGATGGTGGAGCGGGAGAGCCGGGGCGGATACCTGCTGCCCATCCAGAAAATGGATGCGGTCAACAGCATCTATAAGATGTACCGCGGCCTGGGCGGCCTGCTGGACTCGATCCTTGCGGATGAGAATGTGACCGAAGTGATGATCAATGGCCCGGACAATATCTTTGTGGAGCGCAGCGGACGGCTGACCCGGGTGGACAAGCACTTCAAGGACGAGCAGGAGCTGCGCCGCGTGATCGACCTGATCGTTGGCAAGGCACACCGCGAAGTGTCGGAAGCAAACCCGATCGTGGATACCCGTCTGGAAGACGGCAGCCGTGTGAACGTGGTGCTGGCGCCGATCGCACTGAGCGGATCGACCGTTACCATCCGAAAATTTTCCAAGCAGCCCATGACCATGGAAAAACTGCTGGAATACGGCTCCATCACGCCGGAAGTTGCACGCTTTCTGCAGAAGCTGGTGAAGGCACGGTACAACATTTTTATTGCGGGCGGTACCGGCAGCGGTAAAACGACCTTTCTGAACGCACTGTCCAATTATATCCCGCATGATGAGCGTATCATCACGATCGAGGACTCTGCCGAACTGCAGATCACCCAGATCCCGAACATCGTGCGGCTGGAGACCCGAAATGCAACGGCATCGTCGGGCGAGAGCAAGAAGATCGATATCCAGAGCCTGATCCGATCCAGCCTTCGTATGCGCCCGGACCGCATTATTGTGGGCGAGGTCCGCGGTGCAGAAGCACTGGATATGCTGCAGGCGATGAACACGGGCCATGACGGCAGCCTTTCCACCGGCCATGCGAACTCGGCGGAAGACATGCTGAGCCGTCTGGAAACGATGGTGCTGCAGGGCGAAGCGGCTTTGCCGCTGAAAGCCATCCGGCAGCAGATCTCCAGCGCGGTGGATATCATGATCCATCTGTCCCGTCTGCGCGACCACAGCCGTAAGACGATGATGGTCAGCGAGATCCTGCCGCATCTGGATGAGAACGGCGATATCCGGCTGAACCCGCTGTTTGAGTTCCGGGAGGATGAAAGCTCTACGCTGCAGCATGTTTCGGGAGCACTGGTGCGCACCGAAAACCCCATGATCCAGACTGACAAGTGGACCCGTGCGGGTTTTCTGCTGGAAGAGATCCCGGCTGCGGTGAAACGATAAACAGAGCGGAAACTGGTGACAGAGAGGAAAAATCTGATGAAAAAGAACAAAAGTGCGGAAAAAGCAAAAAAACAGCCAAAGGCAAAAAAGGCAGAAGTTTCCCAGTGGACAACGAACCCGCTGAACGAGACCGTGCTGGACTACCACTATTATGAAATGACGAAAAGTGAAAAGATCCTGTACTTTGTGGCGGCATTTCTGATCGGCGGTGTGGTGAGCCAGTTCTTCTATGGCGGCCTGTTTCAGGAGGACGGCGTGCCGACGATGCTGACCTACATCAGCAATGCGGCGGCATTTGTGGTGGTCGGTCTGGTGGCCGGCAGGGTATTTCTGCCGGTGCGCAGCCGGCAACTGGCCGAAAAACGCCGGGATACGCTGCGGCGGGAGTTCCGGGATATGCTGGAATCCCTGACGGCATCTCTGGCAGCCAACAGCACGGTGCGCGATGCGTTCAATACGGCGTATACCGATATGTGTATGCAGTATTCGGACGATGCGCTGATCTCGAAGGAACTGGACCAGTTCCGCCGTGCAGGGCAGATCAATGTGACGCTGGATGTGATGATGGACGACTTTGCAAAGCGCAGCGGTGTGGAGGAGATCCAGGACTTCAACAATGTGTTCCAGGTCTGCTACGGCCCCGGCGGCAACATGAGCCGCGTGATCAACCAGACCCACGATATCATCTGCGAGCGGATGGAGGTGGAGGATGAGATCCAGGCAAAGATCCATGCAAATGAGATGGAGCTGAATATCATCATGCTGGCTCCTGTCCTGATCGTTGCCCTGATGCGGAGCGCCAACGAGACGTTTGCACAGAACCTTGCCTCTCCGATGGGCGTTGCAGCGGTGACCGGTGCGCTGGCCCTGTTTGTAATCTCCTATATCTGGGGCCAGAAAATCATTGCGGTGAGGTAAAAAGTGATGCTGATTGTAAAATTGGTCTGTCTGATCCTTGGCACGGCGCTGGGCGCTCTGTTCATTCTCTTCACATTGCGGGGCAAAAAAGAGGACTGGCGCATTGAAGGCGTGCCGCAGAAAGAGTTCAGCGATAAGGAACTGTGGGCTGCAGGCTTTGCCATGCAGCAGCTCCCGGCGTTTTCCATGGATTCGGCTGTCGGCAAAAAGATGATGTCTGCTTCTGCGATCCTGCATCCGGAAAACGGCGGCAGGTTCGTGGAGTACTGGGCACGGCTGTACTGGGCGCGTACCCTGTCCATGTCCCTGCTGGTGCTGGCTCTGGCGTTCTGCGCAGCGGTGTTCATGGACGGATATATGGTGTTTGCGGTGCTGATTGTGGGCATCGCCATGGTGGCTGTCATTTACTCCAACGGCGCGAACGAGATGAGCAACCAGCTCAAAAAGCGCAGCACGGAATGCATGATGGAGTTCTCCAATGTGGTGTCCAAGCTGACGCTGCTGATGAACTGCGGCATGATCCTGAAGGAAGCATGGTACATCGTTGCAAAGAGCAAGCAGGGCATCATCTATGAGCTGATGCAGGACGCCTGCCGCGAAATGGACAACGGTGTGGCCAGCGCAGAGGCGATCTACAACTTTGGTGTCCGTACCGGTTCGCCGGAGGTCCGCAAGTTTGCCAGCATCATCATCCAGAACATTGAAAAGGGCGGATCTGACGTGACAACGATCATGCGCCAGCAGGCAGATGAGCTGATGTCGCAGCGGCGGCAGATACTGCTGCGCAAGGGCGATGACGCCGCTGCACAGCTGCTGGCCCCCACCACGATCGTGCTGATCGGCGTGATCCTGATCATTATGGTGGCAGCAATGTCCGGTATGAACCTGACGGTTTAATGTGGTATAGGCAGAGGGTCTGCTTGTATAAATAAATTCTACAGGAGGAACATTTTATGAACAAGTTTATGGACAAGCTCTACATCAAGGCTCTGGTCGGCGCCGGTAAGGCAAAGAACGAGCTGCAGAAGATGCGTGAAGAGGACGAGGGTCTCGACATCATCATCACCATCATTCTGGTTGCTGTCGGTCTGGTGCTGGTTGGCGTTATTGCAAAGTACGGTACAAAAGCTTTGAATGATGCGGATGCAGCAAACGCCGGTGCGAACTCTGCATTAAATAGCTTGCAGGAGACAGCCGGAAAGGGCGTTGGAAACGGCCTTGGTGGCGGCCAATAAGGAACGAACACCGGAATGAAAAATAGAACGCGGAGGTGATGAAAGACGAAATACATTTTGAATGAATGGAAGACATTGACTGTAAAAGTACAAGCATATGGCTTCAGGCTCAAAAATGAATTGGAAAAGCTTTGCAAAGAAGACAAAGGCTTGGATGTCATTATCACCGTTGTACTGCTCGCCATCGGTCTGATCGTTGCTGGTGTGCTGGCAAGGTATGCAACGCAGATCATCGGTGTGGCCGGTAAACAGGTGAATCAGATCACAAACGGCAGCACCGGAGGCGGCCTTTCCGGCCTCGGCAGCGGTGGTGGCGGCGGCGGTCCCTGGTAAAATAGGCAGCCGTTAATGAAATGAAAACGAGTCCTGCCTTTTGCGGGGCAGGACCCGTTTCCCGCAGGCTGTACTCCTGCTTTGGGGGTACAGCCTGGGGGAAACGCAAATAAAAAGGTGCGGAGGAAACAGAAAATGGATATAACACCGGTTCTGATAAAGGTAGCGGCTTATCTGGTGCTTGGGGCGATCCTGGGCAAGAGCAGTGACTACAGAGTGTGGATCGTCTGCGCGGTGATCATTCTGCTGATGGATCTATGGCCGGCGCTGCAAAAAGACCTTGATGGATTTGTTATGGGACTGGAATTTACAGGAGCTGCGCTGGTGACTTTTATTATGGTAAGATGTATGCAGTCTGGCTGGGTCGGCTGGCTTATAAAAAAATAAAGTGGTGAAAATATGGAGTGGATCATTGCGGGATGCGGAGCAGTGCTGAACCTTGCGGCAGTCTGCATCGCAAAAAAGAAAACAGGGCTGGAACCGGCGGACCGGAAAAAATGGCTCGCGTCGCTGCTGCTTGCGGGTGCAGGCGGGTTTGCGAGCGGATTTTTGCTGGTGCTCCGGGTCGGGACATATCTGCCGAACCTCTTGCGGCTTCTGCTGCTGGGTGCACTGCTTGCGGCAGCGGCTTATATCGATGCATTGAGTCATCGCATCCCGAACCAGATCGTGCTGGGCACTGCAGCGGTATTTGCGGGGTGCACGGTGCTGGATCTCCTGCTCAGCGGAATGGATGCGGCGGCGATGGCGGTCAACAGCCTTGCGGCGGCGGTGATCTTTTTTCTGGTCTTTTTTCTGGTCCGGCTGGCCTCGCGCGGCGGCGTCGGATACGGGGACATCAAGATGATCACCGCAGTGGGTCTGATCTTCGGCATCTATGGAACGTTCAGCTTTTTGCTGGTCTCGCATGTTCTGGCGGCGGTTGCGGCGATCGTGCTGCTGGCCAGTAAAAAGGCGACCCGCAAGGATGGGCTGCCGTTCGGACCATTCTTTTATCTGGGGTATCTGGCAACGCTTCTGATGGGAACATTTTAAGCAAACAGGAGGAATTATACGATGAAAAAAACGCGGCTGGTGGCGTTGGTGGCGCTTGTGGCGGTCTGTGTGGCAGGCTGGGCGATTCTGGGCATGACTGCAGCAAGTGACGTGAAAACGCAGAAGGACACGGTGGCAGCAGCGGAGTATTACCGCGGCAAAAAGCTGTTCCAGCTTTCCCTGCAGAATTATGAGAGCGCGATCGGAAACAAACCTTCCGAAGCACTGTACGATGCATATCTTGCGACCTGCAAGGAGTATTACGAGGACTGCGCCACGGCCAATGTCCGCAGCGTGGAAGAGGATGCCTATGCGGCAGCCGTGGCGGCGTATCCGGAACGTGCGGATTACTGGGAGGGCTATGCTGCGCTCTACTATGAGGACGGCGACTATGACTCCGTGGTAAAGACCCTGAAACAGGCGGACGCGGCAAAGATTGCCTTCAATGATGCCATGATGCAGTATTGGAATGAGGCATATTATGCCTGCAATGTGTCTGGATCGAGCTACCTTACGGTCACACCGGCAGGTATGGACGGTGCATATCTGGGCTGGGACGGCGAAAAGACCGTGCTGTTCAGCAGCTCTGACGGAGAACTGCTGTCGCAGGATTATGCGTTCGTCGGCCCGGTGGGACAGAGCACCGTGGTGCTGTGCTCGGATGAAAAAGGCGAGAGCTTTGCATTCCAGCTCAGCAAGAGCCTGATGGTCGGCCGCTTTATGGCGGAGATCGAAGAAGGCAACGGATACGGCGACGGTCTGGTCCCGGTAAAGCTGAAGGGCCGCTCCGACTGGTGCTACATCGACCTCGACGGCAAGGAATACCTGAACGGCTATCAGGCAGCGGGGATGTTCCAGAACGGAAAGGCTGCCGTGCAGACGCAGAACGGCGATTGGATCTTTGTGGACCAGAGCGGTGCTCAGCAGGGCAGCAGCTATGAGGAGATCCAGCTGGCAGAAAACGGTGCATGGCTGGTGAACGGTGTGTTCCTTGCAAAAGAAAACGGCGTGTGGAACCTGTACAACGAAAATGGCGAAAAGCAGGGCGCACTGGATGCGGACGAAGTGGACCTGAACCGGGGCAGCGGCCTTGCTTTTGCAAAGAATGGCAAATGGGGCTTTGCAACCAACGACGGCGGCGTGGCGATCGAACCGGAATATGACGGAGCAAAGAGTTTTTCCGGCGGTGTGGCTGCGGTTTGCAAAGATGGCAAATGGGGCTTTATCAACGGCAATGGCACGCTGGTGATCGACTATCTGCTGGCTGAGGCGACCTACTTTGATGCAAACGGGATCTGCCCGGCCCGGACGCTGGACAGCGATGTGCCGCAGATGATCAGCTGGCGTGTGGAACGCAGCTGACCGCAGGAGGATACAGAGCATGAAAATGCGGTGGAACGAAAATGCCCTCCGTTTGCGGGAGGACGGCATGGAGGCAATCGAAGGATTGCTGGTGATCACACTGATGCTGTTTGTGCTGTTCTATATCTGGTCGTTTGGCTTTCTGATGTACCAGAACTGGGCCGTGCAGTATGTGGCAAACGATACGGCATCCCGCATTGCACAGACGTATGGATACTGCTATTCGGATCCGGTTACAGGCTTTGTCAGTCAGTCGATGCGGAGAGGACTCAGTCCATACAGATATAACACGAAAGAGAAAAACACAGCGTACAGTGCAAATAGCACCCGTGCAGACAGATATTCCAAATGGAGTCTGGAGCAGGTCGGTTTTTCCCAGTCGCGTGGAATCACAATTGATACGGAAATTGTGGATGATGCGTTGGGCCGAAGCCATGTTGAGGTGAAGGTGACAGCCAGCTATGAAATTCCCTTTGGATTTGCAATGAAATATTTTGGGCAAAATCCATACCGGACTTTTACAGCAACAGGCCGTGCGGTTTGTCTGGATATACAGCACTATATTTTTACATACGAGACAGTAAACTCTGTTGAAAGTACAATTGGGTTTGGCATAGACTCAAAGACGGTAAAAGCACTGGAAAAAATAGTGTCAATGATTCGGACAACAGGCCAGTGGGTGGAAAATCTGTCAGCAGGTTGGACCAGTAGTGCCCCCGGAAGTAATGGCGGAGGGTTCCGCAAGGGGCAGTGACTTTTTGATGGTGAAAAGAGGAACACTATGAAACTGAAACAACGAACAAAGCGGGAATTGATCCGGCGCACAGAAGGCGTGATTTCGCTGCTTCTGGTATTATTGCTGGTGCCATTTTATTCCGTTGCGGCAATTCTTATGGAGGTAGGACGGTTTCAGAACGCATATCGGGGACTGGACGATGCGATTGGTTCAAGTGAGGTATCTGTTCTGGCTCAGTATGACAAATATATCAAGGAACGCTTCGGTCTGCTGGCGGTAAGTCAGGATATTGACATTGATACGCAGTTCAACTCGTATCTCCAGAAACAGGATACACAGGATACACGCTCTTTTTCGGTACGGAACGGCGGAGCTTCAGCGGAAGGCGTATACCCGCTGGCGGATACCGAAACGCTTCGTCAGCAAATCATGGAGCTTTCGGCTTATACCGTCCCGGCAAAACTGATTGCGGATATTGGTGATTTCAGCAGTCTCATGAGTCAGCTGGAATCCTATAATACGATGCTCAGCAATTTTACCAGTCTGCTATCAGGTGTTTCTACCGGACTGGAAAAGGGAATGCAGTCTTACAATGCACAGGCTGAAGCAAAAAAACAGATGAAGCTTGCCGTTGATTCCACGAAAAAGTACAACCAGGAAGCGCAGAAATACACAGATGCGCTGACGGAGCTGAAGAATCATTTGGGCACGGTTTGTCCGGAAGACGAAGAAGGTGCACTGGCGTGGAAACAAACAGAAGAAGAGCTGCGCCAGAAGGCAAGCGAAGCAGGAGCTGCCTATGAAGCAGCAATAAAGAGCACCAGCAGCAATGTTTCCGGTGTTGCAAAAAAGGTGGATGATGCTGTAGCAAAGGAAACGAGCGCATTTGATTCTGTGATCGATGTGTCAAAAAACTACATCTCTGCGGGAACTAAAAACGAAAACGAAAAATTGGATGAAGCTAAAAAAGAGACAGATGAAATTATAGCGAACGATGAGATCTCGAAAGAAGTCGGTTATACAGCGTCGGACATGAAAGCGGCGAATAACAAGGTCAAGGATTTCTACTCAGAAACAGCGGACAATCTGAAAACGGGCGGAAACGCAAATGATAAAATGAAGGATTATAACTCAGAGGCTTGTAAAAAACTTCTGACAGAATTGGACGATGAAAAAAAGCTTCTGAGTAAAACGGACTATAGCAGTCTGACGGAGGGCAGCATTGATGAGCTGATCTCTCAGATCCACACGGCAGACACAGGTAAATTTGAGAGCACGCAGCAATTTGATGAAATCTGGAAGGATGCAAAAAATGCGGTAGAAGGCGATGCGGCAAAATCTTCGATCATTGATACGATCGATGGGCTTGTTACGATCATGAACATCGATACGACATATGACCCGAACCTGAACAGCATGATCAATACCGATTATTATGGAAAACTGCCAAGTCAAAAGAATCGGTCTCTTCAGGAGTATTCGCTGGCATCTGAATTTGAAAAGTCGGATTCGCTACGCGCAAAGTCGAATCTGGAAAAAATGGGACTTTACCAGCTTGATGAAGCATGGCAGACAAAATCAGGGGCTAATTTCAGTATTGGGGAGAGCAATCAGGATGAGGCCAAGGGAAACCTTCTGCAGAAGATGCTGAACATTGCCAACAATGTCAAGAAAAAACTCAGCAGTGTAAAAAACATGGTAACTGCATTGAGTGAAGTTGGAAGCAAAATGGGAGATGGAATCCTGCTGAAAGGCTACATGGCTTACAGTTTGTCGAATCGTATGAATTATGATTCGGGTTCTTCTCTGGTAGGAAAATCCTATGCAAGCTGCGGCGGTTTGGCAAAAACCAACGATCAGCTTCAGACCTCTCAGATGATCGGAAAACAGCTTGATGAACAACTGGGCGGATTGGCAAGTTCGCTGGGGGCATTCACGAACAAGAATTATTCCTTCTGTGGGGCAGAACTGGAATATGTAATGTTTGGCGCCATGAATGAGTTCAATAATCAGAAAGCTGCATTTGGCGTCCTTAGTATGGTAAATGCACTTCTCTCCTTGCCTGCGATTCTTTCAAGTACTTATGTAGAAGTTTTGAAAGAAACTGCGGTAATTGCGTGTGCTGGTTTTCCTGTGCTGAGTGCAGCAATGACGGTGATCGTTCCAGCTGTATGTGCGTTGGCAAATGGAACAATCGACGCGATTTTGCTGGTGAATGGAAGCGATGCAAAATTCGTTAAAACAAATGATGATCTGAATATTACCCCTGCGGGAATTGCAAAGGTGATCAACAAATTGTCTGCGGCGAATGTAACAGATGCAAAAACAATGGAAACATTGAAAAAAGCAAATAAGAAAATCAATAAGAACAGCGATGCGGACAATTCAAATGGCAACGGCCCGGATTCCAATGCGGGAAGTAGCAGCTCGAATGAGAAAAAAGACAATGATAAACCATTGATCAGTGGATCGAAATATTGGGACTCTGTTCGGTCGTGGAATTATACGCAGTGGATGACAGTTATTCTGATTCTGCTGTGGCAGGACGAAGAGGGAATGCTGAACAGATTTGTTGACATTATTCAGATGGAACAGACCAACCGGACGGAACCGGTGAACAACACGAATTATACGCTCGAAGAACAGATTTCCGGGAAAAAGAAAAAATTTGATGTGGACAAGGCGTATACAATGATTCGCACAGAACTTGACGGAAAGTTTGTAAATGTATTACCGGTTCCTACATTATCTCGGAAATCAGTATGGTCTGTAAATCGTGTGATTTATCGGGGGTATTGAAAAATGAAAGAAAAAATCTCCCGGTTGAAGGAAGAGCAGGATGGTGTGATGGCACTGGAGGCCTGCATATCACTGACTTTGTTCCTGATCGTAATGCTGACTCTGTATAGTATGCTGAGAATGTTTACGATTCAAAGTATGATCAGCCATGCTGCACAGGAGTCTTGCCAGAGTATGGCGATTGAAAATTATGGAAATTCCTCTATGCTGACAGGGACGATGCAGCAGATTCCGAACTGGTTTATGACAATGGTTTCGGGTAAAGGACAAAACGATTTCAGTGCCTCTTCGGATTTTTCCCTGAAAAATTTTTTTACAGGATTTCTGGGGGAAGGCACAGAGACAAAAAAACTGGAAACGCTGAGCCTTACAAAGACAACAGCTAAAACCCGGTTCGCAGCGTATCTTGCAGGAGGCGAGCAGGAAGCAGATAATCTTCTTAAATCGTATGGGGTAGTGAACGGATTGAGCGGCATTTCGTTTGCAGGGACAACAAACTCTGGAACAGATTTGACAATCAAGGTCTCTTACAAGATCCGCCTGCTTTTTTACATCGAAATGTTCCGCTTTGGGGAATTTGAAAGTACGCAAACAGTTTGCTGTCGGCTCTGGAAGTAAGAACGCCGGTGTGCAAAACGGTTGAAAGGATGGTGCTTTATGGAGGAATATACTGTTATCACGCAGGGAAATGCCATTTACCTTGAGGGAAAACTCGACCCGGAGGAACAGCTGGACGAGGTGGACCGCGGGATGCTGGTCTCGAACCAGATCGCCGGGTTTCTGCCCCTCAGCATCCAGTGGGTCAATGGAAACTGCCGCCTGCTGTACAACATTACCGGCCTGACGCCACTGGAGCAGGCGGCAAGGATCCTGGAGCATGAGACCAGACTGACCAGCTTTTTCCTGTCGCTGTGCAGGGCTGAGAAGGAGTGCGATGAGTACCTTCTGAATCCCCGCAAGATCGATCTGGAGCCGGGTCATGTCTATCTGGATGCGGCGGGAAAAGCCTTTGTGCTGTACCGTCCGGTCGTAGGCAAAGGGCAGAACTATAATCCTTCGGAACTGACGCACTATGTGTTCCGCCTTGTGGGCCAGCAGATGCCGCAGGACAGCAAAATTCTGACCATCCTTTCCCGTCAGCTGCTGTATGGCGGAAGCTTTTCGTTCGGAGAGCTTGAGTCCAAGCTGAAGGAGAAGCCGATGGTGCACAAGAATCCGGAACCGGCCCGTGTGGTACCGCCGGAGCCTGTTGCAGCACCTCCGGTGCAGCCGAAGCCGCCTGTTGCACCCCGACCTGAGGTGGCAAAACCGCAGCAGCCGAAGCCTGTCAAGCCTGCAGCCGCCGAGCCGAAGCCTGTGCAGGATAACCCGTTTGCGCAGGCACAGAATCCTTTTGCAGAAGTTCCGCCTGTGCAGGAAGAAAAACCGAGCAAGGCAGATAAAAAAGCAGAGAAAAAGGCGGAAAAGAAAGCCGAAAAGAAGAACGGCGGTCTGTTCGGGCTTTTTGGCGGAAAAAAGGACAAGAAAAAAGAAACCCCCGCTGAGCAGGAATCGCCCTTCCAGCAGAAAGAGCCGGAGGTGCCGCAGGTGTGTCTGTATCCGGTGCAGCAGCCGGCTGCACAGCCTGCCCCGGTGCAGACTGCGGGCGGCCGCACGGTGCTGCTGTCCGGAGGTGCAAACGACGGAATGGCAAAAACGACGCTGATGAGCAACGGCGCAGCAGGCGGTGGAGAACTGTATCTCGTGCAGAAGGATACGAACCAGTACATCCATGTGACCCACACGAACTTCCACATCGGTCGTGCGGTGGACATCGTGGACTATACCGTCCAGACACGGAACCACTACCTCGGAAACGACCACGCCTATATCCTGCTGGAAAACGGCAACTATTACATTGTGGATAACAATACGCAGAACCACACCTATCTGAACGAACAGTGCCTGGATCCCTCCAAGCCGACACTGTTCCATGCGGGTGATACGATCCGGATGGCAGACGTGGTGTTCAGCGTGGTTGCGGGTTCCTGATATGGCGCTTCAACTGGCACATATCACGGATAAAGGCGCGGTAAGGTTGTCGAATCAGGACAGTTTCTGCGCCCGGATCTCAAACTTCGGGCAGGAAACGATCGCACTGCTGACGGTATGCGATGGAATGGGCGGCCTGCAGTCCGGTGAACTCGCAAGTACCGGTGCAGTGCGCGGGTTCGAGAACTGGTTTGAACAGCAGCTGCCTTCTCTGGTCCGGGAGGGATTGACCGAAGAAGCGGTGTTCCTTTCGTGGCACAGGATGCTGGAAACGCTGCATGGGACGCTTTGCGGCTATTCCGAAAAAGAAGGGATCCGGCTGGGTACGACCGTCTCGGCTCTGCTGCTCACGAGGGAACGCTTCTATCAGGCACAGATCGGTGACAGCAGGATCTATCTGGACGATGGAATAACGCTGGAACAGATGACGAAAGACCAGACCCTTGCCATGCGGGAGATGGAAGCCGGAAGGCTTTCACCGGATCAGATGCGGACAGACCGGCGAAACAGTGTTTTACTGCAATGTCTCGGATACGGAAAAATGGAACCGGTGTTCAAAAGTGGACAGCGCCCGCAGCAGGGCGCTGTGCTATTGTGCAGTGACGGGCTGTGCCATCACCTGACGGAGAACCAGATCCATCAGCTCCTGACCGGCACACAGACCCGGGATCAGCTGCAGCAGCTGCTGCAGTCGGCGGTGGACTTTTGCAGGAGCGGGGGAGAGACCGATAACATTACGGCGCTGGCGCTGAAATGGGATGGTCAGGGCAGCCTGCGGTCCAGCACAGAAGATTGGATCGAGGTATGGGCACGGCTTTCCGGTGAGGCTGCGTCAGAAGAGTATGACCGGAAATTAGGGGGAATTTTGTGAGCGAGAATATCGTATTGGGGTTCACAAACCCGGACTATGACAATATCCGTGTGCTGAACAAGCTGGGCGGTACAGGCGATGTGTTTGCAGCACACAAAAAAGGCATGAATATTGAGGTTGTGATCAAGCGCACACAGCTCCAGTATCAGCACCAGATCAATCAGGAAAATGAGTCTACGATCCTGAAAAGCCTGAAGCACCAGTACCTGCCGCGGATCTACGATGTGCTTTATGGAAACGACGGCTGCATCTATACGGTGATGGACCGGATCAGCGGCGAAAACCTGCAGCAGTATGTGCAAAAAAATGGACCGGTAACGCAGAAGGAATGTTATCGCTGGGCATGCCAGCTTTGCGAAGTGGTGCAGTATCTGCATCAGGAAAACAGCGAGAAACCGGCCATTATCCATTGTGACATCAAGCCCGGCAATGTGATGATCACAGGGAGCGGCGATATCTGCCTGATCGACTTCAATACATCGCTGATCTTCCGCAGGGACAAAAAGTCGGTCGCGGTGACGGACGGCTATGCAGCGCCGGAGCAGTATGCTTCTGCAGAAAATGGAAGCGCTGCTGCAGCACCGAGACCGTCGGCTGTTCCGGCAGCAAACGGCGGAAATGCCGGTCTGACGATGCCGATGGATGGCACTGTGCCGATGGGCGGGACCGTCCCCATGGATGAAACGGTTCCGATGCCTGCGGCACAAAGCGGCGCAACCATCCCCATGGACGGGCAATGGAAGGTGCTGCAGCAGGATACCGAGATCATGCCGGAACAGCAGACCCCGGCACCGATGCCCCGGCAGGATACAGCAGCGCCGGGCAGCTATGGCGAGATCTCGATGGCAACGGATATCTATGCGATCGGTGCAACGCTGTATTTTGCAGTGACAGGGCATAACCCCGAAAAATCGCTGGACACGGTGACGCCTCTGGAACAGTACAAGCCCAAAATCAGCCGTTCCATGCAGACCATCATTGTCCGGGCCATGCAGAAACAGCAGCAAAAGCGCTTCCAGCAGGCGTCGGAGATGCTGCGTGCCCTGAAAAACATTGATAAAATGGATCAGGGCTACAAGAGCTGCCAGATGCGCAAGCGGATCATTGCGCTGGCGCTTGCAGCCTGCTTCGCTGCCAGTGCATACAGCTGCTATTATGGTCTGGGCCGTATGCAGAGCGAACGGGAAAATCTCTACCTGCTGAACCTTGCACAGGCAGATCAGGCAGAGCAGAGTGCAGACTACGATAAAGCCCGGGCTTTGCTGGAAGAGGCGGTCCAGCAGCAGCCCGGCCGTCCGGACGCTTATCTGCAGATGGCGGTACTGCTGTACCGTACCGGAAACTATCAGGGCGCGATCGATCAGTTGGACAGCGCCGTCGCTTCCGGAAATCTGGCGGAGAAGAACATGGACTCGATCTCAGTGGAAAAACTGCACTACATCAAGGGCAACTGCTATATTGAACTGCAGGATTACGACCATGCAGCGCAGGAACTGCAGCTTGCAGTTCAGCAGCAGGGTGCCAGCACGGACAGCTACCGCAGCCTTGCCATTGCGCTGGCCAATGCAGGAAAGCTGGAGCAGGCGCAGAAAACGCTGGAAGTGCTGCAGAAGAATGGCGCATCTTCGGGCGACTGCGATCTGGTTGCGGCAGAGATCAAATCGCTGCAGAAACAGTACGAACAGGCCATTACACTGTACCGGAAAGTGTTCGATGAGGTGGAAGATACGCAGCTGCTGAGCCACGCATATCTTGCTGCCGCCAACGCAGCATTGAACATGGACGATGCGGCGTCTGCAGAGCAGATCCTGGAGCAGGGCTGTGAGGTACTGCCGGAAGGTCAGGCTGTGCTCCAGAAGGAGATGCTGGCAGATATCGCCTTGAAACAGGCGGCTTCGGACAAGGCAAACGCAAAAGCGTATTATGAAAAGGCCGAACAGCGGCTGCAGGAGCTTGTGGACAGCGGATATGCTACGATCGCCACAAAGCTGAACCTTGCTACGGTGCTGCAGGCGCTGGACCAGTATGGTGAGGCGGAATCGCTCCTGAAGGAACTGGCAGAGCAGTATCCGACGGATTATCGTTTTGAAATGCAGAGGGCGTATCTGCTGATCGATTGGCAGGGCACAAAACCGTCTGAAAAGCGGGATTACCGCGAGGCGGAAAAATGCTACGATTCAGCGGTTGAAAAATACAAGCAGGCACAGGCCAATGGAACAGAGGATACGCAGATGGCGGTGCTGAAAAATCTGATGGATCAGCTCCGTACAAGCGGATGGCTCAAATAAGGAGGGAGCACAAGTGTCCACGGGTCAGATCTTTTTTGCAGTAGGCATTGCCGGAATGATTGCCTCGGCTGTTGCGGGTATCATTGCAGCCAGGGCGCTGAGCCGGCAGGAAAAAAAGCTGAAAGAACAGATTTGGAACGAATATCAATGAACAATACAAAGGGGTATGGAAAATGTTTCAGAAAATCAGAAAAACAATTTTGGTCATGGCAGCTGCTGTGATCGTACTTTCGCCGGCAGCAAAGGCGGCGGAGTATTCCACACAGTCTGCACAGAATGAGGAAAACTGCATCAGCTGGATCCTGCAGGCTCTGCAGCCGGAAAAGGCGGAACAGCCTGCTGCGGCAAAAAGTGGCTTTGAAGTGCAGGATGGCCGGCTGTACCATTATACGGACGGCCAGCTGGATGTGTACCAGCCGGGTTTTGTACAGATCGAGGATGGCGTTTATCATGTTTCCGCAGCGGGAAGCGTGATCGATCCGTACCCGGCAGGTATGGTCAAGGTGGACGGCGTGCTGTGCCATGTGTCGGTGACCGGCAGCCATTTTGACAATTACCCGGCAGGCTTTGTGACGATCGACGGCAAACTGTATCACGTTTCGAAGGACGGTTATGCCATCGATTCCTACTCTGCAGGTGAGCATGAGATCGACGGCGGCCTGTATTATGTCCAGAAGGACGGCTCTTTCCTGACGAACGGCTCGGTGGGTCACCTTACCTTTGGTGCAGACGGCCGCTATACTTCGGGCAATGCTGTGCTGGACAGCTATGTGGATCAGGCGCTGGCCGAATGCACCAACTCCAGCATGACCAAATCGCAGAAGCTGCGTGCAGCATATCTGTATGTCCGGGACCACGGTGCCTACCTTGCACGTCCGCATCAGGCACGCGGAACGACTGCCTGGGCAGAGGAAAGCGCACTGTTCATGTTCGAGCACAAAAAGGGCAACTGCTACTGCTTTGCGGGTCAGTTCCTTTATATGGCAAGACGGATCGGCTATGATGCCTATGTGGTGTCCGGCGGTGTGGGCAGAAAAGACTCGGATCATGCATGGGTCATGATCCCGGAAAACGGCCAGCAGTATATCTATGATGTAGAGCTGGAATGGGGCTACCGTGTTGGTAAATACGGCAAGGCAAATTACAACATGTATAAGATGCCTCTGAATAAAACGGTATTCAGCTACCAGTTCCCGTAAATGCTGAGGTAACTGAAAAATGGTTTTCAGCTCTGTAATTTTTCTGTTTCTTTTCCTGCCGGTCGTTCTGGGCGTGTATTTCCTCTGCCCGAAACAGCAGGCAAAAAATCTCTGGCTGATCGCGGCAAGCCTTCTGTTTTATGCGTTCAGCGGGCTGTGGTATGTGCTACTGCTGCTGTTCTCGGTTTTGTGCAACTATATCGCGGGTCTGTTCGTTTCCGGGCGCAAACCGGTGCTGTATGCTGCGGTGGCAGTGAACCTTGGCATTCTGGGCGTGTTCAAGTATCTGGGCTTTCTGGCGCAGACGGTGAACCACCTGCCGGGGGTGTCGGTCCCGGTGCCGTCGATCGTTCTGCCGGTCGGCATCTCGTTCTTTACCTTTCAGGGCCTCAGCTATGTGATCGACGTGTACCGGAACGAGCAGTTGAAGAGCACGAAATTCTCGGATGTTCTGCTCTACATCTCGCTTTTTCCGCAGCTGGTCGCAGGGCCGATCGTGCGGTATGAGGACGTTGCACATGAGGTCCGCAGCCGCAGCCATACATGGGAAAATCTGGCCCGTGGACTGCGCCGGTTTATCATCGGCCTGAGCAAAAAACTGCTGATCGCGGATGTCTGCGGGAGCGTGGTAGCGCAGGTCTATGGCGCGGATGCCTCTATTCTGGACAGCCGGGCAGCCTGGCTGGGTGCCGTATGCTACCTGATGCAGATCTACTTTGATTTCAGCGGGTACAGCGATATGGCGATCGGTCTTGGCCTTTGCTTCGGCTTCCACTTCCGGGAGAACTTCAACTATCCATACATTTCGTCCAGCATCAAGGAATTCTGGCGCAGGTGGCACATCTCCTTGTCCACCTGGTTCCGGGAATATCTGTACATTCCGCTGGGCGGAAACCGGAAGGGAACGGCAAAAACCTACCGCAACAAACTGATCGTATTCTTTTTTACCGGCTTGTGGCATGGCGCGAACTGGACCTTTATCGTGTGGGGCCTGTGGCATGGTTTCTTTATCGTTGCAGAGGACCTTGTGGCAAAGCTGACAGGGAAAGACAGGCACAGCCGGAACAGCAAACGGCGTGCTGCGGGGATCGCAAAACACCTTTACACCCTGTTGGTGGTCCTGATCGGTTTTGTGATCTTCCGCGCGGATACGATGTCGCAGGCGGTGGCAATGGTCGCAGCCATGTTTTCGGGCGTCCACGCCACCGCGCAGACCGGGCTGCTGCTGGCACAGTGCATGACGCCGTTGACGCTGTGCGCGCTGGCCGCCGGCGTTGTGTTCAGCACACCGGTGCTGCCGGCTATTCTCCACAGAACAGACGCGCTGACGCAGAATGCACAGAGAGCTGTCCGGGTTCTGGGCGGTGCTGTGCTGCTGATGCTTTTGGTGACAGATATTCTGCATCTGTCGGCGGCATCTTATGTGCCGTTTATCTATTTTCAGTTCTGAGGTGGGAGAATGCAGAAAAAGAAGATCGGACATATTTTATTTACAGCAGCAGTGATGGGCATCTGTGTGCTGCCGACGGTAGTGATGCCGTGGCAGAAAGCGGAATCGGTCGGCAATGAACAGCTGGCAGAATTGCCGGAACTGCTGGATGAGGACGGAAAGTTCAATTCTAAGGTGCTGAACGAGTTCTCCGACTATTTCGCAGATCATTTCGGCTTCCGGCATGAGATGATCACGCTGAACGATCAGCTCACCGGAAAACTTTTTCAGGATCTGGACAGCAGCAGCGTTCTGCTGGGCAGGGACGGCTGGCTGTTCTACAAGAGCACTCTGGAAGATTATACCGGAACGGACCTGTTTACCCCGCGGCAGAGTTATGCGGCTGCACATGTGCTGCAGCTGATGCAGGAATACAGCGAGGAAAACGGGATACGATTTTACTTTACCGTAGCACCGAACAAAAACTCGCTCTACGGCAGCCAGATGCCGTCGCGCTATGCGGCAGCACAGACGCGCAGCATCGAACGGCTGAAACAGCAGATGGCGCAGCAGAATGTCCACTACATTGATCTGTACGAAACGCTGTCCGGGACCGGAGAACAGCTGTACTATCGTCTGGACAGCCACTGGAACATGCAGGGTGCTCAGCTTGCAGCGCAGACCCTGCTGAAGGAACTGAAGGGGACTGCACCGGATTTTGATGCGCATAAAACGGGGCAGATCACACCGCATACAGGGGATCTGTATGAGATGGTGTATCCCTCCGGCAAGGAGACCGAAGCAGACGCGGCGTATGATTTCGATTATACCTACGATGAAAAGTTCCGCTCGGCAGATGACATCACGATCCATACGGAAAACTCTGGCGAAGAGGAAAGCATCTTTGTTTACCGGGATTCGTTCGGCATCAATCTGCATCCGTTTCTGGCCCAGAGCTACGGGAAAGCGTGTTTTTCCCGCAGTATGCCTTACCGCCTGAGTGCAGTGACGGCAGAACAGCCGGATGTTCTTCTGGTGGAGATCGTGGAGCGCAATCTGAACTGGCTGCTGGAGCGCGCACCGGAACTTCCGGCACCGGAGCGCCAGAATATAAAGGCTGCCGACAGCGGCAAAACGGTTGCGGCATCCGAAAAAGACGGGAATCTGGAAGGATACTTCTGTCTTTCCGGCGACCTTGGGCAGCAGGCGGTGGATGACGAATCGCCGGTCTATCTCCTGACGGGGGACGCTGTGTATGAAGCGTCTCCCTGCGGGGATGGCGCGCAGCCGTTCACGGCGTATCTGCCGGAAGAGGCGAGGGAACAGGAATTTTGTGTAGCGTTCATGTCTGGCGGAGAGATGATCTCCTGCGCATTGACAGACTGAAGATAAGAAAGAAGGAACATTGAAATGAAATGGAATCGTAAACTGATGGGCGTTATCCTCTGTGGTACGGTGCTGCTGGCATCCGGCTGCGGTGCCCAAAAAGAAGCAGCATCGGTGTCGGAGACGGCTGCAGTTTCGGCAGCTTCTGCTGTGTCGGAGGCTGCTTCGGAGTCTGTGCCGGCATCTGAACCGGAAAAGACCGAGGCTCCGGCTTCTTCTGCCGTGAGCGAGGCTGCTTCGGAAGAGCAGGCGGAGCCTGAAGCGGAGTCTAAGGCAGAATCCAAGGCAGCGTCGAAGCAGGAGCAGGCCGCAGAATCGAAGAAGCAGGAAAAGCCCGCAGCTTCGGCTTCCAAGGCGGAGGGCAAGGCTTCCGGCGAAACGGCAGCTGCAGCCCCGGAAAAGAAGGCAGAGCCTGCTGCTCCTGCAGAAACGGCTGCTCCGGCAGAGACCGCAAGCCTGGAAACAGCCCTGAAGTATGTGGGTAAGGATGTCTCCAAACTCTATGCAGCAGTTGGCAAGCCCAGCAGCAGCGAGTATGCTTCCAGCTGCATCGGCGACGGAGAAGACGGCATTCTGTATTATGACGGCTTTACTGTAACGACCTACCGTGAAAACGGCAAGGAGACCGTGCAGGACGCCTATTGAGCAAGCATTCAGCCTCTGGCAGTCAACCGGAGGCTGAATCTCTATCTATTGCATTGGGAAGATGAAGATGAAACGCCAGAAAATCAAGCGATACGAATTCAGCCTTACACAGAGGACCCGAAAAAAAACACGGCTTTCCATCCTGAAAGTGGCAGGAACAGCGCTTTTGGTCCTGTGTGTGGCTGCAGGCGCACTGCTGGGAACAGGCAGAATGCCCGGCCAGCAGGCAACGGGCTGGAAAGGCAAGGGCCACCACCGCTACTTTGTTTCAACAGTCAACGGGATGCGGGTAAAGGGCCTGTACGAGATCGACCAGAAGCTGTACTACTTTGGAGAAAACGGTTTTGTAAAAACAAAGTGGATCAGTGAAAACGGCTTTGTCGGTTATGCAGACGAAAACGGCGAACTCCGGCAGGGGGAATCCACAGTAGATGGCAGGTCCTATTATTTTCAGCCCGGCACCGGCCAGCTGTACACCGGATGGGTGGTGCTGAACGGAGAAACGTACTGCTTTGACGAAACAGGGCATCCGCGTACCGGCACCTATCAGGAAGATGGCGAAACGTGGGAGCTGGATGCAGAGGGCCGTGTAAAAGGCCAGCTGAACGGCTGGAAAACGACGGATGGCGTTTTGAAATACTACGATGAGACCGGTTCGCCTGCGCAGGGTTGGCTGCAGATCGAAGGCAGGGATTATCTCTTTGCAGACGGCATCAGTCAGGCAGGCTGGGTAGAGACCGACGCGGGCAGACGCTATCTGGACGGCAACGGGAACCAGATGACGGGATGGTGCGTGATCGACGGCCAGCCCTATGCGTTTGCGGCGGATGGAAGCCTGAAACAGGGCTGGGACCACTCGCACGGCAAATATTACTATTTTGCGGACGGCATAAGCCTTTCCGGCTCGTTTCAGGAAGGACGCACCAGTTACAACCTGAACGGAAGCGGCGGACTTCAGCCGGTCGGAGAAATCGTTCCGGAAGAAGATCTCTCGGAGGACGCCGAAGGCGAAGCCCCGGAGCCGGACCTGCTGGAAGAGCAGCCGGCAGTTCAGCCGGAAACTCCTGCAGGCAAACCAGAAACACCGCAGCCGGCAGAAGAACCGGCTGCACCGGCACCGGCTCCGGAACCGGAACCTGCGCCCGCACCGGAAGAAACTGCGCCTGAAGTACAGGCAGAACCGACAGAAAGAGAGGAAACTGCATGAGGATCTCAAGACGCGACTTTCTCTGCCTTTCTGCAATGGCCTGTACCTGGCTTCTGACGGGCTGTAGCTCTGAAGTGCAGGAGCGGCAGGTCAGCTGGCAGGCGCAGGAAAGCGGCATCTCCCCGGGAGGGGCAATGCCGGAACAGGATGGGATCCTGCTGGATGACGGCAGGACCCTCCGTGCCGGTATCCGCATCCCGGACGGCTTTGAACTGCCGCTGGAAGGCTCTACAGGTTTTGTGGGGGCGCTGGTCCTTTCGCTTCGCAGCTCCCCGGATGAAACCTCCGCGGAACTGCGCCGCCTTACGGCAGGGGATATGTTCTATATCCGGCAGGAATCGGGTGCGTACTGGCAGGTATGCCTGCTGGATGGCACGGTCGGGTGGCTGCAGAGCGCATTCTGCATGATCAACCTGCCGGATGTGCTCCCGTCCGTCGTGTACGAGAACCCGAATGCAGTGGCTTCTGTGTTCAGGACCTGCGGCGAGACGATCGAGGGGATCACCGGACAGAAACTGTACGACGGACTGTTCTACAATCAGCGGCTCGGGCGGGATGAGTTTGTGATGCCGCTCAATTATGCGATGGCGAAAAAGGTCGGAAAAGCGCAGAAAAGTGCGCTGCAGGCGGGCGACTGCCTGAAGATCATCGAGACGTTCCGGCCCTACGACGTGCAGATGCAGGTAAAAGATGCCGTATACGCCAAGGCACGGGCAGACAAAAGCCTGATGGCGGCACTGAACGAGGGCGCATGGAATATCGGGTGGTTCATTGCAACGGCGCTGTCCAATCATCAGCGCGGAGTGGCGATGGACACAACGCTCCTGCGGGTGACAGACCAGACGGAGCACCGCATGGCGGGCTGCCCGTTCCTGCGGGTGACCGGCGAGGAATACGAAATGCCGTCGGCCATGCACGAGCTGAGCAGTGCGGCGGCCTGCTTTACAAGGCCGGTCAGCTCCGGCTCGAACACGGCGTGGAAAAAGGCAACGGCTGCAGCATCCATGACGGAGGGCGCACGGCGTCTGCAGGGCTATTGCACCAATGTGGGCATGACGCCGCTGGCCTCTGAGTGGTGGCATTTCAATGATCTGGATGCACAGAATGTTGTGCGGAAGACTTCCGGAAACGGAAAGTTCTGGCTGGACGGCTGTGTCAGCTGGAAAATGTTTGAGGAGTAACTGACATTTCAGAGGAGGAAACTGAAATGACAAAACGGCAAAAAAGGGGATGGCATGGTCTTCTGGTGGTGCTGAGCATGATTCTTCTGCTCACGGCATGTACCTCAAAAGCACAAAAGGCAATGGAAAAGGTGGAACTCGGCCAGAAATACCTGACCGAGCAGAACTACACCGAAGCTGTGGCGTCCTTTACGGAAGCCATCGGCCTCGACCCGGAGAACATCCCGGCTTACATGGGCCGTGCACAGGCCTATATGGCTCTGGGTGAGTACGAGAAGGCGCTGAAAGATTATCAGTTCGTGAGCAGCAGGACGGAAAAAATGCCGTATACACAGGCACTTTCCTATGTGGGTCAGGCAGAAGTGTACGAAAATACAGATGAACCCGACCGCGCATTATCGAGCTACCGACTTGCAAAGGTCCTGTTGACCGCAAGCGATGCGGGAAAGTCAGAATCTGTATCGGAAGATGATGTAAAGGTCAGGTTGATTGGAGTGCTGTATGCCCATGCGATGCTCAGTGAAAAGATAAGGGCTTATGACAATGCACTGGAAGATTACGAAGAACTGTTGGAGCTGGGCGAAAAAGTGGAAGCCAGACGGGATTCGGTTCTGGAAGAACGGGATCAACTCTCTGATGAAGAAAATAGCCTGACAGATCCCGGGCAGGAAGCTCCGGCGGATGCGGACGCTTCTACTGATACTGAGGTGAAAGTGCCGGAGGAACAGGAGACAACTTCTGACACTCCAGCAGAGAGCACGGCGGCTTCCGACAGTGCTGCTTCTTCTACGAGCACGACTTCCGAGAAAGCGGCATCTTCCAGCGCAGTATCTTCCGATGCGGCATCTTCAAAGATGCCCGCCGAAAGCAAAGAGGAACAGCCTGCTGTGCAGGAGCCGGTAACGCTGAAGGCTTCTGAGAGAATCGAGCCGTATGAGCAGGAGCTTGGTTGGGGCACTTTTATGGAACAGGTTGATGCGAACTGGACTATAACCTATCAGATCGGTGGAAACACGGTGAAAATGTATTGGACACGGATGTTTAAGGCAAATGGAACACCATATTTAAAAACAGAGAGTACAGTTGTTTATACCCTTTCGGCTCCTGTACAGTCTGCAGAAGTCGGCTCAATGGGAAGTGACCCATATTATTGGGATGGTGCAGTTGTGCTTACAGTTCCAGCAGGAACAAAAATCACAGAGAAGTACTCGGGTGTGGATACCGTACTGGCAACCATAAAAGGTGCCGTTGAGTATGAGGAGGGAATTAGTTCGGGAAGCGGAACGACTTTTGGCGCTGCAAAATTCAGTGACAATACCTCACTGGTCGAAATGAAGGGACGCTATTTGGATGAGTGCGGATACCCGGATGAATATTCCTCACTTACTGTCCAAAGTGGAACAAAATACTGGATGGGCTATGTAGAACTCGATGACTGGGGCGCGAATATCGGCAACATTATCTTCCGCGCAAACTAAAGAAAGGAGAACACAGGATGCTGGTAAAGAAAAGTAAAAGGATTACAAAATTGCTTGCGGTATTTTTTCTGGCAATCATTTTCCTGGCGGCCTGCGCGACAGGGGCAACTGATACGGCTGAAAAAATCGAGCTTGGCCAGAAGTATCTGACCGAACTGAATTATACCGAAGCGGTAGCAGCTTTTACCGAAGTGATCAAAATGGACCCGTCCAACATCGAAGCGTACATGGGCCGTGCAGAAGCTTATAAGTGTCTGGAACAGTACGACGACGCAAAAGCGGACTATACCACGGCCATCGAAAAGACCGACGAGATGCCGTATACGCAGGCACAGGCCTATGCAGGCCGTGCGGAAGTGTACGACCTGACGGACGAAACCGAAGCTGCGGAAAGCGACTGCAGTGCGGCCATTGCACTGCTGGATGAGGACGGCGTTGGCGAAAAGGAGAATATCGCGCAGGCACTCATCCGGGAGCTGCGCATCCGTGTTCTGCAGTTCCATGCGGAGGTCTGCATGAAACTGGGGCTTTACGATAAAGCGGCAGAGGACTACGAAAAGCTGGCAGAGCTTGGTGTGAACATGTCGGAGGATGCAGCGGCAGACTCGTCTCAACAGGAAGCCGTGTCGGCAGACGGCGCTTATGTGTGGACCTATACCGACGAGAATGGAACTACCACGAAAGCATTGCTCAACATCCGACCCGGAAGCAAAAAACTGGGTGGCGTGATCGATTATCCGCCGGATATGGGTTCAGACGACGTGGCCGGGATAATCACCCTCACTATAATTCAGGCAGAATATCCGGAAGTGGTGAAAGCTATGTTGGACCTTCAGGAAAAATACAACAGCTTGGCTTCCTCGATCAATGGAAACAACATCACCGAAGCGCAGCTGGCGCAGATCATGGCGCTTGAAGAACAGGAAAACAGCTATGCGCAGTATGAGCAGATATTTGAGGCGGAAGCGACAAAGTGGGCTGGTGTAGACTGGCGTCCGCAGATCATTGAGAGCTTTTCGCTGAGCAACCCGGTCAGCCGGGTGGAAAAAACGGCTGATACGCTCTATGTTTATGTACCGACGGGAACACGCTTTGTAAAATCAGAAATGACCTTTACATCCTACAGCGGACAGTCGGAAACGATCGATATGACGGCATGGATGAAAAACAACAGCAAAACGGACTTGTCGAAGCCGGTCTATGAATGGGATACGAGCAGCAATGCGACGGGTTCGTTTAAAATGGTGTATCGTGAGGACAAATAAAGAAAGGCACAGAAAAATGAAAAAATGCGGAAAAATCCTGATGGGCGTGCTTCTTGCGGCGGTTCTTCTGCTCACGGCATGTACCTCAAAAGCACAAAAGGCAATGGAAAAGGTGGAACTCG
>ERZ791840.329-NODE-329-length-34575-cov-3.243888_pt1 | contig 34575 bp, 29 predicted proteins | sample MGYA00510291_ERZ791840 | MGnify/ENA primary metagenome ERZ791840 (study PRJEB30046, sample SAMN00715256) | human gut metagenome | study: EMG produced TPA metagenomics assembly of the A metagenome-wide association study of gut microbiota in type 2... | reverse complement strand
GACAGCGGCGCATGCAGGAAATCGGCGGCTCCCTGATTGTGCGAAATCCGCCGGCACATATTCGCCGGGTAATGCATATTTCAGGAATTGAACGCATTGCCCAGATCGAAAATCAGCCCGTGCAATAACCACGAAATTATCAGGAAAGGAAAACAGAATATGAAAACAATCAACGCAGTGAAATTCGTGTTTCCAGGAATTTCAGAAAATGAACGAACTGCAAGAGCGGTAGTTTCCGCTTTTTTGGTGCAGCTGGATCCAACAGTGGAAGAGTTGGCAGATATCCGAACTGCTGTCTCGGAAGCAGTGACAAATGCCATTGTCCACGGCTATCGAAAAGGAAAGGGGGATGTGGAACTGCATTTGAAGCTGCTGGAAAACCGGGAAATTTACTTACGGATTAAAGATCATGGCTGCGGTATTGCAGACATTGAACAGGCCATGGAACCGCTGTTTACCACGGCGCCGGAAGAGGAGAGAGCCGGTCTTGGATTTGCCGTTATGGAGAGCTTCATGGACAAATTACAGGTAAAGAGCAAACCGGGACAAGGGGTAACTGTTACCATGCGAAAAAAGCTGGGGAATCCAATATGCCGGGAAAAATAACCGTACCGCGCGCTGAGGAAAATCTGGGGCTGGTGCATCTGTGTGCAAATCGCTTTCGAAACCGGGGAATTGAGTATGAGGAATTATATTCTGCCGGTTGCTTTGGGCTGCTGAAAGCGGTGAAAGCGTTCGACACAGAACGGGGCGTACAGTTTTCAACATATGCGGTTCCGGTAATCCTGGGAGAAATCCGGCGCTTATTTCGGGACGGCGGCATTCTGCATATCAGCAGAAGCCTTCGGGAACGTGCTATGCAGGTGCAAAAGCAGCAGGACTTGTTTGAGCAGGAAAACGGCCGTTCTCCCAGTCTGTCGGAACTGAGTCAGCTGGCAGGGTGTACCGTGGAAGAGTGTGCCGAGGCGCTTTGCGTAACACAGGTGCCGCTCTCTCTGACCAGAAATGCTACAGAAGATGAGGAGGGACAAATTGAAATCCCAGTGGATGCAGAGGATCGGAAAATCGGAGATCTGCTGGCACTGCGTCAGATGATGGCACAGCTGCCTAAAGAAGATCGGATGCTGCTGGAACTCCGCTATTTTCGGGAGATGACACAGACAAAAACAGCGGAAATTTTACAGATTTCTCAGGTGCAGGTGTCCAGAAAGGAAAAAAAGCTTCTCTCGAAACTGAGAGAAGCTCTGTTGGAATAATGGATTCTGTTTTAGAATTATGGTAAAAAGATCTTGCGCAGGGCGGAAACATTCTCTGCGATGAAATCCGCATGGTATGCTTCCAGCTCGCCGGGATCTGCATAACCGTAAGCAACGCCAATACAAGGAATTTTGCACGCATGCGCGCCAATCAGATCATGTTTCCGGTCTCCCACCATGATTGTGCCGGGAGCAGCTTCTTCCGGCAGGGAGAGGCGCTTGCAGGCAAGCCGAATGATGTCTGCTTTGGTTTCGCCTTCCCGGTGAATATCACTTCCGGCAATGACTGTAAAGAAATCTGTTAAGTGAAAATGCTCCAGAATTTGAAGGGTATAGACCTCTGGCTTCGAGGTTGCAACGGCAAGCAGATATCCAGCCGTGTGCAAGTCCTCCAGCAACTGGGGAATGCCGGGATAGACGCTGTTTTCAAACATGCCTACTTTGGAAAAACGCGCACGATATTGTGCAACGGCATAAGTTGCTTCCTCGTGCTCCATTCCGGTGATGTTCTGGAAAGAATCCAGAAGAGGCGGGCCGATAAACGGAGACAGCGCAGCAGCATCCGGAACAGGGCGCCCGCACTGTTCCAGGGCATATTGTACACAACGCAGAATGCCCTCTTTGGAATCCGTGAGTGTTCCGTCCAGATCAAAGAAAATATGCGGACAGGTATCCGGGGAAAAGGTCATACTCAGCCTCCCAGCGCAATCATGCGGTCAATGCACATTCTTGCCTTTGAGATGGTACGGTTGTCCAGATTGATTTCTGCCCCTTCGCCGTCTTTCAGGCAGTGGTATACATCCATCAGAGTAGTGGACTTCATATTCTCGCAGATCAGCTTTTTGGAAAGGGGATAGAAGCGCTTCTCCGGGCATGCATTTTGCAGTGTTTCCGCAATGCTGATTTCGGTGCCGATGATAAATTCTTTTTCCGGGGATTCCATGGCATACTGTACAATGCCGGAAGTGGATCCAATATAGTCTGCAGCATCACAGACAACCGGCTTGCACTCCGGATGTACCAGCATCAGTGCATGGGGGTGCGCTTTCTTCGCTGTCAGAACGTCTTTTTGTGTAACAGAAGCGTGAATCGGACAGCCACCCTGGAGCAGCTTGATTTTTTTCTCCGGAAGCTGCTTTTGTACATATGCGCCCAAATTGCAGTCTGGAATGAAGAGAATCTGATCGTTGCTCAGCTGAGAAACAATTTTCACCGCAGAAGAGGAAGTAACACATACATCGCAAATTGTTTTCAGTTCAGCAGTGGTATTGATATAGGCGACAACCGTATGATCCGGATAGGCAAGCTTTACTTGCCGGATCAGCTCCTTATCCATCTGTTCGGCCATGGGACAGCCTGCTACCGGATTGGAAAGATAGACATTTTTTTCCGGTGAAAGAATCTTTACAGTTTCTGCCATAAACCGCACGCCGCACATCAGAATGTTCTGCTGCGGTGTGCTTTTTGCTTTTACACTTAATGCATAGGAGTCCCCGGTAAAATCAGCGATTTCTGCAATATCCCGTGCCTGATAGCTGTGCGCCAGGATGCAAAAATCCCGTTCTTTTTTTAAACGGCAGATTTCCTCTTGGATTTCACGAATATTCATACCATTCATTCCCTTCGAATTTATAAAGCGTACTTTGTAGATTCAAAAAAGTTGTATTTTTCAAGAAATAGATTGAAAAAGTTACACTTATTCAATCATATCATACTTCGGATACTTTGTCAAGTATATTTGCATAAATAAATATTGGCAGTTTTGTGCAAAATGCTTCGTTGGTGACACGAAAAGCAGCGTTTTCTGAAGGTGAGAGGAGTTAGAGAAAATCAGATTTCGGACGCATTTTCATGAAATTCCTACAGATCGGTTCTGTGAACGCACTTGAAGTTCTATTCACAGAATAGGAATTGACAAGCGGCAATAAAAATGTTACAATAAAAATGAAAACACAATTGAGAACACGTTTGTATTTATATTAGATTCAGAAGGAACGGAGGCGTATTTCATGTTAGAAGGGCATAAGGTAGTGGCACTTTGCTGCTCAGAAATCCAGAATGAAAATACGCAAAGTATGGTATATCCGCTGTATCAGGCATTGTCACAAAAGGGCTGGAAGTGTATCTTATTCAACAGTGCCACGGATTTGTTTCGGGATACGGCTTTTGACCGGGGAGAAGCCAGCATTTTTCAGTTGATTCACTATGATTTTGTGGACGCGGTGGTGCTGTATGCTGCGGATTTGAAAAATCAGGCGATAGTGGAAGATATTATTGCAGGTGCCAATGCCCACCATAAGCCTGTTTTCGTGGTAGACGGTAACGGAAACTTTTCCCACTGCATCGATATTTCCTTTGATGAGCAGCATGCGTTCCGGGATTTGGTGACACATCTGGTGGAAAAGCACCATTTTCAAAAGTTTGCATGCATTGCAGGCTTTCGCGGAAATCCAGCTTCTGAATCCCGCGTCGAAACTTTTCGGGATGTACTGGAAAAGCATCAGATTCCATTTTCTTTGAAATGGTTCGGCTATGGGGACTTCTATGCCGTTCCCACACGTGCTGTAATGGAACGCTTCCTGGCAGATCCGGAAGGTCTCCCGGAGGCCATCGTGTGTATCAACGATTCCATGGCGATTGCAGTTTGTGAAATCCTGAACGAACGGGGAATCCGCGTACCAGAGGATGTTGTGGTCACCGGCTTTGACGGTATTGTGCAGGAAAAATACAACTATCCCAGACTGACGACCTGCCGCCGGGATATGCATAAATTTTCTCTGTTCCTGGCTGATCTGATGGAAACTTGTCTGGAACACGGTCAGGAAGAGGGAATTTATGCGTTTCCGTATACGCTGGATGTCTCGGAATCCTGCGGCTGTCGAGCCTGCTCTGTGGAGTCCATGAGCCGTGCCATCAACAGCATTTATTCCCGGATGAATGACAACGCGCAGTATGATCGCTCCATGAATAATATGCTGACCAAGCTTACCTTTGAGAGAAATGACAAGGAAGTTGCAAAAATACTGCGGTATTATACCCGGTCGGATTCGTATTTATGCATGAATGCAGATTTTTACGAAGATGACCCCAACACGCATACCTATGAAAATTTGCCATTTTGTGATCAGATGATTGCCAGCCGTTTTTTCTACGGAGAAACTGAAAGTGGCCAGGAACATTTCCCAACCAAAAACCTCCTTCCGGAATGGAAAAGCATCCTGGAACGGGATAATTTAGTGGTGGTCTACTCCCTGCACAATCAACAGTATGTCTATGGGTATTGGGTGACATTTGCAGCGGATTTCAACTATGCCGTACAGCGGACGCAGCGGTTTGTGATGAATCTGGACAGCTGTATCAGTATGTATGTGCAGCAAAATTCCCTGCGCCGTTCCAACGAGCAGCTAAAGCGGATTCAAAGTAAAATCATTGTCAGCTTTGCAGACCTGGTGGAATCCCGGGACGGCTTTACGGGACAGCATGTAAAGCGTACCAGTGAATACCTTCGGGTACTGGTGCATCATCTGGCGCTGGAACCGAAGTTCCGGGATCGTCTTTCCGACTGGACGCAGCAGCTGATGACCATTGCTGCACCGCTGCACGATATCGGGAAAATCAATATTTCCGATACCGTTTTGAACAAACCCGGCCGTCTGACACCGGAGGAGTTCGAAGTGATCAAGACGCATACAACAGAGGGCGGACGAATTATTCGCCAGACGCTCACCAATATTGAAAGTGAAGAGTATGTAAAAATGGCTGCCGACATGGCAACATATCACCACGAAAAATGGGACGGCAGCGGTTATCCAGAGCACTTGGCAGGGGAAGAGATTCCTCTCTGTGCCCGGATTATGGCTGTCGTGGATGTGTTTGATGCACTGACCAGCAAGCGCGTTTATAAGGATGCGTTTTCCGTGGACAAGGCACTGCAAATTATGCGGGAATCCAGCGGGGCCCATTTTGATCCGGATATTATTCCGGTATTCCTGCGGATTCGCAGCGAAGTGGAGACGGTACTGCAAAACAATCAGGATGCTATCTTGTAAATGAGAAAAATTTTGCAGAATTCCACTTTGCCCGATGAAGAAAGAAAGCTTTCCGACAAAAATGGAGATAGGACATATGAATGCATTTTCCAGAACAGAACGAATCCTGGGGAAAGAGGCCATGGATCGCCTGGCAAACGCCAGAATCGCCGTATTTGGCGTAGGCGGTGTAGGCGGCTATGCGGTAGAAGCCCTGGTGCGCGGCGGCGTAGGAGCTTTGGATTTGATTGACAATGACCAGGTTGCAGAGTCGAACCTGAACCGGCAGATTATTGCAACAAAAGAAACTATTGGCATGCCGAAGGTGGATGCTGCCAGAGCACGTGCCCTTCAGATCAACCCGAACTGCATGGTGACAGTGTATCCGCTTTTTTACCTGCCGGAAAATGCAGATCAGTTTCCATTTTCCAATTTCGATTATATTCTAGATGCCATTGATACTGTATCCGGAAAAATCAGTCTGGCAGTGGAGGCAAAACGGCGAAATATTCCCATTATCAGTGCAATGGGCGCTGGAAATAAGGTGGATCCGACTGCATTGGAAGTGGCAGATCTCTCGCAAACTTCTGTTTGTCCGCTGGCGCGCGTGATGCGCCGGGAACTGAAAAAAAGAGGGATTGTGCACCTGAAGGTGGTGTATTCCAAGGAAATGCCGCGAACGCCGATTACAGTGGAACCGGAGCCGAAGGAGGCCCATCGGAAGCAGGTGCCGGGGAGCACTTCCTTTGTGCCTTCTGTTGCCGGGTTGATTATGGCCGGAGAGGTAATACGGGATCTCACCGGTATAGAGCCGCAGTATTAAGGAGATGTACATGAAATTATCCCCCCAGGAACAAGTGCGTTATATGCGACAGCTGATGCTCCCGGAAATAGGTACGGAGGGACAGCTGCGCTTGAAACAGAGCAGCGTTCTGGTAATTGGTGCAGGCGGACTGGGAAGCCCGGCGATCTATTACCTTGCATCGGCTGGTGTGGGTCATATTGGCATTGCTGACGGTGATGCCGTGGAGCTTTCCAATCTGAATCGTCAGATCTTACACGCATCAACGCGAATCGGCAAAAACAAAGCCTGTTCCGCTGCTGAAACCATACAAGAGTGGAATCCGGAGGTGCAGGTGTCTGTTATCCCGGAATTTTTACAGGACGAAAACATATTGCCGCTGATTCGGCAATACGATTTTGTCGTGGATGCCTCTGACCAACTGCAAAATAAGTTTTTGATCAATGATGCCTGTGTCACTGCCGGAGTCCCGTTTTGTCACGGCGGCATTGAAGGATGGGACGGGCAGGTTATGACGTATCTCCCGAAACAAAACTTGCCGTGTTATCGGTGCGTGTTTGAATCGCTTCCGGCAGACCAGGAATCGAAACCCATAGGAGTCATTGGCGTGACTGCCGGAATTATCGGGACAATCCAGGCTTCAGAGGCAATTCGGTATCTATTGGGAGAGCAGGATGGACTGCTAAAAGGAACTTTGCTGCGCTTTTCCGGGCAGACCATGCAGTTTCGGAAAATCCCATTGGGAAAATGTGCACCCCATTGTCCGGTGTGTCACGGCGTACCGGATGCAAATCCGCTGCAATGGTATCAGAAATTCCGTAACCACAAAAAGTAGAAATGGAGAAAAAAGACAATGATCAATCCAAAGGCTTTGCTACAAATGAAATCTATGCTGACAAAATTTCGCGATCGTCACCCGAAAGTGCCGATGTTTTTTTCCGCTGCCGCCAACACGATTGATGAAGGCAGCGTATTAGAGGTGACGCTGACAACTTCCACTGGAAAGACACTCTGCACTAATTTGCGTGTTACCGCAGAAGACCTGCAAAGTGTCCGGGAACTGCGGCAGCAGCTGGGCAAATAAAAAAACGCTTGCGGATAGGCACAAAAAGAACCGATTCTCTTTTGCTGGAATGGCATGGAGAATCGGTTTTCCTTTTTGATCTATTTTTTATCGGCGGAACAAGCCTTTCTTCTTTTTGGGAGCAGGCTCTGCGGTGCGCTGTGCAATGATTTCGGCCATTTCGCCAACATTTTTCATGCCGGATACTTCCTGCATCCGGAATTTCATGCCGAATTCTTTTTCTACGGTGTCAACCAGATTGATATGCTCCAGGCTGTCCCATTCGTCAATGTCGTCTGCCGTTGTGGACTCTGTTACCACAATGGAATCATCATCGAAAATATCCTGGAAAATTGCATTCAGCTTCTGCATAATTTCTTCGTGTGTCATACCTTTTTATACTCCTTCTGATTTACAGTAATCACGTGATTTTTCTTCTGATAGCCCCGGAGATCCAGTTTCCAGGTGCTGTCGCCGTTTTCAAAGGCTTCTGTTTTTTCAAAACCAAAGGAACCGTACAATTCCCGTACCATACCGTTTTTCGGGGTTTGGAAATAGTAGCCGCAGATGGTGGTAATGCCGCGTTGTTTGCACTGTTCTGTCAGAGCGTCCAGCATAGCCAGTTCCATATCGCGCTTTAACACGCGGCAGCTCATCAGCCACAGCTCAACGTGTAAGGTATTACCTTGTATTTCACCAATTACCACTGAAACAATGCCGTTATCGCCGAACTTGTCCCGGAGTCTGCCGTATAGACGAATCCGGTTGGGGTCTGCACACACCTGTTCCATTTCGCTCTGTGTATAGCGTTTTGTGGTCAGATTGAATTGGTTACTTTTGTTGGTGAGCTGTACAATACGCGGCAGTGCAACCGGTGTGAAATCATGGATTTCTGCCTGCATTTCCAATCCCAATAGGTAATCTGTATAGTTTGCATAGGTTTGCTGCATCTGTGTACGCTTTGCATTTGCCTGATACATTTCGCTTCGATTTGCATCTGCGGCAGAAAAGGTTGTGGTTTCAAAATAGCCAGCATGATCAAGCACACGGATGCATTCGACAGGGGAATCAAACGCAGGAACTGCGATTCCCGGAATTTGTGCGGAAACAATGTCTCGTTCTGCCGGATTGTCATCCACAAATACAAAGCTTTCCGGTAACAGGGAAAGTTCCTCCGCAGTGCAGAGCAGATTCTGATCCTTTGGCTCCCAGTTTGCTTTTATTGTGACAAAATCATCTGCATGGAGCACAGAATCTGGATGCTGTAGACCGAGCTGTGCATTTTCCGGCTCGTTTTTCGAACAAATCGTCAGGAGCACACCCAGCTGTTTTTGTGCCTTGCAGTATTCCTGCACTTCAGTATAAGCTTCTGCGGCGGCGGTTTCCTGGCCAATGGAGATGCCTTCCTGACCATCATCGCCGATTACGCCGCCCCAAAGGGTGTTGTCCAAATCCAGCGCCAGCACCTTTTTGTTTTTTCCATAGATTGAGCGGATAATCCGCGTCAAGTGGTAGGCGAAATCTGGAATCGCATCCAGTGTCATAGCATATTTATAGAGATACCAGTAGGTTGCATCGTGCCAGGCATCCAGTCCATAGCTGGCGGAAAGATAGTGAATGTCGTGGAGGTAAAAGTCCTGGTGGCTATGGGCATATGCCCCAAAGCGGCGGTTGAGCTCTTCAATGAACCAGACCATGCCATGGGGATCCCAGGCATCCCGGTTTCCCATCAGCCGGCAGGGGGGAAGTTCAAAGTTGTTCTGAATGATGGGGCAGTGATAAGTTTCTGCCAGATGATCCCACATTTGGGTGAAGTGGGTGTACTGCCGCTCCAGGGCCGCTGTAACATCTGCTTCATCGGCTGTGAGCGGGAGCGGTGCTTCTGTAATGTTCCGGGATGTTGTGTGGATAAAGATCAAATCCGGGTGGAAGTCCCTTAATGCCGGAGCGTCAAACATGGCATCCTGCCAGTACTGGGCATATTCGGATTGGTAAAAAATCGGCGCAATGCCCTCTTGCAGCAAGAACAATTCCAGCATGGAGACAATATCATTCGTAGTAGAACCGCCCAGGACTGCAATGCGCTTTTCCATACGCTGTGTATCGTCTGCAAGAAGCTCTTTTTTCAGCTTTCGTCTCTTTTTTAAAAGGAAACTGCTGTCAAATGGATATTCTAATTCTTTCATATGGCAATCCATACCTCTCAAAAAGGAATGCTGCACAGGATTTGTGCAGCGTTTTTCTGTATTCTTGTGAACTGGGTTGATCCGTTACTTGGTACGGTTTTCGTCCAGGTATTCACTGTTTGTACCGGTTGCGCTGAATGTATTCATAGCAAAGAGAACATCAGTTGCCCCGACTTCTTTCATAAAGGAGACAGCATTGACATCCAGATAGCGCATATCTGTGACATAAATATCCGAGAACGAATTGGTGAGACAGGGAACCAGCGCATTTCCATAGCTGTCCTTTACAATGACCAGTGTGCGTCCATTTTTGACATCTGTCGAAACATGGGTGATTTTTTCATCGCCGCCCATAAAGACCAGATACCAGCTGACCGGTTCCACATTATCCAGGTCAATCAGCAGATTGCCTTCTCTGGGATTTGTGAAATCTGTGTCATAGTAAGTTGTGGTGTAGTGATTTTTCGGGGCAAAGTAGGTGAAATCCTCCGGATTGTTCTCCAGAACAGCGCTCTTGGAAAAGGTATACATACTGCCCACGTAGCCTTGCTTGGTGGTGGCGGTATAACTGGATAGTTCCGGGAACGGCAGATTTGCACGCTCTGCAAAGGCCTGCGCCGCATAGTATGCGCCGAGAGGCAGCCAGTGGTGATCGGTTCTGGCATAGATGTCCTCGCTCTTGTGTTCCTCTAATATCTGATACGCATCAATGGGGATAACGCCGTCTAAATTTTCATTGATGTGGTTGATGTTGTCGATTTCACTTGCCGTGTAGTTGGCATACTGTTCCGGCAAATAGAAGGAGACTGCTGTAGGCGCAACGAGAGAATATACGTTGACATCATCGCCCAAATCCTTTTTATAGGCGTTCAGGGACTGTGCGTAGGCTTCTCCGCGCTTATAGCTGCCGCCGTAAACACTGACGGCGCGGTCACCTACCAGTACAATACCATCTCCGATCTGTACTGGTTCCGGCTCTGGTTCGGTTACCGCAGTGGTAACAGAAGCATTGGAATCACTTTGTGCATTCTCCGCAGGGGCAGTTGTCTGCACAGCATTTTCTGCTTTGGACTCCTCTTGTTTCGAGTTTGCCTTCGAAACATCTCCGATAAAGGTGACATCATTTTCACTGCTGCTGCTAAGCCCCTTATAAATCTGCATATCGCTGATCATGTGCTTGAAAAAGCTTCTGCCCGGTACAGTATCATCAAAGTAGTTCATTACATCTTGGGTGTAAGAGCCATCAGCCAGAGCCTTCCAGGAAAATTCCGGAAAGCTTGCAAGCTTTCGATTCTCTTCCGCAGATTCTGTAGGACGCGTTCCCACCAACAGGAAAATGGAGCCGCCGAAAACCAAAATTCCCATGGAAAAGACGCGGAGCACAGAACCGACATTTTTCGCAATCAGCATAGAGCGCCGCTTTTTGTACCGCTGTTTCCGTTCCTTGGCGGCGTCCGTAGCAGTGTCTTTTGCCAAATCGCCGCCGTCTGGAGGTGTCTGCAAGTCTGGCTTGCTTTCTTCTATAGGGGGGACAGACGGTGCTTCCGGCATTGGTGCGGATTCCGATTCCAAAGGCGCGGTTTCCGGTGGGGTTTCAGATGCAGTGTTTTCAAGTGCTTCTGGAATTTGGGGAACGGGAGCATCTGCCGGTTCCTCAATCGGCTGCGGAGCAGAAGGCACAATTTTGGATTCTGTTGCGGCATCAATTGCGCGCATCCGCTTTAAATCCTGCTGGACTTCCTGAAATTTTTCTTCCAGTGCCGCATCCAGGTCAAAGGTGTTCGGATCATTTTGCGTGTTGTTTTCGTTTGCCATAGTTGATCTGCTCCTTTCTTAGAATTTCGTGTACAGGAATGGCATATTGGTTGCATCTACCAGCAGAATGCTGCTCAAGAGGAACAATGCCGCTGCGAGAACAGTACCGGTGATTGAGAAGAATACATAAGCGCCTGCACTTTTTTGCATCCATTTTTTCGGCAGTTCCAGAATCGGGAAGCAGCAGAGCAGCGCCGCAAGAAGCAGGAACAGGTTGTTTCGAAGGGAAGCCGTCAGAAGTGCATCAGACAGGCCGCCGTTGCCCAGACCCATGAGTCCCAGGAAGAGGTTGCCCAGCTTGGTGATGCCGTCGGTGCAGTAGAAAATACCGAAGCCCACTACAATAATGATCTTGTTAAAAAGATGACGGATGACCGCGGGGATTTTCTTCATGCCCTTTTTCCCGATGCCCATTTCCAGGAGAATAAAGAGACCATAGTAAATGCCCCAGATAATGTAGTTCCAGCTTGCGCCGTGCCATAGCCCGGTGCAGAACCAGACCAGGAACAACCCAGCATACTTCCGGCGCTTTCCGAAGATGGGCACATAAAGCAGGTAATCCCGGAAGAAGCTGCCCAATGTGATATGCCATCTCTGCCAGAACTCCGTAATATCCCGGCACAGGAAGGGGTGGCGAAAGTTTTCTTCCACGCGGAATCCAAAAATTCTGGCAATTCCGATTGCAATATCCGAATATCCGGAGAAATCAAAGTACATTTGCATGGAATAGACGATAATGCCGTACCAGAGACCGAATGTTGTCTGATCAATCAGGGAATTGCCCAGGAATTGTTCTACAATCGGTGCCAGATTATCTGCCAGAATGACCTTTTTGCCAAGGCCGATTGCGATTCTGCCAAAGCCTTCACTGATGTCATAGGCGGAAATGCTGCGGCTGTGCAAGTCCTTCTGCATGGAGGCATACCGGGCGATCGGGCCGGAAACTGTAATCGGGAAGAAAGAAACGTAGAGCAGGAAGGTGAAGAAATTCTTTTCCGCATGTACCTTTCCCCAGGCGCAATCAATCAGATAGGACACAAGCCGGAAGGTGAAAAAGCTGATACCCAGCGGCAGCGGTAAATTCGGTATGGGGAGATTGCAGTGGAACAGCTGATTGATATTTTCCAGCAGGAAACCGGTGTACTTGAATACGACCAGTGTTCCTAAATTGCAGATGAGTCCCAGCGCTAGGAAAAACGTTGCTGGTGCTTTGCCCTTCCATTTCTCAATGGCTCTTCCAAAAACAAAGTTTAACAATGCACTTAACAGAATCAGCCATAGGAAATTCAACTGGCCGCAGGCATAAAACAGCAGAGAGAATACGATTAAAACGGCGTTTCGGTAAGAGTTCTTTTTTGTCGCAAAATAACAGAGAATGCAAATGGGAAAGAACAAATACAAAAAGAATAGGTTTGAAAATATCATGCTGACACGTCCTTTTGGTGTGTGCTTCATGGCGCATCGCGAGGAAGCACAGAATACAATCCGGCAATTACAGCTGCACGCGAATTGTCGGAATTTTTTCACAAAAAAAGATTCACACATGGTTTCGGCAGAATATCCGGTAAGCGGATTTCAGCGAAAATGTGGAGAGAAAACCGGACACAAAATCCGTCAGAATCTCCTATTCATTATACAACATATCCGGTCATATTTGCAAGTATATCCGCATCTCATTGGGAACAATCCCGAAAAATTCGTTTTTTTGCACAAAAAAAGGCGGCAAACTGCCGCCTTTTTTAAAGAGAATTCGATTCCGATTTTTGCAAAATTTACTTAGTTTCTGCGGAATCAGCAGAAGCCGAAACATCTTTTGTGATAATAGATTCCTTGATGCCGGCAGCCAGTCCTGCCATTCCCTGAATTTCGCTGGGAATGATGATTTTGGTTGCCTTTCCGTCTGCGGCTTTTTCGAAAGCTTCCAGTGCTTTCAGCTGAAGAACAGCTGCGTTCGGATTGGCTTCGTTCAGCTTTACCAAGCTGTCTGCCAGCGCCTTCTGTACCAGTTCAATGGCTTCTGCTTCACCTTCTGCAATGGCCACTTTTTGCTCTTTGATTGCTTCACCGCGCAGAATAACGGATTCTTTATCCGCCTGTGCCTTCAAAATGGCCATTTGCTTGTCGGCCTCAGCCTTTAAAATTTTGGCTTCCTTTTCACCTTGTGCAACTGTAACCTGATATTTCTGTTCGCCCTCTGCGCGCAGGATTTTTTCCCGCTTTTCTCGCTCTGCCTTCATCTGCTTTTCCATGGCATCCCGGATTTCAGCAGGGGGCAAAATGTTTTTCAGTTCCACGCGAATCACCTTGATACCCCAGCGGTCTGTCGCCAGATCCAGTGTTTCGGTAATACGTGTATTGATCAGATCACGAGAGGTGAGGGTTGCGTCCAGTTCCAGTTCACCAATGATGTTTCGCAGCGTTGTTGCTGTCAGGTTCTCAATTGCAGCAATCGGATGCTCCACGCCGTATGCAAACTGTACAGAATTTGTGATCTGGAAGAAAACAACGGTATCGATCTGCATAGTAACATTATCTTTGGTAATTACTGCCTGGGGCTTAAAGTCTACAACCTGCTCCTTGATAGAAACGCGCTTTGCCACCCGGTCAATAAACGGAACCAGAAAATGAATGCCGGTGCCCCATGCTTTGTAAAATGCGCCGAGCCGCTCTACAACATAGACATTGGCCTGGGGAACAATACGAATTCTGGTGACAAGTACCAGGAGAATGAAAACAATAATCAGTAAAAGAATAACAAGAGGTCCCATAAATTTACTCCTTTTTTCGCGGCTGTTTTTCTGCTGCAAATGCAGGGCAGCCTTTTGATTCATGATTATGTGTGAATTGGTGCAGTTTCATTTTGAGGCAAAGGAGAAACAATCAGCTTGCTTCCGTCTACCGCATCTACTCGAACATAGCTGTGTTCCGGAATGACTGCGTTTGTTGCTGAAACCGCCATCCAGTCTACGCCGTCAATGCGGACGCGTCCGGTTCCGCTGCGGCTGTCAATGGTCTGAATGACCGATGCTGTCCGTCCGATTTCCTGGGTGTTGGTATCCCGGATACCAAAAGAAAAAATTTTTTTCGCAATCGGCCGGGTAAAAAGCAGCAGAACCACTGAAACCGCAAGAAACAGAATGATTTGCAGCATGACGGAACCGCCGAAGCAGGCAGCCAGAAACGCAGCCAGTGCTCCGGCCGCAAACCAAATGCTGACCAGCTGAAAGCTGACAATCTCTGCTACAACTGCCAGTACAAACAGAATGCCCCAGATAAAATAGGGTGCACATACTTCCATGACAAAAACTCCTTTCATCGTGGCAGCTTTTTGAAGGCCGGTGAATCAAAAGCTGTGCATAGCAATTTTAATCCGCCAGTCTATATTGATTATAGCACAATTCCATAGAAAAGTAAATGCTTTTTTCACAAAAAACAAGATTTTACATGGATTTCACGATGCGTATCAGACAGATTTCCGCAGACTGTCCATATGAATTCCCAGCACTTCGCAAATGGTTCTGACAACGCCGTTTTCCGTGTTGGCAGGGGCAATATGCTTGGCATGCTTCTGAACATGTTCCGGCGCATTGGCCATAGCATAGCTGTATTCTGCGCATTCCATCATAGAAATATCGTTTTCATAGTCGCCGAATGTCATGGTTTCCGCCGGCGTAATGCCCAGCTGTTTTTGCAAATCCTGAACAGCGGCTCCTTTTGTAATTCCCTTGCACATGAGATCCATCCAATAGTCCCCGGAAACGGGGATTTCATACTGGCTTCCGAAGCGCTCCTGAATCATGGGCGCTGTATATGCCGCAGTACCGTGCATATTGCAAAGTGCAATCTTTAAAATAGGCTCCTTGGTCTGATACAGCGCAGAATAGGGAACTTTATGATAATCTAGATAGAAGCGGCGGATTTCGTTTTCCACGGCCTGATCTGCATTTTCCGGGAAGTAAATATGGTGAAAGCCGCACAAAACTGGGATTGTGTCCGGCATGGTGTCACAAAGATCCAGCACATCTCGGATGGTTTGATCGGGAAGATTGTGAAAAATCGGTGCATCGTGGGGCTGCATAACACAGGCGCCGTTGTCGCAGATAAAGATCAGTTCTTCTGCCAGATCGCCAAACAGAGAGAGCAGCGCGGTGCGGGAACGTCCGCTGGCAATGGCCAAAGTAATGTCCCGGCGGTACAGCTCTTCCAGAAGCGCCGGAAATTGGGGCGGAAGCTTTTTGTCTGCATCCAGCAGTGTGCCATCCATATCGGATGCAATGAGTTGAATCATACGAGTTTCTCCTTATATTCGGATACGGCCGAGCCGCATTGCCGTTCAAATCAGGACGCCGGAGCATGCATGGATATGTTCGCGGTTTCCTGCAAAATAGAATCCCTGAAAATGCCGTCTTTTTGCATGTTCAAAGGATTCGACTATAGTATACCATATTTTCAGAAAATTTCAAGGAATGGACTGTGAATTTTCCTGCCATGAAAAAAGCCTGCACTGATTTTCCTTGCAAAAAGGCAAAAACAGTACAGGCTTGTGAAAAACTATCTTGAATTAGGTACACATTCGGGAACTTTATTAGTCTGCATATTCCTTTCGCATCAGCGCGATTTCCGCAGCATAGCCCTCGTCCTCGTTCGGCGTTTCCAAAATGAAGGGGAGGTGCTTCAGCGCCGGATGATTGATTACCCGAATCAATGCCTCCAGTCCGATATGTCCCTGCCCCAGTTTCTGATGCCGGTCTTTGTGTGCACCGCATGGATTCATGCTGTCATTGAGGTGAACCGCATACAGCCGATTCAGTCCAATGATCTGGTCAAACTGGGTCAGAACGCCGTCCAGGTCATTGACAATGTCATATCCGGCATCCCAGATGTGACAGGTATCCAGGCAAACCCCCATTTTATCCTGCAAGGTAACCCGATCCAGAATCGCACGCAGTTCCTCAAAAGAGCGGCCGACCTCGCTGCCCTTGCCGGCCATGGTTTCCAGGAGAACGGTTGTGCTCTGCTCCGGGGAAAGCGTCTGATTCAGAGCGTCTGCAATTTGTGCAATTCCAGTTTCAGCGCCCTGTCCGGTGTGGCTGCCAGGGTGAAAATTGTAGTACTGGTTCGGCGTGTATTCCATGCGCTTCATATCATCCTGGAGCATGTCCAGGCCAAATTGCCGGATATCCGGTTTTGCCGAACAGAGATTCATGGTATAGGGAGCATGTGCCACCAGATGATGGATATCATGTTCTTCCGCAAATGCCAGGAACTTCTGCACATCTGCTTCATCAATCGGCTTTGCTTTGCCGCCTCTGGGGTTTCGGGTGAAAAAGGCAAATGTTGTTGCCCCCAGCTTTGCCGCATGTTTGCCCATGGCCAGATAGCCCTTAGACGAGGGCAGGTGATTTCCGATTCTCAGCATTTAAGAAGCCTCCTTTGTTTCCGCTGCGGATGTTTCGGTTTCTGTCGGGATGTCTTCCGGTTCGGTTGTGTTGTCCAGGTCCTCCATGATGCGCAGAAATACCTGTTCCGCTACGTCATAGGTTTCCTGCATTTTTTCCTTGCTGTCTGATGTCTTGATCGGCTTTCGCAGGCCAATGGATAGATCCCGGTCTACATTTCCGGGGTAGTCGATTTTCGTGGCAAAGTCTGTGTGCCGCAGATAATACCCGTTTCCGCGGATATTTTCATGGCCGGGATAGGTTTCACTCAAATCCATCAGTGTTTCATCTGCCATAATAAATTCATTTGCTTTGGCATCTGTGATAACCATAACCGATTCACCCATCTGGAATTCCGCAGAGAGCTTTGTAGCATTTCCGTTATAGAAGTCGGTTTCATTGATGCGGTCACCAATAGGAATGGCATAGATATCGACCTGAACCTTTCCGTCTCCATTCACATCCTCCGTAAACTGCTCCAGATATTCTTCCAGCTGCTGGGAATGATTCTGCATTTCTGTGTCATCTGTCAGAAGCATGACGATCATATCCGGTCGCACTCTTGTGACATAGTCTACGAACAGAAAGACAAAAATGCCGCCAATGATAACAGTTACACCTAGCCACCACTTGCTGTGGTAGAAAAAGTTTCCGATTTTTTTCCAGAACGAGAGTTTTTCCGTTTGCTTCGGTTCTTCACGAATCGTATCGCTTTCAGTGATAATGCCCTGCTTGAGCCGCATGAGTTCAATGCGCTCCTGCTGAATCTTTTTGGCATATGCTTCCTTTTCTTTTTTTTCACGCTCTGCGAGAAGTGCCTGCCGGCGTTCTTCGGCCTCTGCTTCTCTTTGTGCTTCTTTTGCATCAATCTCCCGCATGGTCTCCATGAGGGATTTGCCCTTTTCTTTTTTATGTTTCTTGGGTGGCTCTTGCTTTGCACCACCGGAACCGTTTTGTTTTTCTTCTTCCTGCATAGGATGACCTCACTTTGATAATGTAACGGATACAGTGTTCGAAATTGAAAAAGGGAAATTCACACAGACCGATTCCATCTGTACGAATTCCCCCTTGTCGTTCTATGGTTTACGTGCTCTTGCCCAAAAGGGAAAAGCGTTTCCTTATGCTTCGGTTTCTTCCTCCGCAGTATCTTCTTCCTGTCCCTGTCCCAGCTTCGGCAGCGGCCGCATGGTGGGGAACAGCAGGACATCACGGATAGATGCGCTGTCGGTGAGCAGCATAACCAGTCGGTCGAGTCCAAGACCCAGACCGCCCGTTGGCGGCATACCGTATTCCAGTGCAGTAACGAAATCTTCGTCTACCTCACCAGTGGTGTCACCCAGTGCCCGGCGCGCTTCTACCTGCTTGACAAACCGCTCCTTTTGATCTACCGGATCGTTCAGCTCAGAGAATGCGTTACCCATTTCACGTGCGTAAATGAAGTATTCGAACCGCTCTGTGAATGCCGGATTTTCCGGCTTCCGCTTTGCCAGCGGGGAGTTTTCTACCGGATAATCATAGATAATGGTCGGCTGAATCAGCTGCTCTTCTACAAATGCATCGAAGAATGCGATCAGAACGTGACCCTTGGTGGCATTTTCGCCTTCTTCCACTTCCACGCCCTTTTCCTTTGCGCAGGCTCTTGCATCTGCATCGGTTGCCCAGTCATTGTAATCAACACCGGCATACTTCTTCACAGCTTCTGCCATAGTCAGACGTTCCCACGGTTCGCCCAGACGAATGTCGGTGCCCTGATAAGAAATAATGTCCTTGCCGCAGATCTTCTTTGCCAGTGTGCGGTACATATCTTCGATCAGATCCATCATACCGTGATAATCGGTATAAGCCTGATACATTTCAATTGAAGTGAATTCCGGGTTGTGAGAAGGATCCATGCCCTCGTTTCGGAAAATGCGTCCCACTTCATACACCCGATCAAAACCGCCGACAATCAGCTTTTTCAGATTCAGTTCAGTTTCAATACGCAGGAACATATCCATGTCCAGCGTGTTATGGTGTGTCACAAATGGCTTTGCCGCAGCTGCAATCTGCAAAGGCAGCAGTACCGGAGTTTCTACTTCCAGATATCCGATGCCATCCAGGTATGCACGGATTTCCCGGAGAATCTGGCTGCGTGTTACGAATGTCTGTTTGACATCCGGATTAACAATCAGGTCTAAGTAACGCTGCCGATACCGGGTGTCCTGATCCTTCAGACCGTGCCATTTTTCCGGCAGGGGGAGCAGGGATTTGGAGAGCATTGTGATTTCGGTTGCGTGGATGGAAATCTCGCCCTTCCGGGTACGGAATACAAAACCCTTCACGCCAACGATATCACCGATATCCCACTTCTTGAATTCCTTGAAGCTTTCCTTACCAATATCGTTCATGCGGACGTAAACCTGAATGCGGTCGGTAGAATCGCGTACATCAATGAAGTTTGCCCGTCCCATGTCACGCCAGCTCATAATACGGCCGGCAATGGAAATCGGCTGTTCCTTTAAAGTATCCAGCTTTGCCTGGAGTGCTTCTTCATCCTCGCCTGCTTCTTTCTTAAATTTTGCCTCTACTGCTTCGTAATTTGCCTTTACTTCAGCAGCTTTTGCAGTTACATCATACTTTGTAATGGTAAACGGGTCGTTTCCGTCTGCCTGTCTCTGCCGCAGCTTGTCCAGTCGGATCTGCCGCAGCTGATTGCGATCCTGCTCCTGTTCCGGTGCAGCAGGAGTGTTCTGTTGTTGAGCCATTCGTTTCCCTCACTTCTCTCTCAATTACTTACCAATTTCCAGTACTTCAAATTTCAATTCTCCGGCAGGCGCTTCAATAATAAAGGTATCGCCAACCTTCTTTTTCATAGCGCCCTTTCCAATTGGCGATTCATCAGAGATCTTCTTTTCTGCAAAGTTTGCTTCGTTGCTGCTGACGATCTGGATGGTTTCGATTTTACCAGTGCGGAAGTTTTTCAGTTTGATGGTAGAACCCAGACCAACTTCATCAATGGAGATATCGTCATCGTCTACTTCTTCGGAGTTGTCCAGTGTAAACTGAATTTCCGCAATCTGTGCTTCCAGAATTGCCTGTTCATTTTTTGCTTCATCATATTCTGCATTTTCTGAAAGGTCACCCTGTGCACGGGCTTCTTTCAGCTTCTGTGCCATTTCTGCACGGCGGACAGTAACCAGATAATCCAGTTCTTCCCGCAGTTTTGCGGCACCGGATTTTGAAATTTGTTTTTTTGCCATAATTTGAGATACTCCTTTTTTCTAGAGGTAGCAGAATCCTGCGGAAAAGGCCGCAGAAAATTCTATCGGACAAATTCGTCCGGGATAACATTTCTATTATAGTATATTTTCCGGAGATTGTCAACCGGATTTTTCCGGGAGCAGCAACTTTTTCAATCCTGGAAATAGCTCATCAGATTGCATGGGATCATACCGTTATAAAGTTTACGCTTTTTATCTGCCGGTTTCCCGAAGTGCAGTTCAAAGTCTGCGTCCGGGGTGATAATGTAGCAGGGGTTGCTTTTCTTTGCCGGAAATACATCTCCCATAATGCGGTAGAGAGACTCTGCCTTTTGAATGTCCAGCATCCGTTCGCCGTACGGCGGATTACAGATGGTAATGGCACCCTCCGGCGGTACGAAATCAGCAATATCCTGCTGGTGAATGGCAATGCGTGGCTTAACACCGGCGCGCCGGCAGTTCTCTTCTGCAAGTGCAACAGACTCCGGATCAATGTCATAGCCGAATCCTTCGAATGCCGCATCATGCTTGATGTGTGCAACAGCCTCTGCACGGGCATTGCGCCAGGCGGTCTGAGGAATCTGTTCCCATTTTTCTGCCAGGAATCGCCGGTTCAAACCTGGTGCCATGCGCATGGCCTTAAAGGCGGCTTCAATCAAAAGCGTTCCGCTGCCGCAGAACGGGTCGCAGACAATGCTGTCCGAATGCACTCGCGCCAGATCTACGATTCCAGCGGCCAGTGTTTCTTTGATCGGTGCTGCATTTGCGTTCTTGCGGTAGCCACGTTTATGAAGTCCGATTCCGGAAGTGTCCAGATAAATGGTTGCAATATTTTTGCGGATGGAAAATTGAATCGGATGCGCCGCACCGGATTCTTCAAACCAACTGGTGTGATAAACCGATTTCAAGCGCTCAACAGCCGCCTTTTTGATAATCGACTGGCAGTCCGGAACACTGTGCAGCTGGGAATTCAGCGCGTGGCCTTTTACCGGAAATGCATCATTTTTACCAATCCATTGCTCCAGAGGAAGCGCCCGGATTCCCTGAAACAATTCTTCGAAATTGTACGCCTTAAACTGTCCCAGCTGTACCAGAACACGCTCGGCGGTAGAGAGGCAGATATTTGCCTTTGCCAGAACTTCGGCATCGCCGCGGAATAAAACGCGGCCGTCCTGCGCGGCAATGTTCGTTCCGCCGATTTTTGAGATTTCAAATCGTAATGTGCGTTCCAATCCAAAGTGGCAGGGACAGCACATGAGATAGGATTCTTGCATAAGAGTAAACACTTCCTTATCATAATTTTACCGGGGGAGAGATTCCCGAAAAAAGCACTGCACAGACGGTGTGCAGTGCAATGGATACTTTTTCGAACGAAAGGACAGTTATTGTCCAGCCGTTGTTCCGATTACCTGTGTCGTTTTATTTTCATTTGCGGCCTTTGTGGTCTGGGAATGCCCGTCGCCAGAGGGCGTTGTAGTCGTTCCTTCTGTGCTTTCGGTGGTTTGCTTTTTCTTTTTGTTATAGGTCTTGGTGCATTCATCGCAAACCGGTGCGTTGCTGGACTTCCAATAGCCCTCTGTTGTGGCGGTGCAGTTGGGGCCGGCAATCTTTCCGGACTTTTCGCAAACCTTTCCTACTACCACTTTATCGTTGGAGGGATATTCTGCTTTGGTGTCCATGCTGTCTGCATATTCCCCGATTACATTTGCCCAGATTTGTGCAGACTTAATGCTGTGGTCTTCCAGTTCTGCACGTTCTGCATAACCGAGCCATACGCCGCTGACGAAATCTTCGGTCAGACCCACAAAGGTGAGGTCGTTCCAGTTCTGAGTTGTACCGGTTTTGCCGGCAACGTGCTTGTGTTCCAGCTGTGCCTTCTGACCAGTTCCGTTCGCAACAACATCCTGGAGCAGCTGATTCATCACATAGGCTGTCTCGCTGTCTACTGCCTGCTGCGGATTGCCGTCATTTTCATAGATCAGATCGCCGGAGCCTTGTACCACCTTGCTGACCAGGTGCGCGGAATACTGCGTACCGCCGTTTCCGTAAGGCACATAGCCGTTGACCAGATTTTCCAGGGTAACACCATATGTCAGCGCACCTACTGTCAGAGGAGAATAGCCCACGTCTGTATGGCCGTTTTCGGAATCCTTGCACAGATCCAGCCGCATTTTTGAGGTGGCAAAATCAAAGACCTTTTGTGGTGTCAGTTCCTGGCAAAGCTGTGCCGGCACAGTGTTATAGGACTTTTCCAATGCCTGATAAATTTTCAGTTCCTTGTGGCTGATGGACATGGCAGAACTGTCCTCACTGTAGTTGGTTGGCCATGCCTTTCCGTCTACTTCAATGGGTTCATCCTTATAAATGGAACCCCAGTGAATCAGATCATTTTCCAGAGCCAAACCGTATGTGGTCAACGGCTTGATGGTAGAACCAGGCTGACGCGGTTCCATAGTGGCATTGTTCCAGCAGAGGGATTCTGTTTTCTCGCCTGTTGCACCTACCATGGCCAGAATCTGTCCGCTGTAGTCCATTGCAACAAATGCAGACTGGGGATATTCTACCTCAGCCTTGGTATAAGCACCGTCACCGTCTAAATCCTGCCACTTTGCAACCCGGTCTGAGGAAACCAGGTTGTTGAGATCCAGATACTTTTGCTCCACATACTTCTGCATATCCAGATTCACTGTGGTGTAGATCTGATATCCGCCCCGGTTGATTCGGGAAATGGCCTGATCTGTTGTCAGGTTAAACTGACCCTTCAGATAATCCGCCACTTCATACAGTGCCGCATCCACAATCCATGAGGTTGCAGCGGAGCCGTCCTGTTTTTTTTCTTTGTCTGCGTCCGGATGTGCAGCCTTGTACTCATCTGAATCGGTAAAGATCAGCTTTTCGTTCAGCGCCTGCTGATACTGATCATAGGTAATTGCACCATTGGTGTACATCTGCCACAAAACATATTTTTGCCGGTTACGGTTCTTTTCGTGACCAGTATTGACCCATTCTCCGGTTTGATCGTCGGTATAGCCGGCAAACGGGTTCATGGTTTCCGGGCTTTTCGGGATGGCAGCCAGACTTGCTGCTTCTGCAATATCCAGTTCAGAGGCACTCTTCCCGAAATATTTCTGAGAGGCACTTTCCAGACCGTTGGCCGTTCCGCCGAAGCCGATATAATTCAGATAGGTTTCCAGAATCTTGTCCTTGGAATAGGCGCGCTCCAGCTCCATTGCTCGGAAAATTTCACGGATTTTACGGGAAGGGGACTGCTCGCTGTCTCCGGTAATATTCTTGATCAGCTGCTGTGTAATCGTAGAACCGCCCTGGTTGGTGTCATAGATGTGGACAAACATATTGACAAAGGCGGAGAGAGTACGCTTATAATCCACGCCGTCATGGGTGTAGAACCGCTCGTCCTCGGCACAGACAAAGGAATCCTGCACGTGCTCCGGCAAATCCTCAATGTTAACCGGAATTCGCTGAGACTGATTGCTGACCTCATAAATGGTCTGCCACTCACCGTTTTCGTCCATTGCGTAGATGTTCGTGTTGTAGGAAAGTTCCATTTCCTCGATTGTGACATTGGAAACGTCATCCCGGAAGTTCATGACGTAAACCACCAGCGCTGTTGCCACAATGGTACAGGTGATAATCATGATCAAAAACAGCGCGGTCAGCGTAGAGCCGAGGATAGACAGCGTGCGGCGCAGCGCCGGAAAACGCTTTCCTTTTTCCGAACCATCGTCCAGTTCCGGATTGTGATACGGATATTCCGGAGTACCAGTAGGGCCGTAGTACTGCCTCTGTGGTGCGGCCCCCCGTCCTTTTCCGGTACTTCTTTCTTTTTTAGAATTGTTATGCTCCATAGCTTTCTTCCTTCCCGAAAATTTACCGGACTCTGCTGCGTAGATGGAATGAACTTGAAAAATGCAGGATCAGATAACCGGCAGAAACAGCACATCCAAACCGGCAAAAAGCGCCAGTCTGCATGCTGTGAGAATACAGGCACAGACATGCCTGAGGGAAAATGAATCATTATATACACTTTTATTATATCACATTTTTTGCTAGGTGTTAAGAGGGAAAACCAATTTTCTCAAAAAAATATGCAGAATGCATAAACTTATGAATATTGGGAATGCTATTTCTGGTACTTATAGAAAGAAAGAGAGGAAAAATCATGGAAAAGAAAAAAGTGATCTGGACGATTTTAACGGGAATCGTGATTTCTCTGGTGATTGTGGCAGGTACTTTGTCGTCTGCTGTCCGGGAAAATGCAGGCCATGCACAGGAGCACACCGGGGAAGAATCATCGCTTCCCAATCCGGGCTACCGCATGCAGATAGACGGAGACCGTATTGCGCTGTTCCGCTCCGGGAGCAGTGTGCCGTATCAATTTTTGGATACGCCGCTGATGCTGCTGTCAGAAGCAGACCGGGAGAGCCTGGAAGTGGGAATTGAGGTGCAGACTGCGGAGGAAATGCAGCGCCTGGTGGAAGACATGACCTCTTAAAGGAGGCCATGTTTTATGAATTGCGCTGCGGAAATTCCAAATGTACCGGAACCGGCTGATCCAGTGCAACGGTATCCGGGGTAACGCGGCAATCCATCGCTAGCAGATGCACGCCTGCTTTTTTTGCGTCCCGCAGAGCAGCGCCGAATTCCGGCTGCATGGTGTCATTGGGCATGAATGCCACAGCGTCCTTCATCTGAATCACAAACAGCAGCCACGCACCATATCCTTCCTGTACACAGGAAATCAGCTCCCGGATATGCTTTACGCCGCGGACAGTGGGCGCATCCGGAAACAATACCAGGCCGTCTCGCTCCAGGGTGACACCTTTGACTTCCAGAAAATGTGTAGTACCATGATGCGTAATTGCAAAGTCAAATCGTGAATTGCCGTGTGTTACCTCGCGCCGGATCTCTGCATCCGCCGGGAAGAGTGCACCGCTTTTTAGCCATTCCTCTGCGGCGTCATTGGGAATCTGGGCATCCATGTTGATTAGAAGCGGCGGCATGCCGTTTCGTGCCTTTTCCACTGCGATGAGATCGTACTTGGTTTTCCGGTTGGGATTTCTTGCGGCGGAGAGGTAAACGCGGCAGCCGGGCACCAACAGTTCCTTACAGCGTCCGGTATTTTTTACGTGTACCAATTCCCGTGCTGTGCCAATCTGTACTTCGGCAATAAACCGGTTGGGACGGGAGCAGAACACAGCGGGGATGACAGTTGCATATTGCATAAAGAGAGCACCTTCTTTTCCGGGAAGTGTTATGACAAGAAAAATCCCTGCCTTTCCAAAAAGACAGGGATCATTTTTTGGTACGCCTGATGCGATTCGAACGCACGACCTTCAGAGTCGGAGTCTGACACTCTATCCAGCTGAGCTACAGGCGCATTTCGTATGAAGCACTTTCATGCCGTCAGCTTTATTATTATATCACATCCTTGAAAAAAAAGCAAGTGCTATTTCGCAATATTTGGAATCCTAAAAATTTGTGCTTTTATTCTTTTGCTTTTAAGGAAATCCCTTTCTTTCCTTCAGAACTTACAGCTGATTTTTTTGATTTCAAATGATATATATTGACACAAGCTATGCTTTAAAGTCAAGAATATCCCAGACCAGATACGTCATCTGAAGTGTGCTGCCTGCAAAATGGAAAGCCGCAGCATCTATTTGATCCAGAGCCGGACTTTGTAGCGTCATTGTTTTTTCTGCCAGGTGCAGAGAAATGGTTTTGTCCGAAGCGATGGACAACTGTGCCACAGCGGCGGAACAATGGGACAAACGATTGTGAGAGCGCGCGGACACCACAAAAAAGCTCCATAGAAACGCATTTAAAATGCAGTAGAGCAGGATCCCTGTGACAATTCTTCTTCCGACTTTTTTTCGTGTGTGATGCATACTGCAATTCCTCATTTCTGTAATTTTAACAGCGTCTGTGCCAGTGCTTTTCCCACCAGCTCTCCGGCATACTGCGCCTGTTCCAATGTATTCCCGTGCGTCCCGATTTCCAGCAGAAGGCTGCCGGTGGTGAGATTCTGGTTGTATTTTCGGTAGTCAAAGAGAATGGGACGGGTCAGTCCTGGAAACATCTGCTCCATGCTGCTTTGCAGTCGACACGCAAAGTGAAAGTTTTGCATATAGTGGGGCATTCCCATAGTGCCGTCATCACAGCCGGAGATGATCATAACCTGTGCCGATTCTTTCCCACCGATTTCTACCACCGGCTGTACCAGTGTATTTTCTTTCTGGATGGCATCTCGGTGAATGTCCAGAACTACCCGGATGGAAGGGTACTGCTCCAGATTTTTCTGCACAGTTACGGCACTGCGGTCATAGGAACCGTTATAGGATGGGTAATCATGGATTGTTGTATCATGAATCACGCCGATTCCGGCCTGCTCCAGCTGCGTAGTAATAGCATCTCCGACAGAGACCATATTATACGCCGGATCCGTGGTGCGGTAGTTGAAATTGGTATCAAACTGTGAACGGACATAAGGCTCAAAGGATTCCGTGGTATGTGTGTGCATAATGAGTACCTGCGGTTCTGTGATCTTGTCAATGGTAAAGGCCGGCGCCAATTCGCTTTCTGCCTGTAATGCAGTATTGGTAAGGCTGGTTTTGTTCTGTACCTGTCCGGCGGTGGACAAATTGAAAAACCGTGTACCGGAATACGTCCCATAAAAAGTGCGCTGAATTGCTGTATCCGGATTCAGTGTCCATGCGGCAGGGTAGGGCTTTTCCCCGGGATCGGCAGAGGCCCGCTGTACAGGAATCTCACTTTCTGCCGGCACCGCGGATTCTTCCTCCCATCCATAACCATCAGAAGCAACATTCCAGGTGAGAGATGCCTGTTCTGCGGCATGGCTTTCTTCTTGCTCCGCAGACTGAAATGCAGCTGAAGGGGTGACAGTATGGCCGCTTTTTTGCAAAGCGGCAGCAATTGGCAAAATCACCATGCTTCCGAGAAAGCACAGAAAAATCCATTTGCGCCGATGATATCTTCTGCGCATAGCTGAATGCAGCTCCTTTCTATCGTTGTACATATGTTAGGAAAGCGCCCGATGCATAAATGTTTCTGTGGACAAATTGCCGGGGCGGTTGTATCGGCTGAGACCATACAGGCAGTCCGGATCTCTTGTGATCTGGTTTGTCTCTTCCAGACAGGTTAAGGTGAGAAGAAATCCGGCATCCCGCAGAACCGACTTGCTTTCCGGACAGACAAATCCGTATGGATATGCGAATATATAGGGAACCTGCTGTAATTCCTCCTGAAACCGGGTTTGCAGCGTATCAATATCCTTCTGGAAGGTTTCATGATAGAGTTCTTCGGATTCCCATGCATTTTTGGCGCATCCCCGGCGCAGGGTATCATTGCTGTGCATATTATAGGTGTGGCTGCCCAGTTCAATCCGATTCGATTGCTGCAACTGCTGTAGGTCCTCCCAGGTGAGATAGGAGTAGGCCTCTTGGTGGGGAGAATCCGGCGCGATAATATCGGCAAACATGCCCACAATGGAGATGACCGCACACATGTCGTATTTTTCCAGAAGGGGAAGCGCATTGCTCATATTGTTGTAAAATCCATCGTCAAATGTGATCATCACCGGCTTTTGCGGCAGGTCGCCCTTTCCGTTGGTATAGGCGATCAGATTTTCTGCGGAAACGGCTTCGTATCCGTTGCTGCGCAAATACTGAAAGTCCTGTTCCAGCGTATCCGGCGTAACACAAAAATCGCGTTCCGGCAGCTCTGTGACGCTGTGATACATTAAAATCGGAAGCGGAACAGCGTGTGTCATGTTTACAGCGGCAAAGTGCTGCTTTCCAAAATGGGTGAAACAGATGGCTGCCAAAATCAGAGCAAGGTCAAAGGCCAGGTAACGCAGCAGCTTTCGGATGTTCCAGCTGTGGTACATTTTTCTCACCTCCATGCATCATACTATGTAGCCGGAATCGGAGATATGCAGCGCATACATCGATGCAGTGGCCGGACAGAGGCCTTCCAAATTATAGATAAAAAATGAATCTGCATTTTTTATAGAAAATGCACAGAAAAATTGTTTGAACGTGGAATCTAATTTAAGATTATTTCCATATTTCTATGTTATACTAAATAAAAAGCGGAAGAAAGTGCGGTGTTCCGGGCAGAAAACCTCTGCATTTTCTGGCGAAGATGCTTTTTCGACAGTTTCCTTTTCCTGCAAAAGTTGACTTTTTGCTCTTTTTCCTTTATAATAGTAAGGTATGCCAAACGGCCAATATATTCACAGCGTATCAGGACGATTTCTAAGGGCAAAAAACGCCTGCGAGAACGTTTTCTATCAGAGCTACAGCAAATGGGATACGCAGGAAGGGGAACTTTATGGAAACAAAAAATCGGAGAACGCCGGTAAAAATTTCGGTATCTCCCTGGAAGCTGACGCTTCCCGGAAAAGTACTGGCAGTGTGTCTGTGCCTGCTGCCGTTTTTGACGCGGCAGGTCTATCGGATTGTGCCGGCAGAAATTCAAAAGGCGTATTATCTCTCCTCTAATCAGATTGCCGATTTCGAGCAGTTTTGCCGTGAGATATTTTTGCTGCTGATTGCAGGGGCTGCGCTCATCTGGTTCCTTTATGAGCGGTTTACATTGGAGCCAAAACGGGAAACGCCTCTCACGCGTGTGGGACTGACATTTGGAATCTGTATCGGGGTCTACTGGATTCTGGGACTGATCTCCGCCATTGCATCTCCATATACCGGGATTACATGGCTGGGGAGCTACCAGCTGTATGAAGGCTACCTGGCGGTGATCGGCTACGGCATTGTGTTTGCGGCGGCCTGGTACTGGGTAGACCGGGAAGAAGTAGTACAGTTTGTCCGGCGGTGTCTGATGATTCTGGGCATTGCCATTGGTGTGCTGGCGCTGCTGGAACACTACGGAATCTGCTATTACAATAGCTTCCTGGTACAGGCGCTGGGGGCAATGACCGGCGTTGTGGGAAAGCCACAGGCAGCTACGCTGACTTTCGGCAATGCAGACTATCTGGCGGTGTTCTGTGCGATGCTGCTGCCGGTGATGATTGCCATGATTCGCCGGACTGCGAAAACGGTAGAGATGCTGCTGCAAATTCTGGCAGCGGTTCTGACAGCAATGACACTTTTGATGACCAAGGTAAGCAGTGCAATTCTGATTGGCGGCGGCGTGGCCGTGGTTTATCTGGTAGTATGGGTGCTACACGCAGACTGGAAGCGTACTGTTCGATGCGCTGCCTGCGGCGGTATGGCAGCTGCGGTTCTGGCCGGATGCTTTGGGTTCCTGCTGACACGGCCGGGGGATACCGTTGGTGAAAAGCTGACACATACTCTGGTGGGAACTGGCCAGGAAAACAGCTTTCAGCTTCTGGAAATTGCAGTGGACGGCAACACCGTTTCCATGAAAAATGCGGACACTGACTTTTCTGTCACCACAGACAGCAGCGCGATTTCACCGGAGATGCTGCACTATTACTGCAACGGAACTGAGGTACAGCCGACAATCAGCGCAGATGGCATTGCGTCTTTTGCGGAACCGGAGCTGGAGCATTGTCAGGTTGCAATTAAGGAAAACGCAATCGCTTTTGAATTGGGTTATCTGACCCCGGTGCAGGCGGATTATCGTGACGGCGGCTGGAAGATTGAAGGAACCGGCGGCGATATTCTGGATCAGGTGCCGCAGGTGAGCCGGTCTCAGAAGCTGCAAAAGTTGTACCCATATCTGAACGGCCGTATTTTTGTCTGGGCAAATACCATCTCGGCTCTGTCTGACTGCTGGCTGATTGGTCACGGCTCTGCGACTTCCATTTTGTACCTGAATCAGCAGAATTTGCCGGCGCTGCTGAATATTTTCGGACGCTATACCTTGTACAACAAGCCCCACAACTGGTATCTGCAAATGGCACAGGATACCGGAATTCTTTCCGCAGTGATAATGCTGATCGGACTGGCTGCGGTAATGATTGCCGGCGCTAAGGGCTGCTTTGGAAAGAAGGTGGCATGGGATCCGTGGAAAACCGGTCTCTGGTTTGCTGCGCTGAGTTATCTGTTGCTCTCTGTGTTCCATGACAGTCAGATCTATGTGGCGCCGATGTTCTGGTTCCTGATTGGAATGGGCTTTCGGGCACAGACAGCAGGCACTGCAAAGGAAACCAAAAAGGCCTGAACACGGATTTTAAAATGCCAAAAACAGGCTTTTACAGCGGACAGAATCTTTTTAATTGGGAAATGAGGAATGATAGAAAATGAAACAAACCTATTTTCGATGGCTGGGGACAGCGGCTGCTCTGGTGATTGCGGCAGTGTCTATGCCGTTTGGCATCGTGCATGCCGAGAATTCCGCCGCAGATGAGTTTGAAATGTCCATTCTGACCGCAGATACCCGAAAGGATGTGTGCAGCATTTCTTCGCTGGATACAGCAGAGAAGGATGTAACGATTCATGTCGGGGTTTATATTGATTCCGGGCAGTGGCCGGAGACGGATTACATTGAAGCGGCTGCGGCAAACTGGGAGGCCAGCGATACAAAGTGGATGCATTTCACCAATATTGCAGATCTGACCAATGCGGTAGATCAGCGCGCAATCTCCTACAGCGGCGGCAGCTATCAGTCTCGCTATGAGCCGTATTGCTTTGTCAAAACGATACAGAGTAAAAAGTACGGTCAGCTGGAACTGAGCCGTTCCATCACCGAAACCACAACCAGCATTTCCTATGAGCCGGTATTTGGTGCAGAGATTCATCAGGCTGGCGAAAATCAGATTTCCTTTTCCATTTCCTATTATGCTTCCAAAGCAGATAAGGAAATGGACGTAGCCAATAACAACCGGGCGCACCTGCAGAAAAAAGAGTATCTCTGCGATGTGAATTACGATGCAGCCGGAACTGCCTACTATACCTATTCCTATATCCGCCAGGACAACTATCAGGAAGACGTGGCCACTGGTTATCTGCCGGAGTACAGCCCGGATCTGGAAGTGGGAAAGCCTGTTCCTGGTATGTCAGATTTCTTCATGTGGATGTACAGCGGCACTTCTGCCACCAGCTTTTTCGGAGAAAGTTCGGATGAATTTCCACTGATTACATTTGATGTTGTTTTGAAAAAGGGAACACCAGAGGGCAGGTATTCGGTAGATCTTACAACAGATGAAGCCCGCACCTTCCTTTCCGGAAAGAAAACAAAGATGAGCTATCCGGCCTCTGCAAACGGCCTGACTATTCTGGTGGATGCCAATGCGCCGCGGATGACAGAACCGGCAGTAACAGAAACCACAACTACTACCACCACCACAGAGACTGCTCCGGAAACGACAACTACTGTATCAGAGACAGTTGTAACAGCACCAGTGACCTCTGATATCAGCCCGGTTACGACAGAGCCGCAAACCACGACTTCTGTGACAACCACCACCGAAACCACAACCACGGTTACGACAACTGTCACAGCCACCAATACTACAACCACGGCAATGCAGCTGCTGGATCCCTATTTGGTGGAAGCGCGAACCATGTATGTAGATGAACTTGCTACACTGACGCTGTACAATGCCAATACGAATTCCATCGTGTGGCTTTCCAACGATCCTACTATTGTAAAAGTACGGGATAAGCCGTTTGCGGCGGTGACCTTGGAAGCACTGCGACCGGGAACTGCAACGGTTTATGTGGTTGCCACCGGAAAGGTGTACACCTGTGAGGTGACGGTAAAAGAGCGAAATTATACCTTGACGTACGGCGATGTCAACCGGGACGGCAAGGTTGGACTGAACGATATCGTCCTGTCGGCAAAGAGTCAGGCAGACGTTGTTTCCCTGGGATATTATGCGCGCCGGAATGCCGACTGCAACGCCAACGGGATTGCAGATGCAGAAGATATACAGGTTCTGCTCCGGTTTCTGGTGCATGAGGTCGAGAACCTGCCTGTGACAGACGGAACGTAAAAAAGTTCAAATAACAGAAAAAGGGATACTGCACTTGAAGCTGTGCAGTATCCCTTTTTTGCTTTATCTCTTTTAGTCGTGCCGCTGCTGTGTATTCCTGAAGGTCTCACAAAAACGTGCGGCAAACGCCGGCGGTTCCTGATTGGCGTACAAATGAGCAGTGTCTCCGAAAGCATTCATCCGGAAACAGGCGATGCCCTCGCGCCGTTCCTCTGTGATCAACGAAGTCACAGAAGTGGGGGCGGCACAAAATCCATGCCAGAGAATCATAGGAGAAATTCCAAGCAGGTGACTGAGCATAACGCAGGTAACACCAAAGTGACAGAAGAACACGAGTGTATCTTCATTGGGTGCCACTGCGCGGTAATAGTTCTGTTCCCGGAGGTAGCCGTGTTCAGCCAGAACTGTATCCAGCCCGTTCCAGACTCGGTTTGCCTCAGCGAGTACATGACCTTCCAGCATTGGCAGTGTTTCAGACCACTGTGTCTTGTGGTAATATTTCGGCTCGGCTGTCCAGTCCGCCGGGAGCTGATCCCAGGGGATCCGGGGCGCACCGGTGTGAAAATCCGGAATCGGTGCATCAAATTCCCGAAGCCAGGGCATTTCAATTGCTTCCCGGTTCATTTTCTGTAAGGTGAGGGAAGCGGTGTCCCTGGCTCTGCCCAGAGGAGAAACGTAAAATGTCTTTACTTCCAGCTGTGACACGCGCTCTGCCAGGAGCGCTGCTTCCTTCCAGCCTTTTTCGGTCAGAGAATCGATTTCATAGTCAGGATCACCGTGACGGATAAAGAGCAGTTTCATCGCGTAATGCCTCCTTATTACTTGCGTTCAATCACAACGGCCTGAGAACCCATTGCGGCATAGCGTGCTTCTACGACAGAACGCGCATAGGCCTTTAAGCCTCCGCTTTGATATGGGTCATTGAAGTAATAGTACTGGTCATCATAGCCCACCAGAATCAAGCAGTGTTCATGCCGCTTCCAGGTGTAAGTCTTTCCGGTTTCCGGAATCACCCACTGTCTGCCGTTGTCCGGTACCATCATCCGGATCGTTGCCCAGATGGCAACCGGTGTACCCTTGTCAATATAGTCGGTGATCAGCTTAGAAATGGGCGTGTTCAGAATCGTCTTTGCCTGGTCGCCGTTTTTCAAAAGCTTGTTGAGGGCGTTTGTGATAACCGGAGCAAAGCAGCCGAAGCTGTTGGAAGACCGGGGATCGCCTACAAAGACCTTGTTCGGATCCGGGCCGTAGAGCACGCCGTTTTTGGTGTACAGATTTCCCTTTTCCAGAGCAGAGTTTACAAATGTGGAAACGGAGGTATTATACCCTGCCTGGCGTAGCAGAATTGTTGCACTGACGCTTTCACAGCCGGTGGGGAAGCTGGTCTGGTTTAAGTATTCCGTTGTCAGCTGTACCTTTGTGATCACGCCGTTCTGGTTGACTGTAACTCCGTTTTTCGTCTGGCTGCGGAGCAAAATACAGGTGGAAGGATCAAAGTAATACTTTGCATTGCCGATCTGTGTGATACCGGAAGCGGCAGCGCCATTCTCCAGAAAGTAGTAGGTAGCGTTCCCAATCTTCTGCCATCCGGTGAGTGCGGCACCGCTTTCCGAGAAATAGTACCGGCTGCCGTTTGCATCTGTCTGCCATCCGGTGACAGCGGAACCATCCGCTAAGAAGCAGTAACGTTTTCCGTCAATGGTTTGCCATCCGGTGCGGCGAATGCCGTCTTGTCCGAAGTAGTAGCGCTTGCTGTTTTCTTCCAGCCAGCCGGTTCTGGCGGAGCCGTCCTCCTGGAAATAATAGGTGTTCTGATCCAGCGTAATCCAGCCACTTTCCATCCGGCCGTTGTCTGTCTGGAAGTAGTAGAGCTTTCCGCCGATTTGCTGCAAGCCAAACAGCTGAACACCAGTTTCATCAAAATAATAGGTATCGTCTTCAATTTTGGCGAAGCCGACCGCCATATTGCCGTTTGCGGCGAAATAGTAGACCTTGCTGTCCAGTTCTGTCCATCCGGTTACCATGCTGCCATTTTCGTCAAAATAATAGGTATAGTCCCCGTCTTCCACAAAGCCCTTGGCATAGCTGCCGTCTTCCAGGTAATAGCGTACTGTACCGTCCGGCAGGGTGTACAAGCCGGTCATCACTGCGCCGGTCTCTTCTGACAGGGGGTAAAAAACGCCGTCAATCTCCTGAGATCCGGTGCACTTTCCGGATTCCTTTGATATATAATAGTGGCCATGATTCCAGTTGATCCAGCCTGTTACTGCCTGGCCGGTTGCCGGGTCGTAGTATCGGCGGATGCCGTTTACAGTCTGCCATCCGGTGTGCAGAGTGCCGTCTTCATAAAACCAGTAATCATACCCGTCTGGCAGAGTATATACACCGTTTGCACAGATGCTGCCGTCGGCCTGGGCATAGTAGAGATCACCATTTTCTGTCACGCGGAAAAATCCGGTCTGCAAAATGCCGTTTCCGTCAAAATAGTAGCGGTTCAGGGATTCGCCTTCCTGGAGAGAAACCCATCCCGTGCGCTTCCCTTGGGCTTCATCGATGTAATAGCGATTGCCGTTCCAGTCCAGCCAGCCGAATTTGGCATTTCCGGTTTCCGGATCAAAATAGAAATCCTTTTTCGCTATGGTCTGCCATCCGGTTTTCAAAATGCCGTCTGTAGAAAAGTGGTAGAAAACACCGTCAATTTCCTGTACGCCGGATACCGGATTTCCGTCTGCGTCATAATACGTGAACCGGCCGTCTGCCAGCTTGTGCCATCCGGGTGTGGTGGCGGG
>ERZ791840.321-NODE-321-length-35081-cov-7.389368_pt1 | contig 35081 bp, 32 predicted proteins | sample MGYA00510291_ERZ791840 | MGnify/ENA primary metagenome ERZ791840 (study PRJEB30046, sample SAMN00715256) | human gut metagenome | study: EMG produced TPA metagenomics assembly of the A metagenome-wide association study of gut microbiota in type 2... | reverse complement strand
GCGCCAGCGGCTCCACCAGATCGGCGCGGCCCGCGGCGTGGCTGGGGTCCACAATGACCGGCAGATGGGTCAGGCGCTTCAGCACCGGAACGGCGGACACATCCAGGGCGGCGCGGGCGGGGGTCAGGCCGCTGCGGATACCACGCTCACAGAGAATGACCTGTGTGTTGCCGCCGGCCAGGATATACTCCGCGGACAGCAGCAGCTCCTCCACCGTGGCGGAGGTGCCACGCTTGAGCAGGATGGGCTTGCGGGTGCGGCCGAGAGCCTTCAGCAGGGCGAAGTTCTGCATATTGCGCGCACCCACCTGCAGCACGTCCACATCAGCCAGCGCGTCCAGCTGGGCGGGATCGGTGATCTCGGTAACGGTGGGCAGGCCCGTATCACGGCCGGCCTGCACCAGCAGCGCCGCGCCCTGCTCACCCAGGCCCTGGAAGGTGTAGGGCGAGGTGCGGGGCTTGAAGGCGCCTCCGCGGAGCATGACGGCCCCGGCGGCCTTTACGGCGGCGGCGACGGTCTGTATCTGGTATGCGGACTCCACGGCACAGGGCCCTGCGATCAGGCAGAAATCCGCGCCCACGCGGACATCGCCCACCGGCACCACGGTATTCTCCGGATGAGTGCTCCGGGCGGCCAGGTGATAGGCCGGGGTCAGACGGCGGGCCTCCTGCACATAGGGCAGGGCCTGAAGCGCGGCGGGGTCCAGCCGCCACGTCTCCCCCACCAGGGGCAGAAGGATGGATGTCTCCCCCGCTACGCAGCCGCCCTTGACGTTTTGCAGAGCCAGCTGGGCCAGCAGCTGGCGGATGGCAGGCTCCGGGGTGTTCTTTTGCAGTACGAGTATCATAACGGATCGCTCCCTGTATTATTGTAGTCAGGTGGTTATTATAGCGTATCCCATCGGTTTTTGCAATCCGTGAAAAGCGCATATTGACAAAAACAGGCAGGGCCATATAATGAACTTGTATTACAAATGGGCGTTCTGCGTGCCCCCCTTCCCTGCCGCAGGCACAGCAGAACAAAGGAGTAAAAAGGAGAAACAATGGAACGGAAATTTACACTGAGCTGCTGCTCCACGGTGGACCTGCCCTATTCGTACATGGAGAGCCGGGACATCCCCGTGCTGTTTTACACCTACGTGGTGGACGGGCAGACCTATGACGACGACATGGGCCGCGATCCGGCGGCGCTGCCCCGGTTTTACGGCTTTCTGAAGGCGGGCAAGCTGCCCCAGACCAGCCAGATCAACGTAGCGGGGTATATGGACTTCTTCGAGCGCCTGCTGCAGAAGGGCGGCGATGTGCTGCACATCGCGTTCACATCCGGGCAGTCCTGCTCGGTGAACAACGCCTATCTGGCGGCAGCAGAGCTGAAGGACAAGTACCCCGGGCAGAAGCTGATCGTCATCGACTCCCTGTGCTCCTCCAGCGGCTACGGCCTGCTGGTGGACTACGCCGCCGATATGCGGGACGCGGGCGAGGACATCGACACCGTGGCCCAGTGGGTGCTGGACAACCGGAACAAGGTGCATCACCAGTTCTTTTCCAGCGATATGACCCAGTTCCGGCGGACAGGTCGGGTATCCGGCGCGGCGGCCACGGTGGCCACGGTGCTGAACATCTGCCCCATCATGCGGCTGGACGACAAGGGCGCCATCAAGGCATACAGCAAGGTGCGGGGCAAGAAAAAAGCCGTGGAGACTACGGTGGACACCATGGAGCAGCACGCCCAGGGCGGCCGGGACTATGACGGCAAGTGCTTTATCTGCCACAGCCAGTGCCCGGAGGACGCCCGGCTGGTCATGGACGCCGTGGAGGAGCGCTTCCCGAAGCTGAAGGGGAAGGTACGCCTGTGCGACATCGGCACCATCATCGGCAGCCATGCCGGACAGGGCACCGTGGCGGTGTTCTTCATGGGCGACGAACGGCCCCATATGGAGTGAAAACGGAAAAAGGCACCCCCGACGGGGTGCCTTTTTTATTTCGCGCGGCGCGGGGTAAGACACCGCAGGAAATACGGGTCAGTTTCCGCGCTTTTTAGCGGTCCAGGCCATGCCGGTAACGCTGAGAACAGCGGTCACGGCGTAGATACCCACGCCCGCGTCGAAGGTCTTGGGGCTGCCCTTAGTGGTGTCATTGGTCGTGGTGGAGGGATAGTAGTAATAGCCGCCGGTGGAGGGGGTGGGGTCAGGCGTAGGAGCAGGTTCGGGCGCGGAATAAAGGATATTCTCTTCCCATATTACCTTAAAGTCATTGCTGGTCATGTTGTCCTTCTTCGCCTCATTGTATCTGCTCAACAGCTCGGGCCAGCCATTTGAGCCAAACATATTGGCCATCCTGGTATGGTCGCTCGTATTCCACGCATGTCCAAAAAGCTCAGCACGATCGGAAGGATACGCCGCAAAGCTTCCACCCTCGCCCTGCTCTGATTTTGCATAATCGAAGAAGGCAATAATACGGTTCATATACGCTCTGTCAATGGTCTTTTTCACATCCCAAAGCTCAGAGAATTTTGTATCGGAATCCGCTGCACCTCCCTGTTTTCTGATGTAATACTCCTCACCGTCTATGGTAAAATAAAATGTATACCCCTCGTTTCCGCTTATGTTGACGGCGCCGATCGCGGTCCGCGCATCACCGGAATTCGTCATGGAAAGCCAATTGCCGCCCACCAGCCAAGCGATAAGGCTGCCGGTATATTTGCCCGTCAGCGTACCGGCATTGGAGCAGTTTTCGAATGAAACTTTGCTGCTGCCCTGCTTCGCCGCCACGATACCACCAGCGTAACCGTTGTTCGTCGTGATGGGGCCATAATTCTTACAACTGCTGATGGTCACAATTGCACCTCTGGTGACCTGCGCAATGATACCGGCGGCGCGGCTATGCGCGTCTGCCGTATTCTCTACAGCCGCATGGTTCGTCAGATGATCCAAATTTACTGTGATAGTTCCAGTGGTAGGTCCAAAGACTTCACCGATCAGTCCTCCGGTGTTACTGCCGGAGCCTACCACCTTAGAAGTGCTGTCCACCGAGCAATTGCTCACCGTAGCGCCGCCTACGATACGTCCGATCAAAGCACCGACTCTTTCCGTTCCAGAGACCTCCGCACCCGCAAGCTTCACATTTTCAATCACCGCGCCTGCACCTACATAGCCAAACAGGCCAATGTAGCTTCCGGAGGTGATCTTCAGCCCGGTGATCTTGTGCCCGCCGCCATCAAAGGTGCCCTTGAACGGTGTACTGCTGTCACCGACAGGCGTCCAAGTGTCGGTAAGTTCGACATCCCTCAGCAACTTCACCGTGCCGCCATTCTTGGCTGCTTCCAGCGCATCATGCAAATCGTTGTAGGTGGTTTCACCCATTTTTGCAACCGCCGGTGTCGGCTGCTCCGCCCACGCGGTGGCGGTGAGGCCCAGCGCCATGACCAGCGCCAGAATGGTTGCCAATACTTTTTTCATTGTAACACTCCCCATAGAAATTTATATTTCCGCAGACCCCATCGTTTTAATAAAATCGTTATTAAAACGCAATGCAACGACGTCGTTGCGGATACTTTGATTATAACAAGTATTTTCCGTTTGTCCACCCCTTTTTGTAAATTCTCCCAGATTTTGTCCTATGTTCTCCGCAAAATTGTAAAATACTTCCATTTCCTTCCATTTTGCCGCGGCAAAAGCAGGAGGCCGCACGGCCTCCTGCTTCTCTTTCACGGTTTATCTTCCGGTCATGACGGTCATGACCTCGAACTCCTCGTGGTTCAGGGTCTTGGTCATGGCCAGGCCCTCATCAATGTCCACGTTGCTGATCCGGTCGCCCTTGGCGCAGACGATGCGGTTGGTCTTGCCCTCCGCCAGCAGCTGCACCGCCTCGTAGCCCATGCGGGTAGCGGTGACGCGGTCCTTGGCAGTGGGGCTGCCGCCCCGCTGGATGTGGCCCAGAATGGTGACGCGGGGATCCAGCCCCAGCTCCTTTTTGATCTGCTCGCCCACGGCCATGCCGCTGGCGGCGCCCTCGGCCACCACGATCATGAAGTTGGTTTTGCCGCTGATACGGGCGCGGCGGATCTTCTCAGCCACGTGCTTTTCAAAGTCGTAGGGGCGCTCGGGCACCAGCACGGCAGTGGCGCCGATGGCCACGCCCACATACAGCGCCAGATAACCGGCGCGGTGGCCCATGACCTCCACCACGGAGCAGCGCTCGTGGGACTGCATGGTGTCGCGGAGCTTGTCCATACACTCCACGGCGGTGTTGGCCGCGGTGTCGAAGCCGATGGTGTAGTCGGTGCAGACGATGTCGTTGTCGATGGTGCCGGGGATACCTACCACGGAAATGCCGAACTTGGACAGGTCCTGCGCGCCGCGGAATGTGCCGTCGCCGCCGATGGCCACCAGGCCGTCCAGACCGATGAGCTTGCAGGTGGCGTAGGCCTTCTCCTGCCCCTCCTTGGTGCGGAATTCGTCACAGCGGGCGGAGTACAGGATGGTGCCGCCGCGGTTGATGATGCGGCTGACGCTGGCGTTGTCCATCTCGACGATGTCGCCGGAGATCAGGCCCTGATAGCCGCGGCGGATGCCCACGCACTCGATTCCCCGGGCATTGGCGCTGCGGACCACGGCGCGGATGCAGGCGTTCATGCCGGGGGCGTCGCCGCCGCTGGTCAGCACGCCGATACGTTTGACTGCGTTTTTCATACGCTATTCCCTCACTTTGCCAAGGGGCGGTGCCCCTGAATATGCAGGCACATTGTACCATACGTTTGGTCTGTTTTCAAGTCCTTCGGCGAGCCGCGGCAAATTTTTGCCTGTACAGTCCGTCGGTTTTGTGGTATCATCCCTATGATAAACGAAAGGAGCGACCGTCATGCACCCACAATTCGCAGAATTGACGCCCAACTGGTTCAATCGGGCGTTCATATACACCGGCTCCATCGGAGAGTTCCGCTACCGCTTCGATGGGGATAAGGACGCGGGAATCCTGCACACCGCCGTATACAGCAATGTGTGCTACGAGCTGGCGCAGGACAAGGAGGAACGGGATTTCACCTGGGACGAGGCGGGCGTGGAGGCGCTGAAGGCCTGGCTGCAGGAAAAATATGAGGCATACTGCACGGCGCAGAAATGACAAAAGCACCCCGCGGGGTGCTTTTTTGCGTCAGTCACGCCAGGTGCTGCCCAGGAACAGCGCCAGCAGGGGCATCAGCTCCAGACGGCCCATGAGCATCTCCAGCGACAGCACCAGCTTGCTCAGGGGCGAGAGGATGGAGAAATTCTCCATGGGGCCGAGGATGCCCAGGCCGGGGCCCACATTGCTGATACAGGTCAGTGACGCGGCGAAGGACTCCTGGAAGCCATAGTTGTCCCAGCTGACCACCAGCGCACCGGTCAGCAACACCAGCAGATAGGCGCAGATAAAGGAGCTGGCGGCGGAAACGACGCGCTCCTCCACGGCCTGACCGTCCATCTTGATGACGCTGACATGGTTGGGATGGGCCAGACGCTTCAGCTCGCGCTTGAGACTCTTGCACAGAATGGCGATCCGGGATATCTTGATACCGCCGGCGGTGGAGCCGGCGCAGCCGCCGATGAACATCAGCATCACCAGTGCCATGCGGCAGAAGGTAGGCCACAGGGAGAAATCCACAGTGGCGAAGCCGGTAGTGGTGATGATGGTGACGGTCTGGAAAGCAGCATCGGTGATGGAGTCGTGGAAGCCCACACCAGCCTGCGCCCACAGATTGACACACAGCAGCAGTGTGGTGGCGGTCACCACGCCCACATAGATCCACAGCTCCTCGCTGCGGAGCGCCTCCTTCACTTTGCCGCGGACAGACAGGAACATCAGTGAGAAGTTGACGCCCGCCAAGAAGGAGAACACGGTGACGATCCACATGACCGCCTTGGACGCGCCCGTTAGGGAGGTATCATAAATCGAGAAGCCGCCGGTGGCCATGGTGGTAAAGCTGTGGCAGACGGCGGAGAACCAGCTCTCGCCCGCCAGACGCAGGGCCAGCACCTCGCAGAGGGTCAGCACCACATAGATAAGATAGAGTATCTTGGCGGTACCGCCCACCTTGGGCACCAGCTTGGTCTTGATGGGGCCGGGGCTCTCGGCCCGCATGAGGAACACCGCACCCTCTCCCAGCTTCGGCGTCAGCGCCAGAAAAAGCACCAGCACGCCCATGCCGCCCATCCACTGGGTCAGCGAGCGCCACAGCAGCACGCTGCGGGGCAGATGGGACACAGCGGTGAAGGTGGACGAGCCGGTGGTGGTCAGGCCGGAGACCGTCTCGAACACGGCGTCGATATAACTGTCCAGAACGCCGGTGAACACATAGGGCAGCGCCCCGAACAGGGACAGCAGCACCCAGCTGAGCGCCACGGCCACGAACCCGTCGCGGCTGTGCATCTGTGCCTTTTTCACCGGGATCAGATGCAGCACCGTGCCCGCCGCGGCACAGAGCAGCGCCGTCAGGAGAAACTGCTGCCAGCAGGTCTCGGCATAAATACAGGCCGTCAGTGCCGGCAGCAGCAGAAAGCCCGCCTCGACCCACAGGATGTAGCCCATTGTGTGTGAGAGCAATCGAAAGTTCATAGAAAATACCTCAAAGAAAAGGTGAAAAGCCTTCGGGTATTATATAACCGCGCGAGACGGGTGTCAACCTCAGTCCAGCTTGCCCTCCAGCGCCGAGAACAGGGCGGGCATATCCACGTCCTTGCCGGTGAACATCTTGAAGGCACGGGCCGCCTGGTAGAGCAGCAGATCGATGCCGGACACGGTGGGCAGGCCGCGCTTTTCGGCCTCGCGCAGCAGCATAGTCTGCCGGGGGTTATAGACCAGATCGTAGACGGTGACGCCTGCCGGGGCGTCACGCAGGAAGCCCAGGTCGGAAAACTCCTTCATGCCGGCCATGCCCAGAGAGGTGGCGTTGATGAACAGGTCGCTCTCGGCCATGGCGCGGCGGACGGGAAAAATGCCGAAGTAGATGAACTGCGCCTTATCCGGGTAACGCGCGGCCAGATCCTGGGCCGGATAGACGCTGCGGTTGGTGACGAAAATCTTTTTCACACCGGCGCCGACCAGCGCGTCACAGATGGCGTCTCCGGCGCCGCCGGTACCCAGCAGCAGCACGGTCTTGCCCTCCGGCTCCAGGCCGCGGGCGCGCAGGCTGTCCACAAATCCCCGGCCGTCAGTGTTATAGCCGATGGCACGGCCGTTTTTGATGCAGACGGTGTTCACCGCACCGCAGGCGGCCGCCGCAGGGCTCAGCTCATCCAGCAGCGGCAGGATGGCCTCCTTGTGGGGCATGGTGACGTTGAACCCGGCACAGCCGCCGGCCTTGGCCTCGGCCACGAAGTCGGCCAGATCGCGGGGCTGAACGCGGCGGACTTCATAGGTGTAGTGTACGCCGGTCTGGGCGATCATGGCGCCGTGGAGCAGCGGCGAAAGGCTATGATCCACGGGGTCGCCGATAAGATAGAGCTTTTTGTTGGTCATACAAGTGCCTCCCCAGTGCAGCCGCAGGTGGGCGCAGCCGCAGTGTCATTGGTGTGTTGGAGCAGATAGTCCATGGCTTCGAGATAGCCGGCAAGTCCGTGGCCGGTGATGACTCTAACGCAGGCCGGCGCGGTGACGGACACGGCCCGGAAGGGCTCGCGGGCGTTGATATCGGAGATATGCACCTCCACCGCCGGGACGGGGGCGCAGCGCAGAGCATCATAGATGGCGTAGCTGTAATGCGCGTAGGCCCCAGGGTTGATGACGATACCGCCGAAGCCGGCCCGGGAGGCCTGGATAGCGTCGATAAGCGTGCCCTCATGGTTAGACTGGAACAGCTCCACCTGGCAGCCCACGGCGGCGGCGTGCTCGTAAATCAGTTTACATAAATCGTCATAGCTCTGTCTGCCGTAGATGTCCGGCTCCCGCTGGCCCAACAGGTTCAGGTTGGGGCCGTTGAGGATGAGCAGCTTCATGGCGTATCCCTCCATAGTCGCAGAATAAAGTCCTTCATTTGGTCAACAGTGCCGTCAGGCACCCGATAATGGGCGCAGGCCGCGTACAGCGGGCAGCGGACGGCATACAGGGCCCGCAGGGCCGCCTCTCCCCCGGCGAGCAGCGGACGTCCGGCGGCGTAATCAGTCGACATAATATTATCCACCGTCCGGTCCAGCCAGAACACCGTGCCGCTTCGACGCAGGAGCTCACGGTTCTGCTCCGTCAACACCGCACCACCGCCGGTGGCGATGACGCAGGGTGTTTCCGTCTCTGTGCAGAGCGCTTCCAGCGTCCGGCGTTCCAGGGCACGGAAGGCAGCCTCGCCCTCCGCGGCGAAGATCTCAGGGATGGAACAGTCCACCGTCTGCTCCGTCAGTGCGTCCGCGTCGTAAAGGGGCACGGACAGCGCCCGGGCCAGGGCGGCGCCGATGGTGGTCTTGCCGCTGGCGGGCATACCGATAAGGATGATTCGCCCCGTCATGCCTGCTCCTCCCGGGAGAGCGCCATCAGCAGGGTCATCAGGCGCTCCGCCTGATCGCGGCGCTCCGGCAGCATATCGCCCCGGGTACGGAGGACTTCCGCCTCCCGGGCCTTATCCCGGACCGGCAGACCGTGGGCGCTCTTATACGCGCCGATGGCGGCAGACAGCCGCTGACGGCGGTCAAACAGCTCCAGGATCGCCGCGTCCGTCTCGTCCAGCCGTTGACGCAGGCCGTTCAGGTCGGAGGGAACGTCCGGCAGCAGCTGGCACACCGCCAGGGCGGCGGCAGACTCTACCGCCGGGGCGGCGCGGAGCGCGATGCAGGCGTCATGGCGACCGGGGACGGAGATAGTCGTCTCCGTCATGGTAGTCAGGTCCACGGTCCGCTGTTCCTTAGCGATAGACGGCGTGGGGCGGAACGTCACGTCGAACACCACGTCCATGCCGTTGGTGACGCCGGCGTTGACACCGCCGGCATGATTGGTCGCTGTGCGAACAGCGCCACGGGCCATCGTAAACGGGTCGTTGGCCGCGCTGCCGCGCATTTGGGCGAAGGTCTCCCCTGCGCCGAAGCCGATGGCCTTGACAGCGGGAATGGCAAACACATGGCGGGCGATGGTGCCCTCCACGGTATCCCGCCAGTCAGGGCCGCCCAAACCGGCGGGCAGACCGCTGACGGTGCAGCGGATCACGCCGCCCACACTGTCGCCGTCCGCTTTGGCAGCGGCAGCGCGTGCCCGCAGAGCCTCCTCATCCAGGACATCCGCGTGAACGGCGATATGGGCCGTCTTCAGGTATGTGATCGCCAGCGCGCCGGCCACGGTCAGCGGCGCGGTGAGCCGCCCGGAGGTATGGCCGCCGCCCCGGGGATCGTTGCAGCCCAGGGCGCGGACCGCGGCGGTATAGTCTCCGTGGGAGGGCCGGGGCTTGTGTTTCAGGCTGTCGTAGTCGGCGGAACGGACATCACCGTTGTAAATGACCGCCGCCAGCGGATCGCCGGTGGTGCGGCCCTGATAGACGCCGGACAGGAAGTGCACTTCCTCTTTTTCCTGCCGGGCGGTGGTCAGTCCCCCCTGCCCCATGCGGCGCAGCAGCTGTTCACGGATAAAGGCCTCGTCCACCGGCAGACCCGGCGGCACATCCGTCAGCAAGACACCCACCGCCGGACCGTGGGACTCGCCGAAAAGCGTGTAGTGCATCACGATTCCAGCACCTCCCAGTTTCCGCCCAGGGCGGCAAGCTCGCGCCAGAAGGCGGGGTAGGACTTCGCCACCGTCTCAGCGCCGGACAGTGTCACGGGGCCGTCGGCCACCATAGCGGCGCAGCCAGCCAGCAGGGCGATGCGGTGGTCACCGCAGGCAGAGACATCTCCGCCGTGCAGCGCGCTCACGCCGTGGATGACCAGTCCGTCCGGCTGCACCTCTGCCGAAGCGCCCAGCGCGTTCAGCACAGCGGAGACGGCGGTCAGGCGATCACTCTCCTTCTGCCGCAGGAACGCGGCGTGGGTAAAGCGGGTATCGCGGCCCGGGCGCAGCGCGGCGTACAGGGCCAGCGGCGGCAGAAGGTCCGGGGTGTCGGAGATATCGATCTGCTCCGGCAGCTTGTCCAGATAGCGCAAGATGGCCGCGTCGCCCTGGAGATAGGGCGGCGGCGCCAACGGGATACGAAGAGCCTCTCTTCTCTGTCTGGGAAGCAGGGCACGCAGCACCAGCCAATAGGCCGCAGCGGACCAGTCCGGCTCATCCAACAGCGGCGCGGGGCGACAGAACTGCCCGCCGGGGATATGCCAGCCACCGGTGATTTTCTCCACGGTGACGCCGTGGCGAGCCAGGACCGCCAGAGTCATCTGCACATAGGGCCGGGAGACGGCCTCTCCGGTGACGGTAATGTCCGAGTCCCCCGGCAGCAGTGGCAGCGCCAGCAGCATACCGGAAATCAGCTGGGACGTCTCATCTCCCGGCAGCGACCAGTGGCCCGCTGTCAGCGGGCGGGTCAGGGCAAGGCCCTGCTCCGTGCGCCGCAGGCCCAGATCCCCGGGGATAGGACGAGAGAGCAGCCGGTCGGAGCCGGTGAACACCGCGTCGGTACGGCCAAGGGCCATGAACAGCGGCAGCAGAAAGCGCAGGGTACTGCCGCTGTCGCCGCAGTCCACCAGCGGCGCCGGGGCGGTCAGGCAGCCCAGTCCCCGGTAGGTCGCCAGCACATCCTGTGCCGCGTGGGGCGGCAGCTCCGTGACCTGGCCCGCCAGAAACCGGCAGATCAGCTCGCGGTGCAGCAGGCTTTTGGAGGGTGGCACCGTGACGGTGCCCCGCAGAGACGAAGGCGTCAATAACAGCTTCATGCTTTATCCTCCCATAAATCGGACAGGGGCACCATCACCAGTTCACCCTGTCCCATACAGCGGACGATGACCAACTGCACCGTACCGCCGGCGGTTTTTTTATCGTGGCCCACGCAGCGGCGCAGGGCCGCCTCGTCACAGTCGATGGCCGTGGGCAGGCCGTACCGCGTCAGCAGCGGCTCCAGCCGTGCCAGCACATCGGTGCCGCCATAGCCATTGGCTATCTGCCAGCGAAGGGTACGGCACATCCCGGCGGCCACAGCCTCGCCATGGGTCCAGGTGTCATACCCGCCGACAGCCTCGTAGCCGTGGCCGAAGGTATGGCCAAAGTTCAGCAGGCGGCGCGCGCCGTGGTCCTCCGCATCACCGGATACCAAGTGCAGCTTGGCCCGTCCGCAGGCGGCGACAAGGGCCGTCAGGGCCTCGCCGCTGTCGCTCCGCAGGCCCTGCTCGGCGGCGGCCAGCAGGGCGGAATCGGCCACCAACCCGGTCTTGATGACCTCCGCCATACCGGAGGCAAACTGCCGCTGCGGCAGCGTCGCCAGGCAGGCAGGGTCCGACAGCACCAGAGACGGCTGGTGGAACGCGCCCAGCAGGTTTTTGCCTTCCGGCAAGTCCAGAGCCGTCTTGCCGCCCAGGGCGCTGTCCACCTGGGCAAGCAGCGTGGTGGGGATATGGGCCAAGGGCACGCCCCGCAGCAGCGACGCGGCGGCAAAGCCCGCCGCGTCGCCGCAGGCGCCGCCACCCAGCGTCACCACGCCGCAGGAACGGTCAAAGCCGCTGTCCAGTATCCGGCGGCACAGGGACAACCATGCCTCCGGCGTTTTGGCACTCTCGCCCTGGGGCAGCAGGAACAACCTCGATTCCAGCCCGGCGGCACGGAGGCTGCCCTGCACCCATTCGCCGTAGAAGGCGGAGACGGCCTCATCCGCCGCCAGTGCCCAGCGGCGCACCTGCGGCACATGCTGCCGCAGCAGCGCGCCGGCGCGCCCCAGCACACCGGCGCCGATACACACCGTGCAGGTCGCGTTGTTCAGTTGGACGGTGAACTGTTCCATAGACTTCCTCCGCAGCCGGCCGGCCATTGTACTCAGCAAAGCGATTCCCGCTTGGCAATCAAATCCTTGTCAATCGATGGTAATATCAATACCTAATATAATATAAATTCATCAACAAATCTATCGTATATATTGTATCGCAGCAGGGCGGTGTTTGCAATAAAAAAGCGAAAAAAGCCGCCGCACAGCGGCGGCGGAAAAAAACAGGCCCGCCGCCGGAGAGCGGTGGGCCGTATGTGTCAGTCGTCCAGATTATTCAGCTTGGAGCAACGTTCGTACTCCACCTGCATGACGGAGGCCACAGTGTGGCGGCCGTAGTCATCCAGCTTGGCGTACTGGGTCAGCAGCTGCTCGGTATCATCGGTCAGATAGAAGGCGGCGTCATCGGCCATCGCCTTGATGCCCAGCGTCTTGCAGATCTGCATGACGGTATCGAACGAAGAACCGCCGACGCCGTTGTGGAGGGCGCTGTTGATGGTGGACAGGGGCACGCCCACCGCAAAGGCAAACTGCCGCACGCTCCGGTACTGCCGCGAGATCTCGTCACGAACGATGGTAGTCAGATTATCCATAATACGTCCTCCACTCATGTATAATAATGATAAAGTGATTTCCTATAATTTCCATTTATGCTTACAGTATTATAGCATGCTTTTCACGTTTCGACAACCTGAAATGCTTTTTTTAATAAAAATTTCATTTTTTCGGTTTTTTACGAAAAATTGAGCCCGGTCGGGCGGAAACAGCCGTGCCGATAAATTATGCTTTGATTTTACCAACAATCATGGTATACTAAACATCCGAGGTATATTGATATGAGTGGTAACAAAAAATTCCCCCGCACCCACACCGGCCGACTGGCCGCCGACATGGTGCTGCGGTACTATACCCACGACGTAGCCCGGGACAGCGCGGCGCTGACGTATTATCTGCTGTTCGCCATCTTCCCCCTGCTGATCTTCATCAGCACCCTGCTGGGTCTGCTGGAGCTGGACGTAGCGTATATCACCTCCGTACTGGAGCCGCTGCTGCCGGCAGATGTGGTGGATGTGGTGCGCTCATATCTGGAGTACGTCTCCGCCAACCAGAGCCGTCAGCTGCTGTGGTTCAGTCTCATCTTCTCCATCTGGTTCCCCATGCGGGCCTCCGGGTGCCTGATGCACTCGCTCCGCAAGGCCTTTGGCCGCAGCGCGCCGGAGAGCTTGTGGCGCAGCCAGCTGCGGATCCTGCTGTTCACTGTATGGCTGATCGTCGTTATCGCCGTGACGCTGGTGCTGGTGGTGGTGGGACGGTCCGTACTGGAGTTTGTCGGACGGTTCATCACCATCACCGACTCGTTCATCACCGCGTGGAGTTCCCTGCGCTTCGTGCTGCTGGCGGTGGTCATGGCTATCACGCTGGTGATCCTGTATATGCTCTCCCAGGGCCAGCGCCGGCCGCTGCGGGAGGTACTGCCCGGCGTGGGCGGTTCACTGGCGGCGTGGATGGTGCTGAGCATGGCGTTTTCGTACTACGTAGAGCACCTGGGGCGCTACTCGGTGCTGTACGGCTCCATCGCCACGGTGATCGTGGTGCTGCTGTGGCTGTATATGTCGGGACAGATACTGATACTGGGCGCGGAGTTTTCCGCCGCCCTGCTGGAAAAGAGACAGACCGCCGCCCCCTCGGGCGGAGAGGAGGACGCATGAAGATCATCATCGTAGGCTGCGGCAAGGTGGGCTATGCCATCGCCCAGCAGCTGACCCAGGAAAAGCACGACATCACGGTGGTGGACGATGAGGCCGCCCACCTGAACCGTGCGGACAGCACGCTGGATGTACTATGCATCCACGGCAACGGCGCCTCCATCAGCGTTCTGATGGAGGCCGGAGCGCGGGACGCCGACCTGGTCATCGCCGTCACCGGCGTGGACGAGACGAACCTGGTGTGCGCGCTGATCGCCAAAAGCGTGGGCGCACAGCACACCATTGCCCGGGTGCGGAACCCGGAATACCGGCGGGACGCGGATATGCTCAAGCGGGAGATCGGCCTGGATATGGTCATCAACCCCGACCTGGCCGCGGCGCAGGAGATCGCGCGGATCCTCAGCTTCCCGGCAGCCATCTCCGTGGAGCCCTTTGCCGGCGGGCGCATCGACATGATCGGCTTTCAGCTGCACCCGGAGGATACCATCCTCGGCCGCAGCCTCAGCGACTTTCACCGGGAGCGCGTGGCAGAGGTACTGATCTGCGCCGCCCAGCGGGGCGATGAGTTCATCATCCCCAACGGCGCCTTCGTGCCCCAGCTGGAGGACCGGCTGTACATGGTAGGCAGCAAGGCCGAGCTGCACAAAATGCTCAAGAGCATGGGCCGCAGCCTCCAGCGGGTAAAGGATGTATCTATCCTGGGAGGCAGCCGAATCAGTATGTACCTGAGCTGGGAGCTGGCACGGGCCGGCACGCGGGTCCATGTGGTGGAGCAGGACCATGATAAGTGCCTGCGGCTGTCTCAGGACCTACCGGGCGCCATGATCATCGAGGGCGACGGCACGGACATCGACCTCATCAAATCGGAAAACCTGTTCGGTGCGGACGGCTTCGTGGCCCTGACGGGCCGTGACGAGGAAAACCTGCTGATGGCCCTGGCGGCCCGCCGCGCCGGCGTGCGGAAGGTACTGGCGAAAATGACCCGGCCCAACTACATGGAGCTGGTACAGGAAACGGGCCTGGGCAGCATCATCAGTCCCAAGGATATCATCGCCAACCAGATCACCCGCTACGTCCGCGCACTGGCCAACTCGCAAGGCATGGCGGTGGAGTCACTGTACAAGCTGCTGGGCGGCAAGGTGGAGGCTCTGGAATTCACTGCCAGCAACGACGGCAACGGCATACTGCACACACCGCTGATGAAGCTGCCCCTGCGCCACGGCGTTCTGCTGGCCGCCATCGTGCGGGAGGGCCGGACCATCATTCCCGGCGGCATGACCACCATTGAACCGGGAGATCATGTGCTGGTGGTGACCAATGTACCCGGTCTGACGGACCTGAAGAACATTCTGGCATAATGAAAAGCCCCCATGCGTCCACATGGGGGCTTTTCGGATACAAGAGAAGAGGGCGGCCGACGCCGCCCTCTTTCCGCACGCTATTTTTTCTACGCACCCAGCAGCTTGTGCCAGGTATCACGGCCCACCAAGCCGTCAGCGGCAATGCCCCGGGATGCCTGGAAACGCTTGACCGCCGCGGCGGTGTTGGTCCCATAGATACCGTCCGCCCCGCCGGCGTCGTAGCCCAGTCCGGTCAGCGCCGCCTGCACACAGCGCACGGTATCGCCGCGGCTGGCGGCAGTCAGCAATGGCAGTGTCAGCGTCGTGCCGGAGACCACCGGCGCCGGCACCGCAGGCTTTGCGGCCTGCGCGCCCGCCAGGGCATCAAAGGGGAAATTGCCCCCGGGGCAGCCGGTGGCGTTCACATCGCTGTGGCGCTGAATGGTGGAAATGCCGTACTTCTGCTTCAGGTATGCCACCAGCTCCTGCCCAGCGCGCAGCTGCGCGTCAGGCATGGTCTCGCGGTCAAAGCTGCCCTCGAAGCAGACGCCCAGGCTGTCGTAGTTATTGTTCCCGGCGTGGGCGCCCACGGTGTCCTCCGGACGGCCGCGGTAAACCGTGCCGTCCTTGCGGACGAAAAAGTGATAACCGATCCCCGTCCACCCGTTGGCCAGGTGCCACTGGTGGACCTGCTGCGGCGTACATGTCACCGCCGCGGCGTGGTGCAGGATAATGCGGCGGGTGGCCGTCCGACGGGTCAACTGGCCCGCCCACTTATAGGCAACTTCATTGATCTGCATTTTTGTCTTCCTCCCCTGCCTTTGTTTCAACGGTGGCCTTCAGCCGCGTCAGCAGTTTACGTAAAAAGCCCGGCACCGGGCCGCCCAGCGCTGCCACGTTTTCCAGGATGGAGATCAATTCGTTGATGATGAGCCAGACGATGACCATCGCCGCCATCAGGAACTGAAAGCTGACCTCCACCCCCACCTGGGTCAGGCCGTAACGCACCAACCAGTCCACCACGCCGGCTACACCCACCAGCACCAGATAGCCCAGCTTTTTCAGGATACCGCGCAGGCCGGTTTTGGAGCAGAGCTTGCCCGCGCTCCAGGCCTTTGCCATACCGCTGGCATAGTCCGCCAGCATTACGGCGATCAGCACCGCCAGCGGCACCACCAGCGCCGAAGCGTAGCTGCACAGCGCACCCAGCGCCGCCGCCAGAATTGCCATAACAGAAGTTTCGTTTTTCATCCTTTGTGTCCTCCCCACACATTATTCAGCGGCACCGTTACAGTGTATGCCGCCCTATTATGCGGGGTGTTTTTCTCCGGTGTTGCACGGAAACAGGCAACAGAAAGGCAGGCATCTTACGATGCCTGCCTTTTGTCCGTGCGTCCCCGGGGTGTGGGCCGCGCGGCCCGGTATCCATTCAAGATATGGCTCAATAGCTGCCCAGGTCGGCGCTGGCGTCGCCCTCGACGCTCTTGCCGAACTCGTAGTCGTTGCCGGGCAGGGCGGCGTTCAGGATCACGCCCGCCAGGGCGGCGATGGCCAGGCCGGTCAGTGTGATGTCGGCGCTGCCCACGGTGAAGGTGATGCCGCCGGTGGAGGCGAAGCCCAGACCGCAGACGAAGATGACGGCGGCGATGATGAGGTTGCGGGACTTGGTGAGATCAACGCGGTTCTCCACCACGTTGCGAACGCCGACGGCGGAGATCATACCGTACAGGACGAAGCTGACGCCGCCCACGATGGCAGTGGGGATGGAGTTCACCAGTGCGTCGAACTTGGGGGAGAAGCTCAGGATGATGGCGTACAGGGCGGCCAGACGGATGACCCGGGGGTCGTAGACGCGGCTCAGGGCCAGAACACCGGTGTTCTCGCCGTAGGTGGTGTTGGCAGGGCCGCCGAACATACCGGCGAAGGCGGTGGCCAGACCATCACCCAGCAGGGTGCGGTGCAGACCGGGATCCTCAATGAAGTTCTTGCCGGTGGTGGAGGAGATAGCGGAGACGTCGCCGATGTGCTCCATCATGGCGGCGATGGCGATGGGCGCCATGACAAGGATGGAGGTCACGTCGAACTTGGCGATGACGAACTTCTGCAGACCCACGAAGTCGGCGCCGGCCACCTCGGTGAAGTCCACCTTACCGGCGATCAGCGCCACGATGTACGCACCCACCACACCCAGCAGAATGGGGATGATCTTGATCATGCCCTTGCCCCAGATGTTGGCCACGATGATGATGGCGATGGCCACCAGAGCCAGCCACCAGCAGGTGGAGGCGTTGGTCACGGCGGTGCCGGACAGGTTCAGGCCGATGAGGATGATGATGGGGCCGGTGACGATGGGCGGGAAGAACCGCATGACCTTCTTGGCACCCACCAGCTTGAACAGCAGGGCCAGCACCAGGTACAAAAGACCCGCGATGACCACGCCGCCCAGCGCGTAGGGCAGCTTCTCCTCGCCGGTCATGGCGGCGAACTTGCCGGTGTTCAGACTAGCCACCGCCTGGAAGCCGCCCAGGAACGCGAAGGAGGAGCCCAGGAAGGCGGGTACCTTAAACTTGGTGCAGACGTGGAACAGCAGCGTGCCGATACCGGCGAACAGCAGGGTGGTCTGGATGGACAGGGGCAGGCCGTAGCCCGTCACCAGGATGGGCACCAGCACCGTGGCACCGAACATGGCAAACAGGTGCTGCAATCCCAGCAGCAGCATCCGGGGCACGCCCAGCTCCCGGGCGTCGTAGATGGCATCGTGTCCTAATTTCTTGTTCATGTGACTTGTCCTCTCTTTCTCGTTCATCCGTATATGTTTACTTACTTACAAACAGCCTGAAAAAATGACCGGTGAAAAATCACCGGTCAAATGGAAACAATATCAGAAACAAAAACAGAGGGAGCGTCAGTCCGCTTTTTCACGATCGTCTTGCAGGTCATGGCGTGTCCCTCCTCTCATTTTCTTGCCTATTATACGGGGCACAGCCGCAAAATGCAATACACTTCTGTGCCAATATCCTGTCAAAATTTCAGAAGATAATTTGGCTGTATTGCACAAGGTCATTCGCCACGCTTATCGCTGCCATCCGCCATTCTTAACCGCCGCCGCAAAATGGGGCATACGCCCGCCGCCACGATGATCTTCACCGCGTCTCCCGGCAGATAGGGCAGCATCCCCGCCCACAGCAGCGCGGAAAACGTCATACCCTTGCCCATGTAGGCGTTGAGGATCAGCGCCATGTAGGGCATCCCCACGGCGTACAGCGCGGCCAGTCCCGCCAGCGACGCCAGTGCCATGCGTTTGGGGTCCAGACTCTCCCCTGCCACGGCACCCACGACCCATGCGGCTGGAATCAGCCCCAGCAGAAAGCCGAAGGTGGGCTGGAACACATAGCCAAAGCCGCCGCCCATGGTGAAGATGGGCAGGCCCACCAGTCCCAGCAGGACGTACACCGCCTGGCTCAAGGCGCCCCACCTCCGACCCAGCAGCAGCCCCGCCATGGCAGTGAACAGGTATTGCAGCGTTACGGAGCTGTACCCCATCGGAATACGTAGAGATGCCCCCACCGCCGTCAGCGCGGCGAACAGGGCGGTATAGACCAGCTTGCGGGTACGGGTGTTCATAGGCGTCCCTCCTCCAAAAACTGTCCTGATGATACTAAATTCCTTAACACCTGTCAACTATTTACAAACGCGGAATACAGTGCTACAATGTGTTTTCGACCGAAAGGAGATGATGGCCGTGACTTGGGATGTTCTGTGCTATGACACCGTGGACTCCACCAACAACGTATGCAAGGCCCTTGCCGCGCAGGGGCTGGACAGCACCGCCGTCATCGCCCGGGCGCAGACCGCTGGTAAGGGCCGGCTGGGCCGTTCGTTCCAATCACCGGAGGGCGGCCTGTATCTCTCCGTCCTGTGGCGGAACTGCCCGGCTGAGCATCTGCTCACCGTGACGCCGCTGGCCGCGGTGGCTGTGTGCCGCGCTGTTGAGAACCTCTGCGACACGGACTGCGGCATCAAGTGGTGCAATGATGTGGTGCTGCACGGCAAAAAGCTCTGCGGCATTCTGACCGAGTCCTCCCTGCTCCCTGACGGCAGTGCGGCGTGGCTGGTGGTAGGTATCGGTGTCAATGTGGGACAGGCCTCTTTTCCGCCGGACATCGCGGACATGGCCACATCCCTTGCCCTACAAGAGCTTGACGTGTCGCCGGACGCGCTGGCAGACGCCATACTGGCCCAGCTGACAGCCCTGCGGACTGTGCTGACCGACCCAGTGGAATGGCTGGCGGAATACCGCCGCCGGTGCGTGAATTTGGGCAGACCCGTCCGCGTTCTACGGGGCAATACCGTCCGGCAGGCCACGGCGCTGGCCATAGATGAACAGTTCGGCCTGACGGTGCAGTATGAAAACGGCGAAACGGAGACAGTCCGCAGCGGCGAGGTCTCAGTGCGGGGACTGTACGGATATATAGAATGAGGTGATACGAGCATGAACACAAAACTTCTCGCTCAGTTGTTCCTCACCTTTGCCAAGGTGGGCGTCATGACCTTCGGCGGCGGTATGGCCATGCTGCCCATCCTCCAGCGCGAGGTCGTGGAGGACAAGGGCTGGGCTACAGACGAGGAGCTGGTGGACTATTTTGCCATCGGCCAGTGCACCCCCGGCATCATCGCTGTAAACACCGCCACCTTCATAGGGCAGAAGCAGGCCGGTATTATCGGCGGCATCGTGGCCACGCTGGGCATTGTGTTCCCATCGCTGATCATCATCACCGCACTGGCAGGCGTCATCAACAGCTTCTCCCATCTGGCTTGGGTGCAGCACGCCTTTGCGGGTATCCGCGTATGCGTGTGCGTGCTGATCTTCAACGCGGTGGTCAAGCTGTTCAAGGGCTCTGTGAAGGACTGGGCCGCCGGGCTGATCTTCCTTGCTGTGCTGGCGGCGGCGCTGCTCACCGACCTGTCCCCCGTCATCTTCGTGGCGGCGGCCGCGGCGCTGGGCATCGTCATTCAGAACGTGATAAGGAGGGCGAAATAATGCTGTACCTCCAACTATTCTGGGAATTCTTCAAGACCGGCCTGTTCGCCGTAGGCGGCGGGCTGGCCACTCTGCCCTTCCTGCAGGATATGGCGGAACGCACTGGATGGTTTACCCACGCCCAGTTGGCGGATATGCTGGCGGTGTCGGAGTCCACTCCCGGCCCCATCGGCGTGAACATGGCCACCTATGTGGGCTTTACCACCGGCGGCATCGGCGGAGCACTGATCGCCACCATCGGGCTGGTAACCCCCTCCGTTATCGTCATTCTCATCGTGGCGGCGTTCCTGAAAGCCTTTCGCGACAGCAAGTGGGTCAGCGCCGCGTTCTACGGCCTGCGCCCCGCCTCCACCGCGCTGGTGGCTGCGGCGGGCATCTCCGTAGTCCCTATCGTCTTGCTGCACAGTGGTATGACCGGTCTGGCCGCGCTGAACTGGCCGGCTATCGCCCTGGCGGCCGTACTGCTGGTGTGTACCAACTGGGTACCTGTGGTGAAAAAGTGGCACCCCATCGTGTTCATCGGCATTTCCGCCCTGGTGGGCGTTCTGCTGAAATTCTGAGAAAAGGGAGACGCTGCGCGTCTCCCTTTTTGTATATATTTCCTCCCGGCAGGGCAGACTATCGTTGCTATACTGTCGGGAGGTTTATATTCTATGTCTGAAATGTTCTGTTTTCAGTGTCAGCAGACGGCGGGCAACAGCGGCTGCGTCCGCACCGGCGTCTGCGGCAAGCAGCCGAAAACCGCCAATTTGCAGGACTATCTGGTGTGCTCCCTCATCCACCTGGCGGAGATATATGCCGCCAAGGAGGACTATCCTCCGGAAGTCACACACCTGCTGGCGGACGGTCTGTTCGCCACGCTGACCAACGTAAATTTTGACGACACAGCCTTACAGGGCTATATCCGCCGCGCCGAAAAACTGACGCCCCAGCGTCTGCCGATACAGGACCCGAGTTGGCTATGGCGCGGCGATACGGACATCGTGTCTCTGCGCGCCACACTGCTGTTCGGCATGAAGGGTATGGCAGCCTATGCCCATCACGCTTTCCGCCTTGGGCAGGAGGATGAGGCGGTCAGCCAGTGGTTCTACAAGGGGCTGTGCGCCCTGCGGCAGGAGCACACCGTTGAGGAGTGGCTGGCCCTCATCACGGAATTTGGTCTGGTAAACTATCAATGCATGGCCCTGCTGGACAAGGCCAACACCGCCGCCTTCGGTGACCCGGCGCCCGCAAAGGTCCACACGGACATCCGTCGGGGGCCGTTCATCGTGGTATCCGGCCACGATCTGGAGGACCTGCACCAGTTGCTGGAGCAGACGACAGGCACCGGTGTCAACGTGTACACCCACAGTGAGATGCTGCCCGCCCACGGGTATCCGGGGCTGCGAAAATACCCGCAGCTGGCCGGAAACTTCGGCACCGCCTGGCAAAACCAGCAAAGCGAGTTCGACAGCCTTCCCGCACCCATTCTGATGACCACCAACTGCATCATGCCGCCCCGTCCCAGCTATGCCGACCGTATCTATACCACGTCGGTGGTGGGCTATCCCGGGCTGAAGCACATCCCGGAGGACCGGCAGGGCCGCAAGGACTTCTCCGCCCTCATCGACCAGGCGCTGGCCCTGGGCGGATACAGCACCGACCGGAGCATGAGTGGCATCAATGGCGGACATATCCTGACCACCGGCTTTGCCCACAAGGCGCTGGGCGACAGCGCCCCGGCGGTGATCGACGCCATCAAAAGCGGCGCGGTGAAGCACATCTTTCTGGTAGGCGGCTGCGACGGCGCGCACCCCGGACGCAACTACTACACGGACTTCGTCAAGTCCACGCCTATGGACTCGCTGATCCTGACGCTGGCCTGCGGCAAGTTCCGCTTCAATGATTTGGATCTGGGCGATATCAACGGCATCCCCCGCATACTGGACGCAGGCCAGTGCAACGACGCCTACAGCGCTGTGCAGATCGCGCTGGCCCTGGCCGATGCCTTTGGCTGCGGCGTCAATGACCTGCCGCTGACGCTGGTGCTGTCCTGGTACGAGCAGAAGGCGGTATGTATCCTGCTGACCCTGCTGGCTCTGGGCATCAAGCGCATTTACCTGGGGCCCACCCTGCCGGCCTTCCTGTCAGAGACGGTGGTCAAGACGCTGGTGGATACCTATCAGCTGCAGCCCATCACCCATCCCCAACAGGATCTGGACGCCATACTGCACCGCGGATAAAGAAACATCCCCCGGCTCCGCCGGGGGATGTTTCTTTATCCAAGCACCTCTGCCAGGCCGACCAATACCGGCATAGTCAACGCGGAGATCGCCGTCTGGACCGACACCAGGGACGAGGTCAGGGCGGTGTCCTTGCCAAAGCGGGCGGCGAACATACTCAGCAGCGCCGCCGGCGGCGCGCTGGCCGCGATCAGCAGCACCAGCGTCAGGTCATGGGACACGTTCAGCGCCAGGCAGATGCCCAGTGAGGCAAGAGGCAGCACCAGCAGCCGCAGCACCAGCGTCACCCAGGAGCTGATACCCTGCAGCGCCGCCTTGAAATTGGCGTGGCTCAGCTGATAGCCCACCACCAGCATGGGCAGCGGCGTATTCAGGTCCGCCAGATAGTTGATGGGGACCATCAGGGGTTCCGGCACCGTCACCTGCCCGAGATACAGCGCCATAGCCAGCACCACGCTGATAACGCCGGGGTTCAGCAGCAGGGGCTTCAGCCGCAGCTGGCTGCGGTCGCCTGTGATGACATAGACGCCCCATGTCCAGCTGAGTATAGTAAATACGATGACGTAGGCCGAACCATAGAACACGCCGATGCTGCCCAGCAGCGCGGCCATCAGGGGATAGCCCATAAAGCCGCAGTTGGAGAACACTGCGGCGAAGCGCAGGCAGTTCTGCCGTTCACGGTCTCTATCGCGGATCAGCAGCATAGCCGCCGCAATAAACACCACATGGAGTACGGCCGAGACACCCGTCACCACGCCGAAGTTGTGCAGTGCCGTATGCTCCAGCGGCCGTTGAAACGCCACCACCATCATACAGGGGGACACCACGTACATGACCAGGCTGCTCAGGGCCACCGAGGCGCGGTCATCCAACAGTTTGACCTTTCCCAGTACAAAGCCCACCACCAGCAGCAGGTACAGCGTGAGGATCTGCTGCCCCACGGTGAGGAATGATTGCAGCACGGCTATCCCTCCTAAGCAAAAAATGCGCACCGCCTCAGTGTATCACAAAAAATCCCGGTGTCAAGTCCCCGTGAAGAAGAAAAGCGGAAGCCGCCGCTTCCGCTTTTCTTACAGATCGTTCTTATCCCGGCCCACGGACTTTTCCGTGGAAAAGCCGTCCGGATACCGGCGCTCCAGCTTCTCCAGGTTGGCCCGGAGGATGTCCTCCAGATCAAGGTCCAGCGCCGTGGCCGCCTCGGCCAGATACCAGGCCACGTCCCCCAACTCCTTGGCCAGATGCTCCCGGTCCAGCGGATGGCCCTGGGCCAGCCACTTCTTCACGATGTCGATGGCCTCGCCGGACTCGCCGCACAGGCCCATGACGCTGTTGATAAGCACATCCCGGCCCTTCAATTTGGGATTTAGCGAAGCCATGGCCCGCTGCTGGTATTCATTGATGGTCATAACGCCGTACCCTCCAACAATGCCGGTATCTGCCGCAGATCCGTCACCTGCCAGGTCACATCCGTCCCCTCTGCCGCGCCGGGGCGGCGGTAGTAACAGGTCTTCATGCCATACTGCCGGCCGCCAGCCATGTCGGAGGTCAGGGAGTCCCCAATGATCACACAGTCCTTCGGCGCGATGGCCGCTTCACATCCATCGTTCAGTGCCGCAAACGCCCCGTCAAAAAAGGCCCGGGCCGGCTTGGACGCACCCAGTCTCTCCGACACGAAGAACCAATCGAAATACCGCTTCATGCCCGCCAGTTCCAGCCGGTGGAGCTGCTGGTCGTATGGTCCGTTGCTGGCCACCGCCAGCGGATACTTGCCGTGGAGCGCCTCCAGCAGTTCCATGGCCCCGTCCACGGGGATAGCGCTGTCGTACAGGGCCGCGCGGAAATACTTTTCGAATACCTGTCCGTCAAAATCGATATTCAGTGCTCGGAACACGTTGTTCCAGCGGATCTCTTCCAGCTCACGGAACGTCAGCGTGCCCTGCTCGATCTGCCGCCAGAGTTTTCCGTTCTCCCGGTGGAACACCGCTTCCATGTACGGCTCGTAGGGCTTCAGGCCAAAGTGCGCAAAGCCCTCCCGCATGGTCTGCCGGATGTAGGCGTCAAAATCCAGCAGGGTGTTGTCGATGTCGATAAAAATCATCTGCATGGGGTACCTCTCAGATAAAGAACTTGCGGTGCAGGCTGCGCCGCAGGGGCTTGCACATGGCGATGACCAGCAGCATGGCCCCCAGCACCACCCCCGCCGCCAGCGGGTAGAAGGACCAGAGGAACGTCTCGTGCAGGCCGAAGGTCAGGTTCAGCAGAAACTCCACCAACACCGCCATGCCGCCGGACAGGATCAGCGCCCCGCCGCAGATGTACAGCGCCGCGCCGGGCAGATACCGCAGCAGCGTCACCATGGCGCACACCAGCAGCCCTGCCGCGCCTGTGACCGGCAGCGCAAAGGTCAAAAACCAGTGGCCTCCGGTGGCGTAGTTCACATACAGCAGGAACACGCCGATGACCGCGAAGTCAATGGGCACGAAGATCACCGGGTTGGGCCGCTTAAACCACAGAGGCAGCACCGCCAGAATATACAGCAGCAGCAACCCGCCCACGGCAAAGCCGGACCAGACGATGGTCCCGTTGATGCGCCAGTCGCACAGCACGGTGATGACCGCCGGCAGCAGCATACACACAGAGATGACGAACAGCACGCCGATGCGGCTGACCTCCTCGTGGCGAGGGTGGTCAGTCGGCGGATAGGGCGGCTCACCCTGTCCGCAGGGCAGATCGGGATGAAATACCCGGGTGCCGCACAGGGGACAAACGCGCTCGCTGTCCGCCAGCTCCACGCCACATTTGATGCAATACATAAGAAAGGCTCCTTTCTCCCGTTGTGTCAGCGCATATTGCTCTCGACCTTAACGGGCAGTCCCAGCCGATGCAGCACGCGGTAGAAGTGATACTCCAGCTCCGGCTCCCGGATACTGCGGATACAGTTGATATAGGCTGTATCCCCCCAGGTGACCACACCGCAGTTGTGGGGTGCCTTGGCCTGCACACCGATGATAAAATCCATACGGCGCACATAAGGCACCATCACCTCCGGCAGCTCCACACGGCCCAGGTTGGACAGGCACAAGCAGGACTTACACTCGCCCACCGTGTCAAACACGGCCTTCATGGCGATATTCTTGATGAACAGCGGCATGACCCGCAGCACGGGCGAACGTTCGCTGGCCACATTGGCGGCAAACTTGGCCCGCATAGTCCAGCGGTTGTTCTCCAGTCCCATCTTGTGGTGCACCAAGGCACACAGCTCCTGAAAGCTGCACGCCCCCAACCGCGGATCGATCTCCGGGGTAATATAGGACGCAAAGTTCCGCAGCGTTTTGCTGGGAAACAGCTTTCGCAGATTTACCGGCAGCAGCACCTTCACCGGTTTGCGGTGGCGGGGGTTGGGCACCTTCTCCGTCTGCAGGTCCAGAATAGCCTGCATCATGGCGGCGCACAGCAGCTCCGTCACGGACACGCCGTGGTCTTTGGCGCAGGAACGCAGCTTATCCGCCGGCACCATCAGTGTCACCAGGTCCTTATAGCCATCTGTCTCCGGTGTGCCGGTCAGGTGCCAGGCCGTGGCCTCGGCGCGGCTGGCGGTCACATCCCCAGCATACCGGGCAAAGCTGTCCTCCAGCTCCTCCGGCGACGGCTCCTCTAACCGTCCCAGTACGCCCTTCTCCGCAGGGACGGAGATACCGTACTTCTCACTGAGATATTCCGCCAGCAGTGATTTGACGAACACCAGCGCACCGGTGCCGTCGGTCAACGCATGGAAAAACTCCACCGCAAAGCGGTCCTTATACACCAGCACCCGGAAGGCGCACTGCCGCACCTGGCGGAACGGCGCATGGGCCAGCGGGCAGCTCTTTTCGTCCTGTATGGGCGGCGTGTGGGGTATCTCCTCCAGATAGTACCAGAACACGCCCCGCCGCAGCCGCACGGCAATGGATGGGAAACGCCGCACCGTCACATCCAGCGCCGCTGCCAGCACCGCGCGGTCTATCGGCTCCGTCAGTGTGGCGGAGATACGGAAAAAATTGTTCCAGTTGCGCCGCTTGGCAGCGGGATATATCTTGGCAGCGTTGTCCAGACGCATCCACCGCAGGCTCCGGGCCGGGGACAGGTTCTGCGTCATAAAGCGGTTGATCTCATAGATATCCTGCTCCATGTTCTCCTGCAGGCAATAGAGCACATAGGCGTGCCAGCGCCCCGGCGCGATGATCAGCCTGCTTTTGCTCCCGGCCTTTTTCAGCCGTTCATGCAATCCCCGGGCGTCATCCAGCAATATCTCATCGCCGCCGGCGAAGATCAGCGTCGGCGGAAAGCCCGTCAGGTCGCCCAGCAGGGGCGAACACAGCGGGTCCGTGGGGTCCTGCGTATAGCACCTGGCGTAGAATTGCAGCAGCTCCTCCGTCAGGGACGGATCGTTGTCCCGGTTGAATTCGTAGGACTTCCCGGAACCGGTCAGGTCCACCCAGGGCGAGATGGCGATGAGCCCGCAGGGCAGCTCCCGCCCCAGCTGCTTCAGCTTCAGGCACAGAGCGCAGATCAGCCCGCCGCCGGCGCTCTCGCCGCACAGCAAAATCTGCTGCGGCGCGTAGCCCTTTTTCAGCAAATAGTCGTAGGCAGTCAGTGCATCCTCCAACGCGGCGGGATAGGGGTTCTCCGGTGCCAGGCGGTACGCCCCGCAGAACACGCGCACACCGCACTCGCTGGCCAGCGTAGCCGCAAAGCCCTTGGCATAGTCCAGACTGCCGCAGGTATAGCCGCCGCCGTGGAGATACAGCACCACGCCGCTGCGGCGCTCGTCCTTAGGCATGACCCACGCGCCCTTGAACTGCTCGAAGTCGTGGTCGCGGAAGATCACCTCCCGCTTGTGCAGGGCGCTCATCAGCTCGCCCAGCTTATCCTGTCCCTTGCGGGTGGTCTCCAGTGAGCAACCCGCCACAAAGGGCTTAAAAAAATTCAATTGCGAACGCACCAGCTTTGCCGATAATTCCATTGTGGTCGTTCCTTTCCTCGTTGCTGATAGATGATTATACCATATTGTGCAAGTCTTGTAAACCAAGCCAAACCGGACGAACGAGCCGCTTTTGTACCGCGTCTCAAACACGAGTCTTTTCTTTACAGCCGCAGTACAGCCATGGTATACTGAGGCAAAAGGATCCGGACAGGGGTGATGACACATGGCCTCAGGGAAAAGATCGGCGTGGAAACGGCGGGTACGGGAATTCCGCAATTACCTGCTGTGCCTGGTATTGGGCGGTATATTTCTCTTTATGGGTCTGACCCAGCCGATATATGCGGAAGAAAACACCATGGAAATTTACGCCGACTCCGAAAAGGCACTGATGTCCAGTCAAGAGCGCAGATTATATCCTATTCCGTTGTTGATATGCACGGACGGAACGGAATACACCTTTGGCTTTTCGTGCTACAAGAAGATTCCTTCCGATTTCAACAGCACTCCTCATTCGATTCGTATCCGCGTTTATACCGGCTATAATTGGCGGCCTTGGGATGCGACTCCTGAAATCGCAGAGCTGGAAGCGGCTGGTACGCTGTGTTTTTCACTGCGTGATTCTAACAGAGAGCGGAAAACCAGCCGGGTAATTCTCGTTTCGATCGGCGCAGCATTTACCGGCATCTTTGCACTTAGCGCATACGACATTTTTCTGTCACCGACTGTGCAGAGGAAACGTCAAGCGAAGGAACGAGCGAAACGGAAAGCGCAAAAACGGGATAGAAGCAACCGTGAGTCAGCTCCCAAAAGTTAGACAACTCCGGCCTGCTTCGACTCAGCAAAAAAGGCGGCTGACGCCGCCTTTTTTGTGTTTTACAGATCCAGCTTCAGATCGCCGTCCTTGATCCACCCCCACTTCCGTAGGGGGATGGCGATGAGCCACGTCAGCACGGCGGGCAGCACAAAGGAGATCAGCACCAGGCCCAGCCAGTCCATGCCGGTGACGGCGGCCTTTGCGCCGCTGGCCACATCGTTGACCCAGCCGGTGTAGACGCCGATCTGCCCCACCAGGCCGCAGGTGCCCATGCCGGAGGACACCGGTGCGCCGTTCATCTCCAGACGGAACAGGCAGGTAGCCAGCGGGCCGGTGATGGCCGAGGCCAGCGTGGGCGGGATCCACACCTTGGGATTGCGGACAATATTGCCCATCTGCAGCATACTGGTGCCCAGGCCCTGGGCGGCCAGGCCACCCCAGCGATTTTCACGGAAGCTCATAACGGCGAAGCCCACCATCTGGGCGCAGCAGCCCGCCACGGCAGCGCCGCCGGCCAGGCCTGTCAGCCCCAGAGCCGCACAGATGGCGGCGGAGGAGATGGGCAGCGTCAGCGCCACGCCGATGACCACGGAGACGATGATGCCCATGAAGAAGGGCTGCAGCTCCGTTGCCCACATGATGGCCTGTCCCACGGCGGAGGCCGCCCTGCCCACCGGCGCGGCGATCAGCGCGGCGAAGCCCACGCCCACCAGCACGGTGACGATGGGCGTCACCAGAATGTCGATCTTCGTCTCCTTGCTGACGGCCTTGCCCAGCTCCGCGGCAACAATGGCCACGAACAGCACCGCCAGAGGGCCGCCCGCGCCGCCCATGTAGTTGGTGGCAAAACCCACGGGGATCAGTGAGAACAGCACCAGCGGCGGCGCGTTCAGCGCCCGGGCGATGGCCACGGCCATACCGGGGCCTACCATAGCCGAGCACAGCCCGCCGATGGTGTAGTTCACTGCGCCGTCGCCCTTGCCAATGGTGACGATGACGGCGTTCAGGAATCCTATGTGGAACTGCTGGCCGATGGTGTTGAGAATGGTTCCTACCAGCAGTGTGCAGAACAGTCCCTGTGCCATAGCGCCCATGGCGTCGATAAAATAGCGCTTGGCGGAGAAAACGATGTCCTTTCGTTTCAGAAAGGCACGGAGCTTTTCCATCGCGGTATACCTCGCTTGTCAGTTTTCTCCATTATAGGCATACTTGACCGCCCTTGTCAACCGCCGCTGTTCTTTTCTGCCTGCCGCCGCAGCCACCAGAACACCGCCGCACCGTCCGCGGCCTCCCCCCGCCGCAGCGCAAATGCCTGGCGCTCCGGGTGCCACTGTACCCCCAGCACCGGCAGGCGGCTGTGACATATCCCTTCGATCACGCCATCCGCCGCCCACTGCCGCACACCCAGCCCCCGCCCCAGGCGGCAGATGGCCTGGTGGTGGTTGCTGTTGACCCGCGGCGTGGTACCCACCAGCTCCGCCAGTTCACCCACCGCCCGTGTATCATGCAGAATATCGCCCGCCTTGACCTGGTGTCCCGGCACACGTGCATACAGTGTCCCGCCGAAAAACACGTTCAGCGCCTGCATTCCCCGGCAGATACCCAAAATCGGCTTCTCCGCTGCCGCATAGGCTCTGATCGTCCGGATCTCATCCTCCGGCAGCCGATCCGCGATATCCCCACCGCCGGGAAGCAGCAGCGCAGCGCACGGGCCGGCCGCCTCGCGCCCTACCACCGGCGTCAGGTCCACTGCTCGCAGCGCCTCCATGTAGTTTACATAATTTAGGCCATCATCCCAGATCAGCACCCGCTTCTCCATAGCCGTCCCCCCTCTCCCATCAGTACATGCGCCGCCGCGTCAAAATATACCCCGCAGAAAAAGAAGTTGCACCCCAGCAGAAAGTATGGTATGATACACCCCGTGACAAGCAGCGGTATCGAAGTGGTCATAACGGGGTTGACTCGAAATCGTGTCGGTCGCTTTCCGGGGTGACCTCGCAAACCCTTGATACTTCGGGCTTCTTCCGCTTTTCTACACTTTTTCAAAACTGAATATCTACGGTTTTTCTACGCTTTGTCTACGATTTCTACACTTGGTTCTCAATCAGCCGGAAACCCGCAAAGCCTTGAAAATACAGCATGGAGATGTATCGAAGTGGTCGTAACGAGGCTGACTCGAAATCAGTTGACGGGTCAAACCGTCCGGGGGTTCGAATCCCTCCATCTCCGCCAAAAGCAAAACCACCCAGTAGGGTGGTTTTGCTTTTGGTATCCTCTGTAAACAGCACTACGTCAAAACACCCTGCAGGGGCGTTAACGCCCCTGCAGGGTGTTTTGCTCTGACAGTCAGGCTATCCTTATTTCAATATCCCCTGTCCCGGTGCTGATCTCACATCTGCCGCCGGTCACTGTCCGGGGAACATCGACCTTGCCCGTATCGGTCTGCGTGATAAAGACTTTATCTGTGTGCAGGCTGCCGGCAACACTGCCTGTATCGGTCCTAGAAGTTGAAGCTGCCCGCGTCCATCACGCGAAGAAAGGTTCCAGCTGCGGATCGTACGTTAAGCATATCTTAAATTGGTGCATCCCATACGGCCACAAAATTCAGCCTGATTTTTTAGCCTTACGACAATAAATCTGAGCAATCTGTTTTAACGCCGCCTAACATGAAGCTCCTCAAGCGAAGCTTTATGCACGGTGCTTTTCGATGCCGGACAAAACGGGCAGATCAGGAACCGGCACCGCCGTCTTCAAACCGACGGATCGTTTCACCCCAGGCATCCAGTGAGGCAACATCTCCATCGGGCATAAGGCCATAATACTTGTACATAGCGATGGCGCGGTCCAGCGCCAGATAGCCATCCACGTAAATGTCCGGCATCCAGCCAAGTCCTTCGATCGTACTAGTGCAGTTATGTTCCAAAAACGCGGTATCACCCACGTTTACGCAAAGCCCCGTACGCGGCAGGATACAGGCGCCACCGCCGCCCAAAACGCAGCCCCGGGAATTTGTCCCCACCAGCAGTGCATTATCCATTTGCAAAATAGAACAGATACCCCGCTCACCTGCAGAACCGACATCTTTATCGATCAGATAGAGAAACAGATGCTCATTTTCTGCATAACTGCCATCCGTTTTATTCTCATAAAGCCCCAAAGGCTCCCCACTAATAGTGCGCCGCTTGGTTAGCTCCGAGACACGACGCAATTCATTGATGGTCAGTTGAAAGTCTTCGCCGGTGAAATTTTTATACAGTCCCTCAAGTCATACATCGCCGCCTCCGCCATTCCCGCGGGAGTCAATGATAAAATTCGATGTGCCTTGCAGTTTTGCCGCAGTCTCCGGATATTTGCGCAGAGAAGTCTCTTCTTCGGCAGTGCAATCTATGACAGGGAGCCTGCGGACACCCATAACATAATAGCCGTCATATACACCGGCTTGGGTCAGCCCATAGATGCCATGCTTATCAGCCAATGACCGTGCCGTGGTGAAATGACAGTTTACCGTATTACTGACATCGCCGCGCGTCAGTGTGATGGAGCCGTCCTTCGGGTCCGCCTCGGCCAGAAATGTGCCCACGGCGTAGGCCAGCTCACCCTCTTGTGTGATAGTAGGCTTCATGTAATCGCTGCCATTTATCGCGGTAACATACCATTTATGATCATCTTTCCATGTGAAATAACCCTGTGCATCCTGCCAGAAATTGACATCTTTCAAATAGTTGTAGTAAAGATATCCGTTGCTGGCAGCAATGGCGGAGTGGCCATTGACGCAGAAATGGTCGTCATTCACAAAGCTGTAGGCACGCAGCAATTCGCTGCCCAACTCATTGGTAGAGAATTCCTTCGCGGTGGAGTTTTGGATATAGTCCCGCATAGAATCAGCCGCTGCATCCCAATCAACTTTTTCATACAGATAGTAGGCACCATAAGAACTCCGCAGGATTCTGGGAAAAAGCTCGATATCCTTCAGCGCGTCTTCTGCCGAAAAAGTGCACGGTTTATTCTGCTCATCGTTTACAGCCTTAATTATCTGTGCTTCTTCAGCAGTCAAGAAGGCGGCATCTTCCTGAATCGTTTCACGGGAAAATGCGCTGAAGCCACTGCTGCACACGACCTCTGCACGGCGATTTTCGTTTGCCTGCTGCCGCAACGTCCCGATAGTCAAATCGATTGTCGGCAGGCAGTTCTGCCGTGGCCCAATCCTCCTCACTCCAAGCGATGGCCTCACCTGAGGAAGTCCCACAGTCGCATAGTAAAAACAACAAAAGAACAGGCAGGCAGCGGCTCACGCCACTGCCTGCCTGTTCAAAAAAATCAATTACTTAGCGCATCTGTGAGAGAGAAGCCGGGGGGTGCTGCTTGTTCTTTTTTCCTTTTCTCGTTACAGAATAGCGTAATTCACGATCAGTCCAGCAAACACGATGGACACCATGCTCAGCAGCTTGATGAGGATGTTGATGGCCGGACCCGCAGTGTCCTTGAAGGGATCGCCCACGGTGTCGCCCACCACGCCGGCCTTGTGGCAATCACTGCCCTTACCGCCGAAGTTGCCTGCCTCGATGTACTTCTTTGCGTTATCCCAGGCACCGCCGGCATTGGCCATGTAGATAGCCATCAGGAAACCAGTAACGGTGGCACCGGCCAGCAGACCGACCACACCCTTGAAACCCAGGATCATTCCTACCACAATGGGCGTCACCACCGCGATAACGGTGGGCAGCACCATCTCCTTCAGGCTGGCCTTGGTGCACAGATCCACGCAGCGCGCGTAGTCGGGATCTGCCTTGCCCTCCATCAGGCCGGTGATCTCGCGGAACTGGCGGCGTACCTCCAGCACCACGCTCTGGGCCGCGCGGCCCACGGAGTTCATGGTAAGCGCTGCGAACACGAAGGGCAGGCACGCGCCGATAAACAGGCCCACCAGCACCACGGGGTTCATCAGGGAGAAGTCCTCAAAGGTGACATTCGCGCCCACTTCCTTGACCTTTTCGATATAGGAAGCCATCAGTGCCAGAGCCGTCAGCGCGGCGGAGCCGATGGCAAAGCCCTTGCCGGTAGCTGCCGTGGTGTTGCCCAAGGAGTCCAGCGCGTCTGTGCGCTTGCGAACCTCCGGCTCCAAGCCAGCCATCTCAGCGATACCGCCGGCATTGTCGGCCACGGGGCCGTAGGCGTCGGTGGCCAGGGTGATGCCCAGCGTGGACAGCATACCCACTGCCGCCAAAGCAATGCCGTACAGGCCCATGCCTGTGCTGGCTGCGCCGCCGGAGAGGAAGAACGCCAACAGGATGCACACCGCCACGATCACGATGGGCACCGCCGTGGAAAGCATACCCAGGCCAAGACCGCCGATGATGATGGTAGCGGAGCCGGTCTGGCTCTTGCTGCTCAGCTCCTGGGTCGGCTTGTAGGTATCAGAAGTGTAATACTCCGTGGCCTTGCCGATCAGCACGCCGGCCACCAGACCGGAGAGAATGGCCACATACAGTCCCCAGTGCTCGATGCCCAGCAGGGCCCACACCAGAAAGAAGGAGATAATAGCAATCAGAATAGCCGCCAGGTTGGTGCCGCGGGACAGTGCTTTCAGCAAAGTGCGCTGGTCGGCGTTCTCCTCGGTCTTGACGAAGAAAGAGCCAATGATGGAGCAGATGATGCCCACCGCCGCCATGACCATGGGAATAGCCATGGCCTTGAAGGCCTGATCGCTGAATGCCGCCACGCCCAAGGCGGAGGCAGAGATGATGGAGCCAACATAGCTCTCATACAGGTCCGCACCCATACCGGCCACATCGCCCACGTTGTCACCTACGTTATCGGCGATAACAGCGGGGTTGCGGGGATCGTCCTCGGGAATACCGGCCTCAACCTTGCCCACCAGGTCGGCGCCCACATCGGCCGCCTTGGTGAAGATGCCGCCGCCCACGCGGGCAAACAGCGCCATGGAGCTGGCGCCCATGCCGAAGGTCAGCATGGCGCTGGTGATGTCAGCGGCCTCCAGCTTAAACACGAAGCGCAGAAGCATGAACCACACGCTGATATCCAGCAGGCCGAGGCCGACAACGGTGAATCCCATAACGGAGCCAGCGGAGAAGGCCACGCGGAGGCCGCGGTTCAGGCCGTCGCGGCAGGCGTTGGCGGTGCGGCAGTTGGCCTTGGTGGCGATGCGCATACCGACAAAGCCGCTGAGGCCGGAGAAGAAACCGCCGGTCAGGAACGCGAAGGGCACGAACCAAGTCAGCAACTTTAAGGCCGCCATAATGCACAAAACCACGATCATACAGGCAAAAAACACACCTACAACGGTGTATTGCCGCTTCAGGTAGGCGTTGGCGCCCGCACGGATAGATTGCGAAATTTTGCTCATAAGCGGGGTGCCTTCGTCAAAACTCAGCACTTTTTTGCCGGTGACGAAGGCGAAGATGAGTGCGATGACAGACCCTGCAAAGGTTGCCAAAACAAGGTATTTTTCCATGTTTTTCTCTCTTTCCGTTCCGAATTGTTGTGAAATTCGAAATCTTCTTTTTTGTTCCTGAAATATTATAAAGAAAAACAGCGCGCACGTCAAATTTTCACACTTTTTTTGGGTATGCCTGAAAAAGTGTCCGGTTCTTTTCGTTATTTTGCCTGCAACTTTTTTGTGAAAAAACTTCCCATTTTGTGGCATTTACAACCGATTTTTCCCCAGTCGTGGAAGATGTACCATACGTTTAGAATGTATTTTTCACCACAATATACCGTGGTATTTCCAGTATAAAAATTTTTTTACGCAACTTTTTCACTTGTATTGGTACCATTTCCTTAAAAAATATAGCAGAAATCCTTTTTCGCACTTTTTGCTGCGTTTTTTTGCTTTTCCGAATTCGCACGCCGGGGGCGTTTGCTAAATTGCACAACGGCAATTTGCAACATTTTCCCCGCAAATGTCCACGGCGGGAGAACGCGAAAGCTATGAAGCTTTGCGTTCAAACTATATACATTTACTTTCCTTTTTTGATACCTCAGCGGTACATCTGAGTAAAAAAGAAAGCCCTTTCGGGCAATGCCATTAAGTTAAGCAAATCCGCGCACACGAAAAAAAGCCCACCTCGACTTGGCTTAACAGTGATAAGGAACTAATTTACTTATCAACTGTTAGCTGACGGTTT
>ERZ791840.317-NODE-317-length-35357-cov-8.601921_pt1 | contig 35357 bp, 29 predicted proteins | sample MGYA00510291_ERZ791840 | MGnify/ENA primary metagenome ERZ791840 (study PRJEB30046, sample SAMN00715256) | human gut metagenome | study: EMG produced TPA metagenomics assembly of the A metagenome-wide association study of gut microbiota in type 2... | reverse complement strand
GCGGCTGGAACAGGTCTCTTCCGGCAGCGAACAGGATGCCCGCGATGCCTACGACAGCATCATTCTGGCCGGGCGCTCCATTACCAGCATCGTTCAGTCCGTTAAAATGCAGTTCCGCAAACTGCCGAACGACCAGCGGGAGACCGCGATCAACCAGTTCGTTCACACACTCGCATCCGCTCAAGGGGAGGTATCCGCATGTCTGTAAAGATCATGGCCTTAGAGGCCGAAAACGTCAAACGCATCAAGGCCGTTGCACTCACGCCGTCGCCCACTGGCCTCACCATCGTGGGCGGCAACAACAATCAGGGCAAGACCAGCGTGCTGGACGCTCTGGCATGGGCCCTCGGCGGCGACCGTTTCCGCCCGGACGCTGCCCAGCGGGACGGGGCCGTGGCTCCGGCGCATCTGAAGGTCAAGCTTTCCAACGGTGTGGTGGTGGAACGCAAGGGCAAAAATGCCAGTCTGACCGTCACTGACCCCACCGGGCGGCGCAGCGGGCAGCAGTTGCTCAACGCCTTTGTGGAGCCGCTGGCGCTGGACTTGCCCCGCTTCATGGAAGCCACCGACAAGGAAAAGGCCGATATCCTGCTGCGGATCATCGGCATCAGCACTGAGCTGCACACCCGTGACATGGAGATCAAGGCCCTGTACGACAAGCGCATCACGGACGTGTTCAGCAGTGCGGTGCTGGAGTCCAACTTCTGGCTCTACTGGCGCACCATGTTCGCCTTTGAGAACTGGCACAGTGCGCTGGAGATGAAGCTGTATATTCAGCGCTATATCCACCACATCGGCGGCCTGCCCGACTTCACCGCCCTGCGCTTCACCAAGTACAACCAGTACGAGTCCATGATCCTGCCCATGGTGAAGTATCTGGAGAGCCACAACGTCCGGTTCCATTACGGCGTGCAGGTCACCAACGTGGAGTTCGACTGCTCCGATCCCGCCCACAAGCTGGCCAAGCGCATCGATGTCATCGAGAACAACGAGCCCGGCGCCATCGACCTGACGGAGAACGATCTGGTGTTCATCACCAACGGCGGCTGCGTGGAGAACTCCTCCATGGGCAGTCAGGATAAGCCCGCCGCCTACAACACCGAGCTGAAGCCCGGCGGCGGCTGGGATATGTGGCGCAAGATCGCCGCACAGGACCCTGCCTTTGGCCATCCCGACAAGTTCTGCCATGACCCCGAGCAGACCAACTGGATGAGCGCCACCGTGGAGACTTTGGACCAGAAGATCATCCCCTATATCAAGAACATCTGCAAGCGCGACCCCTTCACCGGCCATGTGGTCACCGGCGGCATCGTCACCGTCAAGGACTCCTCCTGGCTGATGAGCTGGACCATCAACCGCCAGCCCCAGTTCCGCGACCAGCCCAAGGACCACTGCCTGGTGTGGGTGTACTCCCTGTTCACCGACAAGCCCGGCGACTATGTGAAAAAGCCCATGCGGGCGTGCACCGGCAAGGAGATCTGCATGGAGTGGCTGTACCACATCGGCGTGCCCGAGGATCAGATCGAGGATCTGGCGTCCAACAGCGCCAACACCGTACCCGTGATGATGCCCTATATCGATGCGTTCTTCATGCCCCGCGCCTACGGCGACCGGCCCAATGTGGTGCCCGACGGCAGCGTGAACTTCGCCTTCCTCGGTCAGTTTGCCGAGACGCCCCGCGACACCATCTTCACCACCGAGTATTCCATGCGGACCGGCATGGAGGCCGTGTACACCCTGCTGAACGTGGACCGCGGCGTGCCCGAGGTCTGGGGCAGCGTCTATGACGTCCGCGACCTGCTGAACGCCACCGTGAAGCTGCGGGACGGCAAGAAGGCCACCGACATGGAGCTGGGCCTGATGGAAAAGCTGGCCGTCAAGAAGCTGCTGGGCAAGATCGAAAACACCGATATCGAAAAGCTCCTGAAGGAATACCACGTCATCTGACATCCCCCAGCATCACCCCCAAAAAAGAAAGACCGGCTCTCGCCGGTCTTTCTTCTTTATTCTCATGCGTCGGCGGGGTAGGACCGCCGCGGGAGAAACTCAGTTCTCGCGCTTTTTAGCGGTCCACGCCATACCGGTCACGGACAGAACAGCTGTCACGGCGTAGATGCCGATACCCGCGTCAAACGTCTTGGGAGAACCCTTGGTGGTATCGGTAGTAGTGGTGGAGGGAGAATAATAGTAGTAGTTGTTGGACGGCTTCTGCTCCTCCGGTACGGTGTACTCGCCGGACGACACCTTTTTCCCGTTGACCGTCACACCATCCACACCATCGGCAACGGTGATCTTGACATTCGCGTTAATGCCGGTGATCTCGCCGCCCTTGGTTACAGTCACCTTCTTGCCACTGTTGGCCGCGGACGCGATCGCCGCGCTGCCCACTGCGTACATGGTACTCTGGCCATCCTCCACGGTAGCACGCGGGCCGTTGACGGCATTGCCCATCAACTTCGTTACCATTTCCTCAGAGGTAAAGATACCACCTGTAACTGTAAGCTGATTTCCGTTGTTGGGGCAGAAGCGAGCGGCACTCTCCTGTGCAAATTCACCGTTGGAGATTGTGACTGCACTGGTATCCCCTTGAATATCGATCACTTCATTCGTAGTCGTCTTAAAGGTGAACTTGCCACCCTTGATTTCCACCTCGCCGCCGTCTTTTGCATGTACTTCACCACCGAAAGTACCACCGGCTATCGTCAGCTTCCCTCTCTCAGTGGTCACATCCGTTTCAAGTTCACCGCCGTTGATCGTAGTTTCGCCGTTCTCCGTTCTGACGTCGCATTTGAAGGTTCCGCTATTGATGACCAACTTATTGTGGTTTTTTATGAAATTCTCGTTGGCATCAAACGTCCCGCCGTCCACGGTCAGGCTGCCCTTGTTCTCGATGCTGCCGGTGTAGCTGCCGCTGGAGATCTTCAGCGCCGCGTACGGATGCACCGTCAGGTTAAGCGCACAGTTCCCACCATCAAGCGTTGCCTCACTTTCGGAAATACTGCGGCTCTTGGTCGCAGCGATCTCACCGCTGTTGGTATTTGGTGCACCGGACACGTTGCTAAATTCGTTATAGGAAATTGCCGAACACAAAGCGCCCTCGATCTTCCCTTCGTTGCGGCAATCCTTGATCGTAAGTTTATTGCCCTTGGAGTTCACCGCCACAATACCTGCTGCGGCATTGCTATCACTTGTCGATTTCACGGCACCGGTATTCACACAGCTCTCCACAACACCAGTTCCAGGGTCATTGACGTTGTACACAATTCCGCTCGCCCCTTTTCCGCTGATGCTGCCGCTGTTGGTACAATTCTTTACAATGAAATTCGCACTCTCTGCGTAAGTCACGATACCCGCAGCCCCATTAGGAGCCTCATCACCGATACTTCCCTCATTTTTGCAGCCGATAACCTCAACGCCGTTGCCTTCGATCTTGACAACAACACCTGCCGCCTTGCTGCTGCCGGTCACGCTCGCCTTATTGGTACAGTTGATGATCTTGCTTCCTGCTCCGGCTTGGCCCACAACGCCCGCAACACTTGCACCGCTGACCGTACCCGCAACAGTAACATTCTGCACCGTTGCGCCCTCGATTGCCTCGAACAGCGCGCCATAATCTGTGCAATTTGTGATTTTCAATGTTATCGTCTTGTTCTGACCGTCAAATGTTCCCTTGAACTTTATACCACCAGTTTTCCTTTCGCCGATAGGCGTCCACTCCTGTGTGCTGATATCAATATCATTGTCCAGCACCACTTTTTTGCCTTCGAACGTATTACTGCCGTCATTCACCATTTTGGCAAAGGCAAGCAGTTCCTCACCTCTTTTGATATGGTACACCCCATCTGTCTCTGTCGTCAGTCCCGCCGCCCAGCTGACGCTGCACAGGCCCAGCGCCATGACCAGCGCCAGAATGGTTGCCAGCAATTTCTTCATGTCTCAAACCCCATTTGTTTTAGATTTCCGCAGGACGCATCGTTTTAAGATCGTTAAAACGCAAATGCAGAGGTACCTCTGCGGATAGTCAAATTATAGCACAGTCACACCGTTTGTCCAGCCTTTTTGTGGAAAATTTCCGTTTTTTGCCATTTCCGGTAATGGAAATCGTGCAAAACACCCCCTGACGCCCAAAAGAGACGGCAGTGCCGTCTCTTTTTGTGTTCAGTTATACTCCCGCACCACGGCGGTGACCTTGCCCAGCAGCGTGGCCTCGCGGCCGTCGATGGGCCGGTAGTTCTCGTTCTCCGGCAGCAGCCACACCTCGCCGTTCCGGCGGCTCAGCCGCTTCACCGTGGCCTCGTCCCCCAGCAGCGCCACCACGATCTCGCCGTTGTGTGCCGTGGGCTGGCGGTGCACCACCACCAGGTCGTCCGGCAGGATGCCCGCGTTCAGCATGGACTCGCCCCGCACCCGCAGGGCAAAGTACTCCCCCTCGCGTCCGCCGGTGTCGAAGGTCAGATAGTCCTCAATGCACTCCTCTGCCAATATGGGGCTGCCCGCGGCCACGCTGCCCACCACGGGGATGCGGTCCGCCGCCGGCGCCGCCTCCTCCTGTACCGGCGCGCCGTCAGGCATTTCCCCCTGCATGGGCTGCGCCAGCGTCAGGGCCCGGCCCTTGCCGGCCCCCTTGGTCAGCACGCCCAGCTCCTCCATGTGCTTCAGGTGGAAATGCACCGTGGACGGCGATTTCAGTCCCACCGCCTCGCCGATCTCCCGCACCGAGGGGGGATACCCCTGCTCCCGCAGTGCCTGGGCGATGTAGTCGTAGATCTTCTGCTGCATTCTGGTCATCTTCGCCATAGCCATGCCCCTTTCACGCGCCCCGTGTCGGCGCAGGTCCGCTTTTTGTATGTGCGCCGCGTCCGCTGTTCTTCCGGCTCTATTATATCACACCCTTTCGCGCATTGCAACATTTGTTCTATTTCTTTTTACATTTTTTCTGAGGCTGCAGCAAAGACGACCGTGAAGTAACACCAAAAGCAATGAAAGAAATCCCGTTTCAACAGGCATTTCACTCTTGACAAGGACCGGCGGTATATAGTATAATGATTTTCGCTGACACGGTGACATAGCCAAGTGGTAAGGCAAGGGTCTGCAAAACCCTCATTCCCCGGTTCAAATCCGGGTGTCACCTCCAACCAAAACTCCCGAAACACCTGTGTTTCGGGAGTTTTTTCATGCCCGAAAGCAGGTTTTAGCCTTATTTTTAGCCTTATTGGGTCAACCGGCGGAAACTGTGCGGATAAAACGCTCCATGCGGTCGGCACTTTCGCGCTTCATCTGGTCGGTCACATGGCCATACACGTCCAGCGTAAAGGCGGCAGTGGCGTGGCCCAGATTTCCCTGCACTGTTTTGATGTCATCTCCAGCGCGGATCGCGGCGACTGCGTAGGAGTGACGCAGGTCGTGGAAACGGGCATCGGGACAACCGATGGCTGCAACGATGCGCTTGTACTCGCGGTAGACGGTCGGCTTCGTCAGGTGTGCACCGAACTCGTTGGTAAAGACCAGACCCTCCGGATTTTGCCAGTCACTACCCAACAGAAGCTTCTGCTGCATTTGCCATCGGCGCTGCTGCTGCAACCGGGCAAGGACAGTCTGTGCCGCGGCGATGGTACGGCTTCGGCCATTCTTCGGAGAAACCAACTCATAGCCCTTGCTCCCCTTGTCCTGATGCAGCTGCATTTGCTTTTCCACAGAGATGATACCTGTATGAAAGTCAATGCAGTCCCACGTCAGACCCAGTACCTCTCCCTCACGCATACCGGTGAACAGTGTCAGGATAAACAGTGTTTCAAATCGGTTTCCCTGTATAGCGGTCAGAAATGCGGAGATCTGTGTGTCATCAAAAGGCTTGATCTTCTTGCTCTCTATCCGCGGCAGGATGCAGGCATCGGCAGGGTTGTATCGCAGATAGCCGATCAGTACCGCTTGTTGAAGCGCTTTGTGGAGAACGCCATGGACATTCTTCACCGTTTTCGCGGAAAGACCTTCCGGATTCTGCTCGGACGGATCTCCCATAGCGTTGTAAAAGGCCTGTATCATCGGCGCATTCAGCGCCTCCAACCGCACCGCTCCCAACGCGGGCAGAATGTGCAGCTTAATGTCGGATTTGTAGATGTGTGCCGTTCTGGGCTTCACGCCGCCCAAGTAGGTCTTTGACCATATCTCCATCCATTGTGCCAAAGTCAACTTGCACGGCGCATGATACACACCGTTGTCGATATCCAGCGTTACCTGCTTCAGCTTCTGCGCCACTTCCTTCTGTGTCTTTCCGGTGATGCTGCGCTGGATCTGCTTGCCTGTACCGGGGTCGAAGCCCTCCGTGTAGCGGCCTTGCCAGTAGGTGTAGGTCTTTCCGTTCCTTGTTGTTGTGATCTTTCTGATGGAACCGGCACCACCGGCTCCTTTTCCTGTTTTTGTACGCGGCATATACGCTCCTTTCCGCCGCACGGAATATACCATCTCCATGATATATCCCGCGCGGCTGTTGTGCAAGTTTTATTTCTGTGGCGAAGAGATTTACTTCCGCAGAAACTCCAGCAAGGCATCTCTCGGAATACGAATTTGCCTACCGATGCGAACGCTTCGTATCTGTCCGCTGCGGATCAGCTCATAGGCGGTGTTGCGGCCGATGTCGAGGAGGGGCATCAAGTCCTCCACCCGCAGTGTCATGGGGAGGTCATGCAGGTCGCGGTACTTATTCTCCACGGGCAGAACCTCCTTTCGCGGACGCCAGATAGATGTTCGTCACGTCGGGCCGCTCGTGTCCCAACAGACGGGACACAGTGAAGTGGGCGTCCAAGGGGGTCATGCCGCCGTTGATGAGAGATGTATACTTTTCAGCGGCGTAGGTATGTCGCAGTCCATGGAAGGCAATGCGCCTGTCCGGTGCGGTGGGGTCGCAGATGGCGTCACGGTGGCGGAGGATGAATTGCTGCATGCCGTTGATGGCCCGGTCGGTGGGTACGCCATCCGGCACCAGCAGCTTGTGGCCGCGCTCCGTTTTCTCCAGCAGCCGTTGCAGCATCATGGTGATACGGTCGTCCTCGATGGGGACGATACGGATTTTGCCGCCCTTGCCTTTCACGGTGAGGGCGTTTTCGCGCAGCGCACGCTCCGCCGCGGCGGTGTCCATGCGGAAGCACTCGTGGATACGCAGACCGGCATAGCGAGCCAGATACAGGGCGAGAATGTAGTCCTCCCGCTCCTCCGCCATGGCGCGGCCGATCAGCTTGCCGAACTCCGGGTTCGTCCATGTGCGATCCTGCTGCCCGAAGCGGCGGCGTTCCAAAGCGACGCCCAACTCCTCATTGCCCGGCAGTGTGTAGCGGGGCTGAGACATCTTGTCATGGAAGAAGCGAATGGCGGAGAGGTCGGTCTTGATGGTGCTGGCGGATTTGCCCTGCTCCTGCAAATAGAGAACGTAGCTCACCAGATGCTTGCCGCTGATGTTCTCCAGCTTTTGGAGATGGTAGTGGGCGGCGAGATAGGCGCAGAAACGCTTGACCGCCTCATAGCAGCGATCCTTCGTGCGGAAGCTGCCCTGACGGTTGTGGCGGGCCAACTTGTCCAGTTGGGTAACGAGGGTGTGGTAAATGCCTTTTGTGGTCATATAAAGAAATCTCCTTGTAATCGTAGTTGTGTTCAGATAGGCGCACTTCACCCGTTGGCAAGGAGAGCCGTTTCCGGCGCATCTCCGCAGAACTGTTAGACTGCCGCAGGCGGAAATCCTTGGTATTGCGTGGTTTTTGAGGCTTGCCTGTGCGTCTGTCTCTCTTTACTTGTGCCAGGTCAGTACGCTGCGGTATGGAGGTCTTTGACCTCTGCTCGTGTGAGCAACCGCGGACACCAGGCCGCTGAACTCGGCTGCGGAAGACTCCGCCGGTGTCCTGTGATCCGCCCGGCAACGGATCAGGAGTGCGCGATACCCCGTATGACCGGCGCCGCACTCTGACTGCGGCATACGGGGCGGGAGCTTGCCTCTCCCTTGACGATTTTCCTGCCGTATCGTCCAACGGCTTTTTACACAACCTCTTTTTCTTGATCTGTGCCGAAGCAACTTCGGCGCGTTTTCTTTTCCAGCGGTATCGCGGCGTTGGCAAGTGCCGCGACAAAAACGGTAAGCAAAAACGCAGGAAGAATCTTCCTGCCGTTTCGGCTTCATACGATCCTTCCTGCGTTTGCAGTATTGTTCAATTCTGATGGCCGCCCGCTTTTCGGGAGGGCGCATTTTGACATACTTCGGGTTCTTAGTCAGAGCGAAAAGCTGTTGATAGCTTTCCACCCGTGCCTGCTCTGCTCCGACCTAAATGCTTGATGCCTTAAGTACAGGCACATCATAGCACGGCGGCAGGGCGGCGTACAGGTGGAAAATGCCGCGAAAAAACTTCTCACCGCATAGTCATTGAATCACGAGGGCGCAATGGCCCTGATCTCAAACGGGAGCATGATGCTCCTCAAGTACAAACTTAACAACGTGTGCGATCCAAAAGGTATTCGGAAGCCCCATTGGGGCGGTGCACAAATAACTGAATAACTCTTATATACCACAATATGCTGTAGTTGTCAACACTTGTATGCATATATGTACGCAAGTGTTGACAACATCATTTCCCGTTGCCCGGATACCATTAAACCACTGAAACAGTATTGCTCACAATGAATATACAGCAAATCTGTTATTATAAAAGCACAGGCGCGGTTGACCCGCACCTGTGCTTTTATTCTTTTGAAATCAAACTCCGTGCTATTTTCCTTTCAGTGCCAAACTCTCAGGGCAACTAAATCTCCCGGTTCATAACACCCAAATCAATAGTCATAATTGACTACCGCCCCATTCGCAGCATCAACATAGGCGATTCTACCATCGGTAGAAATTAACTCATACGCCAGCTTATAGGTCGACGAATTTTTCTCCTTTCTATCCACTAATAGATCCTGTATAGATAATACCAGCTGTCGCCGGTGTTGTGCCCCGTCTCATCGGTTACATTGTTGTCCACCATGATGGTGTCGTTATCAAACCAGTCCGCATAATGCTCATTTCCGACTTCTTTCGTATCGCGTTCTATTGCGAAGAGCCGCATCTTTTTGAAATCTATGACGGACAGGTGGCACAGGCTGCCATTGGTAGCGTCCCGCTGGATAAGTGCAAGCTTATCGCCCTCCGGGCTGCCCACAAGTTCCGCATATGGCCAATCTACATCGGGCCACAAAGCTCCCTCTATCATATTCCGCTCTCCGCTTCGCAGATCAACGACATAGATATGGCGTTCTCCGTCCACCTCCAGCATATATGCACCTTCATCGTGCGGCACATATACCAGTCCGGGTGAAAATGGCTCCGTTCGTTCGGTGCCATGCCAGAGGGCATCAGGGTTTGTGAACGCCGTGGCCGCCGTGCTGCCAACGACGCCGGCCGCCTGCCGCTGGACGTCAACGTTCCACGTTGTAATCATGCCGAAGTCTATCGGCGATGCAGGTGTCTCTCCACGTACATACGCCGCAAGGTCTGCCTCATCCACCGCGCCGCCGGTCAGCGAATGGCAGGAAAAGATGCCTTCACCGATATAACTGCACCCGGTCAATGCCGCACCGCACAGTTCATCAAGGCAGGTGAGCGGTTCCGTACCGATCGCTGCACAGTAATACCTTCCCGCATTCAAAAGGAGGTATTTACCATCACGCGTTATATGAACAGCTTTGAGGAACGGCAGTTCATCCATTACTGCGGCGGGAATCAGCTCCTGCACGCCATCCTCATACAGGTCGATGATAACGGGATATTTACCATCCAGAAGCAGGAGTAGCTTTTCGCCCGTGCCGGGTACAAATTGCAGCACCGCATATTGACCCGTCACGCTGTTGGGAAGCTCCACATAGCCGAGAGCACAGCGCCCCTCTTTATCCTCCGCCCACTCCAGATATACACCGTAAGCCGTTCCGTTGTACGAAAAGTCTCTGCGGGTGCTTTGCAGCTCGAGTTTGACCAGCTCACCGCCCTCCTGCTTATACAAATCGTAGTGACTCCCTTGTTTGTACTCGATCTCATCGGAGCAGATCGCAAATAACCCATTTGCGGCGTGACCGTTGTTGGGAACACGCACTCTTGTGACGGTGATATTTTTCCCAGCCGCGTCATCGCCTGTGAGGGGTTGATCCTCTGCCGGAACGCGTTCCACATGATCCTCTGCGGAGATATGAAAGAAGGACAGGACTGCTGCACGGAACTCCTGATCCACGGCAAAGGCGACGGCGACAATGCACAGAAGGACGGCCAGCACAGCGGCAACACCAACTGTCATTTTTCTGAATTGCGGTCTCGCAGCAGCAGCATCTCCCCTATAGTGAAAAGCTTTTGCGTCCAATACAGCGGCATCATTCACCGCGCCGATGGCATCTATCAGTTGATTGCTGTTCATAACACATACTCCTCACTTACCAGACAATTATGCAGCGCCTTACGAGTCCGATGAAGCATGACCTTTACTTTACTTTGAGAATAGCCAAACTGCTCGCATATCGCGGAAATAGAATCCAGATACCAGTACCGGCAGAGAAACACACGCCGCTCTGCGGTGGGTAGATCGTTGACAAATGTGTTGATCCTCTTTTCCAGATCAGCGGCAAGGACATCCTGTTCAACGTTTTCATGGGAGGGAACGCATTCGTTTAGCTCATCCAAAGCAGCGGCGAGCTCACCGCCTCGCTTTGCTGCGCTACGCTTTCTCCACCGGTCGATAGAGATGCGGCGGGTCAGTTTTCCCAAAAACGCAGATAACGCGGACGGGCGGTGCGGAGGCATAGTATTCCATGCGTCAAAGTATGTATCGTTGACACTCTCCTCTGCATCCTCTGCATCCGCGAGAATGTTGTAGGCAATGCCGTAACAATATTTCCCATATTTGATTGATGTCTCGGTAATGGCGTCTTCCGACCTTATCCAATAAAGATCGACTATTTTATCATCGTTCATACCTTGCTCCTTTCCTTTAAGGGAAATATCCATCATCTATCTACTCGCAAAAAACGCAGAAAGGTTACAGATATTTTAGCATACGTTGAAAAATCATTCAATTTGAAGAAAACCGTCTCTGTCAGCAAGTGTTTTGCTCGGCTTTCCGACATCTGTGCAAAATATCCCAGCATATACTAAAACGCACTATCACAAGAAGAATCTCCAATTCCTTGTAGCACAAGGGATTGGAGGTTCTTCCTCGGTATGAATGGGTATAACGCAAAAGCATCCACGGCTTTTCGGTAAGGGTGAGTCATCCGTCCACCGCGTTTTCTGAGCTAAAGGCACAGGTACATTCCGCGCGGCCACAAAATTTAGCCTTATTTTTAGCCTTATAACTTCAAAATTTGATAATACAGCCCGGCAGCATTTAACAGCATGATTTCCTGCAAGCCCTGTATTTTCAACACTTCCCGGCATCGGTCAACACGACGCAAGATTGCCTTGCGGCGATTCAAATCCGGGTGTCACCTCCAACAATTTCCGCCTAAATCGAAAGATTTTGGCGGATTTTGCTATATCTTTACGGTTTTTTGCCGCGCTTTTGAGGCTTCAAAAAAGACCTCGTTACTGAAAATCTGCGTTTTGCCAACTAAGCGACCAGCTTTTCGACAGTTGAAAAAACCGCAATCCATTGCAGCACAATGGATTGCGGGTTTTTCCCTTTCTAACTGGCAATCAACTGGCAGTATACACACGTTCTATTGCGATTGCCGCATCTCCGGAGGTCTTGCGTCCCTTGACGTCGTAGTATTTCAGGGTCATTGCGGGGGTCGTATGTCCCGCCTCTTTTTGGGCCAAATTTATATCGCCCATTTGCTCATACACGTCTGTGAGGACGGTCGTGCGGAAACGGATAGGGGTTATATTTTCTTCAAACTCCAAGTCCCATTTTATGCAGTTGCACATACGCCGCACCTGCGTATAGGATAGAGGCTTGTCATCGCCGAACAGAAAATTTTTTGCCATCCAAGCAGAGATATGGAAGCGCAGCGGTTAACAGAAAAATAGCGCGGGTACTGCCGCCCGTTTTCGTGTCCTTGATTTCCGGTTGGTTGCGGGTGGGGTGCGTGACTACGCGGCGAATATGGTCTGTGCGGCTTTGTCCTGCTTCTGCCGGGTGGCGTGGGGTTAGGTGCGCAGGGTGAAGCCCGTATCATAGTGGCCCAATATACTGCTGGCGGTTTTCACATCCACGCCATTTTGCAGAACTAACGCAGCGAATGTGTACCCTTACGCAAAGTTCTTCCTATGGAACTTGTACGAACGCCATCCAAGTGATATACTTTTTGAAACGCCCCGGAAAGGACTGAGTGTATGGACCGCGCTGCCGACTTGCGGACTTTGGTCAGCAATTTAAAAAATGCCGCTTATGATGAACCGGTACATATTCTGCAAATGCTGGGCGATAAGCTTATCAATGATTGCCGCATCGAGGTCTTTGGCGTGACCATTGAGCCGCTATGGGTAGAGGCCTATTGCTATGACGAAACGCATTTCCCCGACTACAATACCCATCGCAGCCGCAAGCAGAAAAACCGGTTTGGACAGCTGTATTTCCATGAGCGAGGCTACGGCGGTGTGGATATTTGCTTATCAAATTCGGAGGATTTCTGCCTGTCCTTTCTGCTGAAGGCTACTCTCGCCAACGGGCACTTTCTGACACAGACACAGCTTCCGCGCATGTTGTTGAGCACCGGCAAAACGAAAGCGGACTTCGAGCATCTGGAGGACATACTCCGCCCTGCGAACGCCCGTCACACTATCTGCCACACGACCCGTGTGAACTTGGCCAAGCCCTGTTACAGCGATACCCCGATGACCTCATTTGCGCTGGACGCAATTCCCAAGTATGATTTCCGGTTTGCCCGGAAAAACCTTCAAGAGAATGTACGGGCGTACCTGCTGGCCTATATGGCCGCGCATCCGGACTGTACCGAACAAGAATGCAGGGCAGAGTGCCGCCGTGTGTTCGGATGGGTGCCCGACCTGGTGCGGACATGGGTGCACAACTGATGCGCAGCTTGTTATTGCTCCGGCTGCCGCAGGAACAGCACGCCCAGGGTGCCGGGGCCGCAGTGTGAGGACACAGTACAGCCAGCCTGGGTGACGAATACCTCCTGAAAGGGTGCCAACTCCCGTACCAGCTTCGTCAGCTCCTGTAGGGTGGTCTCCGCCACCTCGCCGGAGTGGGTGATGAAAGCGTGATCAGCCACAACTGTCTTATCCGCCAACCGTTCGGTGATATACTGGCGGTACACCTTTTCCATGGCGCCGCGGTACTTTTTGCAGACTGCCAGCTTGCCCTCCCGCATTTCAAGACAGGGCTTCAGCTTCAGCATATTGGCGCCCAGCGCCGTCACGCCGCTGCAGCGGCCGCCCTTCCACATAAACTCCAGCGTGTCCAGTACGAAGCTGGTGTCGCTGCAGGGTGTCAGGCGGCGCAGCTCCGCGGCGATGTCCGCCGCCGTCATACCGCTGTCCCGTAGCTTGGCCCCCTGTAGTGCCAGCAGCCCGCCGCCGGTGGAGAGCTGGCGGCTGTCCACCACGTGGATCTGTCCCTGGTCCGTCAGCTCCTGTGCCGCCAGTACCGCGTTTTGGCAGGTGCAGGACAGCTCCGAGCTGATGTCGATGTGGACGATGTCATAGCCCTCCGCTAAAAGCGGGGAGAAAAATGCCTTGAACGCTTCTGGACTGATCGCTGTTGTTTGGGGCAGGGTGCCGTTCCGGCGGTAATCGGCGTACAGCTCCGCCGAGGTGTAGTTTCCGTCATCAGGGAAGACACGCCCGCCACTCTGGATAGTCAGGGGTATGGTGCGAATATGGAAGCGCTCCAGCAGCTGGGGCGTCAGGTCACAGGTGCTGTCGTAGGTGATGCAGACAGGTCTGGGCATGGGGTGTTCCTCCTATTTTTCCTATGGTAACGGCAGTATACCGAAGAAACCTCAACGTAAGCTCAAAAAATCTCGATTTTTGAGAGCAGGTGTGATAAAATCCAAAAAAACACAAGGGAGGGACAGCCATGTTCCGCATTTTGGTGGCCGAGGACGATGACAACGCCAGATTTCTGATGTGCGAGGTGCTGCGGCGTGCCGGGTATGAGCCGTGCCCTGCGCGGGACGGTGTGGAGGCGCTGGAGGTGATGGAACACTACCAGTGCGATCTGGCGGTGGTGGATATCACTATGCCGCGGATGGACGGCATCACCTTCACCCAGACGCTGCGGGAGGGGAACTGCGATCTACCGGTGCTGATGGTGACGGCCCGCGTGACCCAGGAGGACAAGCGCCGGGGGTTCCGGGCGGGGACGGATGACTATATGGTCAAACCAGTGGACGAGGAGGAGATGCTTTGGCGTATCGAGGCCCTGCTGCGGCGGTATTGCAGCCGGGCAGACCGACGTTTGACGGTGGGCACCACGGTGCTGGACCGCGGCTCCCTGCAGGTCATCACTCCGCAGAGTACGTGGCAGCTGTCCGCTAAGGAGTTTTTGCTGCTGTATAAGCTGCTGTCTTACCCCCGGACGCTTTTCACAAAACGGCAGCTTATCGACGACATATGGGATCTGGACAGTGATGTGGACGAGCACATTGTGGAGGTTTACATCTCCCGACTGCGAGAGAAATTCCGGGACAACCCGGATTTCGAGCTGCGGACGATTCGGGGATTTGGCTATATGGGGATGCCCCGGGAGGACGGCAATGGCCAGAAATAAGGTGAAAAAAGAAAAGCCGCCTGTCCGGCTGCTGGGCACCATGTTCCTGCTGGTGCTGGGGCTGGTGGCGGTGTATGTGGGGATGGCGTTGGGGATATTTACACTGGTGCAGCGGCTGGTGCATCTGGAGGACGCCAGCTATACGCTGCTGTGGCCCATCCTCATCCTTTCGGTCAGCGCCATCCTGGGCGTACTGCTGGCCATATTCATTTTCCGTGGGTATCTGGCGCCGCTGTCACGGTTGATGCAGGCCACGCAGTCGGTGGCGGAGGGCGATTATACCGTGCGGGTGGATATGCGGGGCGCCCGGGGCGAGGTGGCGGAATATATCCGCAGCTTTAATAAAATGGCGGAGGAACTGTCCAGCGTGGCGCTGCTGCGAATGGACTTTGTGAATACCTTTTCCCACGAGTTCAAAACGCCGCTTATCTCCATCCGGGGATTTGCCAAGCTGCTGCAAAACGACGACCTGACATCGGAGCAGCGGCGGACCTATACGGACACCGTGGTGCAGCAGTCCGAACGACTGGCTGCCATGAGCACCCACGTTCTGGAGCTGGCCCGGTACGAAAACACCGAGATCGTGTCCGACAAGACGCTGTACAGCCTGGATGAACAACTCCGCCGGTGTGTGCGCCAGCAGGAGAGGGAGTGGCTGAAAAAGAGCCTGACCGTGGAGGGAGACCTGGATCCGGTGGACTATTACGGCAATGAGGAGCTGGTGGAGCACATCTGGTCTAACCTGCTCTCCAACGCTATCCGGTTCACGCCCGCCGGCGGGCAGATCACCGTGGTGCTGCGGCGGGGTGAGGGAGAGGTCACCGTGTCTGTCTCCGATACGGGTATCGGTATGGACGAGGAGACACAGCGGCACATTTTCGACAGGTTCTACCGGGCTGCGCCATACCCGGATGACCGGGGCAACGGCCTGGGCCTCTCCATTGTCCGCCGGGTGGTAACGCTGTGCGGCGGGAGGGTAACGGTGTTCTCCCGCCCTGGAAATGGCTCCACATTTACCGTGACGCTGCCCGCAGAGGAATAACGGCGCGATCCGCCGGATAGTGATGTGTATAAAAAGGCACCTTTGGTTAAACAAGCACCCGCCGCACAAAAGGGAACGACCGCCCATTGGGCGGTCGTTCCCTTTTATTGTGGGGTGGGGCAGGCCCCCTGAAATGCCGGAAGCCTGGCCCGGCACAAGGCCGGACCGGGCCCCGGCGCTGGAGGGGACCAGCACCCTTCGCTGAGAGGTCCAGGGGGGGTAAACGCACAAAACGCGGGGAATATCAGTACAGGGGAATTACGTTATCACTGTGTTATGCTGTGTCAGCCGTTACTTGGCAGCCTTCTTGGCTTCCTTGGCGGCCTTGTCAGCCAGGTAGTACATACCGGGAGTGTTGTAGTACTCCTTCTGCAGGTCCTTCACCTGCTTGCACATCAGCAGCAGGCCGATCATGTTCAGGATGACGATAATAGCCATGAAGCCGTCGGTGATCATGTACATGGTGGTCACGTTGGAGAACGCGCAGGCGATGCCGATGAACAGGGGATACATAAACACCCAGATCTTGGAGAACTTACGGCCGAACAGGATCTCAGCCTGGATCTGGCCGAAGAAGCCGGCGGAAATGATCGTGGAGAACACGAACAGGAACACCGTAATGGCGACGAAGATAGCACCGAAGCTGCCGAACACGGACTGGAAAGCAGCCAGGGCCAGCTGGCCGGAGCTCAGACCCTCCTGGGTCCACACGCCGGAGGCCAGAACAGCCAGGGCGGTGATGGTGCAGATAACGATGGTATCCATGAAGACTTCGAAGATACCGAACTGGGCCTGACGGATGGGGTGATCCGTATCGGCGGTGCAGTGACCGGCGATGGTGGAGCCTACGCCCGCCTCATTGGAGTACACGCCGCGGGCAGCGCCCCAACGGATAGCAGCCATGATGGTGGCGCCGGCGAAGCCGCCCACAGCGGCGCGGCCGGTGAAGGCATCCTGGAAGATCATGCCAAAAACAGCGGGGATCTCGCCCACGTTGGCGAAGATGATGATCAGAGCGCCCAGCACGTACAGGCAGGCCATCACGGGCACCAGAATGTCGGTGACGCTGGACACGCGCTTGAAGCCGCCGGCCAGGATAACGCCCACCAGAACGGCGATGATGATGCCGGTGACGGTCTGGTTTGCGCCGAAGACGTTGAACTGCTCAGCAGCGGAAACGCCCTGAGAGGCCAGGGAGGGGACCAGCTCGATCATGAAGAAGAAGGCGTAGCCGACGCCGAACACGACGCCGATCTTCTTGCCCAGACCGCGCAGGTAGTAGGCGGGGCCACCGACCCACTCGCCCACGTCGTTCTTACGACGGTACTTGATGCCCATCGCGACCTCGCAGTACTTGGTGCACATGCCGAGGATAGCCAGGATCCAGATCCAGAACACAGCGCCGGGGCCGCCCAGGGCGATAGCCACGGGCACGCCGACGATGTTGGAAGCGCCGACGGCGCAGGCCAGGGCCGCGAATGCGGCGGAGATGGGACGGACCTTGCCCTCTTCCTTCTTGGCGAACATCTTGCCGAAGGTCTGGCTCATGGCGTAGCCGAAGTGGCGGATCTGGGGGAAGCCCAGATAGATGGTCAGGAACAGACCGCCGCCGCCGATGAGGATCAAAATGGGAATGCCCCAGAACCAGTTACCAAAATCTTGAATAGCTTGCAGTATAACCATACTTTTCTCCTTTCACGCGAAACAATAGGTGATTTTCTCTGTGATTGCGCTTGTGCGTTTTGCGTTTTGTGCTTGGTGCGTTTTGTGCGTTTTGACAGGGTCTCTCAGCGTAGGGAGGGATAGCTCAGCTCAGCAGACGCTTCACCGCTTCATAGGTGATGTTGGGAACATTTTGGAACGTCTGCCGCATATCCACGCGCTCGGTGAGCATATGTCCGTCGCGGCCGAAGGTACCGATATTGACAACGGGGACGTCGATCTGACGGATCTTATCCACCGGGTGCGTGTATTTCACGCCGTACTGGGGCATGTTCGTCTCCAGCGCCTGGATAGCCAGGGTGTCGTCGCACACGGCCATAAAGCTGGAGTCGGAGATGTAGGGGTAGAACATACGGGTCTTGATCTGGCGCTGGGCCTCGGGCCGCACCACCTCGATGGCGCTCTCCACCGCGTCCAGCAGAGCCTTTTCCTTGGCCGTGCGGCCGGTCATCTCGATACGGGCACTGAAGATGGAGCCGAAGAACACCACCACGGCGGGGGACTTGTCCTCAGACCACTTCCATGCCTCCTGCACCACACGCAGGCCGAACAGCCGCAGATCCAGCTCAGGATCGTCCTCATGCAGCTTCACGGTGAACTCGTGAATGGCCTTCTTGAATGCCTCGCCGTGCACGGCGGCCAGCTCGTTATAGAACTCGTTCCAGGTGTAGACACGGGTCTTCCAGGGCAGCTGATGGAAGTCCACCTTGCTCAGCTCGCAGAAGCGCTTGTACTGGGCATTCAGGTACTCCACCGTCTCGTCGAAGGCCTCCACAGCCATCTGCTTGCTCTTTTCCAGCACGATGGAAGGACTCCAGCCGTGGGTGAAGAAGTTGTAGTAACCGAAGGCCGTCAGCGCCGTCTGCACGGTGTAGGGGCCCTTGGTGTCCATCTGCTTCAGGGAGATGGGCGGAATGGCCACCTCACCCTGTGCGATGTCGCACAGGTCGGTGTTCAGGCACATCTTCCGCGTGATGTTGGCCAGCACCAGGTTGGGGTCCAGCGCGCTGAAGGCCTGGCCCACATGGGCCTCCTTGCCGAACACGGCGAAGCAGGGCAGCAGCTTGCCGATGCTGCCGTAGTAGATGTAGCGGTTCTCGTCGCCGGGGGCGTAGTTGGTGGAGTAGTCGGCGTTGATGCACGCCACGTACTCGAAGTGCTCCTTCTCCTTCAGCTCCTCCAGCAGGTCCAGGGCGGTGATGATGCCCTTGGAGTTGTCCTCCTCGTCGCACTCGCCGATAGCCAGCAGGTTGCCGTCCAGCTCCTCGGGATGCTCAGAGAAGTACTGGATCAGGTACATATGGCCTGCCACACCGGACTTCATATCCAGCGCGCCGCGGCCGAACAGATACTCGCCGGACTCGATATCGTCAATGACCTCCTGGGGCAGCACGAACGTCTCGCGCAGCTTGGCGGGCAGCTCCTCGCAGCGGAACGCGTACTCGCGGATGGTGCCGAAATCGTCCACGCCCACGGTGTCGATGTGGCCGATGAGGATGACCGTGCGGTTGGAATTGCCCTTGGTGCCCTTCACATAGGCCAGCGTGCTGTGCCGCACCACAAAGTCGTTCTTGGTCTGGAAGCACTTGACCTGCTCGGGATGTGCCTGGAAGTAGGGCAGGGACATATAGAAGTCCTGTATATAGCGGGCCACGGCGCTCTCGCCGCCCGGCTCCTTGTTGATGCTGGGGATGGCGACCATCTCTTCCGTCAACTGCTTGACCTTGTCAAAAGAATTTAATTTCATGTCTTAGCTCCTTTGTTATGCTGCGCGTATCAGTCGCGGTGATATCTCTCGATGCCGGCCATATAGGTGTTCAGCACCTGGATGTCCTTGATGTCGTTTTCGGGGATGTGGAAGATGTCGCGGTCGATGACCACCATGTCGGCGAACTTGCCGGCCTCGATGGTTCCCATCAGGTCCTGATCGCCGTTGGCGTAGGCCACGTTCTTGCTGTACATACACACCGCGTCATACACGGATACCTTCTCGTTGGGGTGATAGCCGCCCACGGGATAGCCGTCCATATCCTGACGGGTCACGGTGGCGTAGATGCCGATCCAGGGATTGAAGCTCTCCACCGGTGCGTCGGAGCCGCCGGCCATGATCAGTCCCGCGTCCAGATACGTCTTCCAGGGATAGCTCAGCACGGCGCGTTCCTTGCCTACACGCTCCTCGATCCAGTGTAGGTCGGTCATCAGGAACGTGGGCTGGATATCCAGCACGATCGGCAGCTTCTTCATGCGCTCGATCAGCTCCGGCGTGGCCATCTGGGCGTGGATGATGCGGAAGGGGAGACGCTTGGCCTGCTCCTCCGGCGTCATGCCGTCCTTCAGCCCCTGCTGCAGGCAGTACTCCACCGCGTCCAGAGTGACCTCCAGCGCCTTGTCGCCGATGCAGTGGGTGGCGGGCTGCAAACCGTGGCGGTATGCCTTGTACATTCTCTTGGCCAGGTCCTCGGGGCTGATGACCAGAATACCGGTGTTGCCGGGATCGTCCGCGTAGTCGGTGTACAGCTTGGCGGAACGGGAGCCCAGGGAGCCATCAGAGAAGCTCTTGAAGCTGCCCATCCGTGCGGCACGATAGGGATCATTCCGCTGCTCGGGTGTCAGGTTTTCCGGGTCGAACATATAGTCCAGACACACGGCCATACGCACCGGCAGCTCGCCGCGGTCGCTGCGGGCCACATAGTCGGCGAAGTCCTCGTCATAGTGCCAGATCTCCGCGGCGTAGGTGTGCATCATGGTCACGCCCAGGCTGGAGGCCAGCGCCAGACCCTTCTTCATGCACTTCTCACGGGTGGCGGGCACCAGGAACGGGTCGGGGATCAGATTGTCGTAGATCTTGGAGGCTTGCTCACGGAAGATGCCGTTGGGGTTGCCGTCAGCGTCCAGCTCCACCAGGCCGCCGGGGCCGTACACGTAGCCGTTGGTAATGTTGGCTTTCTCCAGCGCCATGGTGTTGGCCACCGCTGTGTGCAGGCACACGCGCTTGATGACGATGGGGTGATCGGTGCTGGCCTCGTCCAGGTCCAGACGGGTGGGCAGCCGGTCCTCGCAGTCCTTCCACTTGGACTGGTCAAAGTTGGAGCCCTTGATCCACTCGCCCTTGGGTGTCTCCGCCGCGCGGTCACGCAGCAGCTGCAGTGCCTCGGCGCGGGAGGTGGCGCCGCCCAGGTCCACCGTGGTATAAGTCTGGCAGAAAGCGAAGAAGTGCAGGTGGGAGTCGCCCATGCCGGGCAGCACAGTCTTGCCCTGCAGATCAATGCACTTCGCGCAGTCAAAGCGCTCCAGCGCCTCTTCCTTTGTGCCCACATAGGCAAATTTGCCGTCCTTCAGCACCACTGCTTCCTTGCAGACGCCCGGCGCTTCCATCGTGTAGATCTTGCCGCCATAAAACAACGTATCAGCTTTAACCTTCATTTTGTACACCTCTCCAATTTCAACGTAGTATTATTGTGATTTTGTACAGTTTTGCGTACGTAAAGTTTACCTTAGTTGCCATTATAACGGAAAATGGACCGGGTGGCAATTTGCCGCCTGTTCCCCCTGCGGAACAATTTGTGCAAATTATGTTTCCTGAACGGAACGTTTGTTGACATATTCGACGTATTTTGCTATAATCGTTAAAAACCAGTGAAAAAATGAGCCTGAATTGATTTTGAGGAAATCACCTATGGACACTGCAAGAGAGAATATCACAAGAGAAGTCGGCAGCCGCATCCGCTACGCCCGCAAAAGCCGGGGTATGTCGATGGACGAGCTGGCTCAGGCCATCTACAAGACCCGTTCGGCCATCTCCAAGTACGAGAACGGACAGATCTCCGTGGATATTGCCACGCTTTACGACATCGCCAACGCCCTGAAGGTCAGCATCTATGATCTGCTGTACCGCAATACACCGGATATTGACCAGGAGTACAACGCGGAGGTGCCCGCCTTTTTCCGGGAGGTCTCCCAATTATATATGTACTTCTTCGACGGCCGGGTCAACCGCGCCCAATGCACCGTGATTGATATATTCCCCGCGGAGGAGAGCAGCACGGCCGAGGTGCTTATGTACATGAACATCAAGGACCTGGCCCACTACCGGGTCTGTGAGAGCACCTACCACGGCACCCTGACCCACTACGAGGCGTTCAGCGCCATGCTGTTCCAGAATGACGATATGCCCATGGACAAATACCAGATCGGCATTCCCCAGCCCTATATGGACGACGACCGGAAGTGGGTGCTGACCTATGGCATCTCCTGCCGCCCGCTGATGCCCTCCGCCGCCAAGCGCCTTCTCAGCAAAACACCGCTTTCCATCGACAAGGCGCTGGTCCAGGCGCTGAAGATATCCAAAGAGGATATCCGCCTGATGAAGCATTATAATATGTTCGTCATGGTGTAGCCGGCATCGCCTTCTGTATATGTATGAACAGTCTTACCCGAAAAGGACGCCCCGGCGTCCTTTTTCCATAGGGAAACGCGTTTTTTGAAAAAATTTTCGGTTTTCCTGTCCGCATTTGCTCCGCTGCGCCGTTTATAGAGTGAAGGCGCAGGACGGAGACACACTGCCGTCCGCACACAGCTGCAGCGCAGAAGGGAGGAGGGCCTATGCTGCTCTATACCCAGACCATAGAGGATCCCCGGCAGACCCGGCAGTTCGAGGACATATACACTGCCTGCCGGGGCCGTCTGCTGGCGTTGGCCCGCCGGAAGCTCTGCGGCGGCGCGGAGGCCGAGGACGCAGTGCACCAGGCGTTTCTGGCACTGGCGGAGCACTTTCCGCGGCTGTGCCGCCTGCCCCGCCCCCAGCTGGAGGCATATCTGGTGGTGGTCACGGAGCGTAAGTGTATCGACTGCCTGCGGCAGCAGGCCCGCCGTGACGGCGTGCCCTTTGACGAGAACACCGTTCTGGTCACGCCGCCGCCTTGCGGCGACCCGGTGGCCGACGCCATGGGCCGCTTGCCGCCCCGCAGCCGAGAGGCACTGCTGCTGCGCTACGGCTGCGGCTACAGCACCCGTGAGACGGCATCCCTGCTGGAGCTGTCCTTTGCCGCGGCCCAGAAGCTTCTGCAGCGGGCCAAGGCCGCCCTGCGTACAGAACTGGAAAAGGAGGGCATATCTGTATGAGCATTCTGCTCAATGATGAAGCGCTGTGCTGCGGCGCGCGCCGACTGGCGGTGCAGCTGGCGGCGGCACTGCCGGCGCCGGAGGATGGATTTTCCCCGGCCTTTCAGGCGGACATGACGGCGCTGACGCGCTGTGTGACCCGCCGGCAGGCGGTCCGACGATGGGGCCGACGCGCGGCGGCGGCCGCTCTGACGGCACTGCTGACCTTCGGCGCGGTGCTGGCGGCCAGTCCGGTGGCGCGGGCGGCGGTGAGCCGCTGGTTCGTGCAGATAACGGAGCTGGTGACAGCCTACCGCATCACCCCGGCGGACGCCGGGGACACGGTGCAGGACTACACCCCCACCGCCCCGCTGGGCTATGTCCTGTCGGGCGACTTTACCGGCAGGGAGAACGGCATCCGGGTCATGCGCTGGACGTCCTCACAGAGCGATCTGCTGTTTGAGGCCGTGCCCATGACCGGCGACGAGCCCATCAGCGTGGAGCTGCGAAGCAGCAGCACCGGCGGCCTCTCCTCCACGGAGACGGGACAGCGTCCCACGGGCGGGGCGGGCGAGCCGGAGGACTACGAGACGGAGAATGTGACCGTACACGGCCTGTCCGCCCAGCTATACCGCATATTGCCCGCAGAGGACGCCTCTCCGCAGGTGCAGCACGGCTGCGGCCTGTGGTTCTATCGGGGAAGCGACCCCGTGCATTTCCATCAGGTGTCCATCCCGGAGGGCGCTGCGGCGCTGGTGTGGGTGGACGAGCGAGCCAACTGCCTGTTCCTGCTGATCGGCGGTCAGTCCCGGCAGGAGTTGGTGTCCACGGCAGAGAGCATGTATGAGAGCGAAAGGAGCTAAGACCATGAAAAAAATCACCGTTATCGCGTGCCTGCTGGCGCTGCTGACGCTGAGCGCCTGCGGCGCACAGACGCTGCCCGCCGATGAAGGCGACGTGCCGCCGGTGGAGGGCATTTCCCAGACGCAGGAGGACGGGCAGACCGGCACGAAGGTGGTCTATATCCCCATGTGGATGCAGGACTACTCCGTGGTGTACTACGACGCCCACCTGAACCGCACTGTGGAAAGCGGCGGCGACCTGACCGAGGAGGAGATCAACAGCCGGGAGGACATCTTCCCGGAGGAGATGTACACCATAGCGGCGGAGCCCAACACCAAGGTGGAGTATGACCTCCACGGGTTTATCCAGAATATCTACTACCGGGGCGGCGACGGGGCGTATTATCTCGACCCGGCTACCGCCGCGGCCATGCAGCCCTGATGCGCTGAGCGCAAAGGCCCGCCCCGCAGGGGCGGGCCTTTTTGTGCCTCCTTATTGCTGTGCCAGCGCTGCGGCCACAAAGCCGCGGAACAGGGGATGGGGCCGGTCCGGCCGGCTCTTGAACTCCGGGTGGAACTGGCAGCCCACGAACCACGGATGGTCCGGTATCTCCACCATCTCCACAAGACGGCCGTCCGGCGACGTACCCGCCACCCGCAGGCCCACGGCCTCCAGCTCCGGCCGGAACACGTTGCTGCACTCATACCGGTGACGGTGGCGTTCCCATATCTCCCGCTGGCCGTAGGCCTCCCGGGCCTTTGTTCCCTCCGCCAGCACGCAGGGATACTTGCCAAGCCGCATGGTGCCGCCCTTGGCGGTCACGCCCACCTGGTCCGGCATCAGGTCGATGACCGGATGTGCCGTCACGGCGCTGAACTCTGCGCTGTGGGCATCCGCCCACCCGGCTGCGTGCCGCGCAAATTCGATGACCGCAATCTGCATCCCCAGGCAGATGCCCAGATAGGGGATACCCTTCTCCCGCGCGTACTGCGCCGCCAGGATCATCCCCTCAATGCCCCGGTCACCGAAGCCGCCGGGCACCAATATGCCGCTGCACCCGCAGAGCGTTTCCGTGAGGTTTTCCGCCGTCAGGTGCTGTGAGTCTACCCACCGGATGTCCACCTGTGCGCCGCAGGCGGTCCCCGCGTGGAACAGCGACTCCGCTACGCTGAGATAGGCGTCGTGCAGCTCCGTGTATTTGCCCACCAGCGCGATGGTCACATGATGCTGCTCCGCCGCGTGTATCTGCGTCACCAGCTCTTGCCAGTGCCGCATATCCGGCTCGCCGGCGCCCAGTCCCAGCATGCGGCACACCACCCGGCACAGCCCCTCCCGCTCCAGCAGCAGGGGCACCTCATACAGGGTAGACGCCGTCAGGTTGGGGATGACGCAGTCCTCACTGACATTGCAGAACAGTGCGATCTTCTTCCGCATGTCCTCCGGCAGCGGGCTGTCGGTGCGGCACACCAGGATATCCGGCTGGATTCCCACGCTCAGCAGCTCCTTCACGGAGTGCTGTGTGGGCTTGCTCTTCAGCTCGCCGCTGCCGGGGATGGAGACCACCAGCGGCACGTGGATATACAGCACGTTTTCCCGTCCCTGCTCCGCCGCCACCTGACGGATGGCCTCCAGATACGGCTGGCTCTCGATGTCACCCACCGTGCCGCCGATCTCCGCGATGACCACGTCCGTCTGTCCGTCATCCATGGCGTACAACCGCCGCTTGATCTCGTCGGTCACATGGGGGATGATCTGCACCGTGCCGCCCAGATAGCCGCCCTGCCGTTCCCGGTTCAGCACCGACCAGAAGATCTTTCCGGAGGAAACGGAGCTGTCGCCGGTCAGCGCCTCATCCACGAAGCGCTCATAGTGTCCCAGGTCCAGATCCGTCTCCGCGCCGTCGTCGGTGACGAACACCTCGCCGTGCTGGTAAGGGCTCATGGTCCCCGGGTCTATATTCAGGTACGGATCGAATTTCTGGTTTCGCACCCGCAGACCGCACTGCTTCAGCAGCCGGCCCAGCGATGCCGCGCAGATGCCCTTTCCCAGCCCGGACACCACGCCGCCGGTCACAAAAATATACTTCATCCCGCCATCTCCCCTGTAAAAAATATGCTCCGATGGTACACCCCCATACCTCCGCTGTCAACGGTGCAAAACGCAGATATTTCATCGGAATTATCATATAATATATAGAATTAGGGAGAAATTGTTGCAGAAGCGAAAGTTCTTCTTGCATTGGCGGGCGGATGGTGGTATGGTAGTATTGGACTCACCTTAGGGGAGGTTCCTCACAGGAAAAAATAAGCACCCGGAGGCTTATGCCTCCGGGTGCTTCTGCTTATGTCTCGTCGGTGATCTCGCCGCCGGACGCTTCCCGCCGGACCACCTTGATCTCGCAAGTGCGGTGGTTGTCCACCCGCGTCACCAGCACGTCCAGATCCTGGCAGCTGAACCGGTCGCCTACCTCAGGAACCCGGTCGCACTGCTCCATCACCCAGCCGCTGACGGACGTCATCTCCGTCTCCTCGTTCAGATGGAAGAACTCGGCAAAATCGTCAAAGTCCATGGCCGCGTCCACCAGATAGGTGTCCTTGTCCACCTTGCGGATAAAGACCTCCTCCTCATCGTGCTCGTCCCAGATCTCGCCCACCAGCTCCTCCAGAATGTCCTCCATGGTCACGATGCCGCAGGTGCCGCCGTACTCATCCACCACCACGGCCATCTGGGTCTTGGCCAGCTGCAATTTTTTCAGCAGCAGACTGATGGGCTCGTTTTCCAGCACGAACATGACCGGGGAGAGTATCTCTTCCAGCGGCTTGTCCGTTACGCCGCAGCCCACATAAAAGTCCTTCTGGTGTATGGTGCCGATGATGTGGTCGATGTCCTCCCGATAGATCAGCAGCCGGGAATACTTTGTCTGGGTGAACAGGTCCGCCACCTCTTCCTTGGTGGCGTCCACCGGCAGTGCCGCCAGGTCCACCCGATGGATGAGGATGTCCTGCGCCTCCTGCTCGGAAAAGCCGATGGCGTTCTTCAGCAGGTCGCCCTCGTCCTTGTCGATGCTGCCCTCCTGCTGCACCTCGTTTACCAGCATCAGCAGCTCCTCCGGGGACATTTTGTTGTCCCCATCCAGATGGAACATCCTGGCCAGCAGCTTTTTCCACAGGGAAAACAGCGCGTTCAGCGGCATCAGCAGCCAGATCAAGCACCGCAGAAACGGTGCGGCTGTCATGGCCCAGTTCTCGGCGCAGTCCTTGGCGATGCTCTTGGGGGAGATCTCGCCGAAGATCAGCACCACCACCGTTACCACGATGGTGGACAGCGTAGCGCCGGCATCGCCGAAGCTTTTGACGAACAGTGCCGTGGCCAGGGATGCCATGGCAATGTTCACGATGTTGTTGCCGATCAGGATGGTGGACAGCAGCTTGTCATAGCGCTCCAGCAGCCGGCACGCCAGCGCGGCACGGCTGTTGCCTTTTTCCGCCAGCATTTTCAGCCGCGTGACATTGGCCGAGGAGAACGCCGTCTCCGTGGCCGAGAAATAGGCGGACAGCAGCAGGCATACCGCCATAATAATGATATATGTAGTCGTTGACACGATCAATAGCTCCTTTTTCTGTCATCTGTTTCTGTGATCCACACTGGTCTAAAGGCGCAAAAAAGCACGTCTGCCCCGCGTCAGGCGGCGCAGATATGCCGCAAAAAACAGATGGCAGCCCGGCAAGTTCCCGGGATGGTCGCCGCTGTCGGTATCCATATCGCCCCATATCCTCCTTTTTAAGATAAATCCCGCTTATTATATACAAAACCACCCACCCTGTCAAGTCCGCCCTTTTCCGCAGAGCGCGGGGCTGGTTGGACAGCAAAAGGGCCTCCCGGAGGGAAGCCCTTTTTGAACGCGTGCATTACAGCGCCCGCAAAAACTCCGGCTTCAGGTCCCGCCGGCCGTCCAGCGCCGCGGCGATCTGCGCCAGCAGCGCCTTCCGGTCGCCGTTCAGTGTGCCCTTCAGCGTCAGATAGTTGCTGGCATGGTTGGCGCGGAACACGGTTCCTTCGCTGTCCACGTGCTGTAAAAACAGCTCTGTTTCCTTCAGTACCTCCAGGGGGCTGAGCAGCGTAAAGCTGCCCTCCCGCACCCATGCCTCCAGCGGCGTTCCCGGCTCCACCATCAGCGTCAGCAGCCCCAGATAGTCCGGCTTCATTTCGCTGACGGCTCTGGCCGTGTCCGCGGCGTGCTCCCGCCTGTGTGCCACGCTCCCCAGCCCGGAGATGGCCGTCACCGACAGCGCCAGCCCGCACCGCCGGGCCTTCTGCCCCGCCGCCACGATCTCCGCCGCCGTGTGGCCCTTCTGCATCTTCTCCAGCACCGCGTCGCACCCGGACTCCAGCCCCATATACACCATCTGCAGGCCCTTGCTCCGCAGCAGGCGCAGCTCGTCCTCGGATTTGATCTGTAGGCTGGTGGGGGAGGCGTAGCATGTTACCCGCTGGCACTCCGGAAACAGCCCATAGACCAGCCCCAGTATCTCCACCAGGTCGCCGGTCCTCCGCATCAGTGCGTCCCCATCCGCCAGAAAGACCCGTTCCACCCGGCGGTACACCCGCCGCGCCAGCTCGAAGTCCTCCCGTATCTCATCCATGGGCCGCATGGCAAAGTGCTTGTCGTCGTACATATCACAGAAGGCGCACCTGTTGTGACTGCACCCATAAGTTACCTGCACGATCAGGCTGTACGCCTCGCTGGGCGGTCGGTATACCTTTCCCTTATAACGCATGGTCATCACTCCTTTTGCTGTATTATGCCATACTTTGAACGCTTTGAAAAGGGGGCATATTCCAGCCCCGCCCCACATAGGCTGTGACATCTCAACAAACGAGGTGTACTATGGAGCTGAATTACAACCGCGTGGAGCTGCGGGGCGTGGCCGAGGACGCGCCGTTGCTGTCCCATGTGAACCACGGCTGTGCGTTCTACCGCTTTACCCTGTCCGTCCTGCGCCTGTCCGGTCAGGCGGACAAGCTGCCCGTCATCGTCCCCCGGCCGCTTCTGCTGCTGACGCCGGTGTCCCCCGGCGACGGCGTACATATCACCGGCCAGCTGCGTTCCTTTAACAACAAAAGCGGCCAGGGCAGCCGTTTGGTCATCTCCACCTTCGCCCAGACGCTGACCCATGACGCCGGCGAACCGCTGAACCGCATTTTCCTCAGCGGCGTGCTATGCAAGCAGCCCGCCCTCCGCCGTACGCCCCTTGGCCGCGAGATATGCGACATGATCCTGGCGGTGAACCGCCGCTACGGTCGCGCCGACTATCTGCCCTGCATCGCCTGGGGCGCCGTGGCTCAGCAGGTGTCCCTGCTGCACACCGGCGCCCGGCTCACCGCCGAGGGGCGGGTCCAGAGCCGTGCCTACTCCAAAACGGAGAACGGCGTCACCACCGACCGCACCGCCTATGAGGTATCCATCATGCGTCCGGCGGACCGGACGGAATTCCCGGAATGACGCGCTTCCTCCGTCCATTCCCGCCCATTCTGCGGCGCTGTCCGCGCCGAAAAACCGGCATTCTCCCTGTTGCGCCCCGGCTGGTATTATGGTAAAATTCCTGTAAAGAAGTATGTTACAAGGAGAGCCTCCATGCGCCATTCCAGCCATCTGCATCTGCACTTCCACACCCACCACCGCGCCGCCCGTTATGACGTGGACATGACGAAGGGCGGCATCACAAAGCATCTGATCAACTTTGCCCTGCCGCTGATGGTGGGCAATCTTTTTCAGCAGCTCTACAACATGGTGGATACCTGGGTGGTGGGCAACTACGTCAGCAACGAGGCCTTTTCCGCCGTGGGTACCGTCACCCCTATTATCAACACGCTTATCGGCTTTTTCCTGGGATTGTCCAGCGGTGCCGGCGTGGTCATTAGCCAGTATTACGGTGCCGGCCGCGAGGATAAGGTCCGCCAGGCGGTCCACACTTCCCTGGTGCTGACGCTGCTGATGGGCGCGGTCTTCACCGCCGCCGGCATCGCCATGACGCCCCTGATGCTCCGCCTGATGAAGACCCCCGCCGAGGTGGCACCGGAGCAGACCACCTACCTGACCATCTACTTCGCCGGCGTCATGGGACTGCTGCTCTACAACATGGGCTCCGGCATCCTCCGCGCCGTGGGCGATTCACGCCGCCCCTTCTACTTCCTGCTGGTGTCCGCCGTGCTGAACACGGGATTGGACCTGCTCTTCGTGCTGAAATTCGGCATGGGCGTGGAGGGCGTGGCCTACGCCACCATCATCGCTCAGGCGGTGTCCGCCGCACTGACCATCTGGGTACTCATGCGCGCCGCCGGCTGTATCCGCGTGGAGCTCCGCGCCCTGCGTATGACCTGGTCCGTCCTCCGTCAGATCGTGTCCGTGGGTATACCCGCCGCCCTGCAAATGGCCATCACCGCTTTCTCCAACGTGTTCGTCCAGGGCTATATCAACTATTTCGGTCCGGATTGTATGTCCGGCTGGACGGCCTATACCAAGGTGGACCAGCTGGTGATCCTGCCGGTCCAGTCCATCGCCATGGCCGGCACCACCTTTGTGGGCCAGAACCTGGGCGTGGGCGACACGGCCCGGGCCAAGAAGGGCGTCCGCACGGCGCTGTACCTGTCCTTCGTGGTGACGGCGGTGCTGCTGGTGCCGGTGCTGCTGCTGGCCCCGGACCTGACGGCGTTCTTCAACAGCAAGGCCGAGGTGGTGTCCTATGGCGCGTTGCTGCTGCGGCTGCTGTCACCCTTCTATTTCTTCTTCTGCATCAACCAGATCTACTCCGCCGCCCTCCGCGGCGCGGGCAACAGCCAGGTGCCCATGTGGATCATGCTGGGCTCCTTCGTGGTCTTCCGCCAGATATACCTCTACATCGTGGCCAACTATGTCTCCAACGAGATCATCCCCATCGCCATGAGCTACCCCGCCGGCTGGTTCGTGTGCAGCGTGGCCACGCTCATCTACTACCGCTTCTGCAAATTCGACAGCCATCGGCTGGTGGAGGACGTGTGATGGACAAGTGTGAGACCTGCGTGTGGTATGTCTATGACGAGGACTATGACGATTATATCTGTGACATGGATCTGGACGAGGACGAGCTGGCCCGCTTCCTGGCCGCCGATACCCGATCCTGTCCCTATTGGCGCCCCGGCGACGACTATATCACCGCGCGAAAGCAATAAAACACACCCCCAGGCGGTCCTGCCTGGGGGATGCGTGCCTGTTCCGCCGAAAAAAACACCACCCATTAAGCGCAGTGAGATAAGAAAACAAGCGAAAAGCCTTAAATCATCGCGTTTATGGACGGCGGGCAAACAGGTTACAACTGAATAACCGAGCAAAAGGGGCGTTATCAGACCGATAGAGTCCCTTTCTGCATATTGGCATACTCGTCTTGCAAACACCCCTTTTGGCCAGTTTTACGGAAATTTCTGAAAAACATTTTTTTCGGGCTTCATAAGTCCGCTCCTTTTGTTCTGTTGGGATGGTCATTCCTTCCAGAACGAACGGCGGGGAGCGGCAGCCCACGGCGAAGAAGTGCCGTGGATGACAAAAAGCACCCACACAGGCATAAAAGCCTGTATGGGTGCTTCGGTACGGTTCAGTATGGTAATTGTCGGCGGATATCGGAGGGCATAGGTATCCTACGGTGTCCGGGTATCGCCCGTCTATGTTCCCGGCGCGGCTCGTTGCCGCAGCATCAGCGGCACCTCCCGTACTCTTTTGCCATAGACTGATTTCCTTTCTGTTCAAATCGGATAGATATGGCGAAAGGCGGTTGTTCAAAAGAGCAACCGCCTTTCCTGACGAATGAAGCCGAAAAGGGGCGCGGGGCTATTTGCCCGCGCCCCTAAAGGTGAGCCTGTTTACTTTTCAATGCTTTGCAGCGATTTTTCCTGACGCCGCCTGATCTGCCATGTGGTCAGTGCAAGGAATCCGGCAAGAGATGTACAGAGGGAGAACCCCCACAAGCCTAACACGCTGCTGTCGCCGGTCTGCGGGGCTGTGGTCACGCGCCAGCCTGCATACACGGTCATATCCTTCGTCAGATAAACGCCGGAAACCTTGTTTGTCAGGCTGCGTTCGCTGTACCAGCCCGTAAAGGCATAGCCGCTTCTTTTCGGCGCATACTTCGACAGGTCAATGAGGGCGTTGTAGCTGCCGCTGACGGGAGAAAGCTTATCCCCGCCGTTCGTTTCAAAGCGCAGCGTGTAGTAGGTGACGGGCGGATAGTAGTAGCCGCCGCCGGTATACGTCCAGTGGGCGTAGACGGTGGTTTTGGCATGGAATACGGTATCCGTCGTGATCTTCGTACCGCCGCTCTTTTCGGTGTACCAGCCGTCGAAGCTGTGCTTGCTCCGGGAGGCACTGGGCAGCGAACTTAGCTTCTGATTGGTGGTGGTCATGCTGCCGACAGAGGACGTACCATCGCCCGCGTCAAAGGTGACGGTATGCTCGTTGCGCTTTTCAAACGTTGCAGTTATAGTGACGTCCTCCTCCGGCTGGGCGAAGGTATAGGTATCCTCCCCAACCGCAACGGTGGCGGGGATACCGTTAACGGACAGCGCGCTGAGCATATAGCCCTCGTTGGGGGCGATGGAGAGCATAACAAGCTCGTCCTTAAAGAACAGCGGCTTGCCGTCCTCGGCGGTTTCTGTGGCATTTACCACCGTTATACTGCCGTTTGCGCTATCTGCTATCGTCAGCGTGTAGCGCGGCGCGCCCGCAATCGTCACGGATATCTGGGCTTTTCCAAGCTCCGTCTTATCCGGATGCAGCACGATATCCGTACCAGACAGATCCAGCGTCCCGGTCACGGTAAAGTGCTGCTCCCGTTTGGCCGCTGGAACATAGTCCGCCGCCTCGTCCCATTTGACCGGAACCGAAACGCTCTGATTCCCACTGGCCGCCGTCCGGACGGTGACCGTGGCAGGCAGCGATTCAGACAGCACCGCGCCATGCGGGAGCTTCTGCTCGTCGAGCGTATCGACATGGGCCAGCGTGTTCCAGCGGACCTTGTTTTTCAGATAGAAAATCGTATTTCCACAGGAGTCTCTGATATAAATATTGTGGTAGACATTGTCGTCCATGTCCGCCGGGATCGTATAAATGCCGTTTTCATCCGGCTTCAGAACCGTTTGGCCGTCCTGCACCGTAACCGGCGTCTCGTCATGCACCTTGAACTGCAAATTGCCCCAGTAGGTCGTGCCTTCCACCGCGGCTGTGCTCGAATTGGCTTTGCCTTCCAGCTCCTTGCCGGAGGGATGCACTGTGGCCGCCGGATCTGAGCAGTCCAGTATGAGCTTCGGGGAGGAGACGTATTTCGTCCCCACCTCATTTGTAGCCTTGGCGTAGACATACCACTCGCCATGGTAGTCCTCAAAGGAGGGACCTATGAGGGTAAGACTCCAAGATTCCGAATTGTATTTATACCATTTAATGCTGCCTTTGTCATCCAGCTCCTTCAGCTCCTTTAGTGTATAGCGCGTGGCCGTTTCAAAATAGTAGCTGGTTTCGTCAGATGAAATCCCAAGACTCACAGCATAGCCCTCTCCGTACTTGTCTACCGGATCGACATAGCAGAATTCATCCGGCGCATCCGCACGATAGTCCCAAAAGCTTTTGTTTCCTACACGAACCGTCAGCGTAGGCAGTTCCGTTTTCGGGATCACCAGCAAAAACTTCCGGTTCGAGTTGATGATGCCGAGGTTATAGTAATTATTCTCCCCGCGGCTTATTTTGATGTCCTCGTTATCCCAGTCGACAAAATAGGCTTCCTTCGGCAGATGATCGAACGGCAGTTCCAGTTCAGACCCGTGCGGCACGCCAAGGTGGAGGATCGTGCTGCTCGGGTCGTTTCTGTCACTCAGGATCAGGACCCGGTGCCTTCTGTACAGAGTTATCTTTGTTGTGGTGCTGTTGCCCGCATTATCCGTAGCAACGACCTCATACACAAGTCCTTCGTCATTGTTGCCGCCGTCCGGCGCGGTCAGCTGATAAGCCTGTCCGGTCTGCACGGTCTGCTCCTCACCGTTGATCGTCACAGACTTGACGCCGGAGGACACCTCCTTGTCTCTCACCGGGTCGCTGACTGTGAAGCTGATCGTACCGGGCTGCCCGTCGTCGGTGTCGTCGGCGGTATACTCCATTCCATTCGCAATTCCCTCGGTCACCGGAGGCGTGGTGTCCTTCGCCGACACAACCCCGCATACGGTGCACTTCTTTTCCTGGTTTTCCCACTCTCCGGGAATATGCTCACCGTCCGGTACAGGTCCACGCTCTAGCGGATTCCGGGCCGGGCAGCGTGTGCATCCCCAGACATGACAGCCATTCCGGTTTTTCCAGCCGTAGGTATGGTTTCCCTCGCAGGAGGTCTCCATCATTTTCACATCAAGATCAGTGATCGCCCATCCGTAGTTCTGCGTGTATGGCAGAGTCAGCAGTGACAGGTCAATCATTCCGTCGCTGTCCGGAATCAGGAAATCAGTGAGATGCATGAAGTAGCTCGGTTTCCCATCCGTTCTGAGCGCGTAACCGTTAGCCGTCAGCATGACGATCTTTCCATCCTTTGAGCCGACCTTTATCCGGTCGTTCGTCGCGATCGACGGATCCGCCACGAGCTCATCCGGTTTGTAAACAATGTCGCCGTAGCCGACAGCCGCCGCGTCCGAGCCGTTGCTGCGGTAATTGGTCGACAGATTCAGGGTAGCGTCGGTAAGGGTTATGTCCATTCCGCGGCACCAGCGGCCGCCGCCTATCGCCGCTCCGTAGTGTCCCGTCGCCGTAACAAAGCCGCCCGTCACCGTGATATCACGGGCGGGGACATACTGCCCGCCGCCGATACCCGCGCCGTTGTGGCCGCCTTTAGCCGTGACCGTGCCGCCGGAGATGTAGATATCGTGGGCGGCGTTGATGCCATTCATGTCCTGCTCCGTTGTCCAGCAGCCACCGCCGATACCAGCGCCTCCCTCACCGCCTTGAGCGCTGACTGTGCCACCATAAATATAGATCTCACTGCCGCGACCCTTATAGCTGCCGCCGATGCCGGAGGCCAAGCGGCCGCCGTTGGCTTGCACCGTGCCGGAGTAGAAATACAGTTTCTCACCGCTTCCGCCCTGGCCGCCGCCGATGCCTGCGCCGCCATTGCCGCCGATGGCCGCTATGGTGCCGCCCCAGTAGTCAGGATTGCTCTGAGAGCCGAAGTGCATATTGACGCCGTGACCGTACATATCTCCGTTGTAATAACCGTTGGAAATATTGCGGGTCGCGTAGCTTCCTCCTATGCCCGCCGCTTTGTCGCCGCCCTTGCAGGTCACCGTGGTGCCTGTGCGCGCCAGAACATAAAGCTGACCCTCGCTGCGGTTTTTCTGTATTGCCGCGCGGCCGTCGGCACCTTGCAGGGAGCTGTTCTTGCCGATGAAATAGATATATGCCGAAGCCTTCTTATTTAATTCAATAGCCGGCCCCTTGGAACTGGGACTCATCTCGATATTTACGCCGTCAATAAATACGTGCGGCGCGGTTTTATCTCCCTTGATGAATATCTTCTTATCCCATGCCCATGTGTCCCTGAGCTTATCGGGAACGGACGAGTAGATATAGTAGCTCCTACTGTCCTTAATGGATATGTCCGATGTCCGGTTGTACACGTCAATGCTCACGTCGTACTTTGGTATGGTATCCATCGGCCCGTCCGCTGCCAATACTGTTGTCGGAAGCATGGTCAGCACCATGCAGCACAGCAGCAGGATGCTAAGTATTCGTTTCTTCATTGGCTTTTCTCCTCCTGTTCGTGTCGGTTCGGCTTATCCGTCCCGTCTTTTCTCCGGTTTTCCTTGCTTCTGAGCCGGAAGCACAGCGCGGTGATGACCACCGCCGTTGCAAAGCAGAC